>JABLTL010054395.1_pt1 | contig 54313 bp, 38 predicted proteins | sample 7160151 | NCBI WGS metagenome assembly JABLTL01 (sample SAMN14651223, study PRJNA627086) | human gut metagenome | isolation source: feces | host: Homo sapiens | reverse complement strand
TGTTTAGGTTAGTAGTAATAGATTTAGGTTTTTAGTTATTAGGTTTTAAGGTAGATTGTTTAACAGATAACAAAGGGGATCGTGAGATTACCTTTGGATTAGAAAGATTTTAAAGTTAAACATATTGTATGCCGCAGCTCGTTGAGAGTTGCGGCATATTTTTTTTCTGTTTTATTTTGTATTGTCTTTGTTTTTCATTACCTTTGCAAAAGATAAAGATTGTTATCATGAGAGTACTCATAGTAAATACAAGCGAGAGGGCGGGTGGAGCTGCTGTGGCTGCCAACCGTCTGATGGATGCCCTTAACAATAATGGCGTTAAGGCTAAGATGTTGGTGCGTGACAAGGTGAGCGATGATATCACCGTAGTGGGAGTGCAACGTTCCTTGCGTTCCCAGTGGAATTTCTTGTGGGAACGATGGTGCATCTTCTGGCATCTCCATTTCTCGCGCAAGAACCTCTTTGGCTTAGACATCGCCAACATCGGTTTCGACATCACTTCCTTGCCAGAGTTCAAGGAGGCGGATGTCATCCATTTGCATTGGATCAACCAAGGTATGTTGTCGCTCAAGAATATCCGAAAGATTATCAACAGCGGTAAACCTGTGGTCTGGACGATGCACGATATGTGGCCTGCCTCTTCCATCTGCCACCTCACTTTGGGCTGTCATCATTATACCAATGGTTGTGGCAACTGCAAGTACTTGCCAGGTGGAGGAGGAAAGAACGACTTGTCGGCGAGGGTTTGGCGGCAGAAGCAGAAAACCTATGGTATTGGTAATATCTCCTTTGTCACTTGTAGCAAGTGGCTCGCCAGCGAAGCGAAGTTGAGCGCTCTCTTGAATGGTCAACGAGTCTATACGATTCCTAATCCGATAGATACTCATGTGTATCAGCAGCAAGACAAGCGAGAGGCACGGTTCCGCACGATGTTGCCTGAAGGCAAGCGTGTCATCCTCTTCATCGCCCAGAAAGCCACCAATCCGTACAAGGGAATGGACTATCTCGTGGAGGCTTGTCAACTGTTGGTTAGCGAGCATCCTGAGATGAAGGACAATACCTGTGTGGCGATCCTTGGTGGTCATAGCGAGGAGATTGAGGGGCAACTTCCGTTCCCTACCTTCCCATTGGGATATGTCAGTGACGACAAGCATATCGTTGACATCTACAATTCAGCGGATGTGTTCGTGCTTCCATCCCTGTCGGAGAATCTTCCCAACACCATCATGGAGGCGATGGCTTGTGGCGTGCCAAGTGTCGGCTTTAGAGTAGGCGGTATCCCAGAGATGATAGACCACAAGAAGAATGGATATGTGGCTAACTATCGTGATGCCAAGGACTTGGCGGCTGGTATCCATTGGGTGCTAGATGAGGCTGATCAGTCGGCGTTGCAGCAGTCTTGTCTCGCCAAGGTGATGCACAACTATTCGCAGCATGCGGTGGCTCTCAACTATATAGAGATCTATAATGAGGCGATGGCATATAAGCATTACAGAATCTAAATGACAAATTATAAATCATATCATTACAATGATTAAGTTTACGATAGTTACCTGCACCTACAATGCTGAGGCTGTGCTTCAGCGCACCCTCGATTCCGTGATGAAGCAAACGTATTGCAACATCGAGCATCTCATCATAGATGGTGTGTCGAAAGACAAAACCTTGACGATGGTGAAGGCTTATCAACATAAGAATGACGTGGGGGAGAGTGCTCACGAAATCCTCGTTTTCTCAGAGCCAGACAAAGGACTTTATGATGCTATGAACAAGGGTATCGATCGTGCTACGGGCGACTATCTGATATTCTTGAATGCAGGCGATGTCTTCCCGTCCGAAGATACCTTGGAGTTTGTGGAGGGGTGTGTCGGCGAGGGAGAGGAACTGCCGGGCGTGCTCTATGGCGATACCGACATCGTGAATATGGATGGTCATTTCTTGCGCCATCGTCGTCTGACTCCTCCGAAACGTCTCTCTTGGCGCAGCTTTATGTGGGGTATGCTGGTTTGTCATCAGTCGTTCTATGCTCGTGCCGACATTGCCAAGGGCATCCATTACAATCTCGACTATCGTTTCTCGGCGGATGTCGATTGGTGCATCCGCATCATGCGAGAGTCTGCTCGTCGCCATTTGCCTTTGCGTAATGTCAATGCCGTCATCACCAATTACCTGGATGGTGGCATGTCTGTGCAGAACCATAAGGCTTCCCTCAAGGAGCGCTTCCAAGTGATGAGAAGTCACTACGGCTTGCTCACCACGCTTTTCGTTCATGCTTGGTTTGCTGTGAGGAGTGTGTTGAAGAAGTAGATATTTGGGGTGGATTACACCTTTTAATATATATAGGAATGGTGTTTATCCTATATAGAGACGAATCTAGTCTTGCTTAGCGATGCTTCAATCTGATTACCTTGAAGCGGGTAATAGGATTGAAGCATTTTTGTTTTATTCTTGGAACAAGATTGTTGTTCCATTTCAACTTTTCAGTAATCATCTTGTAATGTAGATGCCGTACCTTTGCAGCAGTTTTATTAATTACAGAAAAGGATGAAAAGATTTTTACTTCTCGCACTTGCATTTGCAAGTATGTCTTGCTTCGCACAGCAGACTCGTTTTCAGGTTTCAGGCCGTGTTGTCAACAAGCAAGGAAAAGGTATTGAACGTGTAGTAGTCAATGATGGCATCAACTTCACTACTACAGACAAAGATGGTAAATGGACACTTTCTTCAGATACTCTCTTCAGTAAGTTTGTCAGTATCTCAACACCAGCAGATTATGAATTGCCTCAGAAGAAGGGATTGGCTGCTTTTTATATCCCCATGCGTGAGGCAGTCAAGAGTGGCGACAACAAGTTTGTGCTTGCTCGCCGCAAGAATATCGCCAACAACTTTACTTATGTCACCATCTCTGACCCTCAGGTATTGAATGAGGACGAGATGAATCGTTGGCGCAATGAGACGGTGAAGGACTTGCGCCATGTCACCGACTCTCTGAAGAAGACTCGTGAGGTTATCGGCATGACACTCGGCGACTTGGTCTTCGACAATATGCCTTTGTATAAGGAATATGAGCAGTCTGTTCAAAACTTGGGTCTCACCATGTTCCAGACCATTGGCAATCATGACTTCGACAAGAAATACCAGGATTTGCACAATATGCGCATCGGTGCTCCAGTCTATGCCGAGCATTTCTACAACCAGTATTTTGGTCCTACCGACTATTCCTTTAATATGGGCAAGGTTCATGTCATCACGATGAAGAATATCAACTATGTAGGAGACAAGAAATATCTGGAGTCTGTGACTGATGCACAATTGGCGTGGTTGGAGAAGGATTTGAGTTATGTGCCAAAGGGAACGACCATCTTCTTGAACATGCACGCCGCAGGCTGGAATAAGTATAATAATTCTGGCAATTTCAAGGGCGCCAAGGAAGTGGCAAAGCTTCTGAAGGATTACAAGGTACACTTCTTTTGCGGTCATACTCATTTCTTCCAGAACATTGTGGTCAACCCTCATTTCTTTCAGCACAACATCGGCGCAGCCTGTGGAGCTTGGTGGGCTGGCGACTTGAGTGTATGTGGTGCTCCTAATGGTTATCTTGTCGTAGATGTCAAGGGTGATGACGTGAAGTGGCATTTCAAGCCTACCAAGGGTAGCTTCAATCAGCAGTTCTTCGCCTATCTTCCTGGACAGTTCCGTACGCAGGTGGGTATGGTTGTAGCCAATGTTTGGGATTACGACCCAAGTTGCAAAGTACAATATTACGAGGATGGCGTGTTCAAAGGTGACATGGGGCAGTTTGCCGACATTGATGACCACTACATCTATCAGCAGCATAGATTGGGTAAGAAGGTGAGTGATGATAGATTGACCGGTCACTTGTTCCGTTTCAAGCCATCTAAGGGTACCAAGAATATAACCATCGAGTTCACCAATCATTTCGGTGAGAAATATACCCAGACTTACCAGTTGTAATCAGGATAAGATTCATATATAAATTGTTAGAGTAATATGAAACAGAAAAACAACAACAGAATGTCTAAGTTGTTACTGACGACTTTGATGGTAGCGGGCAGTCTTTCTGCTTATGCTGATTCAGAGTCCACATTAACAGGTACAATCAAAGACGAGAAAGGCGAACCGCTCATTGGTGTAACGGTGATGGACAAGACCACCAAGCAAGGTGTCACCACGGATGAGAATGGTCGCTTTACCCTAGAAGTGAAAAAAGGAGAAGCTTTGCATATTTCTTATCTTGGTTATAAGGAGCAAGACGTATATTACAACGGAAAGACGCTCAATATCACCATGCAGCAAGATGTCAAGTCGCTAGATGAGTTGGTGGTAGTCGGTTATGGTGTACAGAAGAGACGTGACATCATCGGTGCGATTTCCAGTGTGTCTGGCGATGTGCTGGAGAACAGAAGTAATCCGAACGTAGTGCGCTCCTTGCAAGGTGAGGTGCCTGGCTTGACGATTTCGATGGTAGATGGTAAGCCTGTCAGAACAGGTAATATCAAGATACGTGGCAGTGTTACTTCCATCGGTGCAGGTGGCTCCGCCTTGGTGTTGGTGGATGGTGTAGAAGGTGATTTGAATGCAGTCAATCCGGAGGATGTGGAGAAAATCTCAGTATTGAAGGATGCTTCCTCTACAGCGGTATATGGTGCTCGTGGTGCATTCGGTGTCATCCTCGTCACAACCAAGAAGGCGAAAGCTGGAAGACCTACTATCAAGTATAGTGCCAATGTCTCCATTCTTCAGCGTACCGTAAAGCCGGAGATGGTGACCAATGGTTTGCAGTGGACTACGGATTTCTACAATGCGTATGTCAATTACAAGGGAAAGGAACCTAGTACCATCAACAACCGTTTCAATAAGTTTATCGTGAGTTGGGATGACTGGTACTCTGAACTTCAGCGTCGTGATGCTGATCCTACCTTGGAGAAGATACGTGTCAACTCAGCGGGATACTATGATTACTTTGGCAATACCGACTGGTTTGGTGAGACTTACAAAGATAACTCTTTCGCTACCCAGCATAGTCTCAGTATCAGTGGTGGAACCAAGAAAGCCTCTTATCTCCTCTCTGGAGCTTACTATCAGAACGATGGTGTATATAAGATAGGTGACGAGAAGTTCAAGCGTTGGAACTTGAAGGCTGTTGGTAGCTTGCAGTTGAACAAATGGCTCAAACTTTCCAATAACTCCGAGTTTTGGCGTCGCACCTATCATGAGCCTGCCGTGATGTATCCATACAGTTCTACAGATATGTCAACCTTGATACCTATTCAACGCCAGTATGAAACCCAGGGCTTCCCTGTGGCTACGCTTCGCAACCTCGATGGTACTTGGACCGAAGCTGCTGTATATACAGGATATGCAGGTATGTACGAGGGAACCTCTTATAGAGAGTTGAAGAAGTTGACTTTCAAGAACACAACCACTGTCACTGCCGACATCATTAAGGATGTATTGCAGGCAAAGGCAGACTTCACCTATAGTTATACACACAATTATCGTGACCAAGTAGGTAACATCTACACTGGTTACATATCTCCTACTGCTACAGTCGATCACCAGAACTTCAGTTATTTGGAGTATCGTTATTATGATACAGAGTATAAGGCAGCCAATGCTACCTTGACTTATACCCCGAAGTTGGGAGAGGCTCACCATCTCAAGGCAATGGGTGGATGGAACTTGGAAGATAATGACTACAAGACTACTCGCATCATGCGCCAAGGATTGTTGGTGAAGGACAAGCCAAACTTCAACTTAATCAATGGTGATAGTTACTACATTCAGGACAATGGTAGCAACCAGTGGGCTTTCCTCGGCTATTTCTATCGTTTGAACTATGATTTCAAGGGACGTTACCTCGCCGAGGTGAGTGGTCGATATGATGGCAGTTCCAAGTTCCCTAGCAACCAACAATGGGGATTCTTCCCATCTGGTTCCGTAGGTTGGAGAGTCTCAGAAGAACCTTGGATGCAAGGATTGCGTGATAAGTTCCTCGACAACTTGAAGTTCCGCTTCTCTTTGGGTGAGGCTGGCAATGGCTTGGTGAGTCCTTATCAGTATTTATCCACGATGTCGGTTAGCAAGAGTAGTGTCGTGCAGAATGGTAATTTCCTCACTTACACCAATGCGCCAACACCAGTGCCAAAGAGTTTGACTTGGGAGAAGGTGACCACGTACGATTTCGGTATCGACTTGGATATGTTTAAGAACCGTTTCAATCTTTGTTTCGACATCTACCGCAAGAACACCACCGATATGTATGTGGTCGGTGATGAATTGCCTGCCGTTTATGGCAACAGTGCTCCAAAGGGCAACAATGCAGATATGCGTACTGATGGATGGGAATTGAGCATCGGTTGGAAGGATGGATTCAATCTTGCAGGCAAGCCATTCCACTATTATGTGAAGGGCGCCTTGTGGGATAATCACAGCAAGATTACCAAATATACAGCCACCACCAACACCTTGCCTACTATCTATTCTACTAAGTATTATAAAGGTATGGAACTCGGCGAGATCTGGGGCTTCTGTGTGGATGGCTTCTTCCAAAGCAAGGAAGATGTAGCCAACTCGCCTTCTCAAAGTTGGTTTACCAACTACAATGGTGGTGGTACCGTTTGGGAGGCTGGTGACGTGAAATTCAAGGACTTGGACGGCAGTAAGGCTATCGACAACGGCAACAACACCTTGGAAAACCATGGTGACTTGAAGAAGATAGGTAACACCACTCCACGTTATTGCTATAGCTTCAGTTTCGGAGCCGACTGGAATGGTATAGGGTTCTCTATGTTCTGGCAAGGCGTAGGCAAGCGTGACTGGTATCCTGCCAAGGAGTCTTCACTCTTTTGGGGACAGTATGGACGTGCCTATGGTTACGACTTGCCTTGGCATAATGCCAGCAACCAAGCTGGTGTGGACGAGGATGGCAACATCACCAATCCTAATGCTTACTGGCCTCGCTTCCGATCTTATATCGCTGAGGTTACCAAGGGTCCTTTGGCACAAGCCAACGACAGGTATCTGCAGAGTGCAGCTTATCTCCGCTTGAAAAATGTGACAGTCAACTATACCTTCCCTAAGGTGTTGACCAGCAAGATAGGTATCGAGAAGTTGATGCTCTATGTATCAGGTGAGAACCTCCTAACCTTCACTCCTCTCCATAAGCACGCCAAGAACTTCGACCCAGAGGTGATCGGTGCAGGCGACCCTGATGGATGGAACCCAGTGGGAAGTGCTGGCGATGGATATAGCTATCCAATGATGAAGTCCATTTCCTTTGGTCTCAATGTGACATTCTAAGCATGATAATAGCATTATAATAAGATAAATACGAAAAGTTTATGAAAAAGATAATATATGGTCTTGCATTGGCTGCCGTGACACTGGCTTCTTGCAGTGACTTCCTAGACAAGGAACCTTCCAATAAGTTGGATGCGGGCAAGTTCTTTGCCAACGAGAGCGAGTTGGCACTCTATGCCAACGGACTTTATGTAGATATGATTCCTAGCGCAGAGGACTTGACGAATAGTGGTAGCGGTACTTGCGACTATCTTGCCACTAGCACGACTAGCTCGTTGCTGATGCCAGATTTCAATGCCGACAAGATGTCGGGTTGGACGTATAGCGCATGGACCAACCTCTATCGTTGCAACTATTTCTTGAAGAATATCGACAAGGCTGCGGCTACCACCGATGTTGCCACTCTCAACCATTATCGTGGTGTGGCTAAGTTTTGGAGAGCTTATTTCTATTTTGACAAGGTGAAGACCTATGGCAATCTGCCTTGGTATAGCGAACCGATAGATGCTGGCGATAGCATCCAACTCTACAAGGAACGTGACTGTCGTGAGGTCATCATGGACAGTGTATTGCAAGACATCAACTATGCTTGCAAGTACATCCGTGGCGGTAAGGACGAATTGGTATCTCGCTATGCAGCACTCGCCTTGAAGTCGCGCATCTGTCTCTTTGAGGGAACTTATCGTAAGTATCATGCCGTCAATCCTTCTACCAATCAACCTTGGCAGGAGACTGATGGAGCACGTAAGTACTTGCAAGCTTGTGTGGATGCTTCCGAGGAGCTGATGAACTCTGGCGAATACAGTTTGGTGAATACAGGCAAACCTGCTACAGACTATCGTAGTCTGTTCCAGTCGGAAAAGCCAAATACTACAGAGATTATCATGGCTAGAGAATACAGTGCCGACTTGCAATCTACTCACAATGTAACCCAGAAGTTCAATTCTGCAGGTAACGATACACGACGTTGGTCACCAACTCAGGATTTCGTCAATACTTACCTCAACTTGGATGGAAGCCGTTTCACGGATGCAACCGACTATGACAAGAAAACTTTTGCGGAGAACTGTACCAATCGTGACTATCGTCTTCAGCAGAGTGTCATCACTCCAACTTATATCAAGAATATGAATGGTACACCTAGTCGTTACAATGCCACTTGGTCAGTGACGATGACGGGCTATCAAGTCATCAAGTTCAATATGGACGACACTTATTATGAGCAGACCAGTCGATGCAGCAATGCCATTCCTATCTTCCGCTATGCTGAGATACTCCTCAATGAGGCTGAGGCTAAGGCAGAGTTGGGCGAGATGGATGAGAATGTATGGGACAAGACGATTCGTCCTATCCGTGAGCGTGCTGGTGTCAATGGAAAGGCTCCTGCCACCGCAGACCCTTACTTGATTAGTTATTATAATAATAAGGTGACCGACAAGTGGCTCTTGGAAATACGCCGTGAGCGTGCCATCGAACTCTTCTTCGAGGGTGGTGGACTCCGTTATGATGACTTGATGCGATGGGCAGAGGGTGATATGTTGATGAAGCCATGGAATAGTATCTATATCGGAAGCAAGGATGTGGCTTATGATACCAATGGCGATGGTGTGAAAGACTTGGAGGTGGTAGATAAGAAACCAAGTTCCACTCCTTCGGGCGTTTTCCTCGTAGACTTGAGCAAGTCGAACTACTATACATTCAAGGATGGAAGACTCTATATCACCAATGAGAACAGTTGGACAGATCGTAAGTATTTGCATCCAATACCAAAGGCTGCACTCGTGAAGAATCCTAATTTAAAACAGAACTACGGATGGGAACAATAATGAAAACTAGAATATTCAATATCATCCTGGTTGCCATGGTGGCACTGGGAAGTATATTCACTTCATGCTCAGACGATGCCGACTCCTTCGTCTTGAGAAGTGATGACAACTTGAACTTTACGTATGCTCAAGATTCCAAGGAGTTTACAGTGTGTACCAATGGCGACTGGAACATAACGTCCGACTGCGATTGGTTGACCTTCAGCGTTACGCAGGGCAAGGGGGATGGTACGACTCGTGAGAAAGTCATCGTGACGGCAGCTCGCAACATCAGCAATGCCCGTGAGGCAGAGTTCGTGCTTCATGCGGCAGGCAAGGACTTACCTGTGTCTTGTTCTCAAGCAAAAGGTGCTCCTCTTACTCTTGGTCAGGCGAAAGTGTCTGGTTCTTTGCAGGCTGGTCAAGAAATTGATCAGGTAAACATAGAGATTCCATACGCTTATGGTTATAAGGGTGAAGAACTGAGCGTCAGTGCTACCTTGAGTGGTGCAGGTGCCGATGGTATTGTGGCTTCTAGCAAGCACTTTACTTTGGATGCCTCTGAGGGAACCTTGTTGCTTCCGCTATCAGGTACTCCTGTCACTTCAGGACCATTGGTCATCAAGATAGAGACCGATGAGCCTACAGCTAATACTGTAGTGACTCAAACCTCGGTCTTGTCAAAGGTAATTCTTGAACAGCATTTCGACCTCATGCTTTGGGGTGGCGATGTAGTAGCCAACAAGGCTGGTGTCCAAGGGGCGTTTATGGCAGGTGATGGTGGTAAAGTTATTGACCCTTCACAACCTGTAGCTGCATGTAAGGCAACTACTGATGGTAGCAACGACTTGATTCTCACGATGTCGGAGTCTTATCGCCAATTGAGAGGCTTCTCTGGCTGGGGAGGTGCTAAGATATATGAGCATCCTGGATATGTGAAGATGGGTACTGCCAGTGTCATTGGGCGCTTGATTACCCCAGCCTTGGGTACCATTTCCGAAGGTGTCTCTAGTGTCAAGGTCACTTGCCGTGTGGCACAATATAATAATGAGAGCGGTGGACGCCTAACCATTATGGTGTTGAATGGCGGTACTCCTTCGATAGCTACCTATACTTATAAGAACGCAGGTACTAAGACTGGTGGAACTTGGGAGGATGTGAGCTTCACCGTGGATGGTGTCAACAGCGAGACCAAGATTCAGTTTAGTACGGAAGGCAATATGCGCTTCTGCATGGACAACATCGTAATATCTGAGGAAAAGTGATATGAAGCAAAGAATGTTAAGTATGATGGGGGCAGTGCTTGTGATGGCACTCTCCCTTCTCAATATCGCTTGTAGCAGCAGTTCCGATGGCATCGGTGATGGAGGTGGAAATCCTTCTCCATCGGTAACTCCTGTGGTTCCTAAGCCAGATGCAGGCAATGACCTCTATGGTGTGGTAAGCGACAAGGAAGGCAATCCGCTGAGCGGTATTGTCGTTTCGGATGGATTTCAATGTGTCTCTACCGATGCGAGGGGATTTTATCAGATGAAGCGCAATGCCCAGGCTGAGTTTGTCAACTATTCCATCCCTTCGGGCTACAAGGCGAAAAGCAATCAGTTCTATCAGACTTTGAAAGCTGATAAGGAGGAGTATAATTTCAAATTGGAGAAACTTGCCGACAATGAGAATCATTTCTATTTGTTGGCGATAGCGGATCCACAAGTGACCAACAATACCGAAATCACTCGCTTCACAGAGGAGACATTGCCTGATGTAAAGGCAACGCTAGCCACACTCTCATTGCCTGTATATGGTATTTGCTTGGGCGACATTGTCAATAATAAGATGGAGCATATGAAAGCGATGAATACGCTTCTCAACTCTACCACCATGCCGATGTTTGCTTGTATCGGAAATCATGACAAGGATCCTCAGACGGATACTTCCAAACCTCGTACTACGAAGAGTTACACGGCACAGTTTGGACCACTCAACTACTCGTTCAATCGTGGTAAGGTGCATTTCATCTGTTTGGACAACATCATCTTCAGCAATACGGATGACTATGTGGCTGGGTTCACAGACGAGCAAGTAGAGTGGATGAGACAAGACTTACAGTATGTACCTAAGGATCGGCTCATCATCCTCTATTATCATATTCCTGTCCGTGAGAGCAATGCTCAGAACCGTGAGGAAATTCTGAGCTTGTTGAAGGGTTATGACCATGTCAAGTTGATGTGCGGTCATACTCATTATAATCAGAATTATCAGATTACCTCTCCTATTCAGGTGGAGGAGCGCATTACGGGTGCAGCTTGTGGCGCCTGGTGGCATGGTGTCATCTGTGCTGATGGAACCCCAAATGGTTATGAGGTCTATGAAATCAATGGCAATGAATTTGTGGATAACTATTATAAGTCAACTCGCTTTGACAAGAGTTACCAAATTCGTTTGCATCGTGGCGACAGCTCTTTTGGCGGTGAGTATGGTAGCTTTGACTATGCCCTTACATCCGACTATGTGGTTGCCAACATTTGGAACTATGACCCAACGTGGCATGTGAGTATTTATGAGGATGACAAATACATGGGTGAGATGACCTATCGTGCATATAAACCAGACGCTTGGGCTGGTGGCTATATGCTCGGTACGCTCAACCGCAATCCGCAAAACTATTCGCCAACAAGTGCTCATGAGTTTATTTATCATTTGCATAACCCTCAAGCGAAGGTGAGAGTGGAGACTATTGATGGATGGGGCAACACCTATTCACAGACCGAATTTATCAGCACTCTCAGTACTGCTGAGGCTTATCAATAGCAACTCTCATCATTCAATAGTCTCTCTTAATTCATACTGACAATATCTCTCCGAGGATATGTTGCAGGTCGTTGATGGCGGCTTGCACGTATTCTCGGATTTTTTGTGCCTCTTGCTCTTGGATATGCTCTGGCGATAGGGCGGTGAGCTGTGGCAGACAGTCCATCTGCATCATCGAGGCGATGGGGAGGAGCTTGTGGGCGGTCTTGGCGATGGCTTCGGAAAGAGATGAATCTATTGATGACTGCGATTCTATCGGGATTTGGATTTGTAGGAGAACTTCTTGCAATTGATGAAGATGTCCTTGCAGCTCTTGCTTCATCGTCGTGATAATCTCCTGCGCAGCCTCTTCGTCATCGCCGGCGAAAGCGAGGAGAGGTTTTAGGCGAGGAGGGATAGGTCGGCTAGCGATGTCGTCAGAACTGTCTCCCGGCGTGTTTTCAAAAACCTCGGGACTTTTTTCCAAAAACCTCGGGACATTTTTAGAAAAACCTCGGGACATTTTTTCTGAAGCTAGGTGAAGCACCGCTTGAAGACTCTCCTGGCTGAATGGCTTAAAGAGGCAATCGTCGAAACCTGCCTCGCGCAATTCCTCCTTGATGCTAGTATCGTGGGCGGTCATGGCAATCACTTTCATGTTGTTGTGGTTGATGTGCTTGATCAAGTCCTTGCCGCTCATCTCAGGCATCTCGATGTCCATCAGCATGATGGCAGGTTGCTCGTTGTGCAAAAGGGTGAGGGCATCGGTCACGTGGTTGCAGGCGAAGACTTGCCAAGAGTCGCCCGCCAATCGGTGAAGCATCTCTTGGAGCAGTTGGAGTTGCAACTTGTCGTCGTCAAGGATGAGAAGCTTCTCTGTAGAACTTGGGGATGTTTTTGGTGCATCCTCCGATGGCTTTTCGTCAAGCTCGTTATGGGAGTGACAAACTTTTGTTTGTGATGTATCTGCTAGCTCGATAGGAATCGTGGCGGTGAAGGTGGAGCCTTTCCCCACTTCCGACTTGACGTGAATCTCGCCTCCCAGGAGAGTTGCCAATTCGTGGGTAATCGAAAGTCCCAAGCCAGTGCCTTCTATGCCTTGGGCGTTCTTCAGTCGGGTGAAGGCTTGGAATACCTTTTGCCTTTCCTCTGTGGTCATACCTTTGCCCGTGTCGGTTACGTCCAAGGTGAGCAGATAAGCATTCTTGTTTTCTATGATATTGTAAGCATTTCGCTTTTGTCGGATGGACATGCTGACCATGATGCTGCCTTTATCGGTATATTTGATGGCATTGCTGATGAGGTTGTCGAGTATCTGACGAATGCGGAAAGCATCGGCGAAAAAGAGTACATTTGTACCCTTTTCGTTTCTTCCTTCTGTCTCTTCTTGCTTCTCCTCTTTGTTTGATTTTCTTTTTTCTCCTTCTAGCTCCTCGAACTCTTTTATTTCATACGAAATCTTCAGCCCTTTGCTTTCCGCTTGCACTCTCATCCCTTCTACGCTCTCATCCACCAGTTCCTTGGGCGAGAAGTCGGTGGAATGAACTTTCATGAGTCCATTCTCTAGTTGATGGTAGTCGAGCAGTGCTGCGACGAGGTGTGACAGATGGTGTGCGGAACGCTTGATGTTGACGAGACATTCCGCTCCACGGGCATCGTTTACGTAGTCTTTCATCAAGTCGATGAAGCCAGAGATGGAGGCGGCAGGAGCCTTGATGTCGTGGGTGATGGTGAGGAGGAGATGCTCACGCTGTTGCATGATACGGCGTATCTCCTCGTTGGCATTCTCCAGGTTCTCTCTGTAGATGCGTTCCTTTTGGGTATCTCGCCAGATGTACCAAAGTAGGATGATGGCAGCGATGATGGTGACGATGGCGAGCAAACCGATCTGCCACAGGAGATATTGGCGAGCCTCCATCGCCTTGTTGATGGCTTGTTGCATGGAGTCACGTTCCCTTTGGTGAACCTCGTTGAGTTGTTGGGCGGAGCGCAGGGCGAGTTGGGCATTCACCATCTGAAGGTTTTCCATCTCCTTGGATATGGCTTGCGAGTGGTTCTTGGAGGAGGACTTTTCCTTTCGGTCGATTTGTTCGAGGATGTCGGCTACGTTCTCCGCCACGTTCACCGGTGTGGTGATGGAGTCGATGATGGCGTTGTTGCTGTCTCTCTTGACGCTGAGCGTCTCTGCGTGTTCCTTCTTGAAGGCATCGGCGAGGCGGCGAAAGAATCCCTTGCGTGTCTTCACCACCTCCACGGTCGTGTTTTGGGCTTTGTGGGTCTGTTGGGTTTTGGGATGAACCACGATGGAGTCCTTGCCATTGTTGAGGCTATTCACCTTTTCACGGAGGTAGTTCTTGTCGCCTTTCCCTTCGAGTGCGGCGGAGAGTTGGTGCAGGTTGGCTTGCTCTTCCTTGAGCAGTGCCGACATGGTGCTGTCGGCGGCATCACGCTTCTGGATGTATTCACGGGATGCCTGATTGATAGCGAGTATCGACTTCGTGTTGCTATACACGAGGCTGATGGCGAGGATGAGTACGGCGGCGACGGCGCAATAGCCTGCTGCTACCTTGAAAGGGAAATGATTCTTCTGCATGTTGCGAGTCTTACTTGTTTTGGGTTGTAAAATTACCAAAAATAAGTGTATCCACCAAAGTCTTAGCCTAAAAAATGAGGAAATCATAGCGATTTCCTTTATATAAGAAAAGCTATCTCGCTCATTTTGAAGATGAGCGTGATAGCTAATGGTTGTTTTTATTGTTTCTTAAAGGTCAATGTCTGCCCTAGCTTATTCTTCAGCACCAACTTGGTGGAGGTGTATTCACAAATTTGGAACCAGAAGATACCGCCATTAAGTTCTTGCAGAATATACGTTCCCTTGGTGGATTGACCGATTTCATTCTTGTCAAAAGAAGTAGAGGCTTTGTCTGCCAGATAATACAAGTATTTGTTCCTGTGCATTGAGATGACAAGCACAGAAGAAAAACATGAATAAAAAAGCGCAGATGCTTTTCCAAAAGTGCTGCTCTTGATGTCTGCCAATGATAGCATAAATTGGGTCGTAATAGACGATCAAGTCTTGTCGTCTATTACGACTAAGCCCTGTCGTCTATAGTGACCAAACCTTGCCGTCTATTATGCCTGCGGATAGCTGCAAGATGCCATTCGATGGAGAAGAAATATCGAGAACCTACTACGCTAACAGGTAAAAAAATAGGGTTAGCGTAGTAAGTTCTCGATGTTTTCTTTGCTTATTTCAAGAAATGATAGTATATTTGCAGTCGTAAATCAAGCATGGATAGAGTATGGGAAAAGTAAACAAAATCATTGGGCGGCAGAAAGAAATAGCATTGCTGCAAGAGATTGTCGATTCTTCAAGGGCGGAATTCGTGGCCGTTTATGGAAGAAGGCGCATCGGTAAGACGTATCTTATCGACAAATTCTTTGATGAACACTATGATTTCTATATGACGGGTATCTATGAGGGCACTCGCAAGGAACAACTTGTGAACTTCACCCGTCAGTTGGAAACCTACTCCAAGACAACACAAAAAGTGCCAAAGGATTGGATGGAAGCCTTTTTTATGTTGCGCCAATACCTAGAGACCTTGAAAGACAAGAAACACATCGTGATTTTTATCGATGAGATGCCTTGGCTTGATACGCATAACTCTCGTTTTCTCAAGGCTTTCGAACTCTTTTGGAATGAGTGGGCATCCAAGCAAGATAATCTGAAACTCATTGTTTGTGGCTCTGCCACTACCTGGATGACTAATACGCTCTTGGGCAACAAGGGAGGCTTGCACAATCGAGTGACTCGTTCTATCTATCTCCGTCCATTCAATCTTGCAGAGGTAGAGGAGTTCTTGATGGCAAGGGGCTTTCAGTTGGAACGCTTTCAGATAGTAGAGCTATATATGGCGATGGGTGGTACACCTTATTATCTCGATATGATGCAGCGTTCGCTGAGCGTGGCGCAGAATATCGACCATCTCTTCTTCGCATCCAATGCCCCCTTGAGGAGCGAGTATGGTTTTCTCTTCAAGTCGCTTTTCAAAGAATCCACCTTGTATAGAAAAGTGGTCGAGACATTGGCTAAGAAGATGAAGGGAATGACTCGCCCAGAACTGCTTGCGGAACTAAAGGTGGATGATTCTGGCTATGTATCTACTGTGCTTTCCGACTTGTGCAATTGTGATTTCGTCCGAAAGTATTCGGCATTTGGCAAGACGGATAGAAATTTTATGTATCAGCTTACCGATTTATACTCTCTCTTCTATCTGCGGTTTGTGAGAAACTATCATGGAGAGGACGAGCATTACTGGAGCCATCGACAAATGGATATATCAAGTTGGGAAGGTTATGCTTTCGAGCAAGTTTGTTTACATCATATACCTCAGATTAAGAAAAAGCTGGGCATAAGTGGCATCTTGTCGAATGTTTGCACATGGTCTTACCGAGGCGCAACGGACATTGAAAACGACCAACTGGCTGGCGCACAGATAGATCTTATTATCGACAGAGGTGACAAAACCATCAATCTATGTGAGATGAAGTTTGTCAATCAACCATACGTCATCTCTTCCAATTACGCTATGTGGCTTATCAAGCGCCGTGAGTTATTCAAGCAAGTGACGGGTACTCGAAAGACTATTCATCTGACCATGGTTACATCTTATGGAGTGGAACATAATGCAGCTTGGCAAAACATTCAGAGTGAGGTGACGATGGACGATTTGTTTCAAATAGAGTAATTGCCAAATGTAAAAAGGGAAAAACGGAAAGGGGGATATGCCATGATTGAATGACATATCCCCTTTTCGATTGAAAGCGACGTGTAATTATTACTGTTTTTTGAAGGTGATGTTACAATGCTGCAAGGTATGAACCTGTAGCTGATGAATCCTTTTGAGTAGAATCGGTTGTTGTAGTGTCAGCTGGCACGTTGATGAGAGCGGCGAGGTCTGCGGACTTCTCCTCAACGGTAGTGTCGGCTGATTGCTCTGCTGGAGCGACAGTGTCTGTAGATACTGTAGTGTCGGCTGGAGCAACAGTGTCAACTGGAGCTGCGTTTGAAACACTTGCCATGTTCTTGCTGGCGAAAACATTGCTTACTGATACCATAACCATTGCTGCGATAGCTGCGAATACTAACTTCTTCATAATCTTCTATGTTTTAAATTTGTGAATATAATGTTTAACTCTTAGTGAGCTTGCTTTGAGCATTGTTGCTCGTTTGCGTGCTCACTATCTTATATTACAATCGCTGTGCCAAAATGTGCCAATAATCGCTAAGTGTTTGAATATCAGCAGTAACGGTTGTTGATGCCAAAAATGTGGAATTGTGGAAAGTGTGGAAGAACTGTGGAAAAAATCCACAAAAAAGTGTGGATATGCTTCCTCATGGCATATCCACACTGCTCTTTTTTGTATGTACAAGACGTTATTCGCAATCATTTGCTACCTCTTGAATGATTCTGTTTGTTTCTTTGGATTCAATTTTATTTTTTTTATGTAAGATGATACTCTTTAGTCTAGTGCTGCCAACCTTGTCTTCATAGTCTCGATAAACATTAAACATTTCGTAGAGTGGCGAGATGCGAGAGGGGCACATATAATGGGCGCGCTTGTAATAAAATAAAGCAGAATCTTTGCACCTCATTCCATGATAGATGTCACCGAAAAGCAAGGACAACTCGTAATCAGCTAAGTAAGACTTGCATAGCATAGCCTTTTGCAATGCTAGCTGTTCTTGTCCTTTTAGGTGTAAGTTAGAGGCATAGTAAAACAAAAATTGGCAATCTCTCTTGTGTTGAGGATATAACTCTTGATACTTTGGCATTGCCTTATCATATAATCCCAAGTTAGTCTTTTCATAAAGTTTTTCCAGCATAGTCTCATCTCTCCATTGCGAATACAGATGGAAGCCCCCAAGTAAAACTAAAGTTATAATCATCACAGAGCAAATTTTGATGTGTCTATAAATGGGAACGTGATAGATGGCTAGTGCTCCCCATACCATCATAATCCAAGTGAAAGGATATTGAAAAGGATAGGAGAAAAAAGAGAATAATGCCAACAGTATAATTATATGCTTGCCCATTTGTGATAGATTTGAAGGATGTCTTTCCGCATAGCTCAGTGTGCAAAGAAACAAGATGGTCACAACGATCAATCCTATAATACCAAAGTCTATAGTGATGGCAAGCCATTCGTTTAAAGGATGGTGTATGTTGCTGGCAAGCATAGCAAATGGGCTCGCTGGATTTTGCTGGAAATAATCAGCTTGCCAATCCATATAGTGAGCCTTGAAACCACCTTGCCCCCATCCGAGCAAAGGGTGCTCAGCTATCATTTCATAGCTGCGTTGTAATATAAACCAACGACCTTTGCTCGAATCGCTTTTATAAAATAGCAAACCGACTATCAATAATGGAACTAATACGAAAAGCCATTTCTGCTTGTTGCGAGGACTATATAGCAGAAATAGCCAAAGAATGACACAGAGTATGCCTGCTCTAGAATGCGCCCATACGATTGCAATAATGCAGACTACCTTAGAAGTTATGACTATCCATTTCTGTAAGGAGGTGCCATTTCTCAATAGGTTTTCACCAATAGGCAATCCCAATACTAAGCATGAAGCGAATCCTGCAATATTGTCAAAGCTTCCTGTTCCATTAATACTATACAAGGGAAGTACATTTGTTTTTTGCAGTAGGAAGAAGATAGCTTGTGCTGTACATACCATCAATATAATGCTATTCCATTTCATCTCTTAACTTTTTGATACGACTTTTCATAGTGCGCAATGCACCTGGATGCAAATCCATCATTTCAGCAACTTTGCTTTCACTCAATCCTTCATGCAGTAAGATTAGAAAAATTTTCTGACGTGGCGTGTAGTTGCCTGATTCTTCCAAAGCCAAAGAATATTCTATGTCTTTGGATGCGTAGCAAGAAAGAAATGCCAACTGCTGAGTTTTGTTCCATTCCCTTATGCTTAGCCCTTTTATAGCTGCCATATACAAGAGTTCACCTTGGTGGAAATAGGTATGCTTGACTTCTTTTAGCTTGTTTATCTTTTGTTGCAGCTTTTCGATGGTGGCAACATCGGTTTTGCCTTGTTGTTTCAAGACTTGTATATGTTCTAGATATTTTGTTATAAGATTTTGATTTTCTAGGAGTTTGTTTTCATTCTCTATCATTTTCTTTTTGTCTTTTAATATCTTGATTCTGCCAATAAGAAAGACAATGATGACTGACAAGCTGCATCCATATGCAAGATATATAAGTTTTCTTCTTTTAGTTTCTTGTTGTGCAAGTTCCATTTTATGGTCGAACTGCATCTGTAGTTCTTTAATTTGCTCATTTTGCCTTTGCTCTGCTAGGCTATCTTTCAAGTCTATTAGCCAAGTTGCATATTTGCTAATTAATTTATCATTTTTCTCGGTTTGCTTTTGATGTAGTATAAATTCCAGAATTTCATTTTTTTTTGAGAGATCGTTTGTTTGTAAAGCATGTGCCCAAAGAGAGTCCGCCTTAGATTTCAAACCTTGCTTTGTATAAATGCGAGCTAAATTATCATAAGTGTCCACATTAGGTTCGACTTTTAGAGCCAAGTTTAGAAAATATAATGCCAAAGCTGGATTTTGTTTCATGTTGAAGTAACCTATATTGTTGTAAACCGTTCCTTTTGCTCCGTTAGGTACATAAGTAACAAGAGGGATTATTTTGTTGCAGTAGAACCGCGCACTATCCTCATTTCCCAAATTGCCATAAGAAATAGCCATTCTATTGTAAATATCTATTTTTTTGATGTTATCTTTACTGTTATCTACTAGGTCTAAGCTTTTTCGTGCGTATGTCATGGCTTTTTTATATTCACCAGCTGCGGTGTTTATTTTTGCCAAACAGACGTAGATTCGATCTTTTAAACTGACGTTATTTAAATTCATTGCTAAATATTCACTTCTTTTGATTGCAATTATAGCTTTCTTACGTTCTCCTAAATCATATAAACATTCGGCTTTATAGTAATATGCTTGAGCAAGTTTGGCGGTTTCATTATGCTTCTTAAAATAAGATATACACTCATCAATAGCGGCCAAATGTATAGGTTCGTATGACATATACTTTGCTCTTGTTACCAATAAATTATAGTACATATAACATTCTTTATTGAAATATGTATTAGGCATTACGTTTAATATTTGTTTGGCAGAATCTAGTTGATTATTGTCTAATAAGGAGTCCACTCTGGTTAATTCACCAGAAACATGCCCATTTTGGCATCCTAAAAGAGATAGTAGAAACATTGTCACAAATGATATGCTTAAAATCTTCATCATATTATAGTTTTTCTGCAAAAGTAATAAAAATAGATTAAAAAGCAAGTATCAACCTTGTAATTATTTGCAGAAGTCTTTATGTTTTGTTACATTTTATATCCTATTATCCTGACGTATATCACTCATATCTAATTAACAAACAAATAGTTATGCATGATTTTTGCTTTTGTAACAGTTTTGAAAGTTCTTTGAATATTTTTTGGTGTTATAACTGAAAAATACTAATTTTGCATTTACAAATCAAAATCAAAGAATAGGTGAGATGATTCCAGAAGGAAAACCATTTATCCTATATGCTGATGGTAGCCAAAAAGAACTTGTGGCAGATGAACAACATCTTCAAAAGTTGCGTGCTGTTCGCAAATATACATTGACATTAGAGCAGAAAGACTATTGTGCCCAAATGGAAAATGGAGAGTTTCATGTAGCCAATCAAGAGGATTTCAAGGATTCGTTGCTAATAGGAATGGCAAAAAATGTAAAGGAAAGTCGATTCTATTCCTTGAAGCCTAAATACAAGGGTGAATATCGTTTCTTTAGGTATATGGCTCCAACTGATTCTTATGGCAATGTCGCGGAGATTGAGTTGTATGATAAAGTGGGTGCTAAACTCAAGCCAAAACGAGTGTTTGGTTATCGTTGGACTGTAAAAGGGCATGAACAACCAAAACTTTATGATGGGAATCCACTGACTTCTTTTACATTGCAAGCAACAAAACGAGGTTGGTGTGGAGTAGAGCTAGAAAAGCCAACTCACATTTCTGAGATACGTTATTTACCACGAAATGATGGTAATTATATTGAAGAAAATGATACTTATCAATTATATTATTGGGACAATAAAAAATGGCGTTTCTTAGCGGAAAATCAAGGAAGTAGAGACGGAATCTTATGGTTTGATAAAGTACCAAGTAATGCCTTATATTTGTTGCGAGATATAACAAAAGGAAGGCAAGAACGAATCTTCACCTATGTAAATGGTGAGCAAATTTGGTGGTAGTAGAAGATATTAACTAATTTATTATAATAATGAAAAGACAATTATTTTATTTGAGTCTAAGCTTGTTGGCAGTCATGTTTGCAGCTTGTTCTTCTGACACAGATGGGGATGGTACTGGTCGTGCTATGTATGAATATACACCAGAACAAATCCAACAAATTAAGAATTTGCAAGAGGAATATGGAGTAACCTTTAATTTCCCTGTGAATTCTTCCAAAGGACTTCCTCCTGTAAGCGACTTTGAAGACTTGTGCAAAACTTTTGCTTATCTCAATTCTGCTAAAGAAGAAGTTACGAGAAGTGGAAATACTATCAAGTGTAGAACTGTACAGCGAACAAGAACACGTGCTTTTAGTAGAGGTGTGGAAGAAACTTACTATTCTGGTAGTGAAATTGGGCATGGAGATTTAAATGGGAATAATGAGTCTTATGGCTCATTCTCGTACTTGGTGTCATGGGAAGGGGTTAATTCTGGTCATAGCAAGAATGTTTCATATCAGATATATTCACTCCAATCTTATGGCGTTTGGGAACTTGATTTAGTAAAATTCTCCTATAATGTAGGGGGTACCTCTTTGTATTATACTTTTGAATTTGAAGCCTATAATTCAAAGTATTTGTATTCGGTAAGAGGTTTGGAATATTCAAGTTCTGCCACTTTAACGGGACAATCAGTTACACAAAAATAAACTTTAGTTGTTCAAAGAATGAAATTTAAAAACATATTACTATTATTTCTCCTGCTTGTAGGCGCTTCTGCTTTACGAGCAGGAGAAAAAGCGTATTTGCACCTAGACAATTCTGCCTATTTCCTTGGTGATACAATTCGTATGGCTGCTTATGTATTGGATGCTAATACTAAGCAATTGACCCATAAAAGCAAGGTGCTTTATGTGGATATGGTAGCTCCTGAGGGGTATGTCATAGAGCATAAAACTTATCCTTTGGTAGATGGTCGTTGTGAAGGAGACTTTACGCTTTCACCATTACTGCTATCCGGACTTTACGAAATCCGTGCATATACTCATTATATGTTGAGTGGAGATGCAAGAAATTGTTTCTCTATGGTGGTTCCAGTCTATGACCTAGTAAAGAATGGTCAATATTCTTCTCTAAAAATGCGCAAGAGGAGTTTACGCAAGCATCAGAGAGAAAGTGGTAAAATGAAAGCCGCAAAAAATGACGATGCTCAGAATAACGGAGAAAGGTCTAGGGATGAAGTTTCGAAAGTAACGTGTTTTTATGATGCATCTGCCCTACAACCTTATTCTGTCGTAACCCTAAAATTGAAAGGACATCCAGGAAGCAGTATGTCATTGTCTGTGATGGATTATGACAACTATATCAAGACACCTAGCAAAGGTATTGCTGATTTTTTAGCTTGCGACGAGCTAGTGGCTAGCGATGCACACACTGATGAGCCAGAGCAAGGAATTACCATTTATGGAAAAGCTGGTATATTGAACATGGACAATGGCACATCTAGATTCGAAAGCCTTCCTCAACAGCTATTGGATTTCCATTTCCTCACCCAGGGTAAGGATTCGACTCTTCTTGGAACAACGGATGCCTTAGGAAAGTATAGTCTCTGCTTAGGTGACTTTATGGGAGATGCTGGCTTGCTGCTGAAGTTCAAACATCTTCCAGACTCTTCCTTATATACTAAATATATCGTCAATAATCAAATAACTCCGTTATTGCGAGATTATACGAAGGATGAACAACGTTTGCAAACAAGTGTCTTGATGGGTGGACGAAAGTTGAGTGTTACGCATCAAAATATGCCAAAATCATATTTTAGTGCTATGCACTTAGACTTGATTAAGGAAATAGACAAGCTAATCAATGAAGATGAAAATTCAAAAACGGCTGCTATGCCAAGTTTGGCGGTAGGATGCAGTTTACTTGCTGAGAAATATTCTCATAAGAAGATGAAAATGGTCGTAACGCTGGCACTGTCGGAAGAAATTGAAGAAAATAAGCACGTTCTAAAAGCTACTACTGTCAACAATCTTACAAGCATCAAAAACTTCAGTGGTATGATTATCCGCTCTGACCATAATATAAGAAAGGATAATGCTGGTCCTACGCAGCTTAGAGATAATTATATGAGATCAGGTGATTATCCATACCTTCTCCCTCCAACAGAGACAGGCAATATATTTTTCGGTGCTGATAGGATAGATTTGTCTGCTTGTTATAGTACTAAAATAATCTATCCCTCTGCTGTTTGTTGCCTGATACCTGATACAAGTCATGAATGGGAAAAATACATCAAGTACAACCAAGTTCCCCAAAGTCGTTATCTGAAGATATCGGGCTATTCGTCATTGCTTCCATATCGTTTGCCTAATTATTCTAAGTCTTACCCTAAGAGTGATTTCCGTAGAACGTTATATTGGAATCCAAATGTACAGTTGGATGAGAAAGGAGAAGCCACAATACAGTTCTATAATAATGGAACTTGTAAAAGATTGATTGTTTCTGGTGAAGGTGTCTCCAAGGATGGTAAGGCTATCGTTTGCCAATGTGAGTAAAAAAGAAAGAAGTATGGTATCCTTTATTGGATGCCATACTTTTTCATCTTATTATATAATGTCTTGCGGTCGATGGCGAGGAGGAGGGCGGCCTTGCTCTTGTTGCCACCTGCAGCCTTGAGGGCGTTCTCTATTCGCTGAAGTTCCGTTTGTTCGTCGTGGAGGGGGAGAGGGCCGATAGGTTGGGTAAGAACTATGCTTTGCTCTAGCTCCGCTACGCCGATATGGCTGCCTCTTGCCAACAAGGTGGCTCGCTTCATCACATTGTTGAGCTCACGCAGGTTGCCTGGCCAGTTGTAGAAGGCAATCATCTCTGATGCCTTCTTGTCGAAACCTTCTACATTCTTGCCCAACTCCTGGTTGGCTTGCTTCACGAAGAGGTCGGCAAAGAGGAAGAGGTCACTGCCACGTTTTTTCAACTCCGGCATGTAGATGGTAAACTCGTTGATACGATGATACAAGTCTTCACGGAACTTGCCCTCGGCAACTCGTTGTGCTAGATTTTCATTGGTGGCGCAAACCAGTCGGATGTCGATGTCTATCTCCTTGGTACTGCCTAATGGACGAATCTTTCGCTCCTGCAAGGCGCGAAGCAGTTGCACTTGCACCTCATAGTTCAGGTTTCCCATCTCATCTAGGAAGAGTGTGCCGCCATTCGCCATCTCAAAAGCTCCTTTCTTATCCTGTTCGGCTCCCGTAAAGGCTCCCTTGACATAACCGAAAAACTCGGAGGCAGCCACGTCCTTAGGAATGGCTCCGCAGTCGAGGGCGAAGAAAGGTTTCTTGGCACGTTGGCTCAGTTCATGGATGCGATGTGCCACGTATTCCTTGCCCGTTCCGCTGGCTCCAAGAATCAAGACCGACATCGGGGTAGGGGCTACCAGCGAAACGAAATCGTAGAGACGCTTGGAAGCCTCGCTCTTACCTTCGATGTACTTCGGGACGTTATTCTCTTTAACCTTAGCTGCGGTCTCTGCTTGATTCTTTGCCGTTTGGGAAGAGGCTGGGATGGAGGAAGAATTGCCTATGCACGTTCCTCTGCTATTGGAATGGATAGCCTCTTGTATCTTATCCAACAGCATATCGGGTGGAAATGGCTTGGCGATGTAGTCGGTGGCTCCCGACTTCATGGCTAAGACGGCATTCTGTACCTCGGCATAGCTTGTCATGACAATGAACGGAATCGACAGATTGTGCTTTTGAGTCCATTTCAAGAGCGACAGACCATCGTGGTCGGGAAGACGTAGGTCGGAAAGGATGAGGTCGCGCTTGTTGTCCTCTTCGAGTAAGTCTAACGCAGCCTTGACCGAAGTGGCTTTCTCCACCTCGAATCCTTTCTTTTTGAGCCATGCCTGAATCATCGTTCCAAAAGCCAAGTCGTCTTCTACAATCAATATCTTTGCCATGCTTTTACTATCTTTTTTCTCTGTTCGGAATGCAAAATTAAGGCAATAAAAAAAGACTGGCAAGAAAAAAGCAATAAAAATATTAAATCTATATTGAATTTAACATTTCACTTCTGCTTTCTTCCTGCCAGTCTCTATATGAGGCTGAGGCTTAATCCATCTTGATGCCTCTCTGCTTGAGGATATTCAAGAAGAGTTCCTCCAATGCACTTCTGTCTTCGGCTGTGGCACTGACGGCGGCATAGCTGACCGACTTGAAGTCGGAGACGGAGTTGATGACGTTTGCCAAGCCCAATTCCTCGCTGATGAACTTCTTGATCATGTTCTCGTCCAAGTCGTAGGTATAATTGGAGTTCTCCAAGTATCCTAAGTCTTTCTTGGTGCAGGTGATGATGATGTCGATGTCCTTGGTCTTGCGACCTACCTGTTGGGTCAGGATGTTCTTCAGCTCGGATAGTGTTCCCTCCGTATCATACTTCTCGCTCTGGTTGCCGTGTTTCTTAAACCATTCGGTGAACGCATCGGAAGGTACTACCTTGTCGATGTCCGTCATCGTCGGGTCGATGATGAAGACTACGGTCTTCACCTTGTTGTAGAACTCAAGGGCTGCCTGCGACTTGTTGGTGCTGGCGTTGAACTTCTCACCTGCCACATCGTAGAAGAACAGATGGTATGGCACAGGACGCCACTTGCGTTTCAGCTTGAATTGGATAGCCTTGTAGCGATTCTTCACGGCGGTCTGAATACCATCACCATTGTGGATACGCTTCGTTACATCCGCTAGCTTGTTGTTGCTATCAGAGTCGGTCTGTTCGAAGTCGTCTCCGAAGTGTTGGGAGAGCATCTCCAAGCCGCTATACAACATATAAGACTTGCCGGAAGAACGAGCACCCACGATACCGATGTGGATATCCGTGCCGTAAGTCTTGTCGTGCCCCTCGTTGACCAATCGTTCGCAGTTTGGGCACTTTCTCGTCAGTTTCGCCTTGCCGTTCATCAACATGGTAGGTACTCTGACTCCAGTATCATGGTTGGTTTGATGCAGGATGCCATACAAGCCCGGATGCAATGGGATAGACCATTCTTCACCATCAATCATGTATTTGAAGTCGTGGGTGTTGCCACAGAATGGGCAAGGGCGGTGCACGTTGTATATCTTCATAGAGGCAAACTCATATAATCTCAGCAGGGTGCTGATGACGATGAGGATGATAGCCAATAGTAAGAAGCAAACCAATGGTGTGAGGGCGATAGCCAAGATGGTCGTACCATAGTTTTCGTAGATTGAAATCGTCCAGTCGATGGCATTGACGTTGTCCAGGAACTCGCTTCCCCAAGCTACGAATAGTTCTCCCCATCCTTTCAGCGTGTCTTGGAAGGCAACAATGATACCACCGATGACGGCAGGGATGAGGCAGATGAATGCGCCACCAATGGTACCGATGATGCCACCTACCAAGCAAATCCATCCAATGACGATGATAGCCCAGAATATCAACTTGATAGCCCAGAAGAGTACCCATACGACACCTCCGAAGAGTAATAGGAGGATGATGGAGGACAAGAAAGCTGCAAGGAGAATGGTAAAGAGTATCGCCATTCTCACGTATGGGCGACTGTTGTACATCCACATCTTTCTCATACCATCTATCTCTGTTTCACCTCCGAAATTCTTAAATAGATGCCACTCTTCAATTGCTATAGATATGTAGATAAAGAGGAAGATGAGGCTGATGACGGAGATGGCAATGAGTAGCCACTTGCTAGGGGCAGATGCCTCACCTTTGTCTTCGTAGCTCGCACTGTCACTGGTGATGGTGGACTCTGCTTGCTGGTTAGCTGCACTTAGCTCATCTTCGGTATAGTACTTATAAACCACCTTGTAGTAAGCCCTCGCCTTGCCGTTCTTCTTGGCTTGATACTTGATGAGGTTGTTGTACTCATCGTAGTCGGCATTGATGTCTTCTTTGTAGAGGTATGAGCCAGACGCACCATAGTGCTCGATGGAAGTCAGGTGGTCGTCTGCATCATAGACGTTCTTGGTATAGGAACCATCATTCTGCATCTGTTGCTCTTGCTGCAAGATGCCCTTGCTGGTATAGGCATATGTGGTGGTGACGCCTTTGCCAGTCTTGATGTCGTTCTGCTTCTTGATGAGTTTCTCGCCTTCTACTTGGTAGCGCAAGGTGAAACCTTCTGTCTGGTTTTCGTCAGAGTAGAACCATTCCTTGGTCAAGTTGCCTTTCTGGAACTCATTCTTGTAGGCACCAACATCCGTTCCAGAGATAGACTGGATGTTGTTCTTGCCATCGTAGGTATAGTTGTTGACTATCGAGTCGCCCTTCTCGAAGGTCCTCTTTTTGACAAGCATACCTTCTGGCGAGAAGTCCATACGGATAGCTTGGTCAACGTAGCCCTTCTTATAATGGTTGAACAAGGCATACTTGACTGGTCCATTGATGCCAAAGTATTCCTTAGAGTAAGGGTTACCTTTCTTGAAAGAAGGCGATTTGCCTGAGTCGCACGCCACGGCGAGCACCATGGCGAGCAAGAGGATGAATATTTTCTGATATCTCATAAGCTACTACTTTTTGAATAGTTTGCGACAAATGGAAGTGAAGAAGCTATAGTACTTTGTGATGAAGGCTTTCTCCTTGTCGTTCTTGCATTTCTCTAGATACTCCTTGCGGTCCTTGGAAGTCCATTTCGCAGCCCCGATGATGGCAGGGGTTATCTTCTCACAAGTCGAGGTGTCGTTCTTGAAGGATTCCCAAAGCTTGTCGAGCATCAACTTGGATTCTTCCTTGGTTTTCTCAGGAAGGTTCTCGGAGTATGGGTCGGTGAGGTACTCCTTGATGCGGATAGCCTCCAACGTTTTGCGCTCCCTGGCTCTATCGGTGAAGAGTTTCTCGATGATTTTCATTCGTACTTCGAGCATTGGACACCCCAAGCGTTTGGCAATGAGAAGCTCTCTATAAGCACCCATATAGTCCGTATGGTTGTCCAATAAGTCAATGATGAAGCAAAGTATGTTGTGGTCTTGCTCGTCTATAGTTCCCTTTGGAAGTTCTAGTTTCAAGAAATACTCAATGCTTTGCTTGTCGGCTTTCTTTGGATATTTGAAACTATACTCGGCGTATGTCTTGACAAGTTGAGGAATCTCCAAGTCTCTATATCTGTTGACAGGTATATTGCATGAGAAGCTTACTACTTGGGTGATGAAGAATTTCATAATGGCATCCTTATCTCCTATGTCGTTCTTCTTGCCATTCAGTATATCTGTGAAGTAGTCCCTGACGATAGGCTCCATTACTTGGAGACCTGGGGCTTCGAACTTGCAAGCTTTGAGGAAGTCGATGATCAAGGTGAGTTTTTCACCATCACAGAGTTTCTTAATAGTTGGCTCTAGGGCTTTCATCTGCATTGGGTGCGTCTGGGCGTAGCCAATCAGCGTATCTGCTTCTTCTGGAATAGGGAAGAAGCGAACAATCAAGGCATTCTTGTCAGTTATGGCTGAGGCTAGGATGGTGTTTATGATGGTTACTTCATTGATGTCGTGTTCCTCGGAATGATCCTTGTATCCCTCCAACTGCTCATCGACAAAGCGCTTCCAAGCATTAGGGTCATCGACCTGTTTCATCGTTTCAATGAAATCGTTCGGATTCACATCCTTGGTGTTGATGGATTGAATCACATCGATGCCATAGTCCTTGGTATATCTTGCTAAAGAGTGGTCTTGATGCCATAGGTTGGTCAGGGCTTGCTTGGAGCCTTCGTCCAAGTGAAGCACTTCCTTCCAGTTATTATATAAATAGGTGATGACCTTCATGGCTGCATGGCAGTTGGCATCAGCCTTGGCACCCAAATTCTCCTTTTGGATGGTCTCATCTAGCGTGTTGTTCACGCTGACGACGAAGCGTTGCCATTTGTCGGAAGGTAAGTTGGCTTTCTTCGCCTTGGTGAAGAAGTCTTCTGTCAACTCATCGATACTCAACTTCTTGTCTGTCTCTGTGGCTATGAAGAGATTGTAGAGGAACTTATAGTCCGTGTCTGCGTGTACGCTCAAGCGGAAGAGATAGTTGACGAGGTTATAGAATAGCGCATAGTTGTTGGCTGCGGCAGCCTCCTTGATCTTTCCAAAGTAGAAGTTGTCGGTGTCGAGGTTCATGAATTTGTTCTCGTCTAGATTGAGATAGACATAGTTCTCGATATAGACCTGTTCCTTGTTGTGCTCGTTGAGGAACATCATGCGATAGCCATTAGGCATACCATATCCTTGCAAGAAGTTGGTGTGGAAATACTTGTCGCTCACCAAGTCGTTAGGTAAGGTGCCGATGCTCTGTAGAATGGATGGCACCTTGGCTTCCTGGGCTTGGAAGACGATGTTGATGAGACCATTGTCCTTGCCTAGGTCTTGGTTGATCTTGGTCTGCAACAAAGCCATTGCTACCAAGGCTGTCTGCTCATTGATGGTTGGAATTGCTTCGCTTGTTTCCTTTACCTCAACCTCTCTAGGTGAAAGGTAGCTAGGCTCGCCAGTGAGCAGTTCTTGCAGTTCTGGGTTGGTAGGGGTGCATGTGTTGTCGATCGGACGGAATATCTTTTGCTCGATGAGCGCCTGGAATAGCCCTGCCGTTGGTTTCTCGTCAAAGACCAAGATGTCGGCGATATAGTTGGAGCCAGCTCTTCTGGCAGACTCTATGTTGCAGAAGTAACCATAGTCGATGCCGACATAGGTGGCACAAGCGATGACATACAATTCTTTGCCATCGTCATTCTTGACCACCTGATACTTGAGGGTACGTGGATATTGGGTGACGCAGGAAGGGTCTGTGGTGATTTGCTCCGTAGTCACTTGCTCGGCGATGTCAACCTCGTATGCACAACTGATTTCATCACAGATTTTTCTAGCCAACTCTGGGTTGAAGCCTTCCGTGATGGTTCTGATGCCGAAGCCAGCTTGTCCAGAAAGAATGGACTGCTGGCTGGAGCATTCTATGATTTCATTAAACTTGATACTCTTCATAGTGGTATAGGATTATTTCTGTTTCAAAAGAGGATATTTAAATTGGTCAAGAATCCAAATGAGTGGGTCGAGCACTCGGTATGGCTTGATGCCCTCGATATGGTTATCGTTGCCAGGGTCCTTGCCTAGTGCAGAGAATCCAAAGTACTTCAGGTTCTTGTAGTTGTTCTCTGCATTGTTGACAAATCCATCCTCATACCAAGAGTTGAGTGCGGCTCTCAATCCGTCGCTCACAGCATCGATGTCGTCCATTCTCACACCGCCTCCGTCTAGGAACGGACTGTTCTGGTCGAGGGTCATGCCAGGGATGGCGGTCTCTGCCAAATCCTCGCTATGGTCGAGTATAGCATCTATCTTGCTGAATGCAAATGCCATAGGCTTGCCGAAGTGAGCCTCTTTCTTCTTCTTGTCGCCATTCTTGAAGTGGTCGATGATGTTGTTGAGGATGACGTCGTACTTCAATTCTATCTCGCCCTTGATGTTCAACTTGTCATGAATGTAAGGGATGGAGAATGTGTCCAAGAGGAAGATGACCGCATCACTCTCATCGAGGAACTTGACGTTCTTGCTGATGTTCTTTGGGTCGTTGAAATTCTCACCTGCAGTATCATAGAACACCAAGTACAATGGGTGCTCCACACCTTTTTGGGTGATGGTGTAGATGAGTGGAATCTTGGACTTCTGGTCCGTAATCTTGGTCTGTGCAGGAAGGATGCCTCTCTTGAAGAGGACATCGTAGAAGTCGGTTTGGTATCTCACCTGGGTGCAGTCTCGGCGCTCGTCGGCTACGGTAGAGGCGAGGATGCCGAGGTTGCCCAACTTGCTGCCGTACTTGCGCAGTTGGTCGATGAGTACGGTGATATAGTTGGTCTTTCCACTGCTACGGGCACCAATGATGGAGATGATGTAGCCTTTGTGCTCTACCATCTCTTTCGGAATCATATTGTGGCAATGAGGGCAGATGACGGTGTAAGAGGTGTGCCCACACTTGTCACAGTTTGCCGAGTCTGGCATGGAGTCCATCTTTCTGGCAAACCATCCTAGATTGTTGTAGATGGCTGGTAGCATCTTGCGGTCTTGTCCCCAGAACTTACTCATCTCAGGGTCTATATCTTTCTCACATTCATCGTTGGTACAACGGAACATGACTTCGCTTCGGTTGAATTCCTCGAAGCAATATGGACATACTATTTTTGGCATAGTTACTTGATTTTTTGTGTTTCAGGTACAACTTTCAGAGGCAAGCTTCTGTCGGCTGCAATGATTCTAAAGTAGAGTGGCAACTTCTTCTGCATGCGCTGATAGGTGAAGGTGAACTTCTTGGCAGTGCCATCAGCGAGGTCGGTATGTGCAATAGTGCAATGCGACTTGAAGTTGGTCAGGTTGAGTGGCATAGCCCCTTCCTCTAGCAATACGCAGAGGTCGCAAGGTGGTTCGCCGTCTGCTTGCAAAGTGACGGAGAACTCGTTCTTGTGGGAGAACCAACCTGCTTCGCTCTTAGCTTCGAGGAAGTCAACCTTTACAGGAGAGAGTGCAACCTTCTGGATGCTTGGCTCACTTTCCAAGGTCTTGCCATCGGAAGTCTTGTAGAGTGCGGATATGCTGACGGCGAAGTTGCGAGCTTTGGCTGCCAATGGCAGTTCAAAATCAGGACTTTGACCATCATTGGCGATGTCTTCCCATTTCTCGTTTCCGTCTTCTGCCGCCCACTTGATACGTACCATCGGTACATCATCCCAAAGCCAGATGACCTTGATGTGTGCTATGTCGGTAGAGTCGATGCGCACTCCCTTTGGAGTAATCATAGAAGTGATGCCTTGTTGCTCACCTACGATACCCACGTTCTCCACGATGGTGACAGGAATGAAGTAACGCTCGCCACAGAAGTTCTTCTGCACGATGTAGTTGGTTTCGAGTGAAGACAATACAGGATAGTCGAAGGCATTGACATCCTCGATGATGTCATTTCGATGCAGTTCAAATGGTTTTGGAGAATGGTAGATTCTTACGATGCCACGTTCTGGCTTCTTCCATGTGATGGTCGCTTCCTTCTCCGTTTGCTTGATGTTAAGGCTTACTGGAGTAGGGAGTTGCAACTTGGAGGTAGAGATGTCCTTGGTAGTCTTCTCGCTTCTCAACTCGTCACCATATTCATTTTTATAAACAGCCACAAACCCATAGCGATAGGTATGGTCGGTCTGTAAGTCGGCATCGGTGAACTGGGAGTCAGTGATAGTACGAATCTTCTCGTCATCACGATATACCTCAATCGCGCTAGCGCCCTTCGGAAACTTGATATCAAAGAAGATGGAGTTCTCACCTCGCTTCTCTCGGATGAAACTGAGAGGCATTCTATCAATATTATCAGAATCACCAATGCCCGTTTCAGCAAGGTCATTCATCATCATAGTGAGAATGTCGTATAGACGTTTTTCATCTATTTCTCCCATTTCAGGCGTAAAGCCATTGAAGACATCGTGGAAGTATTGGTTGCCAGTTAATCCGTCGGATAATAGCAAGACGGTCTCTTCCTTTCTGATGTTGTTCTGATTGACAAAGTTGCTCAAGTGCGACAATACGCTAGAGCTACCATAGTCCAATAGATTATCGATCTCTGCATCTTTGCGCTTGATGAAGAAATCATGATTCTCTCCTTCTAGGTAGATGGTTCCGTCGAGTTCTGATTTATTGGAGTGCAAGAAAGTCTTAGCTTCGGCTTTGACGGCATTGAAGTCGTCTTCCTTTTTTAAATAAGGACTCTCTTCGAGCAGTTTCTTCCAGATGCATTCAGCCAACTTCTCTACTCTTGGGTCTTTGCCAGCCTCATTAATCTTGTCGGTGGCAATAGCTTCCTTCTTGTCCGTATCGTAATAGCCACCATACAAGTCATTGCCATCGGCAGAGAGAATCAGGGCATGTGGAAATGTCTTGTATATCTCACACAGATAACTATTGAAATCATATTCTTTTAAGTGTGGATAGCCATGTTGTGACAATTTGCCCATGATGCTTCTCTTTTCCGCCTCTTTATAGGAGGCAGAAAAGATGATGCCGATGACGCTCTCTGCTTTGTCAGAATCAGGTACGTTTATATCACAAAACTCCTCCACCGTTTTCAAGTTTCTGTCTTCGAAAACGGTGTAGGAGCCTTTGTCTTCTTGGCGTCCCCCGTAAAGTTGAACACCTTCACGGGAGACTTTCATCATATAATACTTAGTCATTTCCTATATTTTTCAATAAGAAGTCTTTGTAGAACTTAGAACCTTCGAGTATCAGAATAGGTGATACGAAGTCAAACTGCTCTGCTCTCTTGGCATGCAAGTACTCAGGAGTGTCTCGGATGTAGCTCAACAAACCCATGTTTTGCAATGCATTGCCGATGACTGCAGGATTCATCTTCATTCCAAAGTACTCCTGAGTTACCTGGTAGAATAAGTTGAGGAAGTCTTGGAATCTAGGACCTGCCGATGAATTGCCATAGAACTTGTCACCAAGGCTTGCCATCATTTCTGGAGAAATGCTATTGTCTGCATCCAAAAGTACATTGTTGCCGTTGGCATCCTCGATAGTGAAACCTTCCTCACCGATGACCTCAATAGGATTGCAGTCTTGTGGACGCATCAAAGTAGTTGATTCCATAGCTAATCCCTTGGAAACCTCAAACTTTACATTGTTGGTGATAGTTTTTGGAAAGGCTATGTTCAGTCCAGAAATAAAGTCTCCATAGTCTGATTCGCCCAAGCCTTTTAGGAACATTGCTTGATAGAATTGGTTTGCCAAATCGTCATTTGTAGCAGTGCTCAACCATTCCATGATTCTGGCACCCTTTCCAGCGAAGGTAATCAATACCTTAGGCTTCTTGTCACCAGTCCAACGACACTCTGTGCTGTTTCTTACTTGCTTGACCAACTTGCGAGCCAAGAGACCTGCATAGTAGGTTATCAAACCAGTGACATAGATGTCGGCACACATCAGCTCGCTGCAATCAGAACTAATTTTCTTGTAGAAGAATGGAAGTTGCTCAGGAGTGAGCCTGTCAACCATCTGCTCGAAGTAGTAGCTTGCAGTGCCTTTATTGTATCTGTTTTCACCCAAGTTGAGACCTTGGATTCGTAAGCCAAACTCCTCGCATGTGTTAAGCAATACTTTTTGGAAGTTGCTGCAGTATCGTGTAGCTTCTCCTACCAATTGGGCTGCGAAGTGGATGGAGTTTTGCTTGATCATAGTCAAGCGAGCACCTTCTCCTGTTTGTAATTGACACAAGGCGGAAATATCACTAGTGCTACCACCAATGTCGAAACAGATAGTAAGAGCGTCACGGTCGTCTGCTTTCACGTTAAGGAAGTTGGCAACGGCGCTCGCCTCTGTCATACTTTGGAAGTCGCTCTCGTCAACCATTTTGACGGGATTAAAGGAGAACTGCTTAGTGTCATCGTCTTTCTCAAATACCACATTCTTCTTCTCGTTTCCATCCAATGGGGCATTGTTTGATTTGCCCATAAAGGAATTGTTGGCAGTGAAACCTTGTGGCTGATCGTTTTTTGGCTTTGGCATAAACATATTGCCACCACCAGCCATAAACATATTGCCGCCTCCAATCTTCTTTGATCCATCATTTGGGGTTGATGCCGCCTGTAAGTTATACCCGAAGGTCGAAACCTTGAGCTGATAGTTCTCATCAACAGTCACATTAGCATGATTGTTGACATCGTTCAGAGGGTTGACAGCAGGGAGTGAACTCCAAATGGTATTGTAGTTGCGAAGTAAACTAGCACTCATGGAAGATGGGTATGACCACTTCAACTTCCTCGGGAACAAGTCCTTGCAGAATAACTCGGCATAGACTTGCAAGAGAAGAGAACGTAAAAATGCCTTCTTATAGGCAATGTTGCGCTCATCATCATCCCATTTCATGTTGTATATCTGATTGACCTCTCCGCACTCAGCTGTATCGAGAATAATCACTCTCTTGTTGTCTGCCACATTTGCCAATGGCAAGTTGCGGCTGAAACATGGAAAACCGCCCTTCACTTCCTTCTCAAACTTAGAAATCTCCATCGTCTCATTGATGTCCTTGGTGACACGGCGAGAGTCGTGGATAGTCAAGGTACTCTTGATGGCATTGGAGAGAATTGGGTTTGACTGGAAGAAGAATAAGTGGTCTTCATTAGCTACCTTGTCATTGTCCTCCTCGCCAGCATGTAAGAGGGAAATTCTTCTGTTGGTGAACTGAATACCCTTGGCTTGCTGGTCGAGTGGGTCAAGGTAGGCAACGGAAGTGTTGGTACTACCGAAGTCAACGCCCAACGTAGTGCCTCTTAGATTGCTGTCTTGAATGCCCAACTTATCTTGGGCAATGCAAGGATTCTCTGTCGTTGTCGTATATTTTATAAGGAGGAAACCAGACTCGTAGCCATCAGGCAAGTTGAGCTTGATGCCCTTGAATGGGTGGTTGCACTCGTAAATCTCATACTTGTATGGATTGTCGGCGGTTGCACTGTTGGAAACGATATGTAGAGAGGTCTCTACATGGCGTTCTTTACCTTCCTTGTCCTTGAAGTCGAAATCTACATCGTGTCCGTCTTTTGCCAAGTACAAAGGCTGTCCCTCATTGTCATTGATAATCTCAAAATCGTTCTGTTCATCACCTACGAATGGTAAAGCCTGGAATGGATAATCCTTCAAGTTGATATTGTGAGGAAGCTCTGAGTACATGAAGTAACGGTGCCATTTCTTAGAGATGAAGTTAGGCCACATAATGAGATTTTTGCCATCTATCTCACCACCACAAGTATAGGTAGCCTTCATCTCCTTGGTTCTACCGTCATTGAGAACCAAGTGTAAGGTGACTTCCAAGTTGTTCTTCTCAGAATCTGGGTCGTAAATGGCTGTCAAGCGAGAAGGTACGTTTGCCCTAGATGTTAATGGCTCTACCAAAGCACCGATATTCTTGCCGAATGCTTTGATACCCAATGGACTCAAAGGTAAAGCGAAGTAGGCTTTCTCGCCAGACTCATTTTTCTTGTCTGCTGCCAATACATAAACAGGGAACTGGCTAGGCTCATTCTTCTTAGGACCCTTGAATATCAAGCGAGCAATCTTGGCTGTATCTGGCAAGAGCAGTTCTTTCGGATTGAAGAGCACGCCATTCTCTTGGGCGGTTGTGTAGAGTACACCGTCCATACCATACAACTCGTCCTTGAAATTGAAGGCAATATCGAATGGGGCATTGAAGAGATTGATAGGAGGTACACTGGCAGCTTCGAGTTTGAAGTTCTTCTTGGCAGCATAGTCCTCTATTTCCTTTCTCCATGCGGAAAGATTGCTGAGGATGTTGTCATACTTTGGAGCTAGGTTGTAGTCCAAGTAAGAATAATAGGCGGTCAATCCATTGATGCCTGACTTGCCATCATTGTTGAGTCCTTCTATCAGATAGTTGACGTAAGCGTAGAGTTGCAAGGTCTGGGTTAGGTCGAGGTCGCTGCTCTCCAGTGGATCTTTGAACTTGCCAGTCTTGTAATCTACCCAGGCACGATTTTCAGTATTATCAATCTTGTAGGCACAAGAGGTGAAGAGCAGACTCTCTGGTGAGGTGGCACCTACTACCTTGCCATCATACTTGATGATGTCGATGAAAGGAATGCCACGATGAGCCTCGTCGGTATCCTCGTCCTTGAGGCACCAAAGGGGTTTGCGGTGGAAAAGCATGTTGCCGAAGGTTCCCTTTGGCTCGTAGATGTTGGATGTGTCCTTGATGTCCTTGCCGTCTGAATAGACCAAATCTACACGCTCGGTCTTCATTCTGCTATAGTCGAGAGCGATACAAGCGATGAAGCCACGCCACTCGGAAGACAACATCTGGTAGAAGGCATTGAGGTTGAGGTCAACGCTTTCCTTCGATTTCCCGTATGATTGAAGAGCCGACTTGAAGAGGTTGGCACGAGCGTAGGCGGTAGGGATACCAGAAACTTGAGCACTGATGTCCGAATTCTCGTCGATGGCTGGTGTCTCTATGTCGGCGGTGAATTTCTCTATATTTCCTGAAAGGTCTTCCCATTTGCCTGGTGTACCATTCGGTATGGAGGCTGGCTTGACCTTGATAACTAAAGGTTTCTCCATGTCATTTAGTTTTTCTCATTAATGTTCTGGTTCTTGGTAATAGCGTTGTGTACGTGAGCCAAGAATTTCTCCTTGGTGGTCTGTACATTCTGGTTACCTGCTGGCTTTGCATCAGCATCGCCCAACTTCTTGATGAGCACATCCACACTGTTGTCGCTCTTGGTGATGAGACCCGACAACTTGCTCCAGTTGTGCTGGTCGTCCTCAAACAGGTGTCCACAACTGATATTCTTCATATCCTTCTTTTGCTCCTTGAAAGCTTCATCTATGAAGATGAAACGACCTGGAACGGAAGCCTTGACCTGATAAATCCATCCCTTTTGCATGAGGCCATCAGTGCCAAAACGATAACCGAAATAGTCACTGAAGTATTTGTCTAAATCTTTAGCTTGACCATCGGTAATGCTATCGTAGTCATGGATGTTCTGCTGTGCGAAACGATTCAAGAGACCTTTCGTGCCGGAGCCATCAGCCTCAGACCATGCAGCGTCGTATTGGGAAAGAATGATATGGGCGAGAGAGAACAAAGAACCTAACTTGCTCTCGAATGCTTTTCCATTCGTAATGAAATCGGAACCATGTAGGCTTACTTGACCTTCTTTCTCATCAAAGGTGCGGAAGAAGTACTTGGCGGTTTCATTGGTTAGTTCTTTTTCGTCCAATGTAAAGAAGTCGTAAGCGGCACAAGCACACATCAATTCAACGACATGGCAGGCGTTCTTCTGCTCTTGTCCTCCCGTAATTGTCTTGTTCTTGGAAGTAACATTGATGGCTGGGAATGGCCAACCGATGTGGTAGAATCGCTTGTAGGTGCTTCTTACTGTAGGGTCTGCTTGATAGAACTGCAAGGCTGCCTGACAGTTGAGTGCAAAGTTGTTGGCATCGGCGATGACCTTGTCGTTCTTCTTTTGCTCACTGTCTGGGGCTGTGAACGTAAAGTAGTCGGTCAGCAAGGTGGAACCAAACTTCACTACATTAGTGTTGAGGGTCTTTGTACCATCGGAAAGAATATTGATGCCATCTCTCAATGCTACAGGGATAACTGGTATGGAGGAAGCACCCGTACCACCAAAGATAGAACCGAATACGAAGACACGTGCAGAGTTTTGGGCTTCTTGCAATGCTTCCAAGAACTTGCGCAAGTCTTTCTCTGCGGTAGAAGCGGCATCGGCATTGCGGGAAACATTTCTGGCAGCTTCCACAATTCCGTGATACATCAAGAGAGAACCGAGGTGAGTCTGGGCACGATAACCATGGTCTAGCTCAAAACTCTGTACGGAGTCCTCGTCGAAGAACAAATCCGTCAAGTCGGTGTTCTCGTCTTTGTGCAATCCGCTGTTGACACCCGAAAGAATCTTGTAAGTCTTTCTGTTGGCATCACCATAAACCGTATAGAATTTGTAAAGATTGATTTTTGCGGAGAAGAACGTGTCGGCGTTAGGGCGACCACCATCTATGTTGTTGGCATCGTCCGACTTGATCTTGTTGTAGAGCTCTATCAAGTTTTCCACACGTCCCTTATTGCCATTGCTTTGGTCGGTGTCGAGGGTTAGAATGTCAATCGTCTGATTGTCAAACAAGCCCATGGCACAGAGATGCACGAAAGATTCGAGACATCTCATGCCAGTACCGCCTATGGCTATTACGAATAATTTATCCATAGTATTTATTCTTGTTTGTTGTTGCCAAGTTTTTATGTTTAATAGAATTGGCTTACTCTATTAGAACCAACTAGAGAGCTTGCCGTGAGGGAACATCTTGCTGAGTACGAGACCGCAAACAATGTGAGCAATGAAGAACACTGCTGAAGAGATGCCCATCGCTGTGAGGTAAGCGTTCTGGCGAGAAGGTACGCGGATGTCGCTATAGACAGCGAAATAGCATACTGCCATGATTGCCACAGGGCAAAGGATGGTGAGAATCCAGAAGCAAGTTTTTCTCTTTTGCTTGTCTTTTGGGTTAGAACCTGCCTCGTAGCGAATGGCATTGGCACTTACGATGGCTAACAACATACATACTACAAAAACGATAGCGCCTATCATGTAGGCAGAAGCAACAGTTGCATTCATAGTTTTTAATTTTATTAAGTTTTATAATGTTTTTACGAAATAAGTGTAGATGACTGTACCTTTTGGATTCAACTCTTGGAGGGTGTTGCGGATGGCATCACGCAAGTTGTTGTTGGCTCCCCAAGAGAAGAGTTGGTCGAGGCGAGGTGAGATGTTTGGCTGACTCTCAGCGATGGTAACGTCAATGCGGTATAAGTCTGTAGGATCGCCACCGATGATGTTGCCTTTGAAGTTAGGTGAGAACACAATTCCAATCTCAGCCTTCTTGCCGCCACTCTGAGCCATGCTCTGCTTGAACAAGTTCTGGTCGAGTGCAAGCATGTCGCTGATTTCCTTGGTCTTATGAGCCCCCTTGCTATAGTCGTAGTCGGCGAGCATCTTGCCGTTCTCATCATAATATTCTGCGCTCTTCTCTTTGTCGGCGAGTGCCTTCTGATACATAGAGTATTTCTGGAAATCTTCCTCTACGTCTGTTACCTTGACATCCAACTTCTTGATGATGTAAGAGTCTTGATTACTGAAGTCGAAGAACAAGTTGCGGAAGAGGTCGCTGTATTTTGGATTGAAACCTGCCTGTGTAGCCTCCTGGGTATTCTTTAGTGCATCTTCCCAAGCTACGCCCAAAGGATAGAACTCCAGTCTCGCTCCTTGACCATAGTTGGTGTAAGCATTGTCGCTACCATCTTCTACAACGCTGGTAATCAGGTCTTCACCTGTTTCTGCATCGTGGTAGTTGCCACCCTTGGTTGCGGAAGGATAGTTGGTTGTGGCTGTGTAGGCATCTGTCGAGAGATGGTACTCCTGATAGCCGGAGACACCAGCCACCGATTCCTTGATTTGGTTCAAGAATTGATGACTCTTGTTGTCGAATACGATGAAATAGAGATGGTATGGGATGTTTCTCACACCTATAAAGTCGAAGACGAAGAAGGTGATGTCATTGCCTTGTTTCAACCAGTTGACGAAATAGCGTGTGGCGAAAGCTTGATGCTGCACCTGATGGTCTGGTGTAAACTCCTCGAAGTCGGTGACGAGGAGGCTGCTCTTGCCTTCCTTTACAATCTTGTCAAGAGTCTTCTCGATAGGAGCCATCTGCAAGTCGTATGACTTCGGATCCATAATCTTGTTGTAGAGCTGTGTCTGCTTGAGCTGCAATGGGTTGATGTTGTCGTCTGCCAACGAGAACACGTTGCAAGAGTCTGTGCTGGTGAGTCTCTGTACAGTGGCATTGAGGAAGTCTGCCGCACCTTGGTTCTTATAGGCTAGAACTACGCCATCCGACAAGTCGAAGTAAGCGGAATAGTTGCTGGTGGCATTCTTCAAGGAGATGTCCTTGTCAAAATACTGCTTTACTTGTTGTGACATGCTCGTATCGTCAGAGCTACCGCATGATACGAAACTTGTGCTCGCCAATCCTACGAGGGCAGCGAACAATAAGGTTTGAATCTTCAATCTTTTCATATCTATTACTTTTTTATAATCAATATGGGATTCCTATACATTATTATATATAGGCTTATTCGTCAGAGTCGATATTGAGGAAGTTAGGGTCGCTGTCTATCACACTCTTTACTCCTTGGATAGCCCCTCCAAACTGTTGGATGAGGTTTTTGAGTTGTTGGGAGGCGTTCTTGGCTGCATACTTCATGAGATAAGCCCCGCAGATGCCTTTCAGTCTGCCGATTTCCTTCATCTCCTCATCGGTGTATTCCGAACGATGCTCATCTATCTCGTTGTTGATGTTGTCGAGGCTTTGCGAAATGGCGGCCCAGTCATCATCAGAATAGTCTTTGCTGTTTTGTTTGAGGTCTTCACTTAATTCCTCAAGGTCGTGGATGGGTGTGTTCTTGTTGTTGCAAGAAGTGAAAGTGAGTGTCCAGATTGCTAGACAACCTATCAGTAGGTATTTAGATATTCTCATGGGTACAATGTGTTAAAAGGTGTGATGTGTTATAGGTACAAGAAGTGTCTTACCAAAGAAAACACGATGATGACTAAACCGATGATTTTACAGGTCAGTTCTATCATCTGTTGCTTTCTCTTTTTCCGTTTGCGTCGTTTCCCATCGGTAAAGAACATAGGAACGACAAACCAAATCAGTAGTCCTATTATGATTCCGATAATCATAGTGCAATTTATTTAAAAGTTATGCAGGGGTTTGGCTCTGCGAATAAGTAACAACTGCAAATTTATAAAAAATAAGTAAACGACCAAAATTATTTTACCTAAACTTTTCTTTGTAATAGGTATTTTTGATACTTTTACGTCAAATTTACGAAATGAGCGGTCTTTTCCTATGGTATTCTTGGTGGCTACACCCCTTTTAACTTTCTTTTGCGAAACTCCGCGCAAGGTTATGTGATTTTTGAGTTTTAGCTATAGATTTTGAATCAAAACGAAGTATAACGAGAAAGAAATAAAGAAAGGAAAAATATGAAAAGACTTAGAAGCTTAGCCTTGATGGCTTTGGGCGTGATGACGCTTGCCTTGTCATTCTCCTCTTGCTCTGATGATGATGACAACGACTATTGGAAGATGGTGCCGAATGCACTGGTGACGGTGAAACCTATCAGCGATGGTTGCTATTTCCAGTTGGATGACAACACGACTTTGAAGCCTGGTAATATCAACAAGAAACCTTTCGGCGACAAGGAGGTACGTGCCTTGGTCAACTATTCTGTGACCGACCAAAAAAAGGACGAGACCTATGGACAGGTGGTCAACGTGAACTGGATAGATAGTATCTTGACCAAGAAGCCTGTGCCTTGTCTTGCCACTCCTGAAGAGAATGATGCCAAGTATGGTCATGATGCCGTTGATATCGTCCGTGACTGGGTGACGATAGCCGAGGATGGTTATCTCACGCTTCGCTTCCGTGCTCTCTGGGGAAATGTGAAGGCACATTCCATCAACTTGATTGCGAATGTAAATCCTGAGAATCCTTACGAGGTGGAGCTTCGCCACAATACAAATGGCGATCCTCAGATGAGATGGGGAGATGCCCTAGTGGCTTTCGACCTCAATGGCGTGGTGCCTGATACCAATGGCAAGACAGTGAAGTTGACCATCAAGTGGAAATCTACGGCAGGTGAGAAGAGTGTGGATTTCGACTATTGCTCTCGCAAGACCATCGCCAGCCCAACCCTGCTCAATGGCTTCGCAAAAGCCGGTGAGGTTGTTGTGCGATAAGAAGGAATGTCCTCTAAAAGCTCGATAATAGGTAAAAAGATGATTTATATTGTGTATGAGGAAAAGAAGAGGGGCGTGACCATCGTTTGATGTCTGCGCCCCTTGATTCTTTTTATGCCGTGCAGAGTATCATCCAACGCCGTGCAAGGTGCTACTGAATGAGCTTTGCCGCCTCTGGCGTCAAGTATGACTTGATTTCTGAATAAGGAATCGTAAACTCCACGATGCCCATGGCATACGGACCAATCTCATACTGCTGATAGGCGAAATGAACGCCATCCTTGGTGAGGAAAGGGGTATGGGCAGGCAATGGGATGATGCCATTCTCGATAAAGAGAAACTCGTTCAGATTCTTGTCTGTGACAGGATCTTCCTTGTTGTATTCGTTCAGGTAAGAGATGACTCCCTTTCGCAAGATGGGTTGCAACTTCTTCACTTGTGTCGTGTCAACCGTCTCTGTCAGCAACTTGCCTGTGGCTTTGATGATATTAAACGACTGGTCGAAACTCGAACCATGTGCTCCTGCCAAGTAAGCATAAGAGGAACAGTTGTATGTGATATACTTGTCTGTCTCTGCTTTCTTGTTGAGATTCAGTTCATAGCACATGTTGATGTTGGCGCGAGAGTCATACTTCTTAATGTCCGCTATCTGTTCTTTCAGATACTTGAAGTTGTCCTTGCCATATTTCTCGATGACCACCTTGGCATTAGCGAGGTCGCCAGCGTATGCCTTGTAACTCTTACTGCCATCCTCATTGACGGCGGCGAGGTAAGCATCTGCCATCTTTTGGTTGAGTATTTTCCGAACGTTGGAAGCCAAGTCATCGGTTCCAGTAGGGTAATCCACCCGAATGACGACATCTAAATTCTTGCCTTCTTGCAGATTGCAACTATCCATTTTGACAACTAGGGTGTCGGTTTCTTGTGCAGCCTGTGCTTCAGTAGTTGTCAATGAATCACTGCTATTGGTACCTTGTGCTTTGGTCGAACTAGCTTTGCAGCTGCTCAGGAAACAAGCCGTCAAGGCAAGTGTAATGATTGTTAATTGTGTTTTTTTCATTTTTATATCTCCTTCATTAAGTTCAAGGGCAAAGATAGGCTATTAATCTGAATGTACCGCTTTTTCTTGACTTTATTTAACGAATAAAGCATAAGGCGTGCATTTTGTTGCCAATAATTTTGCTTTTTGCGAGAATTGTGTTACCTTTGCGCTGAAAAAATCCTGTTGCTCGATTGATGCAAGGGCGGCGATAGGGTATCGTAAATAAAATTGTAGGGAAAGATTAGATGGCAGAAACTTTAAAGGAAAAAACAGCTAAAGGTCTCTTTTGGGGCGCGATGAACAATGGGGCGATGCAAGTTATCGGCTTGGTGTTCGGTATCGTGCTTGGTAGATTGCTGACTCCAAGCGATTATGGTATGATAGCCATGATTACCGTTTTCTCCTTGATAGCCACTGCCTTGCAAAACTCTGGATTCATCACGGCGATTACCAACTTGAAGAAACCGACTGACAACGACTACAACTCTGTCTTCTGGTTCAACATCACCGTAGGTTTCTCTTTGTATGTCATCTTGTTTTTCTCGGCTCCTTTGATAGCGGCATATTATCATACGCCAGCCTTGACTCCCCTTTGCAGATATGCTTTCTTGTCAATCTTGTTTGCCAGTCTCAGCACCGCCCAGTCTGCCTACCTCTTCAAGAACATGATGGTGAAGCAGCGAGCCCAGTCGGGCATCATCGCAACCTTGTCGTCAAGTATCGTCGGGGTCTTGATGGCTTTCTTGGACATGTCGTATTGGGCATTGGCGACACAGACAATCATCTACAACATAGTCAATACCGCTCTTTTTTGGTACTATTCGCCATGGCGACCAAACCGCCACATTGATTTCGCACCAGTGAGAAAGATGTTTAGGTTTAGTTGCAAGCTCTTGGCGACGACCATTACGACGCATATCAATAATAATGTGCTGAATATCTTGTTGGGCCATTATTTCTCAGCCCATGAGACGGGTAACTATAACCAGGCTTACCAATGGGATTTCAAGGCGTTTTCTGTGATTCAGGGAATGGTGGACTCCGTGGGACAACCTGTCATGGTGGATTTGCGAGACCAGCCCGAAAGGCAACTGAAAGCTTTGCGCAAACTGATTAGGCTGACGGCTTTCATCTCCTTCCCTTTGATGTTAGGCTTTGGTATGGTGTCAAGGGAGTTTATCATCATTACGATTACCGAGAAATGGTTGGCGAGTGCTGACTTGCTGAGAATCCTTTGCATCAGCGGCGCAGTGCTCCCTATATGCTCCCTGTTGTCGAATTTGTTGGTGAGCAAGGGAAAGTCGGGAACTTATTTCTTGGTGACATTCTCCTTGGGCATCGTACAGATAGTGGCCATGCTCTTGATATGGCAATGGGGTATCCACAATATGGTGAAGACTTATGTGGTACTCAACCTGATATGGTTGTTTATCTGGCAGTATTTCGCCAACAAGCTGATAGGCTACAAGGTATGGATGTTCCTGAAAGACATCCTGCCGTTTGCTTTGGCAGCCTTGTGCGTGATGACGGTCACTTATGTGGCTACCATGGGGATAGAGCAACTCATATTGTTGCTGATGGCTCGTGTGGCGATGGCTGTCGTGCTTTATTATTTGGTGATGAGAATAGCAGGAGCTGCCATCTTGAAGGAATGTATGGGGTTCTTGAAGCATAAATTAGGAAAGTAGGTGGATATGGAAAAGACGGTTTCTGTAATTATGGGTACATATAATGGTGAAAAGTACATCCGAGAGCAATTGGATTCGATACTTTCCCAGACTTATTCTATCAAGGAGATTATCATCCAGGACGATGGGTCCACGGATGGCACGGTTCGCATTTGTGAGGAATATGCAGAGATATATTCGAATGTCCTGTTTTCTCGAAACGAGAGAAACTTGGGCTTTAATCTCAACTTTAAGTCGGCAGCACAGAGGGCGACGGGGGATTTCGTGGCCATCTGCGACCAAGATGACGTGTGGTTTCCTCAGAAAATAGCCAGGCAAGTGGAAGCGATAGGGGAGCATGACCTTTGTTTCTCCACTCATTTGCGAGGCGCGGATATGCAACATACTCATTTGGTAAGTCCGCAGTATTCCTTGGAAGCTTTGCTGTTTTGTGGCTTCGCTGGGCACACCATGTTGCTGCGCCGTGAGTTTATACAGACTTCGGAGTATTGGATAGACAAGATTATGTACGACTGGAGTCTTGCCATTTGTGCCCAGTTGCATGGAGGCATCGCCTTTGTGGACGAGCCGCTCAATTGGCATCGCACCAACGAGGAGTCCGCCTGTCATGTCGAACTGAAGAGATATGGTAAGCAAGTGGCTGTACATCCTACTTATCAGCCTTATCTCTATGGCATCCGTAACTTCCGACGCTTGCAGAAAAAGCCCAACTGGCAGAGGCTGTATTCTTTTATCTATGAGCATACGGAGGAGGAGAGGTTTCGGTTGGCTCATCGCATGACTCGTTGTATGCTATCGCATCATCTTGTATCTTTGCTTCAGCTGTGCTGGTTATGTATGCGGCATGGTGATAGCGTTTATTATCGAAAGAACGCAAAGGGAATCATGGGGAAGGTTCGCTCCTTCTGCTATCCTCTCATCTTTTCCTACAACAATGTGCAATATGATAGAAACTAATAAAACAAGATAAATATGAACATCGCATTATTGACTGCTGGCGGTGTAGGCAACCGCATGGGACAGGACATTCCCAAACAGTTTATGACTATTGACAACGTGCCTGTTATCATCTATACGATGCAAGCGTTCCAAAACCATCCTCTTATCGATGGCATCTGTGTCGTTTGCCTGAAGGGATGGGAAGTGGTGCTGCAAGCGTACGCCAACCAGTTTAATATCACCAAGTTCAAATGGATATTCGAGGGTGGTGATAGCAATCAGCATTCTATCCGCAATGGACTTTGGGGACTGAGGGATGCCGGATGCGATGAGAATGACATCATCTTGGTGCATGACGGAGTTCGCCCTTTGGTCTCAGAACGCATCATTTCGGAAAACATCGAGAAATGCCAGAAGTATGGTTATGCCATCACGGGAATGATATGCAAGGAAGCCATCATGCAGAAAGTGGATGATTGCGTGAAGAATATTGATATACCTCGTGAGCGTCTCGTTCGTACGCAGACCCCTCATACCTATCCTTTGCACACCTTGCTCAAGGCTCATGAAGAGGCTGACAGCAAGGGCATTGATGGAACAGTGGCTTCTTGTACGTTGATGGCAGAATTGGGAATAGAAGACCAACACTTGGTGATGGGATCAGAGAAAAATGGCTTGAAGTTGACACAGACAGAGGATGTGGAGCTTTTCAAGGCATTGAAACATACGACCAAGGATGAGTGGTTGAAGTAGATGATGAGTTGACGTAAAAGAATATAAGATAGAACGTGTAGTGCTTATGGAGTGTTATCAGGAAGATGTCTGGACTGCTTTGGCGGAGTTCTCATTGCCATGGGAAAAACTCAGCGGTAAAAATATCTTAGTGTTGGGAGCGACAGGACTGATAGGCGGTTGCTTGGTGGATATGTTGTTGGCTTATCCTGGCATAGATTATCATGTCTATGCTGCGGGTAGAAACGTGGAGCGTGCCAGCAGGCGTTTTGCTGCTTATGCGGAATCTCCCTTCTATCATTTCCTTCCCTTTGATGTGACCTCTCCTTTGCAGACAGACCTCAACTTCGATTATATTGTGGATGCTGCTGGTGGCGCAAGTCCTCAGCTTTATGTCTCTGACCCTGTGGGCGTGATGAAGGCAAACTTCATGGGAGTGGACAATTTGTTGCGCTTCGGCCTGGCTCATGGACTTAGCAAGATGGTCTATGTCTCTTCGGGCGAAGTCTATGGTGAAGGGGATGGGAGAGTCTTTGATGAGGATTATAGTGGTTACGTCAATCCTACGACCGTGCGGGCTTGTTATCCTTCCGCCAAGCGTGCAGCCGAAACCTTATGCGTCTGCTATGCTCAACAATATGGGGTCGATGTGTCGATAGCCCGTCCATGCCATATTTATGGTCCTTACTTCACGGAATCCGACAATCGTGTCTATGCTCAGTTTGTGCGCAATGTATTGAGAGGGGAAGACATCATCCTGAAAAGCAAGGGTGAGGCTTTTCGCTCCTGGACGTATGTGGTGGATTGTGCGATGGCTTTGCTTCATATTCTTCTTAAGGGAGAAAATGCGCAAGCCTATAACATAGCCAACGAGGAGTCGAATGTCACCATCCGCCACTTGGCAGAATGTGTGGCTGAGTTGGCAGGAAGGGAAGTGAGGTTTGACATCCCCCAGGAAGCCAACCAAGGCAATACGACCCCGATTACCAAGGCGGTATTCTCTACCCGGAAAATAGAGAGATTGGGGTGGAAACCTCTTTTCAGTCTTCGAGAAGGCATGGAGCATACCATTAATGCCTTGGCGTAAGCTCTGGCACGATGAAGATGGAATGAAATTCCCTTTTCTCTACAGGTGGTATTTGCATATAGTCGCCGTATAGGTCGGTGAGATAGGAGTCGGGATTGTTGGGCGCAGGAAATTCCTTGCCTTCAAATTTGATAGTTCCTAATGGCTTGATGGCTTTCTTGTCAAAGGAGATGCCACGGCCATTGAGGTAAGGAACGTCTGAGCAGCGAGTCTTTTCTCCGAAACAACTAACTATCTTCCATGTTGCGGAATAGAGATAGTACTTGGCGCCGAAGTAGAAGAACTCGGCGAAAGAACGCAGGGAGTAGTAATGCTTGTGGTGCAAGATGGAGTTGCTCTTCGAAATCTCTTTGGTCAGTATCTTGATCCATTTTCGAGAAATGTTCGGATAGTCGACAAAGGGGAAAATGTCGACAAAGATGCCTTTTACATAGGGCTGGGAGAAGTCGTCTCCTTGTTCTATGTACAAGGAGTTCTTGTCTCTAATCTTGGTGATGGGCTCTTTGGAGCCTGGGTCTGTAGCTGGTGTCTGTAGGAACAACCATTCAGGCAACTCTTTTGGGGCGATTTGCTCAAATCGTTTCTCGTCTTCGAGCGACATGGCTATGTCGATGTCGTCGTCCCATGGTATGAAACCTCCATGGCGGATAGCTCCTAACAAGCTGCCGCCATCCAACCAATACTCGATATTGTGGCGTTTGCAAATCTTGTCTATTTCTTCCAAGATGGAAAGTTGCTTGAGCTGGCAAGAGCGCAAGTTCTGTTGGGTATAAGCCTTGATGTTATTATGAAAGTTCATCTTTGTCTCGGAATTTATTTAATGGATACTGTTGGTGAAATGGCTAACGATTAACGTGCCGTTGTATGCCCAGAGATAGAGTGCCAGCAGCAAGGTGGTCACTCGTATGGACATTGCCCATTTAGGATTGGACTCTTTCAGGGAGAAACCTATGGCGAAAGGGATGACGAACATCCAGTGCGCTCCCATGATGTAGACCTCGTTGAGTCCAAAACCTAAGCCTAAGTGCAAGAACATGTCGAAGGCTACACAGCAGAGGCACATCCACATCCACTTGCTGTTTCTGCTATAAAAGATGCCAATGGCGAATAGCAAGATGACGATTCCTTCTATCAGGTAGTTCAGTGGCCAATCGTACTTGACGAAAGTAGGGCGTGACACGCTGTGGTCTTTGAGAAGGTATTGTTGGTGTAGCTGTATGCCTTCTCCAAATAGATTCTCGATGATGGATTCTCCTCGTTGGGTCTGTATGTCTGTCCATTTGAGGAAAGGTTTGTCGGAAATGGCTTTGCCACGTCCAGCTTTCATCCATGCGTCGTGTATGGCGTTTGCCTTGGCGATGTCGGGACGCTTGGGCAGTTGCTTACGCTCTATGGCCTTGCCTCTTTCTTGCTGAGGCTTCACGATGTTCTCATATTGGTAATAACCGATGCTTCCCATGATTAGCAATGGGAGGAGAAAGGAGATGGCGAAGAACTTGGGTGAGAAGACTTTCTTGCCATTGCTGAATAGTGCCATGATTCCTGTCTTCACGCCGTTGCTCAGCGACATGCCGGCTGTGCAGAGAAACATCAAACTCGTTTGCCATGCCTTGAGCTTGCTTCCATTTTTCATGTGGCAGCCTACGATATAGATGCTAACCAAAAGGCAGAGCATGGAAAAGCAGAAGTGGTCTGGCACCATCGTGGTAAGCATGATGGAGGCAAACGAGAAGAAAAATGCCGTAAGTATATGGCTGTCGGTCTTCTTTAACGCTATCAGTTCCCTGCAGATGCGGAAGAAAAAGACGGAGCAATACATGGTGGCGATGACTAACATGACAGCCATGATATATGTGGCGCAGTTGTGGCTGGTTTGGTCCATGAGCAATTGGTTGAGCCAGTAGCCAGGATACAGCAAGATGCTGAAGAGAGGATGGCGTGACAACTCATAGTAAATCTTTTCGTTGGAAAGAAATATGTATGAGTAAGCGTCGAATCCTGAGACCGTGAAGTGCTTGTAGAAGATGCTCCAGAAGCCTAACTTGCCAGCCTTGAAGAAGTTGGTGGGATAGGATAGGATGAGGAGCACGTGCAGTGCGGTGCAGATCAGCACGGTAGAGATGGCGAGGATTCTTTCTTCTTTTTTGATTTTGAATATGTTCATCTTTGATAATTCTATTGTATATGTCTTGTGATTTTGCTTGCAAAGTTAGTGCAAAAAGAAGACAAAACAAAATTATTCGCAATTTATTTCGCTTTTATTTGGCATTGTGTCCTTTTTGGACTATCTTTGCACGGAGATAAATAGTACTGATCAGTCTAAAAGCATCATAAGAATGAAACAACCAGCCAAGATAGATGTCGCCGTATTGATGTTGTTCTTCAATCGTCCCGACCATTTCCAACAAGTGTTTGACGAGGTCAAGAAGGCTCGCCCTTCCCGTCTCTTCCTCTACCAGGATGGAGCGAGGGGAGAGCGTGACGTGCCTGGCATTGAGGCGTGCCGACAGATTGTGTCGGATGAGAACATCGACTGGGAATGCGAGGTGCATCGTTCTTACCAAACGAAGAACCAAGGGTGCGACCCTTCTGAGTACCTTTCGCAGAAATGGGCTTTCTCCATCGTGGATAAGTGTATCGTCTTGGAGGATGATGACGTGCCTTCGCAGTCTTTCTTCCCTTTCTGCAAGGAGATGCTCGACCGCTATGAGCATGACGAGCGCATCGCCATGATTTCAGGATTCAATGAGGATGAGGTGACACCCGATTGTGAGGATAGCTACTTCTTTACCTCTACATTTGCCATTTGGGGATGGGCTTCTTGGCGAAGAGTCGTGGACAAGTGGGAGGGCGACTATGCCTTCCTGCGAGACAAGCAGGCGATGAAGCGATTGCAGTCGTTGGTGCGCCAGCGTGGCTATCGCAAAGACTTCCTGCCGATGTGTACCGAACATCAGCAGAGCGGCAAGGAGTATTACGAGAGTATCTTCTGGGCTTCCATGCTCCTCAACTCCGGACTTGCCATCATGCCAAGCAAGAATCTCGTCAACAATCTTGGCCTCTCCGACAACTCCACGCATTTCTGCGGTAGTATTCAGACGACTCCGAAGGCTTATCGCCGAATATTCACGATGAAGCGATACGAACTGGACTTCCCGTTGCGTCATCCTCGTTACATCATCGAGAACATCGACTACAAGGAGCGTCTCTACAAGACCAATGCCTGGGGGCATCCTTTCATCAAGATAGGGCGCTCAATGGAAGAACTCTTCCTCAACTTGCGATATGGCAACTTCTCCATCATCACTAAGGCGGTGAAACGCCGTGTCAACAAGTGGCTGGGCAAGGACCGACACGTGTGATTTACGAGAAGTAACCCACGATGAGGCTTCCATTATATATAATAAGGTATAGGGCGATAGCCGCCACGATGCCTATGAGATATTTGCGGAATCTGATAGGGGCGTTCTTGATGAGGAATCCCATGGCGATAGGTAGGGCGTATATCCAGTGGGCAGTCATGATATATACCTCGTTGATACCAAAGCCCAAGCCGATGTGAAGCACCATGTCGAGTGCGAAATACGACAAGACCAGCCAGAGATACTTGCTCTTCCTGCCATGCCAGATGCCTGCCAGGAAGAGTAGGCTGATGATTCCTTCTACCGCATAATTCCACCAATAACGATATTTCACGATCATAGGGCGATGACGTAGCTCATCGCCTAGCAGATAGTCGGGGTGCAACTGGATAGATTCGCCCATCAAGTTCTCTACGACAGACTCCGTTCGACTGGTCGAGATGTCGGTCCAGCTCATGAATCCAACCTTTGTGAGAGGTGCTCCTTGTTTGGGGCCTCTCTTCTTTTTCGCCTCTTCTTTGGCAAGTTGCTTCGCTTTTTGTATGCTGTCGTTCTTGGCTTTTTGGGCAAGCTCCTCGGCAGTAATCACCTTCAGTTCTTTCTTGATGGAGTCTTGGGTGAGTGAGTCCTTCACATGTTTGAGTTGCGCCATACGCTCTTGGCGTTCCTTTTTGGCAGCTTCTTTCTTTGCCTTGGCTTCTTTCCTCGCCATTTCGTTAGGCCATACATAAGTGCGGTATTCCCAATAGCAGAAACCCCAGAGCAAGCCGGCTGGTAAGATGACAGCCAATAGAAGGTGCTTCGGACGGAAGAAACGCTTGCCGTTGACGAAGAGAGCAGAGAAAAATATCTTCAGACCATTGTTGAGCGAGGTGCCTGCGGTCAGCAGGAAGTAGAGCACGCTCTGCCATATCTTGAAGTCATGGTGATTCTTCATCCTTCTGCCCGAAACATAGAGCGCAAGGATGAGCAGCAACATGGAAATCACGAAGTGGTCGGGCACGATGGCACTGACCATCACGTAGCCGAAGGAGAAGAAGAGGAGGGTGAGTGCGTGGGAAGCCCACTTGCCCAACTCGATGACCTCACGGAAAATGCGATAGAGGAACACCATCGAGTAGAAGGCGCAAAACATCTGGATGATGACGGCGATGTAGAGGGCACAGTTGTATCCCGTCAACTTCATCAGTCCCATATTGATGAGATACGGCACATACATGTAGAACGCCAACAATGGATGTCGATACACATTGTAGGCGGCGCTCCAGTCGCTCAGCACCCAATAGGTGAGCGGATCGAATCCCGATACGCAGAAGTGACGAATGAAATTCTTGTAATAATCATTCGTTATCTGAGTGAAAGGGGCGTTGTATTTGGCTATAACGAGACCGTTGAGGATGGCTAGCAATGCGAATATGATGAGGGCGAGCCATCTCTCTTCTTTCTGAATCTTGAATATGTGGAAAACTTTTTTCATGCAGTTCTTAACAATGAATGTCTTTGAAAATATTGGTTATTGCTCGATTCTTGGAATGCTGATTTTATTTCTCAAAAAATTATCTCTTGAGGAAGAATCTGACAAGCAGGAAGTTGACGGGGATGCAGATGCAAAGGGTAGGAATCATGGCGATTTGCTTCATCAATCCCAAACCGACGAAGAGGTTGAGAAAGAGGGTCTGCATCGAGTAGTTGACGATATGCGAGAGCGTGAATCCTGCTCCACGCTTGGCATTGGCTTTCACCTTGAAGGTGTAGCGAGTGCTGGCGATGAAGTTGAAGATGAAACTGATGATGTAAGCTAAGGTGTTGGAAACTGTAGCCAAGGTGTGGTCGTCTCCCGATAGTGAAGGGATGAGGCTCACCAATAGTGGCATAGCAGCTAAGTAGATGACATATTGTAAAATGGTTGCAACGGCACCTACAATACCAAAACGGATGACCTCGCCAAGTTTCTGACGCTTGGCGAGGTCTATCTGGTTATATTTCTCTTTGATACTCATTATATCTGTATTTGATTCATTATATAATAGATATACGAGACAAAAGTCCAAAGGAAATCGGGGTGAGATTATCCGTAGATAACCTTACCATTCTCGTCCTCATAAGGAGCCAAGTCCTTGGAGTACTGGTTCATGGCACGGAGGCTCATACCCATAGAAGAGAAACCACCATCGTGGAAGAGGTTCTGCATGGTCACCTTGCGAGTGAAGTCGGAGAACATCATCACACAGTAGTTGGCGCAATCCTCTGCCACTGCATTGCCGAGTGGAGACATCTTGTCGGCGAAGTCCATCATGTTGGCGATGTCCTTGATACCCTTGCCAGCTGTTGTGGCGGTAGGACTCTGAGAGATGGTGTTGATACGAACGTGCTTCTCGCGACCATAGATGTAACCGAAGCTACGGGCGATGCTTTCGAGCATGCTCTTGGCGTCAGCCATGTCGTTGTAACCGAAGAAGGTGCGCTGTGAAGCCACGTAGGTGAGGGCTACTACAGAACCCCACTCGTTGATGGCATCCAACTTCTTGGCTACCTGCAACATCTTGTGGAAAGAGATGGCAGAAATATCCAAAGTCTTGTTTAAGAAATTGTAATCGAGGTCATCGTAAGTGCGGTGCTTACGAACGTTAGGGCTCATGGCTACAGAGTGGAGCACGAAGTCGATCTTGCCACCGAGCTTCTCCTGAGCCTCAGTGAATACCTTTTCGAGGTCTTCAACGCTTGTCGCATCAGCTGCGATGATAGGAGCGTTGATTTGTTCAGCGAGTTTGTCGAGAGTACCCATGCGAAGGGCCATAGCTGTGTTACTGAGTGCGATAGTTGCACCTTCCTCAGCAGCCTTTTCGGCTACTTTCCA
>JABLTL010040203.1_pt1 | contig 54632 bp, 42 predicted proteins | sample 7160151 | NCBI WGS metagenome assembly JABLTL01 (sample SAMN14651223, study PRJNA627086) | human gut metagenome | isolation source: feces | host: Homo sapiens | reverse complement strand
CAATATGAGGCATACGGATTACTCCTTGCCTTGGAGGGTCTAATTTGGAAAGAAAGTACTCAAAATGTAGGCTGAATATTTATAAGCTATTTCTTCGTAGCCACGGGCGGACAGAGTCGTTCGCCCTTACATGTGATTTATTTATTAGTTAAAAAATATATTGTATTTATTTGAATTTTATTGGCTAGTTCTATAATATCTTTTTTAGTTACAAAATTAATTTTATTTATATATTCTTCATAGTTCATTTTATACCCTGATAACTCTTGAGAAAAATAATACATTAATTCTGTATCTTGTTCTTCTGGTATTAATTTTATTGTTGATATTATATTTAATTTTGCTTGTGCAATTTCTTCGTCTGAAAACTCTCCTTTTTTCATATCCTCTATTTGTTCTTTTATAATTTTTAGTGCTTTTTCATAGTTTTCTATTTCTATTCCACATTTTACAAATATATTTCCTTTTTGCCTTATATATGAAGATGATGCTGTATATGCAAGTGAATTCTTTTCCCTTACATTTTGAAACATTTTAGAATTTGCTGTTCCTCCTAAAATAGCATTATACACTAGTGCTATATATTTATCTTGCTCATTTTCTTCTAGTATATCCATTCCTAATATTAGTTTTCCTTGAGCTACATCCATACTTTCTTGTACAACTTTTTCTTGTATTTTTTCTTTTTTTCTAGCTTCTAGATTATTAACTATATATTTTGGTTCTCTTTCGTTTAATTCCTTTATAAAATTATTATTTAAAATTTCTTTTGATACATTTTCAATCATTTCTCCTGATGCAAATATATCTATTTTACAATTGTTTTTTAGTTTCTGATATTGCTCATATAAGTTTTCTTCATTTATTTTTTCTAAATCCTCTATTTTTCCATATTTATATAGTGAATATGGTTTTTCTTTATACATTTCTTCTATACATCTTTCAACCGCATATGTTGCTTTTGAGTCTTTTCTTCCTTCTATTATTTTTTTTAAGTTGTTTTTTTCGCTTTCAACATATTCTTTGTTAAATCTATTATCCTGAATTAATGGCTCAAAAATTATTTGCAATAAGATTTTAATTGCATTTTTTAAATTATCTTCGTTTTCTGGTGTATATATATTATTTATAGTTTCTAAATAGAATTTTAATATTTGGTTATCTCCTATTTTATCTACACCACAATCAAAAGATGCTCCATACATTTCTTCTAATGCAATACTTATTTCTTCTTGAGTTTGTAATGCCTTGCAACCTCTTCTTAGTACTGCTGGTATTAAAGCATTTTGGGTTACCTTTTCTTTTTCTAATGGTGTAGTTAAAAATACTGCCAAAAGATCTGTCTTAAATTTATTTGTATCTATTATGTGTAAGTTTATACCTTCTTTAATTTTTATTGTTTTCATTATTTCCTCCTATACAAATAATATTTCCATTTTTTAGAATTATATTCTTTTATATAAAAAGTGGAACAACTTTAAATTAATGAATATAGAGATTTTTTCCTCCACTACATATATAAAAATATCAAAAGCTTGCAATTATTGCAAGCTTTTATTTTTAAAATTTTCTTTTTCTAGCAGCCTCTGATTTCTTCTTTCTTTTAACGCTAGGCTTTTCGTAATGCTCTCTTTTTCTAACTTCTTGTAAAACTCCGTTTCTTGCGCATTGTCTCTTAAATCTTTTAAGAGCATCTTCTATATTTCCGTTATTAACTTTAATTTCTGACATTTGTTCCCCTCCTTCCAGTACTTTACTCAGTATGTGGGATTTTCTTTGTTTTTTCTCGTTAATTATTATACTCTAATTTCGTATAGCTTGTCAATAGTAAGCTTTATAAAAAATGCTTTTTGTTTTCATTATCTTCTTCTTTCGTATATAGACTTGTTTCGCTATATATGTTTTATTAGTTTCTTTTTTGTTTTTTACATAAAAAATGAACCCATATTATTAAACAATTTTGTCTAATAAAAAGGATTCATTTTATATTTTTATTTGCCTATCTTTTATTTATTTTAGTTTATTCTGCAAATATTGCATCAAATTCTTCTCCGTCTATCTTTTCTTTTTCTAATAGAACTTGTGCTACTGCATGTAATTTATCTATATGTTCTGTTAATATGCTTTGAGCTCTTTGATATGCTGTGTCTACTATTTTTTTAGTTTCTTCATCTATTATTGCTGCTGTTTCTTCTGAATAGTTTTTAGATTGTGCAAAGTCTCTTCCTAAGAATACTTCTTCTTGTCCTGAACCATACATAATTGCTCCTATTCTTTCGCTCATTCCATATTTTGTTACCATATCTCTTGCTACTTTTGATGCTCTTTCTATATCATTGCTTGCTCCTGTTGATATGTCGTTTAATATTAATTGTTCTGCTACTCTACCACCTAATAGTGATACAATATTTTCTTCCATTTCTGTTTTTGACATAAATGATTTATCTTCTGTTGGTCTATACATTGTATATCCACCAGCCATTCCTCTAGGAACTATTGATATTTGATGAACTGGATCTTGTGATTCTAAGAATCTACTTACAACTGCATGACCTGCTTCATGATATGCTACTAATTTATTTTCTTTTTGGCTTCTTACTCTTGTTTTCTTTTCTGGTCCCATTGTAACTTTTACCATGGCATCTTCTATTTCTTTCATTCCTATTTGTTCTAAATCTCTTCTTGCTGCAAGTAATGCTGCTTCGTTTAAAACATTTTCTAAGTCTGCTCCTGAAAATCCTGAAGTATTTTTTGCTATTGTTTTTAAGTCTACATCATCTGCCATTTTTTTGTTTCTTGAATGTACTTCTAATATTTTTTCTCTAGCTGCTACATCTGGTGCTGGTACTACTATTTGTCTATCAAATCTTCCTGGTCTTAATAATGCTTTATCTAATACATCTGGTCTATTAGTTGCTGCAATTACTATAACCCCTTCATTTGTTCCAAATCCGTCCATTTCAACAAGTAATTGATTTAATGTTTGCTCTCTTTCATCATGTCCTCCTCCAAGGCCTGCTCCTCTTTGGCGTCCTACAGCATCTATTTCATCTATAAATATTATACATGGTGCATTTTTCTTTGCTTGATCAAATAAATCTCTTACTCTTGATGCTCCAACACCTACAAACATTTCTACGAAGTCTGAACCACTCATAATAAAGAATGGAACTCCTGCTTCTCCTGCAACTGCTTTGGCTAAAAGAGTTTTACCTGTACCTGGCTGTCCAACTAGTAATACACCTTTTGGTATTCTTGCACCCATGTCTGTGAATTTTTTAGGATTTTTTAAAAATTCTACTATTTCTTCTAATTCTTCTTTTTCTTCTTCTATTCCTGCAACATCTTTGAAGGTTATTTTATTTTTGTCTTCTGGTGATGTCATTCTTGCTTTACTTCTTCCAAATGACATTGTTTTATTTGCTCCACCATTTTGTGCTGTTGCATTACGCATTAATATAAACCAGAACAAGAATAATACTATCATTATTCCAAATGGAGAAATTAGTCCTAATAATGTAATTAATACAGATTGTGATTTTTCTGTTAGTTTAATTTTTCCATCTTTTAATTGTTCATTTGAATAGTCCATAAAGCTTTGTATGCTTGGTATGTTTACTTCTTTTGGAATATTATCTCCATCAATTTTTACATACGCTGTTGAACCATCTGCACTTATTTCTATTTCTTTTACTTCCCCTACTTCCATTTTAGTTATTAACTCTGAATAACTCATTTTTGTATTTGCATTATCTAATATTGATACTAATAATACAACAAAAATAATTCCTAATATTAACCATATGGCTAATGTTTTTAATTTACCCTTCAACGATTTTGTCCTCCTTATTAAATTGTAAAGACGACATTTAATGCCGTCCATGTTTTATTTTTATAAAACATACAAAGATAACATTTTAATATTTATATAGCACACTAACTTTTTAATTTCAATACTTTTTAAAAAACTTTTTTCTCTGTAATTTAGTTGCCTCAAGGGTTTTCTTACGGATGCTATTAGTTTGCCATGAAAAAAATTTTTTTATTTTTTACCAAAATTTTCATTTTTTTGTTTGGAATTAAGTATTTATTTCCTATATTATTGCTACAAAGTTTTATTATATCTTCTATATGTTTTTTTTCTATTCCATTTTTTGTTTTAAAAAGTTCATTTATAGTATATAACACAACTCTACTTTTTATAACTTTTTCTAAAGAATTAAATTTTTTTAAATCTAACGAAATACTTGTATTTGTTATTTCTTCTACAGTACTTATATATGCTTTTTGAGTTTCTTTTTCTAAATAATCATTCTCTTGTTTTGAAAGTGATGATAATCTATTAATTCCTTCTATTATATTAGGATTAAAATTTTCTTGTATATACGGAATCAACATGTTTCGGATTTTGTTCCTTGTATAATCATTCTCAAAATTTGTTTTATCTATTCTTGGATTTAAATTATTTTGCTTGCAATATTCTTCTATTTCTGTTCTACTGCATTCTATTAATGGTCTAATTAGTTGTTTATTATTTGCCTCTATTCCTTTTAAACCGGATGTTCCACAACCTCTTATAATGTTCATTAAAACTGTTTCTGCATTGTCGTTTGCATTGTGAGCTGTTGCAATTTTATTTGATTTTGTTTTTTCTAATATTTCATAGAAAAAGTCATATCTAATTTTTCTTCCTGTTTCTTCTGTTCCCATTTTATTTTGTTTTGCTATTTCTTCTACTTCTGCTCTTTTTACAAAGCATTCTATATTGTGCTTATTGCAATATTCTTTTACATATTCTTCATCACTTATTGCTTCTTCTCGAATCATATGGTTTATGTGGCATACTACAATATCAAATTTTATAATGTTTTGATTTTTTAATTTTAATAGCAAATCTAAAAGTGTTATAGAATCTGGTCCTCCGGATACACCTACTACTATTTTATCTCCATCTTTTATTAAATTATATTTTTTTATTGTTTTTAATATTTTTTCTTCCATAGCTAATATTATAGCATTTTATTTGTGTTTGGTCAATTTTATGTTTATATTATTAGCGGGTGGACATGGAGTTCTTACAGTACAGTATTTTTAAACATTTTGTATTTAGAGTACATAAAAAGAACTAGAGTCTGCATACTCTAGTTCTTTTTTTGCTCTAAATGTTTAATTATTAAACTTCTTAATAGATTATATGTATCTATATAAGTATTATACAATAACTGGTAAAAAAAGTCAATTGTTTTTTACCTTGTTTTATCTATATTAACAAATTTCGTATAATTTCCAAGCCATAATAGTTCTACTGTACCTGTAGAGCCTGCTCTATGTTTTGCAAGTATTACTTCTGCAATATTCTTCTTTTCTGTATCTTCATTATAATAGTCATCTCTATACAAAAACATTACAATATCGGCATCTTGTTCTATTGCACCAGATTCACGAAGGTCTGAAAGCATTGGTCTATGATCTGGTCTTTGTTCTGGAGCTCTTGATAACTGAGATAATGCAATAACTGGTACATTTATCTCTTTTGCTAATATTTTTAAAGATCTACTTATTTCTGAAATTTCTTGCTCTCTACTTCCGCCTCTTTTATTACTTCCTTGTATTAATTGCAAATAGTCTATTACTACTAGCCCTATATTTTTTTCTAGTTTTAATTTTCTACATTTTGCTCTTATTTCCATTACTGATATACCAGGTGTGTCATCAATATATATTTCCGCCTCTGATAATGGCCCTAATGCTCCGGCTAGCTTTGTCCAATCTTGTTCGTCTAATTTTCCAGTTCTAACTTTGTTGCTATCTACCATTGCTTCACTACATAAAACCCTGTTTACTAATTGTTCTTTTGACATTTCTAAGCTAAAAATAGCTACTGGAACTTTTCCTCTTATTGCCGCATTTGTAGCAATATTTAATGCAAATGCTGTTTTTCCCATTGCTGGTCTAGCAGCTACTAATACCAAGTCTGATCCATGAAGTCCAGCTGTTTTGTAATCTAAATCTGCAAATCCTGTTGGAACTCCTGTTATATGTTGCTTTTGATTATACAATGTTTCTAATTGTGCAAATGTATCTACTAAAACATCTTTTATTGGTGTATAACCCTTTTGATTTTTTGACTGCATTATATCAAAAATCTTTTTTTCTGCACTGTCCATAATATTTTCTACTTCTTCTGTTGGGTCATATCCCAAGCTTATTATGTCATTGGCTGTTTTTATAAGATTTCTTAAAATTGCTTTTTCTTCTACTATTTTTATATATCTTTCTACATTTGCTGTTGTTGGTACTCTTTCAGGTAACTCTGCCAAATATTCTAAACCACCAACACTATCAAATTTTCCCATAGATGTAAGTTCTGCTTTTAGTGTAATTATATCTACAGGTTCTGCTCTATTATATAAATTTAAAATAGCTTTATATATTATTTTATTGTCTTCTCTATAAAAGTCATCTTCTTTTAAAACTTCGATTGCTGCAATAGTAGCTTCTTTATCTGTTAGCATACTTCCTAATACTGCTTGCTCTGCTTCTGTATCATTTGGTGGTATTTTTCCTATTTCCATTTTTACACCTCTTTAATTTGACGGGCGGACACAGAGTTCCGCCCCTACACATATATTATTCATTTCATTTCTGCGGGCGGACACAGGTTTTCGCCCCTACATGCATTACATGCTTTATCCTATTATATTTATTTTTAATTTTCCTATTATTCCTTCATATAGTTTAACATCTATTGTAAATGTTCCTATTTCTTTTATTGGATCTTTTAAATTAATTTTCTTTTTGTCTATATCTATATTATATTGATTTTTTAATTCCATAGAAATTTCTCTTGCTGTAATTGATCCAAATACTTTTCCTTTTTCTCCTACTTTTACTTTTATTTTAGGCATTATTCCTTGCATTTTTTCTTTTATTTCAATTGCTTTTTCTTTTTCTTTTTCTTTTTTAAAATTAGCTGAATCTTTTCTTCCTTTTAGTAGGCTCATATTTTTTGCATCTGCCTCTACTGCTAGCTTTTTAGGAAATAAGTAGTTTCTTGCATATCCATCATTTGCATTTATTATCTCATCTTTTTTTCCTACACCTTTTATGTCTTGTGTTAATATAACTTTCATAAATTACCTCCTATTTTTTAGCTAATATCAGATTCAAATTTTACTTATACTATACTTCTGTAAAATATTCATTAATTCTTATTATTAATTCTTGTTTTGCTTCTTCTAGGGTCATTCCTTCTAATTGAGCTCCAGCAACCGTAATGTGTCCTCCCCCGCCTAGTTTTTCTAGTATAAGTTGTACATTTATATCTCCTATTGAACGACCACTAACAAATATTTTATCTCCTTGTTTTCCCAAAACAAATGAAGCTGTTATATCACTTATTGTTAATAATTCATCTGCTGCTTTTGCACAAATTAAATTTGCATCTTTATCTTCTTTTGTATATACAGAAATTCCTATTGAATCGTTTATTATTTCTGCTTCTTTTACTATATCTGCAATTATGTTATAACTTTCTAAATTACTTTGAAACCATTTTTTTACTTTTAATATGTCTACACCTTTTTTTCTTAAAAATGCTGCTGCTTCAAATGTTCTTACTCCTGTTTTAAAAGTAAAGTTTTTAGTATCCATCATAATTCCTGCATATAAACCTTCTGTTTCGATTGTTGTTAATTTTACTGTTGTTTCTGCATATTGTAATATTTCTGTTACAAGTTCTGCTGCAGATGATGCATACACCTCGTGGAATGTTAATATTGTATTTTCTATAAAGTCTGGACTTTTTCTATGGTGATCTATTACTACAATTTTATTTGTTTTTTGTAATAATTCTGGTACTTCTACATAGTTGTTTTTATTTGTATCTACTATTATTAATACTGTTTCCTCAGATATTTTGCTAAGTGCTTCTGATTTATTAAGTAATATATTTTTATATTCTTCCTCTTCTTTTAGTGCTTGTATAAAGTTATCTATTGTTAAACCTGTTGTATTATTTACAATGTATGCTTCTTTATTTAAACATTTAACTAATCTATATATTCCTAAGCTTGATCCCATACTGTCTATATCTGGGTTACTGTGTCCCATTATAATTACATTTTTAGCTTCTGTTATTATTTGTTCTAATGCTCTTGCAACAGTTCTTGCTTTTACTTTTGTTCTTTTTTCAACTTCTAGAGTTCTTCCTCCAAAGAAGGTATATTTCTTATTTTCTCTAATTACTGCTTGGTCTCCGCCTCTTCCTAGTACTATATCCATTGCAACTTGGGCTGATTTATATTTTTCGTAATTGTTTTCACCTTCACTTGATATTGCCATACTTAAAGTTAATGTTACTGTTTCGTCTGTGTCTATATCTTTTACTTTGTCTAATATTTCAAATTTATTTTCTTTTAATTTTTCTACTTCTTTTTGGTTACATATATAGAAATATGTTTTTAATCCTGTTTTTACTACTAGTCCACCTATTTCATTAACCCAATCATATATGCTCTTTTCAACTTCTGCTAATATTAAAGACCTTTTTTCCTCTGGCAACATTTGGATCATTTCTTCATAGTTGTCTATTGTAATAATTCCTATACAATTTTTCTCTTCTTCATATTCTTTTTGTAAGTTTAAATAATTTGTATTATCTAAAAAATATAATGTCATCATATATTCGTTTTGTTTTCTTTTTTTAGATTTTACATATTCTCCTAAAACTTTATATGTTTTTTTGCCTAGTGTTAATTCTTTTTCTATTGATTGATTTTTTATTTCTTCTTTATTTAATTTGCTTTCTAATATATCTAATTTAATTTCTTTAGCTAAGTTTTTTGTTATTTGATTAATATCTATATTAGCAAATTCACTAACAAATTTTGAACTTTTCCATATTATATTACCTGATGTTTCCATAATTATTAATGGGAATGGTGAATTTACTAAAGAACTTTTTACTGTTGAATCTACATTTACTGTCATGTCTTGTATATGCTTTGTAATTTCATCTCTTCTTTTATTATTGGTCCATAACGAATATATAATTGTTAATGCAAATATAAGAATAGATGGTACTATATAACTAGTATCATTACAGCATAATATTATTAGTAATATTGCTATTATTACTAAATATATTTTTGTTCTTGAAATTAGTGTTTCAAATTTTTTATCTTTATTTTTTTTAGTCATACAAATCTCCTTTTATACAGCATATATTATACTCTGTTTTAGGCTATTTTGTCAAGACCACGGGCGGGCAGAGGCGTCCGCTCATCCATGTAAAAAACGACACATCGCTTTTTCAAGCAAATGTGTCGTTTTTATTTTTATCCAACTATATTTGTTTCTGCTATTTTAGTAGCATCTTCCACAGTATTTTCTATTTCTGTATTTATTTTTGTATTTTTGTATACTGCCATTCCTGTTCCTGCTGGAATTAGCTTTCCTATAATAACATTTTCTTTTAATCCTATTAATGGATCTACTTTTCCTTTTATAGCTGCATCTGTAAGTACTCTTGTTGTTTCTTGGAATGATGCTGCTGATAAGAAACTGTCTGTTGCTAAGGCTGCTTTTGTTATTCCTAATAGCGCTCTCTTTCCTTTTGCTGGTATCTTTCCAGCCTCTTCTGCTTCTTTGTTTTTAGCTTCAAATTCGTACATATCTACTAAAGAACCTGGGAACATATCTGTTTCTCCACCATCTGTTATCTTAATTTTCTTTAACATTTGTCTTCCTATTACTTCGATATGTTTGTCGTTTATATCAACACCTTGGTTTCTATAAACTTTTTGAACTTCTTGTATTAAGTAGTTGTAAACTCCGTCAACACCATTGATTAATAGTATTTCGTTTGGATTTACTGATCCTTCTGTTATTTGTTCCCCTGCTTTTATTTCGTCTCCGTCTTTTACATGTAATTTAGATCCAAATGGTATTGTGTATGTTTTTGAATCTTCTTTTGAAGTAACTATTACTTCTTTCTTCTTTTTGTCTTCTTTTATTTTTACTTTACCAGCTATTTCAGAAATTATAGCTAATCCCTTTGGTTTTCTAGCTTCGAATAACTCTTCAACCCTTGGAAGACCTTGAGTAATATCTCCACCAGCTACACCACCTTCGTGGAAGGTTCTCATTGTAAGCTGTGTACCAGGTTCACCAATTGATTGAGCAGCTATAATACCTACAGGCTCTCCAATATTTACTTCTTCACGAGTTGCAAGTCCCATACCATAACATTTAGCACATACACCATGAGCTGTTCTACAGCATAATGATGAACGAACTTTAACTTCTGTTATTCCTGCATTTTCTATTTTGCTTGCTATATCATCTGTCATCATTGTATCTGTATCTACTATTAATTCTTTTGTTTTTGGATCATATATATTTTCTAATACATATCTACCAATTAATCTTTCATGTAATGGTTCTAGTACTTGGTTTCCATCTTTAATATCTTTTACTATAATTCCTTCATGAGTTCCACAGTCATGTTCTCTAACTATAATGTCTTGACTTACATCAACTAATCTTCTTGTTAAGTATCCAGAGTCTGCTGTTCTTAAGGCTGTATCTGCTAATCCTTTTCTTCCACCATGTGATGAAATAAAGTATTCTAGTGGGTCTAGTCCCTCTCTAAAGTTTGCCTTAATTGGTATTTCTACTGCTTTACCTTGTGTATCTGCCATAAGTCCTCTCATACCGGCAATTTGTCTTAACTGATTAATATTTCCTCTGGCTCCTGATTTAGCCATCATGTATATTGGGTTCATGTCATCAAAGTTTTCTTCCATTGCTTTTGTAACTTCTTTTGTTGCAGCATCCCAAACTTTTATTGTTTCGTTATATCTTTCTTCGTTAGTTATTAAACCACGCTTATATTGTTTTGCAATGTTTTCAACTTTTTTATCTGCTTCTGCAAGTATTGCTTCTTTTTCTTTTGGCGATGTAACATCCGCTGCACTAACTGTTATAGCACCTTTTGTTGAGTATTTAAATCCTGTTGTTTTTATATAGTCTAATACTTCAGCCGCTTCGCTTAATCCATGTTTATCTATACATTTTGCAACAATTTTTCCTAAATTCTTTTTGATTACTGGGAAATCTATTTCCAAATCAAAAGCTTTTTCTGGATCTGTTCTATCTACAAATCCTAAGTCTTGTGGAATTCCTTGGTTGTATATTATTCTTCCTACTGTTGTTTCTATTTTTTTGTGTTTTAATTCCCCATCTATTTCTTTGTACATTCTTACAAATATTTTTGCATGCAATCCTAAATCTCCATTTTGATATGCAAGTAATGCTTCATCTGGATCTTTAAAATATGTACCTTCTCCTGGTTCTCCAGCTTCTTCCATTGTTAAATAGTAACTTCCTAAAATCATATCTTGTGTTGGTACTGTAACTGGTTTACCATCTTGAGGTTTTAATAAGTTATTTACAGAAAGCATTAAGAATCTTGCTTCTGCTTGTGCTTCTGGTGATAATGGTAAATGTATAGCCATTTGGTCACCGTCGAAGTCAGCGTTGAAAGCTGTACAAACTAATGGATGTAGTTTTATAGCTCTACCTTCTACTAAAACTGGTTCAAATGCTTGAATTCCTAATCTATGTAGTGTTGGAGCACGGTTTAACATTACTGGATGGTCTTTTATAACTTCCTCTAATATATCCCATACTTCTGGTCTTAATCTTTCTACCATTCTTTTTGCATTTTTAATATTGTGTGCTATTCCACGACCAACTAATTCTTTCATTACAAAAGGTTTAAATAATTCTACTGCCATTTCCTTTGGCACACCACATTGATAAATTTTTAATTCTGGTCCAACAACTATAACTGAACGACCAGAGTAGTCAACTCTTTTTCCTAAAAGGTTTTGTCTAAATCTACCTTGTTTTCCTTTTAGCATGTCTGATAATGATTTTAAAGGTCTGTTTCCAGCACCTGTAACAGGTCTTCCTCTTCTTCCATTATCTATTAAAGCATCTACAGATTCTTGTAACATTCTTTTTTCGTTTCTTACAATAATTTCTGGTGCTCCTAATTCTAATAATCTTTTTAATCTATTATTTCTATTTATTACTCTTCTATATAAATCATTTAGGTCTGATGTTGCAAATCTACCACCATCTAATTGAACCATTGGTCTTAATTCTGGTGGAATAACTGGTACAACATTCATTATCATCCATTCTGGTTTATTTCCAGATAATCTAAATGATTCTACAGTGTCTAGTCTTTTTGAGATTTTTAGTTTTTTCTGTTCTGTTGCCTTTTCTAATTCTTTCTTTAATTTAGCAGATAGCTTTTCTATATCTATTTCTTTTAATAATTTTTCTATTGCTTCTGCTCCCATTTCTGCTTTAAAAGAACCTTTACCATATTTTTCTATTGCTTCTACATATTCTTTTTCAGTTAATATTTGGCATTTAGCTAGTCCTGATGTTCCTTTATCTGTTACTATGTAAGATGCAAAATAGATTACTTTTTCTAGGTTTCTTGGTGAGATATCTAACATTAAAGCTACTCTACTTGGTATTCCTTTAAAATACCAAATGTGTGCTACTGGTGCTGCAAGTTCTATATGTCCCATTCTTTCTCTTCTTACTTTTGCTTTTGTTACCTCAACACCACATCTATCACATATAATTCCTTTATATCTTACTCTTTTATATTTACCACAATGACATTCCCAGTCTTTTGTTGGTCCGAATATTCTTTCGCAGAATAATCCGTCTTTTTCTGGTTTTAATGTTCTATAGTTTATAGTTTCTGGCTTTTTTACTTCACCTTTTGACCACATTCTTACGGTTTCATCTGATGCTAGACCAATTTTAATTTTATCAAAAATTTCTAGTTCGTCCAATTTTTTCTCCCCCTATTGGTTTTTGGATTTTTGTATTTGGTGTTTGTTTTTACATTCTTTTTCAAACAACAAATTTTAAATACACTTTATAAACAAGTCTACACCGCTGAACATATTTTAATGTTACTTTTTTAAATTATGTATTTAATATTAAATTATTTTGGTTTTGTGTTTGGATTATATTAAGATCCAAACACAAAACTTTAAATATCATTATTATTTGTCTTCTTCTGAGAAGTATTCATCATTTTCTATGTTGTCCATTGCTAGGTCTGAATCAAATTCTTCATCAGATAATAGCATATCATCATCCATTAAATCTTCTGAATCATCTATATCTTCTTCGATATAAGAATTTTCTAATTCATCATTTTCTAGTATTGTTTCTTCTTGTAATGAAGATTTTTCTCTTTCTAAATTGAAGTCTATTCCTTCATCTATGTTTTCTTTTAGCTCTAATTCTCTATTATCTTCTGAATACAATTTTACATCTAATCCTAAGCTTTGAAGTTCTTTTATTAATACTTTAAAGCTTTCTGGAACTCCTGGTTCTGGTACATTTTCACCTTTAACAATTGCTTCGTATGTTTTTACTCTTCCTACAACATCATCTGATTTTACTGTTAATATTTCTTGAAGTGTATGTGCTGCACCATAAGCTTCTAATGCCCAAACTTCCATTTCTCCAAAACGCTGTCCACCAAATTGTGCTTTACCTCCAAGAGGTTGTTGTGTAACTAGTGAGTATGGTCCAGTTGAACGAGCATGTATCTTATCATCTACTAAGTGGTGAAGTTTTAACATGTACATTACTCCAACTGTAACTGGTTTATCAAATTTTTCACCAGTTCTTCCATCATATAATACTGTTTTTCCATCTGGTGTACGACCTACTTTTGTAAGTAGTTCTTCTATTTCTTCTTCTGTTGCACCATCAAATACTGGTGTTGCAATTTTCCATCCTAACTCACGAACTGCTGCTCCTAAGTGCACTTCTAAAACCTGACCTAAGTTCATACGAGAAGGAACACCTAATGGGTTTAACACAACATCTACTGGTGTACCATCTGGTAAGAATGGCATATCTTCTTCTGGTAATATTCTAGAAACAACACCTTTGTTTCCATGTCGACCAGACATTTTATCACCAACAGATATTTTTCTTTTTTGTGCTATATAACATCTTATTATTTGATTTACTCCAGGGCCTAATTCATCTGAATTATCTCTTGTAAATATTTTTATATCTACTATTGTTCCTGCTTCTCCATGTGGAACTCTTAAAGATGTATCTCTTACTTCTCTAGCTTTTTCACCAAAGATAGCTCTTAATAATCTTTCTTCTGCTGTTAGTTCTGTTTCACCTTTTGGTGTAACTTTACCAACTAATATGTCTCCAGGTCTAACTTCTGCACCTATTCTTATAATTCCGTTTTCATCTAGGTCTTTTAAGCTGTCTTCTCCAACATTTGGTATGTCTCTAGTTATTTCTTCTGGACCTAATTTTGTGTCTCTACATTCGCAGTCATATTCTTCTATATGAATTGATGTATATACATCATCTTTTACTAATCTTTCGCTTATTAAAACAGCATCCTCGTAGTTGTATCCTTCCCATGTAGCAAATGCAATAAGTACATTTTTTCCTAATGCCATTTCCCCTTTATCTGTAGAAGGTCCGTCTGCAATTACATCTCCTGCTTTAACCTTTTCACCTTTTACAACGATTGGTCTTTGATTTATACAAGTACCACCATTTGTTCTTTTAAATTTATGTAGTTTATATGTTTTTTTCTCTCCTTTTTTGTTCTTTACTATAATCTCATTTGCTGTAACTTTATCTATTGTTCCATCTTCTTTGGCTATTACCATTATTCCAGAATCTTTTGCTGCTCTATATTCCATTCCTGTTCCTACCATTGGAGAATCTGTTGTAAGTAGTGGAACTGCTTGACGCTGCATGTTTGCACCCATTAATGCACGGTGAGCATCATCATGCTCTAAGAATGGTATCATTGCTGCACCAACAGAAACTAATTGTTGTGGTGAAACATCAATATAATCAACTTCATCTGGTGAAACTTCTGCAATTTCTTCTGCAATTCTAACTTTTATTTTTGAATTTACAAATTTACCATTTTTATCAACTGGTTCAGATGCTTTTGCAATTACAAATTTTTCTTCTACATCTGCTGGCATATATTCTACTATATCAGTTATTTTATGTGTTTTCTTATCAACTTTTCTATATGGTGTTTCTATAAATCCATACTCATTAATTATTGCAAATGATGATATTGCTGATATAAGACCAATGTTTGGTCCTTCTGGTGATTCAATAGGACATAATCTACCATAATGAGTAAAGTGAACATCTCTTACTTCAAATCCTGCTCTTTCTCTTGAAAGACCACCAGGTCCTAATGCTGAAATTCTTCTTTTATGTGTTAATTCTGATAATGGGTTAGTTTGATCCATAAATTGAGATAATTGAGAACTTCCAAAGAATTCTCTAATTGATGATGTTATTGGTTTTGTATTTATTAATGTTTGTGGTGTAACAACATCTAAGTCTTGAATTGTCATTCTTTCACGAACAATTCTTTCTAATCTTGTTAAACCAATTCTAAATTGATTTTGTAATAACTCTCCAACACATCTTACCCTTCTGTTTCCTAGGTGATCTATATCATCAACTTTTCCTAATCCATGATCTAAGTTAAATATGTAGTTTATTGAAGCTATTATATCTTCGTTTGTAATATGTTTTGGAACTAATTCTTCCATTCTTTCAACTATTACTTTTAATAAGTCTTTTTTATCTGTGTTTTCTATAATATCCTTTAGAACTTCGTAATTAACTTCTTCTTTTATTTTTACATCTTTAAAGTCGATATCTAATACTTTATGAATATCTACTGTTCCATTACCTATAATTCTTACTTTTTGGTCGTTTACTTTAACATCTACTATATTTATTCCTGAATTTTGAATTTCAGTAGCTACTTCTGCATCTATAACTGCATCTTTTTCTACAAAAACTTCTCCTGTTTCAGGATTTATAATATCGCTAAATGCTACTTGATTTGTTATTCTTGTAGCTAGTGATAATTTTTTGTTAAATTTATATCTACCAACTTTTGCTAAGTCATATCTTCTAGGATTGAATAATAATCCACTAAATAAACTTCTTGCAGCTTCTGCTGTTGGTAATTCTCCTGGTCTTAATTTTTTGTAAATCTCAATTAATGCTTCATCTTGAGATTTAACTGTATCTTTTTGTATTGTAGCCATTAATTTTGGCTCTTCTCCAAAAAGTTCTACCATTTGTTCATCTGTTAAAATACCTATTGCTCTTAATAGCATTGTAACAGGTATTTTTCTTGTTCTATCAACTCTTGCATAAAAAACATCGTTTGCATCTGTTTCATATTCAAGCCATGCCCCTCTTATTGGCATTACTGTTGATGTAAATAATTTTTTGCCTGTTTTGTCGTATGTAAAAGCATAATAGCATCCTGGTGAACGAACTAATTGGCTTACAACAACTCTTTCTGCACCATTAATTACAAATGTACCTGTATCTGTCATTAATGGGAAATCTCCTAAATAGATTTCTTGTTCTTTAATTTCTCCTGTTTCTTTGTTAATAAGTCTTACTTTTACATGTAATCTTGTAGCGTATGTTGTGTCTCTTTCTTTTGCTTCTTCGATTGAATATTTAGTTGTATCTTCCATATAGTAATCAAAGAATTCTAGTATTAAGTTTCCAGAATAGTCTACTATTGGTGAAATATCTTTTAATACTTCTCCTAATCCTTCTTTTATGAACCAGTCATAAGAGTCTTTTTGTACTTTAATAAGGTTAGGCATTTCAATAGCATCTTCTGTTTTTGCAAATGTTTTCCTTATGCACTTCTCGTGTTTGATATCCTTTACCAAACTAATCACCCCTGTTTTTAAAATTTAGCAGGTTTGAGTTTGTTTTTTAGAAGTCCTTCTTTCATATAAGGTTTTCAAATAATTTTTTGGGCCCTGCCTTTATTCCCGTAAAATTAAAAGCACTTTCTTATATTCAATTCCTCTTCCAAAAAGCCGATAAAAAAGGCAATAAAAATACAGGCTGATAAACTCTCATTTTTATCAACTTGTATTTTATATATTGTTTAAAAAACTTTTTGCGCACTTAGTTTTTTAATTTTAATCACCCTTCTCTTATACAATAAAAATATTATAACACCTTCTAAGGTTATAAGTCAACACTTTTTTAACAAAAAATCAAGGATCCGTAAGGTTTTATTTACTTTAGCTAGAATATTTTAATTTTTTTTGCATATAATTTATTATAAAACTTGACATTTATTTTTTCACGCTGTATAATATTAAAAGTTCATACATCGCGAGGTGGAGCAGTTGGCAGCTCGTCGGGCTCATAACCCGAAGGTCGGAGGTTCGAGTCCTTCCCTCGCAACCACATTTATTAAAGGTTTCAGAATTATATCTGAAACCTTTTTTTACATTTTTTCTTCTTTTTTATCTTCAAAGTCTTACAACACTCTAGTAGTTCTAATTGTCTGTGCTGATACTATTTCCAATCGATCCAAAATATCCGCTAGCAAATATAAAAACATACAAAAAATGAATCCGCTCGCCCATATAGTAACCATATCAAATCATTCTTATTCATATTTTCAATTTAATAATGATGAATTAGAAACAATAGAAAAAATTGATAATATTACATCGTATTATTTATTTGTTCTAAAAACATTTTGTCCTTCATATGATTTAACAAATTTATTTTTACGGAGGTCTTTATGAACAAGAAAAAAATTTTTATTACAACTTTAATTATTTTAATTGTACTAATAATTATTGGTCTTTGTGTTGTTTATATTGTAAAAAAATATACTAAGCCATCAAATACAATTAATGAATATACTCCTGAGCAAGAAATGTCCGATGATGAAATGCGCAAAACTATCGTTTCTATTTATTTTAAAAGTATTGAAACAAACACTTTAATTCCAGAATCAGTTTGTATAGATGTAAAAGAACTTTCTGAAAATCCATATATGAAATTATTAAGCTTATTAGCTGCAGGACCTACAAATGATAAATTAGAAACTCCATTGCCAGAAGGAACAAAAATAAACAAAGTTTATTTAAAAGGTAATACAGTATATGTTGACTTTTCCAATGAATTTATTAACAATGCTCCATCTGGTGTTGAAGAAGAAGGTTTAATTATATATTCAATTGTTAATACTTTAACAGAATTAAATGAAGTAAATGGAGTTAAAATTTTAATAAATGGTGAAGAAAATTTAGAATTCAAAGATAAATGTATGAATTTTAAAGAAATCTTTGTTAGAAATGACTAATTTTTAAGATAATCCAAGAGGATTATCTTAAAAATTTATATAAACATATACCTTTACATGCTTTTTTCCAATTCCATAAAAAGCATTCTACTTCTTTTAAGGATTTTATTGTGTTATCTTTCTTCACTTTAAATCCTTTTTTCTTTTTTTCTCCTCTATATTCTTCTGTATCTTCAATATTATTTATATCCATTAACATTCTCCTTTTACAAGAGGGGGACCCAAAAGGGTCTGACCCCTTTTGGTCCCCCCTCTTATATTTTGCTTTTTTTACATGTTTGTAATATAATATGTAAAATTTTAAAATTTTGTTAGAGGTTTTATGGATATTAAATTAAATGAAAATGAAAGAATTGATGATTTAGAATATAAAAATTTAAAAATAGTACAAGATAAAGATGGCTTTTGTTTTGGTATTGATAGTGTTTTGCTTTCTGATTTTGCCAAAGAAATCCGTTCTAAATCTATTGTCTTAGATTTAGGAACTGGAAACGGTGTACTTGGTATACTTTTATGTGGCAAAACAAATCTTTCTAAGATTTATGGCGTTGAAATCCAAGAAGATATTGCTAATATTGCTCAAAAAAGCATTAATTTAAATCAATTAAATAATAGATTTGAAATTATTAATGATAATATTAAAAATCTTAATTCTTATTTTAAAAATGATTCCATTGATGCTATCATTTCAAATCCACCATACAAAAAAGATAACTCTGGATTAAAAAATGAATCTCAGAAAAAATTAATAGCAAGGCACGAGATTACCGCTAATTTAGAAGATTTCATATCTGTATCTTCTAAATTGCTAAAGAGTAATGGTAGTTTATACATGGTTCATAGGCCAGAAAGACTTGCTGATTTATTTTACTTGTTAAAAAAATATAAATTAGAACCCAAAAAATTAAGATTTGTCCAATCATTTACTAATTCTAAGCCAAAATTCTTTTTAATAAAAGCTACAAAAAATGCTAATTCTTTTTTAAACGTTGAACAACCTTTAATTATATACAATTCAGATGGTAATTATACTGATGAAATTCTTAAAATTTATAATAAAATTTAATGAAAGGAGATTTTTATATGTCTGGAATATTATATTTAGTTGCAACCCCAATAGGTAATTTAGATGATATAACTTTGCGCGCAATTAATACTTTAAAGGAAGTAGATTTCATTGCTGCCGAAGATACTAGACACTCTTTAAAGCTTTTAAATCATCTAAATATATCTAAACCTCTTATTAGTTACCATAGACATAATGAAAATATAAAATCTGATTTATTAATTGATAAATTATTAGATAATAAAAATATAGCGCTTATAACAGATGCTGGAACACCTATTATTTCTGATCCTGGTGAAGAAATTGTAAAGATTGCTTTGGAGAAAAATATAAAAGTAGTTCCTATTCCTGGTGCTTGTGCTTTAATCACTGCTCTTATTTCTTCAGGTTTAAATGCTAGCAGTTTTTCTTTTTTGGGATTTTTGCCTTTAAATAAAAAAAATAGAAAACAAAAATTAGAAGAAATACAAAATTCTAAAAATACAGTTATTTTATATGAGGCTCCTCATAAATTAATTTCAACTCTTCAAGATTTAAATAAAATATTAGAAAATAGAAAAATAGTGTTGGCAAAAGAATTAACTAAGATTCATGAATCTTTTATAAGCGGAACTGCTAACGAACTGCTACCAAAGATAGAAAATCCTAAAGGTGAATTTGTAATGGTAATAGAGGGAAATAACAATTCTGAAAATGATTATTTAGATTTTATAAATTCTTTATCTTTAGAAGAACACTATCAATTTTACTCTTCTCAAGGTTTTTCTAAAAATGATATTATAAAAAAAATTGCTAAAGATAAAAATGTTTCTAAAAACGAAATTTATCAACATTTTATAAATAAAGACAATTAGAAATTTCTAATTGTCTTTTACCTTATTATTTAATTTTTCAATACATTTCTCACATACTAATTTATCATTATAACTAACTAGCTCTTTAGTATTTCCACAGAATACACAGTTAGGTTCATATTTCTTTAATACTATTGTATTAGAATCTACAAATATTTCTATTGGATCTTTTACCTTTATATCAAATTTATTTCTTAATTCTATTGGTATAACTACTCTTCCAAGTTCATCTACTTTTCTTACAATTCCTGTAGCTTTCATTTCTTACCTCCTATTTATTTCGTCTTTTTTCGTGTTTTTTTACATTTTTCGACAAATTATGTCCATATTGATAATACCATATTTTACAATTTTAGTCAATAAAATTTGTTCAATTATCATGTTCTTTTTATCTATTTTTAGAATATATTTTATAAACATTATTTTCAGGTGATTCTATGTTAAATAAAATATGGCCTTTCTTTATTATTGTTGCTTTTGCTTTTGCAATTTATACTGGTAATATTAGCAATGTAAATACTGCAATATTTTCATCTGCCGAACAAACAGTTTCTCTTTGTATAACTCTTCTCGGAACAATGTGTTTATGGAATGGAATAATGAATATAGCCGTAAAAACTTCTTTAATAAGCAAATTAACAAAATTTATGAAACCATTTATAAATTTTTTATTTCCAGATTTAAAAACCGATGAAAAAATTTCAGAACAAGTTTCTATGAATATAATTGCTAATATATTAGGTTTAGGTAATGCTTCCACTCCTCTTGGATTAAAAGCTATTTCATCCATGCAAGAAAAAAATACTAATAAAAAAACATTAACTAATTCCATGGCAATGTTTATTTTAGTTAACACTGCTTCTTTACAAATTATCCCCACAACAGTTATTGCTATTCGTAGTTCTTTAGGTTCTGCTGAACCGTCTAAAATCATATTGGCTGTTTGGGTTGCTACAATAGCTGCTTTTGTTACTGCAATTTTTTTCGGAAAAATATTATCTAAAAAGTTTTAAGGTGAAATTATGTTAAAATTAATTAATTATATTTCTAATATAGCTGTTCCATTTACTATTTTTATTATTGTTGTTTACGGGCTTATAGAAAAAAACAAAGTCTTTGACAGTTTTTTAGAAGGTGCAAAAGAAGGTATAAAAATTATATATAATATATTTCCCACTTTATTAGGGCTATTTCTCGCAATTAATGTTTTAAGAGAATCAGGTGTTATTGATTCTTTTATTAATTTTTTTAATCCATTATTTACTTTACTAAAAATTCCTACAGAAATTTTGCCTCTAGCATTATTAAGACCTATTTCTGGTAGTGCTTCCATGGCCATTGCTACAGATATTATGCAAAAGTCCGGCGTTGATTCCTATATAGGGCTTATAGCTTCTACTATAATGGGCTCTACTGAAACTACTTTATATACAATTGCTTTATACACAAGTGCTATAGGTGTAAAAAAAATCCGTTTTGTTTTGGCAGCTGCCTTGCTTGCTGACTTAGCTGGTATGGTTACATCTGTTGTTTTTTGGCAAATTATGTCGTAAAGTTTTTCTTGACATCTATATTTTTTAAGTATATTATTTTTACATATTTATTCAATATTTTAAATTTTAAGGTTTTTATGATTTTTTTCAAAATTTTAATTTTTAATATTATATTTTTGTCTATTAGAAATTTCATTATTCTAAAACAAACCCAAAAATTAAAAGAATATTTAAATATAAACAACTAAAATTATTTAGTTTTATTAATCTTGTCTTTAATTTTGCAAGAATTAATAATTTTTTTCCTTTTTATAAAATTTAGAAGCTCCCTTTATTCTTCTAGTTATTAATTCTTGCATTCCCCCATATATAATATTTTATGAAAGTTTTTTCTTATCAAAAATTAATTTCAAAAAATATAATGGATATTACGCAAATTCACTAGATTTTTTTAAATAATTGACTATATGTCAATATTTTGATAAAATATGCATATAACAATTAATAGAGGTGTTTATTATGCCAGTTATTAGACCAAGTTCAGATTTAAGAAATAATTATAACGAAATTTCTACAATATGCCATAAGACTAAAAGTCCGGTATATATAACTAAAAACGGTACTGGTGATTTAGCTGTAATGAGTATTGAATTATATGAATTATTAACCGATAGATACGAATTGTATAAAGAATTAACCAAAGGTATTAAATCATTAGAAAAAAACGAAGTATTCTCAGCTGATAATGTTTACAATGAATTGGAAAAAATTTAATTGAAAGAAAGTTTATTCATTGGAAAAATATAGCATACAATATTCAAAAGATGCCAAGCAAGATATCGTTGATATAAAAAAACATATTAAATATAAATTACAAGAACCTAATATTGCTGAAAAATTAATTAATAAAATAAAAGCTCAAATAGATAATGCTGCTGATAATCCTACTATTCATTCTATTATAGACGATGACTTTATTAAAAAATTAGGAATACGCAAAATAATAGTAGATAATTATATTGTTTTCTATAGAACTAATGTTAATACTAAAACAATTGAAATTATTAGAATTATGTATGCACAAAGAAATTGGTTAAACCTATTATAAATAATTTTAGAATTGCAAATTATGCAATTCTTTTTTTGCTTCACTATGTTCGGCACATTCTTTTGAAATATAGGAAATAAAGCGGAATAACTTCCGCTCGGGCGGACAGAGGCGTCCGCCCCTACATATGATTTTTTATATATTAGGAAAGATAAATTTGGTACTATATAAAAAAGCCATAGCTAATGCTATGGCTTTTTGTGTTTGGTGAGCCAGAAGGGATTCGAACCCCCGACCCCAGGCTTAGAAGGCCTGTGCTCTATCCAACTGAGCTACTGACCCATTTCTTGAACACATTTATTATAATACCATGTTTTGTTTTTCTTGTCAATTAATATTGTTATTTTTTTTATTTTTTATTGTTATAAGCAATTTTCGACAATTTGTATTTATATTTTATGTTATATTACATTAATGTTACATAAATATTTTTTTTGTGTTACAAATCTAAAAAAATAGTTATTCTAATATATAATAACTATATATTTTGTATATTACTAAATGAAAGGGGTTTTACATAATGGAATATTCATTAACTAATCCTCAAAATTCTATATGGCTTACAGAAAAATTTTATCCAAATACTTCAATAAACAATATTAGTGGATACACATATATTTCTGAAGTCGTTGATTTTAAGGCTTTAACCCAAGCTGTTAACGAAGTTATAAAAACAAATGATGCAATGAGAATAAAAATAAAAGAAGAAAATAATAAATGTGTTCAATATATTACAGAATACATTCCTTTTGATGTTGAAACCATTAATCTATCTTCTGAAAATGATATAGAAAAAAAATCTTTAGAACTTGCTAAGATACCATTTAAAATTGAAGAAAATATACTTTTTAAATTTACATTTTTTAAATTACCAAATCAATATGGTGGTTTCTTTTTAAGTGCTCACCATATTATAGGTGATTCTTGGTCTTTAGGACTAGTTGTTAAGCAAGTAATGCTTAATTATTCTAATATTAAAAATAATACTTATTCTACTAGAGAACATCCTTCTTATATTTCATATATTAATGATGAAAAAAAATATTTAGAAAGTTCTAAGTTTTTAAAAGACAAAGAGTATTGGAATGATATTTTTAAAACAGTACCAGAAATCGCTACTATTCCTTCTTTAAAGAAATCAACAAATATTTCTTCTGCAGGAAATAGAGCTAATTTTACCTTTGATATTAGTTTAGTAAAAAAAATAAATGAATTTTGCAAAGCAAATAATATTTCTTTGTACAATTTTTTCATGTCTGTATATTCTCTATATTTAGGTAGAGTTAGTAATTTAGATGATTTTGTTATTGGTACACCAATTTTAAATAGAACAAATTTTGAGCAAAAAAATACTGTTGGTATGTTCATTAGTACCACTCCATTAAGAGTAAATTTAAATCATGAATTAACTTTCGTAGATTTTATAAAAGATGTCTCAGCTAAAACAATTTCATTATTTAGACATCAAAGATATCCTTATCAATATATTCTTGAAGATATAAGAAAAAGGGACTCTTCAATTCCTAATTTATATAATGTTGTCCTTTCATACCAAATAACCAAAACTTTCGACGAAGAAAGTGGAGTAAATTATAGTGCTCATTGGCTTACTAATGGCTGCTGTGCAGATGATTTACAAATTCATTTATTAGATTTAAACAACGAAGGTAATCTTCATGTTGCTTATGATTATAAAACTGATAAATACACAGAACAAGACATTGCTGCTTTACATGCTAGAATTCTAACAATAGTAGATCAAGTTATGTCTAATACTGATATTATTTTAAAAAATATTGAAATTGTAACTCCTGAAGAAAAACATAAAATACTTTATGATTTTAACAATACAAAAGTAGATTATCCAAAAGATAAAACAATTGTAGATTTATTCGAAGAGCAAGTTAATAAAACTCCGGATAATATTGCTGTTGTTTTTGAAAACCAAAAATTAACTTATAGAGAATTAAATGAGAAAGCTAATCAATTGGCAAGGTATTTAATTACTAATGGTGCTGCAAAAGGAGATATAATTGGAATTTATTTAAATAAATCTTTAGAAGTACTTGTTTCTATGTTTGCAATATTAAAATGTGGAGCATCTTTTTTACCTTTAGATATAGAATATCCTGAAGAAAGATTAAAATATATTTTAGAAAATTCAAAACCTAAAATAATACTATCTTCAAAAAATGTTAGAAAAAAATTTACAATCAATCCAATTTGTGTCGATTTAAATAATAGAATTATATATAATAATAATTCTATTAATAATTTACATACTCAAATATCTGCTGAAGATATTATGTATATAATGTATACTTCTGGTTCTACTGGCAAACCAAAGGGTGTTATGGTTAAGCATAAAAATATTGTTAGACTTGCTATGTATCCAAATTTTATTAGTTTTTCCAAAAAAGAAGTAATGGTACAAACAGGTACTATTGTTTTTGATGCATGTATTTTTGAGATTTTTGGAAGCCTTTTGCATGGTTTTAAATTATATATAATAGAAAAAGATAAATTATTAGATATAGAATATTTTTCAAAGTTTTTAAAAGAAAAACAAGTAACAATATTATTTTTAACAACTGCATTATTTAATCAAATTGGATTGCAGAAACCTCAAATTTTTAGTAATCTAAAATACCTATTAACTGGCGGAGATGTAATATCTAGAACAAGTACAAAAAAAATATTAGATTGTTCAAACAATTTAAAAATTATTAATTGTTATGGTCCTACTGAAAATGGTTCCTATTCAACCTGTTATCATATTAGAGGTGGAGAAGAAAATATTCCAATCGGTAAACCTATTACAAACTCTACTTGCTATATAGTTAATAGCCATGGTAACTTATGTCCTATAGGAACTCCTGGAGAACTTTGGGTTGGCGGTAGCGGTGTTGCAAAAGGATATTTAAATAATAAAAATTTGACCGATGAAAAATTTATAAAAAACCCATTTAATAATGGAATCATATATAAAACAGGAGATATTGTTAAATGGTTGCCTAACGGAAACATAGAATTTATTGGAAGACTTGATAATCAAATTAAAATTAGAGGGTTCAGAATTGAACTTTCTGAAATAGATAATAATATTACCAATTATACAGGTATTAAACAATCAATCTCAACTGTATATAATATTAATAATTCAAAAATCATTTGCTCATATATCCTTGCTGATGAACCTATTGATACGAAAATTTTAAAAAAATATTTATCTAAAACCTTACCAAATTATATGATTCCTTCTTATATAATTCAATTAGATAAATTACCTTTGAATATAAATGGTAAGATTGATAGAAAAGCTCTTCCTATTCCATCTAATATAAGCTCTTCTAAAAATATAATTAATTTTAGGAATTCTATAGATAAAACTATTTTATCTATAGTAAAAAGTTTGTCTAATCAAAAACATATTAGTATTGACGATAATTTTTTTGATTTAGGTATAGACTCTCTGTCATCTATTATTATATCAGATACTATTAAATGTCAATTAAACATAAATATAACCGTAAAAGATATTTTTGATAATCCAACTATTGAAAAATTATCAGATTATATTTCCACTCTTAATAAAACACAAAATATAGACTCAATAAAAACCGTTGTTAAAAAGGATTATTATCCTATGTCATCGCCGCAAAAAAGAATTTACTTCTCAAATATTAGAAATCAAAACTCTACTTTGTATAATACTACTGGTGGAATTATTGTTGATAAATTATTAGATATAAATAAATTGCAAGAGTGTTTTAGAATATTAATTAATAGACATGAAGCTTTGCGTACTCATTTTGATATTATAAATAATGAAGTAGTTCAAGTTATTGATGATAATGTTGATTTTAATTTATCTTTAGAAAAATCTTTTTCAGATGATTTAAATAAGATATATTATGACTTTGTTAAACCATTTGATTTATCAATTGCTCCTTTATTTAGGACTAAGGTTGTTAAATTAAACAATAATAAAATGTTAATCTTATTAGATATGCATCATATTATTAGCGATGGCACTTCTTTAAATATTTTACTACAGGAACTTTGTGATTTATATAATAATAATAAACTTTCAGAAAAACAATTAGATTATAAAGACTTTACATTATGGGAAAAAGCACAGTTTGAAACAGATTCATTCAAAAAATCTAGAGAATTTTGGGTAAATCAATTTAAAGATGAAATACCTTTATTAAATATGCCCACAGATTACCCTAGACCTTCTGTTCAAAGTTTTGAAGGTTCTAATTACCATACAAAACTATCTAAAGAGACTTTTGATAAAATAAATAAAGTTGCAAAAGAATTAAATATAACACCATATATGTTACTGTTATCTTGTTATTATATATTACTATCAAAATACACTTCACAAAATGATATAGTTATTGGTACACCTATTGTTGGTAGAGAATTACCTGAACTTTCTAACATGCTTGGTATGTTTGTAAATACTTTAGCTATAAGAAATAAAATAGAAAACACTTTAACTTTTAAAAATTTTTCAATGTTTACCAAAGAAATTTGCCTAAATAGTTTTAAAAATCAAGCTTACCCTTTTGATATGTTAATAAATGATTTAAATCTAAAGAGAGACACCAGTAGGAATCCATTATTTGATGTAATGTTTGTTTATCAAAATCAAGGATATCCTAGAATAAATTTTAAAGATGCAAATATAAATTATTTCTTACCAGACAATAATATATCTAAATTTGATTTAACACTAGAAATAGTTCCAATAAATAATGAATATTCTTTGCGTTTTGAATACTGTACTAAATTATTTAAAGAAAATTTTATTAGAAGATTATCTTTACATTATATAAATATATTAAACACTGTCTTAGAGAATGTTAATATAAAAATAGCTGATATTGATATGATTTCAGAGCAAGAAAAAAATCAAATCTTATATGAATTTAATAATACTCAAGTATATTACCCAAAAGATAAAACAATTGTTGATTTATTTGAAGAACAAGTAAAAAGAACGCCTGATAATGTTGCTGTAATTTTTGAAAATCAAAAATTAACATATCGAGAATTAAATGAAAAGTCTAATCAACTTGCTAGATACCTATTAAGAAAAAATGTTTCTCAAAATTCTATTGTTGGTATTATGTTGCCTAGGTCACTAGAAATGATAGTTGGTATAATCGCAATTTTAAAATCCGGTTGTGCATATTTGCCTTTAGACATTACATATCCACAAAATAGAATTAATTACATTTTAGATAATAGTAATGTTAATATTGTCTTAACCACAGAAAATATTAATAGCATAAAAAATGATATTACTAATATAAATATAAACTTAAACACTTCTCTTATTTATAAAAATGAATTAAAAAACAATTTAAATTTACATATATTTTCCTCTGATTTAGCTTATGTCATATATACTTCTGGTTCTACGGGAAAACCTAAAGGAGTTATGGTAACCCATCAAAATGTTAATAATTTTATACTTGGTGTTTGTAATAAAATTAATTTTACATCTCCAATAGTATCTATAACCACTTTTTGTTTTGATATTTTTGTTTTAGAATCATTATTGCCCCTTCAGAAAGGTCTTACAATAGTTATTGCAAATGAATCTGAACAAACTATTCCAGAACTATTAAATAAGCTTTGTAAAAAATATAATGTAAAAATGTTACAAACAACTCCTTCTAAATTTAACTTGTTAACAAGTGATCCAGAATCAATTGATTTTATGAAATGCTTGGATGTATTAATGTTAGGTGGTGAATCATTTCCATCTAATCTCTTAGAAAAGATTCGTATTCTTTCTAAGTGCAAGATTTATAACATGTATGGTCCTACAGAAGCCACTGTATGGTCAACTATAAAAGATTTGTCTTTTACAAATAACATTACAATAGGAACTCCAATTTCTAATACAACAATATATGTTTTAGATAACAACAACAAACTATTACCTATAGATATTCCTGGTAAACTTTTTATAGGTGGGGATAGTATTTCTAATGGATATTTAAATAATAAGAATTTGTCAGAAGAAAGATTTATCAAAAACCCTTACAATGAGAATGAAATAATATATGACACTGGTGACTTAGTAAAGTGGTCTGATAATAAAGAGTTGATTTATTTAGGAAGATCAGATTTTCAGGTAAAAATTAGAGGTTTAAGAATTGAATTAAAAGAAATTGAAGAAATTATTTTATCTTTTAATAAAATTAACTCTGCCATTGTTACTGTTAATCAAGACTCTTTATCTAGACAAATTCTATGTGCTTATTTTGTGTCTGAAAACAGAATTTCTGTTTCAGAATTAAAAGAATATCTTGGTAAGTTTTTACCAAGCTATATGGTACCTACTTATATAATACAACTAAGTGATTTTAAATATACTCCTAATGGAAAAATTGACCGTAAAAAACTACCATCTCCAAAGTTTAATACAAATTCAAGTATTATTTTACCTCCCAAAACAGATATGGAAAAGTATATATTATCTGTTTGGGAAAAGATTTTATGTATTTCTCCAATTAGCATAAATGATAATTTCTTTGATATAGGTGGAGATTCTTTATTGGCTTTAAAAGTTCAAATGGAATTATTAAAGAATAATATTTCTGTTTCTTATGAGGAACTCTTTAAATATAACTCAATAAAAAAATTAGCAGGCTTATTATCAAATCCCGGCTTTAAACAAGAAAAGATAACTTCTGAAAATTATGATTATACAGACATAAATTCAATTTTGGCTAAAAATAATATTGACACATTTTCTTGTATTAGTTTTAATGATATTGGTAATGTTCTTTTAACTGGATCAACCGGTTTCTTAGGCATACATATATTGAGTTATTTATTAGAAAAAACTACAAATAAAGTATATTGCTTAATTAGAAAAGATCCTAGTACTAGTATAAAAGATAAAATATTATCAAAGTTACACTTTTACTTTGGCAATAAATATGATTCTCTTATAGGTACTCGAATTATTATTATTAATTCTGATTTAACAGAGAATGACTTAGGTATAAGTGAATCTAATAAAAAATTATTAATTAACAATGTATCCTGTGTTATTAACTCTGCTGCTTTGGTTAAACATTATGGTACTTATAAGGATTTTCAAGAAATCAATGTTCTGACTGTACAAAAATTAATTAATTTTTGTGAGAACTATAATAAAAGATTAATACAAATTTCAACAATAAGTGTTTCTGGTAATACATTGACCGATTTGGCTGTTAACAAAAATAACTTTGATGAAGATATTATCTTTTCAGAAAGAGACTTGTTTATTAATCAATCTTTAGAAAATGTATATGTTCATAGTAAATTTGAGGCTGAAAAGTTAATATTAGAAGAAGTTTTTCATAATAAACTAAATGCATTGATCTTAAGAGTTGGAAATATAACAAATCGTTTGTCTGATGGAAAGTTTCAACAAAATACTATGGAAAATGCTTTTGCTAACCGTTTAAGAGCTTTTCTGTTATTAAAACAAATACCAGAATATCTTCTTAAGAATTATATTGAATTTACTCCTGTAGACACAGTAGCAGAAGCAATTGTTAAGAGTATACAATATCAACAAAAAGGTTTATCTGTATTACACTTATATAATTCTAATCATGTTTATATAAAAGATTTTGTTAAGGCAATTCCAACTGATTATTCATTAAAAATAGTTTCTCATGAAGATTTTAAAAAGACACTAAATAATGCATTAAATGATGCTCAAAAACAATATGTGGTTTCTCATCTACTAAACGATCTAGATTCGCAAAAAAAATTGATATATGATGCTCATATAAAAATCGATAATACTTTTTCTTTGGCATATTTACTTAAATTTAAATTTAAATGGCCTAATATTGATAAAAGGTATATTGAAAATTTATTAAAAAATATATAGGAGGTAAAAGAAATGAACATAAATTTAGTAATGTTAGTTTTTTCCGCTTTAATGACTTTTGTATTATTATTTTATATAAAACGAAGTTACAAACAAAATTTTCTTAATGAATTATTTATAATTACATTATTGTTAATGTTGTTGTGGAACTGCTCTTTAATCGCTCAGATATTATTTAGCGATTTTCTGCATATTCCGGCAATAAACTTTGATTATATTGCATATATTGGTATTTGTTTTTTACCTGTTTCACTTTTTTATGTAAGTAAGGTTTTCTCTGACACAAAAATTAAATTTAACTTTAGGTATACATTACTCCTTGTCGTACCTATGATTTCTCTAATAACCTTATGGACCAATAATTACCATCATTTATTTTATCAAACATATTCTATCAATTTAAATGATACTGTTACAGGTCCTTATACTACTATACATTTTATTTATACATATACTTTGTTTGGTATTAGTATAATAAATTTGTTAAAATATTCTATTAAAAATGCTGGTTTTTTCTCTAAACAGTCTATTTTATTGGTAATTGGAACTTTGCTTCCTATTGTTGTAAATTTACTTGGTACTTTTGGAATAATACCAATGACTGTATATGTGACACCTATTTCTTTCTCTATAGCATTGCTATTTTTTGCTTTTGCAATATTTAAGTTTAAGTTTTTAAGTGTTACACCTATCGCAATGCAAAGAGTTGTTGATAGAATGTCAGATTGTTTCTTAGTTATTAATGAAGATAATATTATTACAGATTTTAATAACACTTTCTTAACTACTTTTGATTTATCTTCTTCTGAAGTAAGAAACCAAAACATTTTAGAATTTTTAAACAAAAACAAAATACTTTCTTTAAATGATAACTATGTAAATAAAGTTTTAACTAACTGTAAAACAAGTAGTGAAACTTTCTTGTTAAAAAAAGATTTTAAAATTACAGATAAGTATTTCAATGTTGAAGCAAGTGGTATTTTTTCTAAAAATAGTTTTTTAGGAACTCTCGTTTTATTAAAAGATGTCACTCAGCATATATTAGATATGCAAACTATTGAAGATAACCAAAGCATGCTTATGGAAAAAGAGCGTTTGGCTTCTTTAGGACAAATGATTGGTGGTATTGCTCACAACTTAAAGACACCTATTATGTCTATATCTGGAGCAGCTGAAGGTCTACTTGATTTAACAAAAGAATATGATATTTCCATTGGAGATCCTGAAGTTACAAATGAGGATCACCATGCTATTGTTAAAGACATGAATGAATGGATTTATAAAATTAAAGAATATACAGAATATATGTCTGATGTTATAACTGCTGTTAAAGGACAAGCTGTTAACTTTTCTGATGAAAGTAGCACTTCCTTTACAATTAGTGAAGCGGTAAAATATGTCGATGTTTTAATGAAACATGAGTTAAAAAATGCTTTAGTTGATTTAGATATACATATGCTAGTTGATCCTTCTATTTCTATAAAAGGAAATATAAATAGTTTTGTTCAGGTTTTAAACAATATGATTTCTAATGCTATTCAGGCTTATAATGGCAAACAAAATCAAAAAATTGATTTTACAATAGATCGAAAAGGAAATGATATTCAGTTTTCTATACAAGATTACGGTTCTGGTATTCCAGATTCTGTTCAAGATAAACTTTTTAAAGAGATGATTACTACTAAAGGTAAAAATGGTACTGGTTTAGGTTTATTTATGTCATTTTCAAATATTAGAGCTCATTTTAATGGAAACATTACTTTCGAGTCTAAAGAGGGCTTTGGAACTAAATTTATTATTTCAATACCTGCATAATTTTATAATTTAGATACTATATGTAATATAGTATCTTTTTTTATTCTTTTTTATAACATTTTTTGTTCTTTTTCTTGCTTTTCTTGTGTTTTATTAATATAATAATGTTATCTTTTAGGAGGTGTTTTTATGAGAAAAAACATAACAGATCAATCTTCTAATGGTTATAAAATTATAGTAGTAGATGATGAATCCGGTATATTAGATTCTTTATCTATTTTTCTAAAGCGTTCTGGATATCAGTTTACTGGAGTTACTAATCCTTTAGAGGCTATAGAATTAGTAAAAAAAGAACACTTTGATTTAATGCTTTTGGACTTTATTATGACACCTATACATGGTGATCAAGTTGTTGAAGAAATCCGTAAGTTTAATAAAGAGTTATATATTTTATTACTTACAGGGCATAAAGATTTAGCTCCACCATTAGAAACTATCAAAAGATTAGATATACAAGGTTATTGTGAAAAAAGTGATAAATTTGATCAGTTGCTTTTATTAGTTGAATCTGGTATTAAAGCTATTGAACAGATGAACACGATAAAGAAAATCAATGCCGAATTAAGAGATACAAATGAGAAATTAGAAAAAGCATATTTAGAAAGTATTCAAACACTTAGATATACAGTAGAAGCTAAAGATCCTTATACTAGAGGACATTCAGATAGAGTGTCTGAATATTCTGAATTAATTGGTAAATATTTAAATCTTTCTGAAGATGATTTACACAAATTAAAAATAGGTGGTTTATTCCATGATATTGGTAAAATTGGAGTTCCAGATAGTATCTTATTAAAAACTTCAAGACTTACTGATGATGAATATTCAGAAATTAAAAACCATCCTTCAATTGGTGCACACATCTTATCTAATGCTTCATTATTTCAAGATATAATTCCAATTGTAAAGCATCATCATGAAAGATACGATGGTTTTGGATATCCTGGAAAATTAGCTGGTGAAGATATTCCTTATTTAGCAAGAATTGCTGCTGTTGCAGACAGTTTTGATGCAATGACATCTAAGAGAACTTACAGAGATTCTTTACCTATAGACATAGTAAAACAAGAAATAGAAAAAAATAAAGGAACTCAATTTGATCCTAAAATAGCTGATGTATTTTTAGATATACTAAACAATCATTATGATGAAATTGAAGAAATAAAAAATAAATATAACTAAAGAATATTATTAATTTTTAATAATAGATATTAACAAATGAAAGGGGGAGTTTTTTATGCCACCATCAGAGCTTAGACAAGAAGCTAGAGAAGCTTTAAAGGGAAAATGGGGAACTTCTGTACTTATAACTTTAATATATGGTTTAATTGCAGGAATATTTTCTTCTATCCTTAAAGGTTCTTTAATCTTTGAATTAGCATGGTTAGTTATCTCTGTTCCTATCGCATTAGGATTAACAATTTCTTTCTTGAACATCAAAAGAGGAAAAGATGTTTCTTGTATTGATTTTCTAAAAGAAGGTTTTTCTAGATTTGGTAGAGCATGGGGAGTTGCTTGGTATACAATCGTAAAAATGTTTGTACCAATTTTATGCATAATTGCTTCTATAGTACTTTTCGTAGTATTAGCATTTTCTAGTAATTCTTCAATAATAAATAAAGCTGCTAATGCTGCCGAATATACTATGAAAGAAACTGCTGAATTAACTTCTGCTACATCTGCTTCTATTTCAACAACTAGTGTAACAACACCTCGTGTTACTGCAGCTCCAGCTAAAACATCTGCTATAACAGGTACAGCTTATACTGTTTTAATTATAGTATCAGTTATACTTTATCTTACTGGTATAGTTTATGGCATAGCTAGAGGTCTTCTTTATTCTTTATCATATTATATTTGTTTTGATAATCCAACATTATCAACAAAAGATTGTGTTCAAAGAAGTGAAGATTTAATGAAAGGACACAGAGGAGATTTATTCCTTACTGAACTTTCTTTCATCGGATGGGCTATACTTGCCGCAATACCTTTTGGTATTGGTATCTTATGGTTAGTTCCATATGTTCAAGTTACAATAGCAGCTTTCTATGAAAGATTATCTGTACCTGAAGTAAAAAAGGTAGACGGAGATGTAAAAATAGATTCTCAAGAAGTTTAATAAATGATAAAAAAGGACGACTAATTGTCGTCCTTTATTCTATTTTCATTGTTAATTCTACTTTTTGTCTTTCAAAATCTATATTTAAAACCTTTACCTTTACTATATCGCCTACTGATACAACATCTCTTGGATTTTTTACAAATCCTTCACTCATTTGAGAAATATGTACTAGCCCGTCATGTTTTACTCCTATATCTACAAATGCTCCAAAATCTATTACATTTCTTACTGTTCCTGTTAATACCATTCCTTCTTTTAAATCTTCAAATTTTAACACATCACTTCTTAATATTGGCTTTGGCATATCTTCTCTAGGATCTCTTCCTGGTTTTGAAAGTTCTTTTATTATATCGTTTAGGGTTAATTCTCCTACTTGTAATTCCTTTGCTGTTTTTTCTATATTAATACTTGCAAGCTTGTTTTTTATTTCTTTAAGAGTATCTTTATTTAATAAATCATTTTTATTAAATCCTATTTCTTTTAATAGTTCTTCTGTAACTTTATAGCTCTCTGGGTGTACCGCAGTTATTTCTAATGGGTTATCTCCATTAAATATTCTTATAAAACCTGCGCATTGTTCATATGCTGCTTTTCCTAGCTTTGGAACTTTTAATAGCTCCTTTCTATTTTTTAATTTTCCATTTTCATCTCTATATTTTACAATGTTTCCTGCTATAGTTTTATTTATCCCAGATACATATGAAAGTAATGATGGTGTTGCAGTATTTACATCCACACCAACTTTATTAACAGCATCTTCTACAACTCCTGTTAAACTTTCATTTAATCTTTTTTGATTTACATCGTGTTGATATTGCCCTACGCCTATGGCTTTTGGATCTATTTTTACAAGTTCCGCTAAAGGATCTTGTAATCTCCTCGCTATTGATATTGCTCCTCTTAAAGAAACATTTATATCTGGATATTCTTCTGTTGCAAGTTTTGATGCAGAGTATACAGATGCTCCCGCTTCGCTTACAATAGCATAATATACTTCATGTTTTGCTTCTTTTATCATTTCTGACACAAACATTTCTGATTCTCTCGAAGCTGTTCCATTTCCTATTGCTATCATATTTATATTATATTTATTTATTAGTTTTAATAGTTCCTCTTTTGCACCTTTAACATCATTTTGAGGAGCAGTTGGATAAACAGTAGTTGTTGCCAATACTTTTCCAGTTTCATCTATTACAGCAATTTTACATCCTGTTCTGTATGCTGGGTCAAATCCCATTACAACTAGATCTTTAAGTGGTGCTCCTAATAGCAATTGTTTTGCATTTTCACCAAAAACTTTTATTGCTTGTTCTTCTGCTTTTTCTGTTAAATCCGCTCTTATTTCCCTATCTATTGAAGGTTCTATTAATCTTTTAAAACTATCTAAAATACATGTTTTTAATAATTCTTCAAATTGATTGTTTCCTTTTATTATGTCTTTTTCTATATAATTTAATATTTTCTCTTCTGGTTTATTTATTTTTACTTTTAAAAATTCTTCTTTTTCTCCTCTATTAATTGCTAATATTCTATGGCTTGGTATTTTATTAATTTGTTCTGCAAATTCATAATACATTTCATAATTTGATTTCTCATCTTTTTTAGCAGCCTTTGTTTCTATTAAAGCTTCTCTATAACCTGCAGATTTTATATATTTTCTATATTTAGCATTATCTGAAATGTCTTCTGCAATTATATCTAAAGCTCCATTTATTGCCTCTTCTGCATTACTTGGTTTTGATTCATCTTCTTTGCTAACGAATTCTTCTGCTATTTCTAAGATTGGTTTATTTTCCTTTTGTTCTAAAATAATCTTAGCCAAAGGTTCTAATCCTTTTTCCTTTGCTTTTGTTGCTCTTGTTCTTTTCTTTTGTTTGTATGGTCTATATAAATCTTCTACTTCAGAAAGTGTTTTTGCTGTTCCTATTGCTATTAATAATTCGTCTGTTAATTTACCTTGTTCATCTATTATTTTTACAACTTCTTCTTTTCTTTTTTCTAGGTTTCTTAAATAATTAAGTCTTTCTGATAAATCTCTTAAAGTTTCATCACTTAAGTTTCCTGTTATTTCTTTTCTATATCTTGCTATAAATGGTATTGTATTTCCTTCGTCTATTAATTTTACTGTGTTTTCAACTTGTGTTTGTTTTATATTAAATTCATTTACTATCGTTTGTATTATTTTATCCATTTACTTTACTTCCTATCTGTTATTATTCATTTTTTATTATCTATTCTAATTCTAAATATTCATTATATGTTACTTCTCTATCTACTAAACCTGTTTCTTTTATATCTAATATTCTATTTGCAACAGTTTGTGTTAATTGATGATCATGTGATGTAAATATCATATTTCCTTTAAATTTACTCATTCCTTCATTTAATGCTGTAATACTTTCCATGTCTAAATGGTTTGTTGGTTCATCTAATATTATAAAATTAGCTCCTGAAAGCATCATTTTAGAAAATACACATCTAACTTTTTCTCCACCAGATAATACAGATACATTTTTTAAAGCTTCTTCTCCAGAAAATAGCATTCTTCCTAAAAATCCTCTTACATAAGTTTCATCTGGATCTTTTGAGTATCCTCTTAACCAATCTACTAATGGCATATCTTCTTTAAATAAATAATTATTATCTTTTGGAAAATATGTTGTACTTACAGTAGTTCCCCATTTTATTTCTCCACTATCTGGTTCTAATTCTCCTGCTAGTATTTGAAATAATACTGTTTTTGCTATTTCGTTGTCTGCCAATACTGCTATTTTGTCATTTGCTTTAACAGTAAAACTAATGTTATCTAAAATTTTATTTCCATCTATTGTTTTAGATATACCCTTTACAGATAATATATCTTTTCCTACTTCTCTATCTGGTTTAAAGTCTATGTATGGATATTTTCTATTAGATGGTTTAATTTCATCTAGTTCTATTTTTTCTAATGATTTTTTCCTAGATGTTGCTTGTTTAGATTTTGAAGCATTTGCACTAAATCTAGCAATAAATTCTTGCAATTCTTTGATTTTTTCTTCTTTCTTTTTATTTTGTTCTTTTGCTTGCTTTAATGCTAATTGACTTGATTCATACCAGAAGTCATAATTTCCTGGATATACTTTAATTTTTCCAAAATCTACATCTGCTATATGTGTACATACTTTATTTAAGAAATATCTATCATGTGATACTACTATTACAGTATTTTCAAAATTAATTAAAAAGTCTTGTAACCAATTTATACTTTTTAAGTCTAAGTCGTTTGTTGGTTCATCTAGTAATAAAATATCTGGATTTCCAAATAAAGCTTGTGCTAAAAGTATTTTTACCTTGTCTTTTGCTTCTATCTCTCTCATTAATTTATAATGATTTTCTGTGGTTATTCCTAAATCATTAAGTAAAATAGCAGCATCAGATTCTGCATTCCAGCCATCTAGTTCTGCAAATCTTTCTTCTAGTTTTGCAGCCTTCATTCCATCTTCTTCTGAGAAGTCTGGTTTTGCATATATTGCTTCTTTTTCTTTCATTATTTTATATAATTCTTCGTTTCCCATTATTACCGTATCAATAACTGTATATTCTTCAAATGCAAAGTGGTCTTGTTTTAAAACAGATAATCTTTCTGTTTTTTCTTTCGTAACTTCCCCTTTACTAGGCTCTAGTTCTCCTGATAAAACCTTAAGGAAAGTAGACTTTCCTGCTCCATTTGCTCCTATTATTCCATAACAGTTTCCTTTTCCAAAACGAATATTTACATCTTCAAATAATACTCTTTTTCCAAATCTAACTGTAACATTATTTGCTGATAACATTATTGTTTCCTCCTTAAGTTTAATTACAGATAGGATTATATATTATTTTACGGAATTTGGCAAATATTATTAATAAAAAGCACATTTCTTATGTGCTTTTTATTACTCTTCTACTGCTAGTTTTATTCCCCATAAGCCTGAAATTCCAACTAATATATATATTAGTCTTGCTAGCATTGTCATATCTCCAAATATCATTTCTACTAAATTAAATTTAAAAATCCCTATTAGTCCCCAGTTAATTGCTCCAATAATAATTAAAATTAAAGCAATTTTATCTATTACTTTCATTTCTTTGCCTCCTTTTCTCATTTTTTATTAATATTTCTTTTTTTACTAATTTTATACATTTCAATTGAAATTCTTATATTTTTATGATAATTTATATTCGAGGAGGATGTTATGAAAAAATTAAAAATTGTAAATTATAAAAAGTTTTTCCGCTTTATTATTTTATTAGCAATAATTATTTTTTTACTATTTAAATTACCTTCTTTTTTTAATGAACCAAAAGATAATATTCCAGATAAAAAAGAAAGTAACTCTACTTTAGAAAAAAAGAGTTCTACAATTCATATGTCAGTAATTGGTGATATTATGAGTCATTCTACCAATTTTAAAAATGCTTATAATTCATCAACTAAAGATTATGATTTTTCTAATACTTTCACTAATATTTCTTCTTATATAAAAGATGCAGATATTGCTGTTGGAAATTTAGAAACCACATTTGCTGGAAAATCTAGAGGATATTCTGGATATCCAACTTTTAATACTCCAGAAGCTTTAGGAAAAAACATTAAAGATTTAGGAATTGATGTTTTATCTACTGCAAATAATCACTGCATGGATAAAGGTTATTCTGGATTAGAGAGCACTTTAAATTTCTTAGATGAATTTGGAATTTCACATACTGGTACTTCTAGATCTAAAGAAGAACAAAATACCATTTTAGTAAAAGATGTAAATGGAATCAAAATTGCTTTTCTTTCTTTTACTTATGGAACAAATGGTATAACTATCCCTTCTGATAAATCTTACAGTGTTAATTTAATAGATAAAGATTTAATTAAAAATCAAATAGAACTAGCAAAAAAACAAGATGTAGATTTAATTTGTGTAAACATGCATTGGGGAATTGAATATAAATTAAAACAAAATAAAACTCAAGAAGAATTAGCAGATTTTTTATTTGATAATGGTGTTGATTTAATACTAGGTAGTCATCCACATGTTTTACAACCTATGGAAAAAAGAACTATAAAATTGGAAGATGGTTCTACTAAAGATGGATTTGTTATTTATTCTTTAGGAAATTTCATGTCAGGTCAAATTTATGCAAATACCAAAAGTTCTGTTATATTAGATATACAAATAACTAAATCAGCAGAAGGAAAAATTTCTATAGATAGTGTAAATTATACTCCTATTTATCTTTATGATAAAGGTGCTGATTCTAAATCAAGAACTCGATATACTTTAATTGATGTAAATAAGAGCATCTCAGAATATGAAAATGGTCAAAATTCAAATATTAGCAAAACTTTATACAACACTCTAAAGACAGAGCAAAAGAATATTACAAAAACCGTTGGTGAACCAATAAAATAAAATATATAAAATACACTACTTTTTTTGGTAGTGTATTTTTGGTTTAATCGACAATTTGTGACATACTTTTGTTTTTTTATATGTTAATATTATTTTAATGACATGTATTTTAGAATAAGGGTGTGATTTTATGCAAGATAAATTAACAGAACTTAGAAACAAAGCGGCTAATTGTTTAGGAGAAACTAGAATTTCAGATGGTGAAGCTACTATTAATAAAATACTATTAGATTTATCTGAAACAGATGAACAAAACTTAGATATAAAATTTAAAACGCTACAAACAATTGTAGATTATCTACAGTGCAAGTCTAAATTAAGATTACTAAATTCTGATTTATCTTATTTCCAAAAACTTTCTTTGGATTTAAAAAAAGATTATGAAAAAACTATATCTTCTTTAAAATCTTCTGATAATACCGATTTAGAAAAAATACTTAATATTATAAAAAATAATTATTAAAGAAAAACAAAAAAATCAACCTTTTACAGTTGATTTTTTGTCTAGTACGACAACTTAATATTTTGGTGCGTCATCAGGGGGTCGAACCCTGGACCTTCGGATTAAGAGTCCGCTGCTCTACCAACTGAGCTAATAACGCATTTTTAAACTTTTATTATTATACTATCTTAATTTTAGTTTGTCAATTTTTATAAACGAAATTTCAAAATAAATCATAACGGGCGGACATTATTGTCCGCCCAATATATTTTTCTATTAATTATTTTTAAGGTTCACTAACTATTATATTTGTTTCTTCTTTTGGTTCCTCAGTATTTTTTGTTTCTGTATTATCTTTTTTAGTTGTTTTTGTTCCTTTTTCTATTATCCTATTCATTGGTTGATAAGTATCTGCTGATAGTAGTGTTGTAGATATTACTTTTCCATTATATTTTATAGTTTTATATGCTTTACTTTTTAGTCCATTATATCCTTTTTGTATGATTTTTTGTTTTCCTTCTGGTAAAGAGCTATTATTTTGATAAGTTATTTGATATGGTGTTGTACTTAATACTTTGCTTTTTAATTCTATTTCATATTCTTTTTCTTCTTTTATTCCTGTTAATGAAATACTTACTACTCCATTTTTTGCACTTGCAACTATTTTTACAGGATATGTTCTTGTATTTTTAAATTTAAAATCTTTTCCTCCATATGACACTGTTGCATCTCTTCCTGCTGGAACATAACTTACTACATATGAATGATTATACCTCTCTACAATCTCTAAGTTTGCATATAAAACTGCATTATACAAAGTTGTAGATACTTGACAAATTCCTCCTCCATATGCTTGAACTACTTTTCCTCCAACATATGCTCCACCTAATTGGTACCCTTTTTCTTTTGTTGTATTTCCTAATACTTTATTATAAGAAAATGTTTCTCCTGGTAATATAATTGTGCCATTAATTGTTCTTGTTGCAATCGCTATATTAGTTGATCTACTAGTATTCCCAGCATCATAAATTGTTGTATACTTAGATAAAGTTTGTTTAAATATTTTATCTCCTAGGTCTTCTGTTTTTACTTTTGGTTTTGTTATTTTTAGTGGTATTTCGTATGTTTCTTTTTCTTCTTTTAATAGTTCTTTTGCTTCGTCCATTGCTATTGCAAAATCAAGTCCATTTTCTTCTACATGTAGTTTAAATGGTTCTTGTTCTACATATGCATCTTGAGGTTCTTTATATATTTCTTTATATATCTGTTCTATATTAATTTTTTCTTCTTCTTTATTTGTAACTGGTATTTGTTCTTTTTCTTCTTTGTTATTAAATTGATTTTTTATGTTTTCAATTATTTGCTTTTCTAATTTTTCTTCATTTATTGCTACTCCTGCTGCACCTTTTGTTATAAGTAGCTTATCATCATCTATTTCGTAAGAAACTTCTTTTACTGCTCCTGGTATTTCTTTATCCATATTTTTTATCATATCTGATAATATTTCTTTGTTGTATTTTATTTGAATATCAATATTAGTTTTTAATATATTTGCTTTTAATATAGTAAAGTTATCTATTATTATGTTATTAGTTTTTCCTATACTGTAAGCTTCTTTTACCGCTTCATCAAAATTAAATTCTGCCTCAATTTGTTCTGGTGTAATAGTTTCGTTGTATTCTTTATATTCTAGTGTTATATCTTTTTTATATATTTCTTCTGCCTTTTGTTGTAATTTATTTTTTGCTTCTTCCTCTGTAAGATTAGAAACATCCATTCCTTGTATATAAACACCTTTTATTATTTTTTCGTTATTTATATTTATAATTGCAAAAATTGTAGATAGAAACATTAAAACTATTAGGCAAATAACAATAATTATAATGCCTTTTTTATTAATTTTTTTATGATTATTTTCTGTTTTTTCTTCAATAGTATCATTATTTTCTTGTTGTTCTTGTTGTTCTTCTTGTTGTTCTGGCTCTTCTTGAACTACTATTTCTTTTTTTTCTTGATTTTCTACTATTTTTTCTTCTTCTTTTATTTCTTCTGTATTTTTATTTTCCAAATCTTTTTCTTGCAATTTTTTTTCTTCTTCCATAAAAAACTCCCTTTATTCTTTTTACATCAAAATATTATCATAACAGACAAAACATTACAATAAAAAAAATTAAATTATTATTAATTTTATTCGTAAAAATACAGAATATACAACTATTTAGAAAAAAATATTGTTGCTATTGAGCTATCAAGTGCATCAGCTATTCTTTCCATTACTTCTTTTGATGGATTGCTTCTACTACCTCTTTCTAAATGTGATAAATACCCTGCTGATATTCCTACTTCATTTGCTAGTTCTTTTAAAGTTTTGTTTTTACTTTCTCTAAACTTTCTTATTTTGTTGTTATACATTTTATCACCTCTTCTTGTCAAAATGTTATCATATTACTTTTTGACAAGTCAATACTTTTATGACAATTTTTAAAACTTTTAGTTTACTACTAGACAAGTTTTGTCTTTTACTGTATAATTAAGTAAATTTTTAGAAAAAGAGGTGCTTTCTTATGATGATTGGTGATATGATTGCCAAAGCAAGAAAAGAAAAAGGAATGTCAAAAACAGAATTGGCTAGATTAACTGATATTAATATAGGTCATTTAACACATATTGAAAAAGGTGAAAGAAATCCTAGTCATAAAGCTTTAAAAAATATTTGTCAAGCATTAAATATTCCATATCAACAACTAATGTATACTTACGATAAAGTAATTAATGAAGAACAAGAAGATTATAATGTAGTAAGACATATATCATATAATAAACTTTTGGCTGTAGACAGTATAGGCGGTTTTGTTGATTGCCCACCTGATTTGCCTAGTTCTGCAATTGCTTTAAAGGTAAGAGATGACTCTATGGCTCCTAAAATAGCAAAAAATTCATATGTTTTTGTTGAGTTTAATACTCCTTTAAATAGCAAAGATTTTGGAATTTTTTCTTATAATGACAAAATTTTAATAAGAAAGTTTATAAATAAAAATGGAAAAATCACTTTAAAAGCATTAAATGATAAATTTAATGATATAAAAATATTGGATTCTGATACTTTTTATATTATAGGAAAAGTATTTGTAAAATAATCTTATTTTTTATCAAAAACACTTGATTTTAAAAAATATTAATAATATAATATTCGTACAAAAGAAGAAATTTGAGGAGAAAAAAAATGGAATTATCAAAAAATATATTCTTTAATACAGATAAATTAATTCAAAACACTGATGTAAAAATATCTTACACCGGTTCTTTATTTCAAAATGAAGCTGAAGAAGTATTTTTACACTATGGATTTGATAATGAATGGAAAGATTTAAATGAAATTAAAATGGAAAAAACTGATTTAGGATTCCAAGCAGAAATCAAATTACCAGAATATAATACATTAAACTTCTGTTTTAGAGATGGAAATAATAATTGGGATAATAATAATTATGAAAATTATATATTTAATATTGAAAAAAGTGAAACTGCTTTAGTAGTTCGAGAAGAACTTTCTATTGATACAAGACCACACTTAAGAAAAACATATTTGTGGAGCAAAAAAATCAGATTAGCAGTTTACAAATTATTAATATATGTTCCAAGATTAATTTCAGGTAATTATAAAAGAAAAATAAATAATGAAGATTAAAAAAGCAAGCACTTAGTGCTTGCTTTTATATATTCCATCCACCATTTACAGATATTATTTGACCAGAAACATATTCATCTTCAATTAACCATTCTACACTTTTTGCTATTTCTTCTGGCTGTGCAATTCTTCCTAATGGAATTTCTTTTTTTAATTCTGCTAAATCTTCTTTACTTAATTCTTTGTTCATTTCTGTATTTACTAATCCTGGTGCAATTGAATTTACTCTGATATTAGATGGCCCTAATTCTTTAGCTAATGCCTTAGTCATTCCATCTATTGCAGCTTTTGATGCACTATAGTGCACTTCGCATGAAGCTCCTGTAATTCCCCAAATCGATGAAATATTAATTATACATCCTTTTTTATTATGTATCATATTTTTTAAGGCTTCTTGTGTACAATTAAAAACAGAATTTAAATTTATTTTAAACATTGTATTCCAATCATTTTCTGTAATTTCCATGAATGGCTTTATTTGATCAATTCCTGCATTATTAATTAAAACATCTATATTTTTAAATTTATTTAGCGTAAATTCTATTAATTCTTTTGCCTGTTTTTTATCAGAAACATCTGCTTTAAATATTTCTATATTTATATCATTTTCTTTTAGTTCTTCTTTTATTTTTTCTGCTTCTTTTTCTGATTTATTATAATTTAAAACCACATTATATTTTTTTAATGCTAACTCTTTTACTATAGCTGCTCCTATTCCTCTTGAACCCCCTGTTACTATTACAGTTTTCATAGTTATATTCCTCCATAAAAGCAATGTAAATTCCGCATTAACGGATAAAATCATGTAAAAAAAATCAAGAATTAAGATTTCTCAAAACTCTTGATCTTTTGGAGCCACTTGTCCGAATCGAACGGACGACCTACTGATTACAAGTCAGTTGCTCTACCAGCTGAGCTAAAGTGGCATATATTTGGTGACCCCTACGGGAATCGAACCCATGTCTCCGCCGTGAAAGGGCGATGTCTTAACCGCTTGACCAAGGGGCCGTATTGGTGAGCCATCGCAGACTCGAACTGCGGACAACTTGATTAAAAGTCAAGTGCTCTACCACCTGAGCTAATGGCCCATGTCACCAATTAAATATATAAGCAGTTTTAAAACAAACTGCCTATATATATTACAACATTTTTCTCCTCTTGTCAATGTTTTTTGTAAATTTTTTTATTTTCTATGCATTTAATTTTTCTAATAGTTCTCCTACATCTATTCCATGTACCATACAAGCTTCTTCTAATGTTTCAGCTTGAGATGCTGGACATCCTAAGCAATGCATACCTGCAGCTAATAAGATTTCTGCTTTCTCTGGACTTTCTTCTAATAGTTGTCCTATTGTTATATCTTTTTCTATTTTCATATCTTACCTCCAATATTTTTTTATTATTTTAGCATAATTTTTAAAAAAAGTATAGACATTTTTATTTTTTTATTGTATTATGGAAAAAATTGTAAAGGTGGTGATATTTTATAACAACTATTAGTTTATTTTTTATATTCTTTGTTTTTCATTTTTTTATTTGTTTTTATTCTTTTTATCTTTTAATTGTTCAATATTTATTCCATAATATTCAAGGTTCAAAATTAAATATTAAAAAAAATTTATCATAAGAGGTGCTTTTTATATGTTTTTAACTTTCAAAAAAAGGCTTATTTTTGTTTTGTCCTTTTTACTTTTATATTTTTCTATTTATATGTTACTTTTTCATTCTATTTATACTTCAAATAATATAATGATTTCTTTTGCTATACATCCTTTTAATATTTGTTCTAAATATCCCTATGCTTGGTCTAATATAAAAAAATTATCTTTACTGTTTATGATTGTTTCTAATTTAATTATTTCAAATAGTATTTTTTCTTTTTATTTTAAAAAATATTCTAAATATTCAAAAAAATCTAATACACTACCAACTTTTTATAATGATGGCTTTCATTTAAAAATTGGAAATGCTATAAATAATACTGCTATATATTTACCTCTTGGTGGTTTGTTTCAAAATATTTTAGTAACTGGTACTATTGGAACTGGAAAAACAAGTTCTGCAATGTATCCTTTTACAGAACAACTTATTTCTTACGCTAATAGCAATTTTTCTGAAAAATTTTCAATGTTAATTTTAGATGTAAAAGGAAATTACTATAAGCAAGTAGAAAAATACTGTAAAACTTATAATAGATTACAAGATTTAATAGTTATAGATTTAAAAAATGAAGTAAAATATAATCCGCTCGACAAACCAAACTTAAAAGCTTCTATCTTAGCTAATAGATTAAAAACAATTTTAACTTTATTTTCACCAAATAATAGTGAATCTTTCTGGCTTGATAAGGCAGAACAAATTCTTTGTGAAGCAATTAAATTTTGTCGTTTGTATAATAACAATTATGTCACCTTTTCCGAGTTACATAATTTAATTACTGTTCCAGACTATTTTTCTAAAAAATTAGAAATCGTAAAAGAAAATTTCTTTTCTGGCGATCTTTCAAAGGAAGATGCCTACCATTTATTATCTTGTATAAATTTTTTTGAAAAAGAATTTAAAGCTTTGGATTCTAGGACTCTTTCTATTTTAAAATCTGAAATAACTAGAATCACTAATTCATTTATTTCTGATATTGATGTATTAAATACCTTTTCTCCTCCAAAAAAAGATATTACTTTTGATGGTTTTAGTGATGTTTTAAAAAATGGAAAAATTGTAGTATTAAATATGAATATTTCTGAATACCGAAATTTATCAAAAATTATTGCTGCTTATTTAAAATTAGATTTTCAAACAGAAGTAATGCTTAATTTAGCAAGTGGTTATATTCCTCGCATATCTGTTTTTATTAGCGATGAATATCATGAATATGTAACTGCAACAGATGCTGATTTTTTTGCACAAAGTAGAGAAGCTAAATGTATTAATATTGTTGCAACACAAAGTTATACATCTTTACTTAATACTATAAATAATAAATATACTGTAAATGCTATTACTCAAAATTTAATTAACAAACTGTGGTATAGAACTGATGATATCCTAACTATAGAGGAAGCACAAAAACAAATAGGAAAAACTGAAAAAACAAAATTTTCGAGGAGTATTTCTGAAAATGGTAAAGAAACTACTTTTAATTATTTAACAAAAAAATTTCAATCTTTTGATTCAAATATTTCTGAGAGTATTAATACTTATACTCAATTTGATTTTATTTATGATACAAACTTTTTTACTCAAACATTACAATGTTTTCACTGCTTATGTTTTCTTTCTACAGGATCTAATATTATTTCCCCTCAAGAATTAAAAATGATTCCATATTTTAAAAAATAAGTTTATAGGAGGTTTTATATGAACTCAAAAAATAAATTTTTCTTTTTTTATTTTATTATATTATTTATTATTTTCTATTTTAATTTTGCAACAATATCTTATTGTGCCTATCCAACTTTAGTTTCCACTATGATGCGTGCATTTGAAAAAATAAAAACTTGGCTTATAAAATTGGCTACTCCTGCAGCTGCTGTTGCTATAGGTACTGGTGTGTTTATGCGAAAATTTAGTTTTGGTGATGAAGAAAAAATCAGAACTGGAAAAAATTTAATTAAAGGTTCAATTTTTTCATATGCATTTATTCTTGTTACAGATTTAATTTTGTCAACTATTCAAGGGCTTTTAGGATAGAGGTGATTTCTTGGATGCTTCTAATATTACTAATATTATTATCTCAACAATTAATACTATGTTTTCTCGCATCTTTTCTTCTATAGATAATCAAACTTATTCAATATTAGATAAATTCGTTTTTATCAATTCAAATATTTTAAATGATAAATATGTTGCTAAATTATTAGGCTTTTCTTCAAAAGATGGAATTTTAATTGTAGCAAATTCTTTAGTTTTTGGTTTTCTTTTATATTATGGTTTTAAATTACTTTTTTCTCATTTAGGTGTTACATCTGTAGAAAAACCTTCAAAGTTTATTTTTAAATTAATTGTTTTTGGTATTTGTATGAATTTTTCATTTTTTCTGTGTGATCAAATAATTAATTTAAATTCACTTATATCTGATTCTATTAGACAAATTGGTGAAAACTTGTATCATTCTCCTATTACATTTTCTAAGCTTATACAAAAACTTAATTCTGTAATTTCTATTAACGGTGATTCTCTTGATGTTTTTTCTTTAGATGGTATTCTAAAATCGTTTATTTCTTTTGGAATTTTAAATTTAGTAATTGTATATTCAATTAGATATATTTTAATTAAAATTTTTGTATTAATTTCCCCTTTTGCTTTTTTAAGTCTTTCCACTAAAGCTTCTTCTATATTTTTCAGAAGTTGGTTTAAATCTTTTATTTCCTTATTGTTAATACAGTCTTTTGTTTCCATTGTTTTGCTTTTTATTTTTTCTTTAAATTTATCTAGTAATAATTTATTTGCAAAATTTATTTTAATTGGGTCAATTTTTATTTTAATAAAATCAAATTCATATGTTAGAGAAATGCTAGGTGGAATTAATACCGATTTTTCTGCTAATTTAAATAATTTTAAAAATATTATAAATAAATAGGAGTTTTTTTATGAAATTTATTTTTCCTCAAAATTATTCTTTTAAAAATAAATTCTTAGGAATTATTGATTATTCTACTTTAATTATTAATTTAATTTTTTATATTTTTATTTTTTGTATTACTGGTTTTTTATTTAAAAATATTAATATTAGAATATTTGTTTTTATTTCTACATGCTTCCCATTATTTATTTTGAGCATTACTGGTTTAAATAATGAAAATATATTTTTAGTATTATTATATATTATTAAATTTTTCAAAAATCGATGTGTTTATTTATATAAGAAATATTAGTTTATCATTGTATTTAGATCTAAAAAATGATATAATTCTACAAAACAAATTAGGAGGCTTACTAATATGAAATTAGAACAAAATGAAGTACCGTTTCTTTTTTCTTCAACAACATTACCAGATGTTTTTTTTACAGAGTATCTTTGTGAAACTCCTGGTGATTATATAAAAGTTTATTTATATTTAGTATTTTTATCAAAATATAATAAAGAAATTAAAATTAACGATTTTTCTAAAAAACTATCTTTACCTATAAAATTAATAGAAGAAGCTTTTAGTTTTTTAGAGAATTTAAACCTTATAACTAAAAAAGGAAACGATTTTATTGTAAACAATTTACAAGAAATTGAATTACATAAATTATATACTCCTAATATTGGATTATCAAAAGAAAAAATAGAAGATAATGCCAAAAAACAATCTGTTGCAAAAATGATAGAAGCTATTAATTCAACATTTTTTCAAGGAATTATGTCTCCATCTTGGTATAACGATATAGATTTATGGATTAAAAAATATAAATTTGATGAAGAAGTTATGCTTGCATTATTTCGTTATTGTTTTGAGAAATCTGCACTTCATAGAAGCTATGTTGCAACAGTTGCAGAAGCTTGGTATGCAAACAATATTAGAACTTTTGATGATTTGGATGAATATTTTGAAAAACAGGAAAAATTAACAAAAATTAAAAAAGAAATTTGTAAAAAGCTTGGCTTAAATAGAAAACTAACCCAATATGAAGAAGCATATGTAGAAAAATGGATTTCTGAATATAATTATCCTTTCGAAGTAATTGAACTTGCTTTAAAGAAAACAACTTCAAAAACAAATCCAAACTTTGATTACTTAGACAAAATGATTTCTGACTGGTATGATAAAAATCTTTCTTGTGCAGATGATGTAAAAAAATATTTATTAGAATTTAAAAATAAAACTAAAAAAGTTCAAGAATTACAAAAGAAAACAAATTATAATAATTATGATCAAAGGGAAATTACAAATTTTGATGATTTATATGCTAATAATTAATATTTTTATGGAGGTATATTTTGAGTAACTCTACTTTAAAATTATTATTAAAAGAATATGATAAAAAAAGACTAGAAAAAGAGCTAGAACTGGATAAAAAATTAGAATTATTTTATTCTGAACATCCAGAAGTATCTAATATTAATGATAAAATAAATAAAACTTCAATAGAAATTTCAAAGAGTATTTTACAAAATAAAGATTATAGCCAATTACAAAACAACTTAGAAAAATATAAAAAAGAAAAATTTTTATTGTTAAAAAAATTAAATATAAATGATTACTTTTTTAAACCTAATTATTCTTGTAAATTGTGCAATGATACCGGGTATTTAGTTGACAATAATCAAATTATGTGTACTTGTTTAAAGCAAAAATTACTAAATATTGAATATAACAAATCAAATATTTCTAGTTTAGAAAATGAAAATTTTGCTACATTTAATTTAAATTTATTTTCTGATGAAATAAATGAAAAAAAATATAAATCAAATATTTCTCCTCTTGAAAATATTAAAAAAATTAGAGAGATATCTTTAAATTTTATTGAGAATTTTGAGGACAGTAAAGAAAAAAATCTTCTTTTTACAGGTAATACAGGATTAGGCAAAACATTTTTATCTAACTGTATTGCTAATGAGTTACTAAAACAAGGAAAAACTGTTTTATATCAAACTGCTCCTGTAATGCTAGATTCTATAATGGATTATAGGTTTGGAAAAAATGATAGCTTTAATTATAATGATCTATTAAATGTTGATTTATTAATAATTGATGATTTAGGAACTGAAAGTTTAAATAATATGAAATTTTCTGAATTATTTAATATTTTAAATACTAGATTATTAAATCAAAATAATCATATAACAAAAACTATTATATCCACTAATTTAAGTTTAAATAATTTATTTAAAACTTATGATGAGAGAATCTTTTCAAGATTAGTAGGATATTATAATATTTGTAGATTCTTTGGAAATGATTTAAGATATAATAATAAATAAAGCAGAATAAATTCAGATCGGGCGGACAGAAGCGTCCGCCCATACTTATGTCTTTTTTTATATAGTAGGTAATGAGAATTTTTCTATAACATAAAAAATATCAGCAATTTTATTGCTGATATTTTTATTTTTATTCTTGATCCATTATTTCAGGTGACAAAGTTTCTATGCTAACAACTTTGCAATCATTTGCAGTTCTCATTAAAGTTACTCCTTGAGTTGCTCTTCCTAAAACACTTATGTCCTTTACTTTTAATCTTATTACAGTTCCATTATTAGTGATTAGCATTACATCTTCGTCATCTGTTGCTATTCTTATTCCAACAATTTTTCCTGTTTTTGGAGTTATTTTATATGTAATTACTCCCTTTCCACCTCTTGTTTGAACTCTATATTCATCTAATTCTGTTCTTTTTCCAAAACCATTTTCAGTAATTGCAAGTAAGGTTGCTTTGCTTCCGGATATAATTGGCTCCATACCAATTACTTCATCTCCATCATTTAGTTTAATTCCTATAACACCTTGTCCTACTCTTCCTATTGGTCTTACATCTTTTTCTTCAAATGTTATACAAATTCCTTGATGAGTAACTAATACAACATTATCTTCTCCATCTGTCATTCTTACATCTATTAATTCATCATCTTGTTTTAGTGTAATAGCTTGTAATCCAGATTTTCTAACAGAATTGTATTCTGATAAAGCTGTTTTCTTTATCATTCCACCTTTTGTTGCCATTAGTAAGTATTTTCCTTCTGCAAAATTTGATATAGTAATAACTGCAGAAATTTTTTCTCCCCTGTCTAAGCTTAATAGGTTAACAATAGCTGTTCCTCTAGCTGTTCTTCCTGCTTCTGGTATTTCATATCCTCTTAATCTATAAACTTTTCCTTTGTTTGTGAAGAATAATAATGTATCATGAGTAGAAGCTGTAAATATTTGTTTTACAAAATCTTCTTCTCTTGTTGCCATTCCAGTAATTCCTTTTCCACCTCTTTTTTGGCTTTTATATGTATCTATTGGCATTCTTTTTATGTATCCAAAGTGTGTTAAGGCAATAACTGTTTGCTCTTCTTTTATTAAATCTTCGATTTCAAATTCTCCTTCTGCTGCTGCAATTTTAGTTTTTCTTGAATCTCCAAATTTTTCTTTTATTTCTATTAATTCTTTTTTTATAATATCAAAAACTAATTTTTCACTACCTAAAACATCCTTTAAATATGCAATTAATTTCATTAATTCATCATATTCATTTTCTATTTTTTCTCTTTGTAATCCTGATAAAGTTTTTAATCTCATATCTAGAATTGATTGTGCTTGAATATCTGATAATCCAAATCTCTTCATTAATCTTTCTTTTGCATCATCATAAGAATTTCTAATTATTTCAATTACTTCATCTATATTGTCTAATGCAATTTTTAAACCTTCTAATATATGAGCTCTTGCCTCTGCTTTTTCTAAGTCGAATTTTGTTCTTCTTAAAACAACTTCTTTTCTGTGTTCTATATAGCAATCCATACATTGTCTAAGTGTTAATATTTTTGGTTCTCCATTAACTAATGCTAGCATAATAATTCCAAAAGTATCTTGCATTTGTGTATGTTTATATAGTCTATTTAATACAACTTGTGCATTAGCATCTCTTTTTAATTCTATTACTATTCTTACTTTTTCTTTTCTATCAGATTCATCTCTTACTTCTGAAATTCCTTCTATTTTTTTATCTTTTGCTAATTCTGATATGTTTTGTATTAATTTTGCCTTATTAACTTGATATGGTAAAGAAGAAACTATAATTCTTTGTTTGTTTCCACTCATTTCTTCTATTTCAGTTTCTGCTCTTAATGTTATTTTTCCTCTTCCTGTTGTATATGCTTGTTTTATTCCTTCTTTTCCTAAAATTAAAGCTCCTGTTGGAAAATCTGGTCCTTTTACAATTTGCATTAATTCTTCATCTGAAACATCATCTTTATCTATTATTTTTATAAGTCCATCTACAATTTCTGTTAAGTTATGTGGTGGTATGTTTGTTGCCATACCTACAGCTATTCCTGAAGAACCATTTACTAATAGCGCTGGAATTTGTGCTGGTAAAACTGTTGGTTCTTGTAATCTATCATCATAGTTTGGCATAAAATTTACTGTGTTTTTTTCTATATCTGCTAACATATAATTTGAGATTTTAGCCATTCTAGCTTCTGTATACCTCATTGCTGCTGCTCCATCACCATCTATTGAGCCAAAGTTTCCATGTCCATCTATGAGCATATATCTCATAGAAAAGTCTTGCGCCATTCTAACCATAGCATCATATACGGCAGCATCACCATGTGGATGATATCTACCTAGAACAGATCCAACTGTGTTTGCACATTTTCTGTATGGTTTATCAGATGTTATTCCGTCTTCATGCATTGCATATAAAATTCTTCTATGTACTGGTTTTAAGCCATCTCTTACATCTGGTAACGCACGAGAAACAATAACACTCATTGCATAATCTATATATGCCGTTTTCATCTCTGATTCTATATCTCTTTCAACAATTTTTTCTCCTGTTGTATCCATTATAAAACCTCTTTTCTTAGATATTTCTATGCGTTTATTATACTAAACCTTACGGAAATATGCAAGAAAAAAACTATTAAAAATTCTTATTTTTTTGCTTTTTATGTTAATTTTTAAAATTACTTTTTCAATTATGTCAATTTTGATATTAATTCTTTTTCAGCATCTGAAAATTTATAATTTTCTCCTTTATTTTTTAATAGTTTGTGTATGTTTTCTATTCTTTTTGCTTCATTAATTGTTGTTTCTAATGGGGTTACTGTTTCAATTTGTTGTTTTAATTTTTTGTATTCTCTTTCCATTCCTTCTAGATCTCTTGAATTATAACACCTTTTCCAATTATCTATGTATTTACTTGTTTTTTCTAATGATTTTACTTCATTCAAAAATTTATCTTCTATATTTAAAGATACACTGTCTAATATTGCATTTTTTCCTTTTTTTATAAATCTTGCTGTTCCTTTACTTATTAATGAATTTTTCGATGCAGAATTTACTACATTGTCTAAAACTCCTGATACTCCATCTATAATTCCACCTTTTTTAACCGCTGTATGTACTTGAGATAAATTATCAAATTTTCCTGTTACAATTCCTATTGCACTTTTTCCTAAATCAATGGCAGATTTTATTGCACTATTTATTCCTTCTTTTAAGCCACAATTTATTAAAACATTTTTTATATCTATTATTTGATCTTCTATTACATTTGGAAATATTCCTCTTATTCCAATATCTATTGCTGTATTAATTGTTTTTCCTAATGTTGTTTGCAAAAATTGATTTTGTTTTTTTTCTAATTCTTGATTATTAATATTATTTTCTACACTTTGGTTTAATTCTCTTTTTTGTTCTTCTAATATATTTTTTTCTATTTTAATCACCTACTATTTCTTATATATTTTCTATTATTCTAATAATATTATCTATTTCATTTTTTGAAAAATAAAATAAAT
>JABLTL010037206.1_pt1 | contig 54783 bp, 60 predicted proteins | sample 7160151 | NCBI WGS metagenome assembly JABLTL01 (sample SAMN14651223, study PRJNA627086) | human gut metagenome | isolation source: feces | host: Homo sapiens | reverse complement strand
TTACTATTTCTCTTGCACCTTATTATATCAATCTTATGATTTTTTTACAATAAATTAACAAAAAATATAAGCTGTAAAGAATATTTATTCAATACAGCTCATTATTTTACATTCTAAACAATTCAATTACATCTGCAAAACCATTTCTATAATATTTCTCACACCAATAATCTAAATATTCCATATAATTTCTATCAAGTACATCTAATTGTTGCCTTACATATTTTTGATTTTGTTTAGGAACATTTTTTAATATTTTTTCAGTTATTTCATCATATCTTATTTCATGTTTTTTATCTTCTTCATTCATAATTGCAAATATTGTTTCTTCTCTATATTCAATCCATTCTTTTAATAAATCATCTTTTACTTCTCTTAAATTATTCATATTACATTCCTCCTACACATATATTAATTCGTTAAACACTATCTCTTCAGCTTGATTCTTAATAGCATTCATTGTGCCAACCCAATAAAGAATATCTGTATCTTTCATTTCTTCAGTTAAATCGCTTTCTGCTTTTAGTTTGTTTATTATCTGTTCAACTCTATTTTGAGCTGTTTCTTGAATTTCTTTCAAATGTGCGTTTAATGTACCATCTAATAACATAATTGAGTATTCAGCTTTTTTATGTTCTTTCAAATAGTTTAATCTCATTCTTCCATATTTATTAAGAATGATTGTTTCTTGTTTTGGTAAAGTTAGATTAGGAATATAATAATCTCCTTCTAATCTATATTCAATTCCAGTTCTTTCGTCTATCTTTGTTTTTGGTAATTCATTTTTCATAATACTTTCCTCCTATAAAGTTCCACATATTTCTTCAAATTTATCAGCAGTTTCACTTTCCATTTTTTGCGTTACTCTTACATATATGTTATAAGTAAAATCGATATTTCTATGTCCTAATCTTTTAGAAACAGCTTTTATATCTGCTCCTGATTCAATTAATTTCGTTGCGTGAGTATCTCTAAAATCGTGAAATCTGCAAGGAATACCTAATTCATAGTGTATAACCTTAAATGGGTATTTACAGCTATCTGTCCCCTCATATACTCCGTTTTTCTTTACAAATACAAAATCTACTTCATCTAATGGTATTTGTAATTCTGCATAAGCATTTAATATTTTAATCTCTTGCTTATTATTGTATGGATTTATAACGCTTTTCTTATAATGTTTTATATAAGTATCTCCATAATTCTTTTTATTTTCTTCTTGTTCTTTCTTATACTCTTTAAGAGCATTTAATAATGTTTCTCCAATAGGAATAGTTCTATAACTTGTTTGAGTCTTGCAAGTTCCAAAATACCATACTGTTGTTGAGTTCCCACTTATGTGTCTTTTCTTTGTTCCACCTACTTGATTCTTTTTTAGTATGTTTTTATTTACACTAATTGTTTTATTCCTAAAATCTATATCATTCCAAGTAAGTGCAAATACTTCTGCAATTCGAAGTCCTGTGCAATAAGCAGTTAAAAATGCATAATATACACAATGATTATTCTTAAACCTATTAAGTATCATATTTATTTCTTCATTTGTAAAAATATGTGCTGGATCATCTGGAGAAATATCATATTTAGGTAATTTAATTCCAATGGACAGATTTACTTTTACAAAATCATTTTAATAAGCAAAAGTGAATGAGCCTTTTATAACTTTCTTTATATTATTAAGAAAATTCTTACTAAATGATTTATCTATGTACATTTTATTTATAAAGTCTTGTAAGGTTGATCTAGTAATTTGAGAAATTCGAAAATGACCTATATTGGGCTTTATATGATTTTTTATAATACTGCTATATGCTTCTATTGTGTGATATTTTAGATTAATATAACAATGCTTTTCTAACCAATAATCTAATAAATCAGAATAACTCATATCACTTGGTGTAAAATCATGCCAAGTATTCATATATTCGTTATAGGCTTTTATCTCCTCCTTTTCTGCTTCAGCTTTAGTCCTAAATCCAGACTTGCTTGAAAATTTTCTTTTACCATCAACCTTTGCAGTTTCAAACTTATATTGATAGTACTTTCCTCTTTTTTGAATTGTTACATTCGACATTTCACATTTATACCTCCTTCCACGAAGGTAAACAAAAAAAGCGTTACCACGAATGATAACACTTTTTATATTTGTTTTTAGTTTGTTTGCAACCCGCAAAGTCTTTATTTTAGATAGTTCCAGAGTTTTTACTTACTTGTATGAAAACAATTTGCAAACAAAATGCAAACAATTTGGGTTGTTTTCATATTTATGTAAATTACTCTAATCTCTGAAAGTATTGATTTTATGCGTTTTTACCACAGCAATTCTTATATTTCTTTCCACTTCCACATGGGCATGGGTCATTTCTTCCTACTTTTGGTCCTTTATTTTTTATTGGCTCATGATTTGTTGTGTCATTGTCTAATCCATTTATATTTTCTAGTGATGCATTTGTTATTTCCACTGTTTCTTTTCTTCTAATATCTCCTGATTTATGTACATTTAATAAAATCTTTACAACATCTGATCTTATATCATAAACCATTTGATCAAACATATCTGAACCTTCTATTCTATATTGAACAACTGGATCTTTTTGTCCATATGCTCTAAGCCCAATTCCATCTTTTAGTTCATCCATGCTATCAATATGATTCATCCATTTTTCGTCTACAACTTTTAGCATAACAACTCTTTCAAGTTCTCTAAAGTCTTGTTCTCCAACTTCTTTTTCTTTTTCAGTATATTTGTTTAATGCTTTTTCTTGTAATTCTGCTATTAATGCTGATTCATCTAATTCTTCTGTTTTTAGTGTTTCTAAGTTATCTAATCCAAATATTGTATTTATTTGTAATTTTAGTCCTTCTACATCTATATTTTCGCCTTCTGGAACATTTGCATACATATTAACTAAATCTTCTGCAACACCTGAAACCATTTTTAAAATGCTTTCTTTTAAATCTTTTCCATCTAGCACTTCTCTTCTTTGTTCATAAATTAGTTCTCTTTGTTGATTCATTACATCGTCATATTGTAAAACATTTTTACGAATACTAAAGTTTTTACCTTCCACTCTTTTTTGAGCCATTTCTACAGTTTTTGACAAGAATTTGTGTTGTATTGGCATATTTTCGTCTGCACCTAAGCTGTCATATACTCTAGTTACCATATCTCCACCAAATATTTTCATTAAGTCATCATCTAATCCAATATAAAATCTTGATTCACCAATATCACCTTGTCTACCACTACGACCACGAAGCTGATTATCAATTCTTCTAGATTCATGCCTTTCTGTACCAATTATTTTTAATCCTCCAGCTTCAATTACTTTTTTTCTTTCTTCTTCTATTTTTGATTCGAAGTTTTTCTTTAATTCTTTAAATGTTTTTCTTGCTTCTAATATTTTTTCGTCATCAGTTTCATTAAATGAATTTGCAGCTTCTATCATTTCTTCAGTATAATTATTTTTTCTCATTTCTTCTTTAGCTAAAAATTCACTGTTTCCTCCAAGCATAATATCGGTACCACGACCTGCCATGTTTGTAGAAATTGTAACAGCTCCAAATTTACCTGCCTGCGCAATAATAGCTGCTTCTTTTTCATGATATTTTGCGTTTAATACTTGATGTGATATTCCTTCCTTTTTTAGTATGTTACTTAATTTTTCTGATTTTTCTACTGATACTGTACCTACTAGAACTGGTTGCCCTTTTTTATTGCTTTCTTTTATATCTTCTACTACTGCTTTAAATTTAGCATTTTCATTTTTATATATAATATCATTATGGTCAACTCTAATCATTGGTTTATTAGTTGGAATAGCAATTACATCTAACTTATAAATTTCTTGAAATTCATCGGCTTCTGTCATTGCTGTACCTGTCATACCTGATAATTTATTATACATTCTAAAGTAATTTTGGAAAGTGATTGTTGCTAAAGTTTTTGATTCATCAGCTATTTTTACATGTTCTTTTGCTTCTATAGCTTGATGTAATCCATTATTGTATCTTCTACCATACATTATTCTTCCTGTAAATTCATCTACTATTAATACTTCTCCATCTTTTACTATATAGTCTGTATCCTTTTTCATTACACCATTAGCTCTTAATGCTTGATTAATATGATGTACTAATTCAGAGTTATCTAAATCATTTAAATTATCTACTCCAAATTCTATTTCTGCTTTTTTAGTACCTTTTTGAGTTAAAGATGCTGATTTAGCTTTTAAATCTACTATATAATCATATTTTTCATTATCCTCTGCTTGATCTAAATCTTTTACATCTTCTTCTACTATTATTTTAGGTTGTAATTTTTTTACAAAAGTATCTGCTTTTTTATATAGTTCAGATGATTTATTGGCTCTACCTGAAATAATTAATGGCGTTCTTGCTTCATCTATTAAAATACTATCTATCTCGTCCACTATTGCATAATTCAATTCTCTTTGAACTGCTTGCTCTTTATATATAACCATATTATCTCTTAAATAATCGAACCCGAATTCATTATTTGTTCCATAAGTAACATCTGCATTATATGCTTCTCTTTTTTCATTTGGTTCCATTCCATTTATACATAAACCTACTGTTAGTCCTAAAAATTTATATAATTTTCCCATCCATTCGCTATCTCTTTTAGCTAGGTAATCATTAACAGTTACAACATGAACTCCTTTTCCTGTAAGTGCATTTAAATATACTGGTAATGTTGCAACTAAAGTTTTTCCTTCACCAGTCTTCATTTCTGCAATTCTACCTTGATGTAATATTATTCCACCTATTAATTGCACATCGAAATGTCTCATTCCTAATACCCTTTTTGAAGCTTCTCTTGCAACAGCAAAGGCTTCTGGTAATATATCATCTAGAGATGAACCATTTGCTAATTTTTCTTTTAGTTCTGGGGTTTTTGCCTGTAATTCTTTATCTGATAATTTTTCCATATCTGGTTCCAATGCATTTATTTTATTAACCAATGGCATAACTCTTTTTACTTCTTTTTCACTATATGTTTTAAATAATCCCATTTAAAATCCTCCTTGTTTTCTTGCATAACATAACACATGTACTATATCACTATTTTCATTAAAACACAACATAAAATATATAAAAATTTTTTATTTATTTTCTTGAAAGTATATTTAATTTATTAAACCTATTATATGTTGTCATTTTTTGGACATATTTTTATTTCTTTAATTTGTATACAATTATTTATATTTGAAAAAATAAATTAAAGAGGTGTAAGATATGAAAAATAGTGATAAATTTATTATTGAAAAAACCAAAAATGCAAATAGAAGAATTGTAATTAGAACAACAGATGAAATGGCTGATGAGATTTTTGAAATAGCTAAAAAAAATGATATTAGCGTAAATAATTTAATTGTAAGTTGCATTAATTATGCTTTAAAACATAGATAAAAAAATAGAAGATTGATAATCTTCTATTTTCTTATTAAATTATTTTTAATCTTTATTCTTCAATATAAGTAAGTTTACCATTTATGTCTATTGCTGCCAATACATTTGATTCTCCATTATTTAGTCTAACAACATCAATTATTTTGCTTAGGTTTTCTGCTTTTTTTAGTGCTATATTACTAATCTGATTAGATTTGGTATTTTCTTGTATCGCATCCATCATTTGATAATATACCTCTCCTTTGCTATTTATTACCCATATAGCAAAACTCATATCTTGCCCAGTTTGTGAAACACCACATTTAATTACATCTGTTGCCAATTTACAAGTTCCTAATTTTTTACTTATAGCACTTCCTTCTTTAAATGTTAAATATGCTACTTTATTTTTATCTATATGTATTCCAGAAATACCATTATCTTCAGTAGCTCCAGATTCTTCTCCTAATAAAACAGCATCTATTTTTTCTCCATCAATTACTGTTTGACTATTAAAGTTGTTTGTAATTGTTTCTTGCATTTTAGATGAATAATTACTATAAGCATCATCTGAATCTGCATTTTTAATTATTGTACTTGTATTCTCTTGTGATATTTCTTTATTAGCATTTCTTGTTTTTTCGTTTATTGTAATATTATTTTCTCCTTTTTGAACATTTATTAAGTACACTATTCCTATTGCTAGTACTATTACTAATACAACTAATAATACTATAATTTGTTTTAAGTTTTTTTCTTTCATATTATTTTCTCCTTTTCTATTGTAATATACAAAAATTATATAACTTATTAATAAATTTATCAACAATAATTAAAAAAAAAGAAAGATTTTGAAAAAATCTTTCTTTTTTTAATTATTTGATTTGTTTCATTACTTCTTCTGCAAAGTTTTCTTCTTTTTTCTCTATTCCTTCACCTTTCTCAAATCTTGCAAATCTTACTATATTTGCTCCTTTTGATGAAAGTAATTCTTTAATTGTTATATCTGGATTTTTAACAAAGTCTTGTTCTACTAAACAGATTTCGCTATAGAATTTTCCGATTCTTCCTTGTACTATTTTTTCAGCAATTGCTTCTGGTTTTCCTTCATTCATAGCTTGTGCTTTTAATATTTCCATTTCTTTGTCTAATCTTTCTTGAGGTACAGCTTCTTTATTTAAAAATTCTGGTTTTGCTGCTGCTATTTGCATACATATATCTTTAGCAAGTTCTTCGTCTCCATTTTCTATATCAACTAATACACCTATTTTTCCATCACCATGAATATATTTTTCTACTAAGCCTGCTGATTCGAATCTTTCGAATCTTCTTATTGTCATATTTTCACCTATTTTAGCAATTTTATCTGTTAATACTTCTCCTACAGTTTTATCTTCTTTTATTGATTTTTGATTTAATAATTCTTCAACAGTTTTTGGTGCTTTTACTGCTACTTGTTCTGCAACATCTGCTACAAATGTTTTAAACTCTTCATTTTTAGCTACAAAGTCAGTTTCTGAATTTACTTCTACAACTGCTCCTACTTTTTTGTCTTCTGAAACATATGCTGCAACTAATCCTTCAGCAGCTATTCTATCTGATTTTTTTGCTGCTTTAGCTATTCCTCTTTCTCTTAATAATTCAATAGCTTTTTCCATGTCTCCATCTGTTTCTGTTAATACTTTTTTGCAGTCCATCATTCCTGCACCTGTTTTTTCTCTTAAATCTTTTACTTGACTTGCTGTAATCATTTTTTATCCTCCTTGTATATTATAATTATATATAAATTTTAAAACAAGGGCGAACAGAGTCGTCCGCCCCCTACCATGTTTTATTATTCTTCTACAACTGCTGTATCTTCGTTTGCTACTACTTCTTCAATGCTTTCTGTTTTTTCTTCTGGTGTTACAACTTCTTCTGAAGCTAAGTTCATAGTTTCTCCTTGTTTTCCTTCAATACAAGCATTTGCTATAACTTGTGCTATTAATTTTACAGAACGAATAGCGTCGTCATTTCCTGGTATAACATAATCTATATTTTCTGGACTACAGTTTGTATCTACTAATCCTACTACTGGTATTCCTAATTTTTTTGCTTCTAATATAGCAATATTCTCTTTCTTAGGATCTACTATAAATAAAACACCTGGTAATTCTTCCATGTTTTTTATTCCACCTAAGTTATTTTCTAATTTTGCCATTTCCTTTTTTAATTTTATTACTTCTTTTTTAGGTAATACTTCGAATGTTCCGTCTTCTTCCATTGCTTCTAATTTTTTTAGTCTTTCTACTCTTGTTCTAATTGTTTTAAAGTTAGTTAACATTCCTCCTAACCATCTTTGATCAACATAGAACATACCTGAAGAAATTGCAGCTTCTTTCATACATTCTTGTGCTTGTTTTTTTGTTCCTACAAATAGAACTGTTTTTCCTTCTTCAACTTGTTTTTCAACGAAAGCATATGCCTCGTCAATTTTCTTTGATGTTTTTTGTAAATCGATTATATGGATTCCATTTCTAGCTTGAAATATATACTCAGCCATTTTAGGATCCCATCTTCTAGTTTGATGTCCAAAGTGAACACCTGCTTCTAGTAATTGTTTCATTGCAACTACTGCCATTTTAAATTCCTCCTTTTAGTTTTTCATCCATAAAGTTTTTTCATTTACACAAACTTATTTCTAAGCACTAAATGTAAACTAGCTTTATGTGCATATTAACTATAATATTATAGCAAAGCTTTTTCAAAAAATCAATACTTTTTTACTAATTTAACTATTTTAAAGTCTATATTATAATTTTTTAAGTTTTTTATTTATGGACAATAGACTTTACTGCACATATATTATTTTATTCTCACTCTTTAATTTTCTTTTATAATCACTAAGTCTACCTTTATAAATTTCATGTATATTATTCAATCTTTTAAAATCCTCTGGTTTTATTATCTTAGGTAAGTTATTTTGTATATTAGATGTATCCAATAAATATTTAACAAATTCTGCACAGTAAAAATACATTTTTCTTTTTATTCTTATTTGCATAGCTACTGCAAATAGCCCTATTGTATTAAACTTATATTTATTTATATTTGCATTAAATTTATTTATTAAATACTTTATAATTTCATATTGTCTTTCTTCTATATTTAATGAATACACCACAGAATATGTATTTCTGAATCTTTTAAATGTTCTTTTTTCTAATTCTTCATGTATAAATCCACCCCAAAATGGATTATACGGATTTTTCCTTCCAAAACTATACATATGTTCTAATTCTTTATCTAATGAAATTGATAGATGTGAAAATTCACATTTTGTGTAAAATTTTATTATATTAGATAACATTGTTCCTGTATGTGTTAAAACTATATATATTTTCATTATTGCCCCCATTTATGTTATAATATGAATATTGTATACCTATTTAATATTTAATGCAAATTATTATTAAAATTTATATTTTAACTTGCATATAATATAAATATATGTTAATATAATTAATGTATTATTTATAGGGGCATAGTACATCGGTAGTATAATGGTCTCCAAAACCACTGAGCTAGGTTCGACTCCTAGTGCCCCTGCCATTACAAGAATAGCTATGCTATTCTTTTTTTGTCGATATTTGTCTACTTATTTTTGTTGATTTATAGCTAATTATATAATACAATACCATAAATTTTATATTCTTTTAGAGGTATTTTATGTCTTATAATTTTATAAAAATTTCTTTGGTTTTTATTTTTATTCTAGTGTTTATCCCATGTCTTTTTATTCCAAACCTAGCTTTTTCAAATATTAATATAGAAACATCAAATAAAACAAAATATTTTAATATTAATAATTCAAGCTTTTGCTGGCCTTCACCTGGTTATACAAAAATAACTTCGCCATTTGGTAAGAGAAACTCTCCTACAAAACATGCTAGTTCATTTCATCAAGGAATAGATATAGCAGCACCTGCAGGTACAAATTTAGTTGCTGTTGCAAATTCTCAAGTTGTTGATCTTCGGTTTTAAAGGTTCTGGTGGATATAGCATTATTTTAAAAGCTAATAATTTACAATTTATTTATCATCATGTTAGTCCAAATTATATTATAAGTATTGGTTCTTTAGTAAATGTTGGAGAAATAATCGGTCAAGTTGGGCCCAAAAATGTATATGGAGTAAAAAATAACCCCTATACTGATTCAAGTGGTAAACCAACAAATGGAGCAACAACTGGACCTCATTTGCATTTTTCTATAAAAAAAGACGGCGTAGCCGTCAATCCTCTTAATTATTTTTAACTACATATCGTCTTCTTCATCTTCTTCAATGTCTTCTAAATGACATTCTGAACAGTTATGATCACAACAATGATGTTCTTCTTCATTATTCCAATCCAATTCTATTTCTTTGTTGCATTCAGGACATATTACACTGTTTTTTAACTCTTCTGACATGTCTATTGTAAATTCTGTTTCGCAATATGGACAAATAATATCCAAATCATATTCTTCTTCATTTTCGTCAATATAAATGTCTTTTTCTATTTTACTTAACTCATTTTCTATTTCATTTATTTTAGCTTCCAATATAGAATATCTTGCTCCTATTACATCTACTTTTTTATTGCAACTAGTCTCAATTTCTTCTAATTCGTCAGCAAAAGCTGTGTATAGTTCAAATAACTTTGTTTTAGCATAATCAAGATCTTTTTCGTTATTAATATTATTTTGTAAATCTGAAATTATATTTTTAATTACTTTTTGTAATTCTTTCATCAAATTTCTCCCTAAACTCTTTCCATATATTCACCAGTTCTAGTATCTATTTTTATAACATCTCCGATGTTTATAAATAAAGGAACTGATATCTCATATCCATTTTCTAATGTTGCAGGTTTTCCTGATGTAGTAGTTGTATTTCCACTAAATCCTGGTTCTGTATATGTTACTTCTAATTCTACAAACATAGGTGGTTCTACTGAGAATACTTTTCCTTTAAAAGACAATACTTTTACAGACATATTTTCTTTAATAAATTTTAAGCTGTCTCCTAATTGTTCTTTATTTAAAGGCATTTGTTCATATGTTTCATTATCCATAAAATAGTATAAATCTCCATCATTATATAAGTATTGCATTTCTTTCTTTTCGATTTCTGCACCTTGTAATTTTTCTGATGGGTTGAAAGTTTTTTCTAATACTGATCCGTTTATTACATTTTTTAATTTTGTTCTAACGAATGCTGCTCCTTTTCCTGGTTTAACATGTTGAAATTCAACCACTTTATAAACTGATCCATCTAATTCGAATGTTGTACCATTTCTTACATCTCCTGCCATGTATACTTCTGCCATATTATCTACCTCCATATTATTATTATTAAATCTTATATATTTTATACCAAAATTGCAATAAAATCAAGCTCTTTATTCATTTTTGTTGTTATCTTTTATTTCTATCTCATATTCATATACACATAACAACTTTGTTTTATTATTTATTTCGTCGATATCTTCATTAATTCTTAGCACTTTTTGTTTCTTTAATTTTAAATTATATAAACTCATGTCAAACAGTACATAATCATCAATATTCATTCCGACTGGTAATGTATTATGCTCATTATCATAATACATTATATTTGTATAATACGCTAAGTTGATTCCCTCTTTTAGTTTTATTTTATATAGGTTTACTTTTTCAGAATTATCTTCACCTATCGAATTCATAGGATTAATATGAAATTTTCCTATTTTATTTGTTTCTAATTTTTCATTAGAAGTAGTATATATATTTACATCTGTTATAGCCTTTATTTTTTCTATTGCTTTTTCTATTACTTGATATTGTTCTTTTATCTTTTCTGTATATTCTTCTAAAGTCATATTTTTTGAAAGATCAAGAATTTTAAATTTATCTTTTTTCACCTCACGATGTTTCTTGTTGGCTAATATATTTATTTTTGTTTTATCTTCTTTAACATTACCAAATATATCAAATTTTTCTGAACCAAATAAAATAATTTCTTTTTCTGCTTCTTCTTTAATTCTAATTAAGTTTTCTTCACTTATTTTATTGTTGCTTTTAATTTTATTTATATCATTTAATATTTCTGGCGTCGCAGCTAAAAATATAGCATTACATTCTTTCCTTGTTAATTTATCTCTTTGCATTCTATCTGCCATTATGCCTAAATCTTCTAAATCTTCTTCATAATCAAAAGTTTTACTTATTTTTTGAGATGATTCATCTGTTTTTTCTTGTTCACCTGAATTTAAACTTAGTGTTTCATCTCTATTGGCAAATTTCCAAAACTCAAAAATACTCTTTTTATGTTCTTCAATTTTTTGTAAGTATAATGTTGCATTTTTTATCTTGTTATCTATACTTTTTATTTTGTCTTTTAATGCGTTTAAATCCATTTCAACATTTTTAATTTTAGTTCTTATAATATCTAATTCTAAACACACTTTAATTAAATCTTCTATTGTATAGTATTCTTTATCTTCTATAATTCCACTGCTTATATCTTTTTCTATTTTATTTTTTTCTTTTATCTGTTTGCTATTATTTTTTTCTTTTTCTTTCTTTTTTATAAACTTTGCATTTTTACTTTTAAAAAAGTATTTTATTTTTCCAAACATTGTTGTTTTACATTCTAAATATGTAGCAACTTGTTTTTCTTTCCATATGTATTCTAAGTTTTTCTCTTTTTCTTCATTTTTACTCTTTTCTAATTGTAAATCTAAAACTTCTTTTTGTTTAAATATTTCTTTAAGTTCTTTTGAATATTTTTTATATTGTTCTTTTATAAATTTAGACAAATTATCATATTCCATTAATTTAGAATTATATTCAAATATTAATTCTCCATTTTTACCAATTTGTGTATCAAATTTATAATAATGTGGCAATTCTGTTTGCAATATAAATAATGCTTTTAATAGTTTATAAAACTTATTTGCTTCTTCTTTTGTACTTAACTTTGTTTTGTATGTTGTTTTTACTTTGTCATACACTTCTGTTTTACCAACAACATGCATAACTAATTCATTTTCTTTATCAAACACTTCATAAATATTAGGCCATTCTTTAGAAAATAGCCAAATATATTTTTCTAAATCTGATATTTCTGATTTTTTTAAATATCTTCTAGAATAATCTGCTCCACATATTGGTACATAGATATATTCATCTTTGTTTAATTTATTAAGTTCTATTTGTTTTTTTAATAAATAGAAAAAGCAACTATAATCCATGTCTTCTATTGTTACCATCATAAAGTATTTTCCTGTGTATTCTGAATAATAGATTTGCCATAAATAATTGTTTTCGTATTTTACTTTAAATGGAACTTTTTTCTGTAGTTTTTTTTGTTCATTTTCTATTTTTTCTATTTCACTTTTATTTATATGTTCAAACATTTTTAGTAATGTTGCATATAAAATTATATTTTCTTCATTATCAGTATTCAAATATTTAGCTAAAGGTACTGCTGACATATATTTTTCTGTTATTGTATTTAGCCTATTTGTAGGTGTTAATAGTATTTCTATTTCTCTTAAATTTATATATCTATATATCTTAAAATTATTTTCTTCATATGCTTTACTAGGCCTAAAATCTACATCTTTATATATTGTTAAAAAATCTGGCAATTCTTCTAAATTTAGTCCTATATAATCTAAGTTTTTTAATATAATATCCTTTTCTTTAGTATTTTCAGGCATTTGTTTTCCTCCTAATTTTTTTAAAATTATTATATTGGATATACATTTTTTAGTATATCACAAGTCTTTTATAATGTACAAGAAAAGTTATACAAATTTACTTTTTTTTCTTTATTTTTTTTACAAGTTATGATAAAATAATTAAAAATATTTTATATGGAGTGTACTATTATGGAATTCAAAAGATGTAGTCGTTGTGGTTGTTTCTTTACTTCTAATGATGATGTTTGTTGTAATTGTTTAAGTAAAGATAAATTTGAAATGTCAAAATTTAAAGATTTTATTGAAGAAAACAATAACATAACCCAAATCCACTCATTAAATGAGCTTTCTCTTCAAACTGGAATATCTAGTAAAAATATTAATAGATTTCTAGGATATGAAGATTTTAATGATATTGTTAATCAAATTAATTTAAAATAAAAAAATCTTTCACAATTGAAAGATTTTTTTATTTTGTGTATTTTATTCTTTTCCATATTTTTTAATTTCTTCATTTATATTAGAAATAAATTCTTCTATTTTTTGTGCTCCAATATCTCCTTCTTTTCTTGAACGAACTCCTACTGTATTTGATTCTTTTTCTTTATCTCCTAAAATTAACATATATGGTATTTTTGCTAATTGAGCTTCTCTAATTTTATATCCTATTTTTTCTTCTCTTTCATCTATTTGTGCCCTTATTCCTTCTTTTAACAATGCCTCTTTAACTATATTAGCGTATTCTATATGAGCATCTGCTATTGGAAGTATTTTTACTTGTACTGGTGCAAGCCATACTGGTAAATTTCCTTTTGTTTCTTCTAATAAGAAAGATATAAATCTATCTGAAGATCCTAATATAGCTCTATGAATTACTACTGGTCTGTGTTCTGCACCATCTTTTCCTACATATTTTAAGTCAAATCTTTCTGGTAAGGCAAAATCTAATTGACATGTTGGTATTGTTACATCATGTCCTAATGCTGATTTAATTTGTATATCTATCTTTGGACCATAAAAAGCTGCTTCTCCCTCTGCTTCATAGAAGTCTATATTTAATTCTTTTAATATTTCTCTTAATGCGTTTTCTGCAGTTTCCCACATTTCATCATTATCGATATATTTTTCTTTGTTATTTTTATCTCTTAAAGAAAGTCTAAATTCAAATTTATCAAATCCAAAGTCTTTTTTCCAAACTTCAAATATTAATTTTAAAACATTTCCAACTTCTTCTTTTATTTGATCAGGTCTTACAAATAAGTGTGCATCATTTTGGCACATTTGTCTTACTCTTTCTAGGCCACAAACAGCTCCAGAATCTTCATATCTAAAATCATGAGCAAGTTCTCCAATCCTAATTGGTAAATCTCTATAAGAATGTAATTCACTTTTATAAATTAACATATGATGAGGACAATTCATAGGTCTTAACACTAATTCCTCATTATCCATTTTCATTATTGGAAACATATCATCTTTATAATGATCCCAATGTCCACTTATTTTGTATAAATTTGTAGTTGCTAAGCTTGGAGTATATACATGTTTGTATCCTAAAGCTAATTCTTTATCTTGAATATATCTTTCAAGAATTCTTCTAATAGTTGCTCCATCTGGTAAGTATATTGGTAATCCTGCTCCTACTAAAGGATGAGTCATAAACAATTTTAAATCTTTTCCAATTTTTCTATGATCTCTAGCTTTTCTATCTTCCAATATATTTAAGTATTCTTCTACCATACTTGCTTTAGGGAATGATATAGCATATATTCTTTGTAACATTTTATTATGTTCGTCGCCCCTCCAATATGCTCCTGATGCTGAAAGAATTTTTATTGATTTTACTTTTCCAGTACTCATTAAATGTGGTCCTGCACATAAATCTACAAATTCACCTTGTTTATAAAAAGATATAACTTCTCCTTCTGGTAAAGCTTCTATAAGTTCAACTTTATATGTTTCATTTTTTTCTTTCATTAAATTTATTGCTTCATTTCTTGGTAGTTCAAATCTTTCTATTGGTAAGTCTTCTTTTATTATTTTTTTCATTTCTTCTTCAATCTTTTGTTTTTCTTCATCTGAAAAATGTTTTTCTACATCGAAGTCGTAATAAAAGCCTTCATCAATGGCTGGTCCTATTGCTAATTTAACATCTGGAAATAATCTTTTTACAGCTTGTGCCATAATATGAGAAGAAGTATGCCAATAAGCCTTTTTTCCATCTAAAGAATTATCAAAAGTTAATATGTTTAATTTGCAATCTTTTTCTACAACAAATCTTAAATCTTCTACTTTTCCATCAACTTCACCAGCTGTTGCAACTCTTGCTAATCCTTCACTTATACTTTTAGCAATATTTAAAATAGAAATAGCTTCTTTAAATTCTTTTATACTTCCATCTTTTAATGTAATTTTAATCATAAAATACCACTCTCCTTATATTCTTTGTTTTTAACTAATTTAAGTCAAAAGGCATTGCACATACAAAAACTCCTATGAATAGCATTAAACTATTCATAGGAGTGCATTTACACGGTTCCATCCTATTTTTAACTTAATTAGATTATATCGTAATCACCGTCTAGTTTTGCTAGATATAATTGAGGTAGTTTTTCAGATATGTTTTTCTGCAACAGCTTTCAGCGTAGGCACTATTGCTCTCTTTAGATAACCTTTACCTTACTTTGTCTCAATATTATTTTCTACTATAATATATTTATTATACAACTTTATTAAAAATTGTCAATAGTTATAAAAAGAAAACAGTACCACAAAAAGTAGTACCGTTTCTTTTTTCAGCTATTTTTTATGAACTAATTTTATGTTTCTTCCTTCTTCTTCATTAAAGAAGTTGATTTCAATTTCGCCCTTTTCTGTAAAGGCTTCCATTGAATCAGTTACATCCTCATTAAGATGTAGGTAGATATCGCCTTTTTTCTGAATGTTAATATCCAAATTGTTTACTTGATTTGATAGAGCTTCGACATCGCCTTCTTCAGTTTTGATCATCAATTTTTCTGTTTCAACATCCGAATTAATGTTAATTTCAGTTTTAATTCCTGAAACTTCAATACATTTAAATTTATGTTCGGGAATAAGAACTGTTAAGTTCACTTCTGCTCCTTCAAGATTACCATCGCCCAAAACAGAAATCGACATAGTTTTTTCATCTCTTTTTGAGATTTTTAATTCAAATGTTGTTGTCCTTGGTCGATAGCCAAAGCAATAGACCATTGGTTTAGCAAGTTTTGCTTGCAATAAATTGATTTTTCCCATATCGGAATAGATTACAATGTTATCTATTCCTGAGAAATTAATGTTTTCCCGCTCTTCAAATTCCTCTCCTTTGAGCTTCTGTAACTTTTCTAATAGCTGCATAAAAATTTCCTCCTTGTTTTTTTGTTGCTGTATTGATTATGTATAAAACCAAAAAGTTAGAGGAGTATTTTACTCCTTTCACAATTCAGTGAAAAAAATTTTACGACATGAGTTATTACCCATATCTACTAGTAGTATAACATATTTTGCAACTTTTTTCAAATATAATAATTTAAAGAGCCTAATTTTTTTATCTTGGTGCCGGTGGTGGGTCCACTCGCACTCGCGTCACAAAAATAGTCCACTGGACTATTTTTACCTGCGTTTAGTCTGGCCTTGAACCAGCCTAAACTTGGCATGTTCCTTTTCGAGTCCCACCTTTTTATTTCTTACAAAAAAAATACAACTTTCGTTGCATTTTTTTATCTTGGTGCCGGTGGTGGGACTCGAACCCACACGCCATTGCTGACAACAGATTTTGAGTCTGCCCCGTCTACCAATTCCAGCACACCGGCATATTTTAAGTTCAAATATATTATATATTAACATATTTGAACTTTTATATCAATATTTTTATTGAATTTATTTTAAAGTTTCTATTGCTTTTTTTAGTTGTGTATCTTGGTCTCTTGATATTTCTGTTATATTTTTTGTTTTTTCTTCTAAGTCTACTTCAATGTCTGGAGTTATTCCTATTTTATTTATTTTGTTTCTATTTGGAGTATAATATTCTTCAGTTGTTATTTTTATTCCACTGCCATCACTTAATGTTATAGATTCTTGTATTACTCCTTTGCCATAAGTTTTCGTTCCTATTATTTTTGCTTTATTATTTTCTTTTAATGCTGCCGCAAATATTTCTGAACTACTAGCAGTATTTTCGTTTACAAGTACTACTATTGGTACTTCTATGGTTGGTTTCTTTTTAGCTTTTTCTATTTTTTCTTCACCTTTTTTATTTGCAGTAATAAGCATAATAGAGTCCTTATCTAAAATAGAGTCCAATATTTCTAATGCTTCATCTACAATACCACCGCCATTATTTCTTAAGTCTATTACAAGTGATTTTATATTTTTTCTCTTTAGTTTATCATAGTTTTCTTTAAATTTACTACTACAATCTTCACAAAAAGACGAGATATTTATATATCCAATATCATTTTCTAGTACTTCTGATTCTATTGGATATAATTCTATTTTTTTTCTTTCTATTTCAAATGTTAATGTTTCTTCTCCTCTTTGTATTTCTAATTTTACCTTGCTTCCTGCTTTTCCTTTTATATCTGATGCTATCTTTTCAAATTCCTCTGCTGTGTATTCTTTATCATTTACCTTTTTTATTATGTCTCCTGTTTTTAAACCAGCCTCTTCTGCTGGTGATCCTTTTATGGCTGATAAAACAATTATATTATTGTCTTTTGTATTTTTTAGCATGTATATTCCTATTCCAACATAATTGCCTTCTGTCTCTGTTTTAAATTCTTCCATTTCTTCTTTTGTAAAATATTCTGTATATTCGTCATCTAATCCTTCTATATATCCTTTGATAGCAGCTTCTGTTAATTTTGTTTCGTCCACTTCTCCTAAAAAATCTTCGTTTATTATTTTTTTAATTGTATTTAATTTTGTATTAAGTTTTAAATTTTCTGATATGTTAGTATAGCTACCGTCTTTTTTATATGTGTTATTACTCATTACACAAGTAGTTAATATAAATGTAACTAATGCCACTACAATGATTAGCATAATAGTTCTATAAATTTTCTTTTCTTTACTCATTCTTTATACTCCTTAATATTTAAGTATATTATAAAAATGAGGGTTTATACCCTCATTTTTCTTAATTATAGGTATTTTAGTGGGTCTACTTCACTACCATAATTTGGAGAAGTTCTAACTTCGAAATGTAAGTGTGGTCCAGAACCAATTCCTGTATTTCCACTATATGCAATTGTTTGTCCCTTTGATACATTCCTTCCTGCTGAAACTACAATAGACTTTAAATGTTGATAGAAAGTATATAAGTTATCTGCATGTTTTACCATTATATAATTTCCTCTAATACTAGAATATCCTGTTGTAACTACATATCCATCTGCTGCTGCATATACAGATGTGCCAATTGGTACACCTATGTCTATTGCTCTATGATATGTACTAGCGCCTGCAACTGGTTGTTCTCTATGTCCAAAGTATGAAGTAATTCTAGATCTTCCATAGCTACTTGGTAAAGGCCAAGCCAACACTCCTGATCCTGAAATATTTCCATTATATTTATTTCCTGCATTATTAGCTGCATCTCTTATTTGTTTTTCAACTCTATTAATTTCTTTTGTATATTCTTCTATTGATTTTTGTAGATTTTTTTCTTCATCTGATAGAGCTGAAACTTTATTTTGTTTTTGTACCTTTTGATTATTTAATAGAACTTGAATTTTTTCTTGTTCTGCTTTTTTTGTTTTTAAATCTTTTTGTTTGTCCTCTAAACTTTGTTTATCTTTTTCAATTTTTGTTTTTTTATTTTCAATGTTTGTTAATAATTCAGAATCGTTCTCTAATACTTCTGATACTAGAAAATAATTTGATAGAAAGTCTGAAAATCCTTTTGAATTTAAAAGTACATCTAAATATGTAATATCTCCGGCTTCATATTGAGCAGAAATTCTATCTTTTAATAAATTTTCTTGTGCATCATATTGCTTTTCAGCTTCTTCTAATTCACTTTTTAATTGGCTAATTTCATCTGAAAGATTTTTTAAATCATTGTTCAAATCATCTAATTTATCTTGGTTATCATCAATTGAATCATTTAAGTCTTCTATGTCTTGTAATGATTTAGAAATCTCTAATTTTACTTTTGTTTTTTGTTCTTTGGCATCGTCTATTTTATTTTGCAAATTGTTCTTTTCTGATTGTAAAGAAGCAAAAACATTTGCGCCAAATCCTATTAACAAAATAAAAACTAATATAGCACTTACTATTTTTTTGGTCATTTCATACCTCCATTTTACACTTCTAAGTATTTTCTCATTGATAAAGAGCTTCCTATAATTCCTATACCTATACCTAAAAGTAAATATACTAATATAATTAAATTAAACATATTTCCAAATGTAACAAGAGTTATTCCTATACTTTTTATTAAAGTAGTTTCTAATAATTTAGCTGCTATAAATTTATATAAAAATCCAACTAATAGTATAGAAATTAATGCAGAGATAATACCTATTACTACACCTTCTACTATAAATGGCCATCTTATAAATGAATTAGTAGCTCCTACATATTTCATTATAGATATTTCTCTTCTTCTTGCGTATACTGTAAGTTTTATTGTGTTTGAAATAATAAAAATAGAACCTATTACTAATGCTACAAGTATAACTCCTGTTACTAGTCTAACTCCGTTTGCAACACTTATTAATTTTGTCATTGTTTCGTTACTGCTTGTTATTTTTGAAATATTTTCTATATTATTAATTTCACTTTCAACCTTATTTGCTAATTTTAAATCTGTAAAAGTTACTTTATAAGAAGCCTTTAGAAAATTATTTTCTTCGTATCCCTGTAGCAAATATCCCTTTTCTCCAAGTCTATCTTGCATTATATCTAATGCTTCATCTTTTGATACAAAAGTAGTATTTTTAACTCCATCTATTTTATTTATTTCTTCACCTACTTTTTGTATTTCTTCATCTGTAGCATCATTTTTAATAAATACTTGTATTTCTTGAGAAGATTGAACTGTCTCCATAATATGGTTAACATTTTCTCCAATTATAAAAAATAATCCAAATACTAGCATTGAAATGCACATTACTAGCATAGCTGAAAATGTAGATTTTTTATTTTTAAATACATTTCCTAAACCTTCTCCTATTAAATAACTTACTATATTAAATTTCACTATTGTACCCACCTTTTTTACTATCTCTTACTATAATACCTTTATCTATTTGAATAACTCTTTTTTTCATTTTATCTACAATGTCTTTTGCATGAGTTGCTACAACAACTGTAGTTCCTCTTAAATTTATATCATTTAATAGATTCATAATATCCCAAGCTGTTTCTGGGTCTAGGTTTCCAGTAGGCTCGTCTGCTATTAACATTGATGGATTATTTACTAATGCTCTAGCTAATGCCACTCTTTGTTGTTCTCCTCCTGATAATTCGTTTGGATACATTTTTGCTTTTCCACTTAATCCAACTAAAGATAATACCATAGGTACTTGTCTTCTAATATGTCTTGGTGTAGCTTTAACAATATACATAGCAAAAGCTACATTTTCATATACTGTTTTGTCTGGTAATAATCTAAAGTCTTGAAAAACAACTCCCATACTCCTTCTTAAAAATGGAACTCTTGATTTCTTTAAAAAAGTAGTATCTTTTCCATTTATAACAATTGTACCTGATGTAGGTTCTTCTTCTTTTAATATTAATTTAATTAATGTAGATTTTCCTGAACCAGATGTTCCTACTAAGAAGGCAAATTCACCTTTATTTATTTTAAAATTCGCATTATGTACAGCTTCTGTACCTGTAGAATATGTTTTACTAACATTCTTAAATTCGATCATTTTATACTCCTTGTCTAAAATATCTGCATAATTTCACAGTATAATCATAACAATATTCTATATTTTTTTCAAGTCTTTTCATGAAAAAAACACATGTAAATTTAAGGCAATTATATTTTTATCTATATATTATTTTAGCAAGTTATAATAAAGCATATTATTGCTTTTATAACTTGCTATTTACTACATTATTCTAATACTTTTTTTATAATATCTTCTGAAGTTATTTCAAAAAACTTCATCAATTCTTCTGCTTTTCCAGATTTACCAAATGTATCTTTTATTCCCATTCTTTCTACCTTTATTGGATAATTTTCTGAAAGTACTTCACATACTGCGGTTCCTAAACCTCCTATTATACTATGATCTTCTATTGTTATAATTTTTTTAGTTTCTTTAGCACATTTTATAATAATATCTTTATCTATTGGCTTTATTGTGTGCATATCTACTACTCTAATATTTTTTCCTTGTAGCTTTAATGTTTCCTGTGCTTTTAAAGCTTCTGCTACTGTAACTCCAGTTGATATTACTGTAGCATCTGTTCCTTCGCCAAATTGTATTCCTTTTCCAATTTCAAAATTAGTATTATCATTATATATAACAGGCGTAGCAAGCCTTGATAATCTTAAATATACTGGTCCTTTTATTTTTGAAATTTCTTTTACTGCCCATTTTGTTTGAATATCATCAGATGTTGATATAACTGTCATATTAGGCAAAGCTCTCATCATGTTAATATCTTCTAACATTTGATGTGTAGCTCCATCTTCGCCGACTGTTATACCGCAATGTGTTGCACATATCTTTACATTTAAATTTGGATAGCATACACTGTTTCTTATTTGGTCATATGCTCTTCCACAAGCAAATACCGCAAAAGTGCTTGCATATGGTATTTTATTTGTAGTTGAAATTCCTGCTGCTGTTGATATCATATCCTGCTCAGAAATTCCCATATCGAAAAATCTATCTGGAAATTTTTTTGCAAATATATTAGTTTTAGTTGCTCCTGCTAAGTCTGCATCTAAGACTACAACATTCTTATTAATTTCTCCTAATTCTGCCAAAGCTTCTCCATAACTCTGTCTTGTTGCTATTTTGTTTTTAACATCCATAGACTATCCTCCTTTAACTAGATTTATTTTATAAATAATTTTAGTTTTTGTCAATTATTAATCATATTTTACTTATTAAATGGATATAATTTAAGTATATTATTTTAGGAGGTATTTTATGGAGATAGATAGAGTACAGGCCATTTTAAACAATAAAGAAAAAACTGACATTTTTTATGATGAAAGAGCAATTTGGATTCAAGAGTTGTCTAATGACACTCAAGCCAAAATAGGCTTTGTTGATAATTTTGAAGAAAAAGATGTTTTTATTAAAGATTTATATGAAAGAAATGTAAAGTAATTTTTCCTATAACATGAAAAAGCCAGAAAAAACTGCAACACAGTTTTTTCTGGCTTTAACTTTGGCAAAATGCTTAATTAATCAAAATTTTGATCTTCTCATTCCAAACCATCTTTTTCTTTCAAATGTATAACCATTAAATGGTTCCATTTTCGCATCTGAATCAAAGATGGGATCAATCTTTTGATATTTACATTCTGCTAAACTTTCGCTTTCGCTTGAAAGTGCATTGTTGGCTAAAGAATTTTGTTGCTCCAACTGAATTTCTTCTTCAGTTAACATTTCTACTTCATCTTTTATTACAAAGATATTAATAGGAAAAAAACTTTCTGAATCCAGTTGTTTTAATGTGGAAATTTTCCATTTGTTTGAGAAAAATCTCACATTTTCAGGAAATAACTTTCCTTTAAACACATAGCACATAGTAGTGCCATTATCAAGAACTTCTTTTAATTGTTCTTTTAAGAAGTTTCTTTGTTTAAGGATATTCATAACCCGAATGTCCATCTTATAGCCTCCTTTTTTAGTATTTGATAGATTAATCGCTCTATCTTGCGAGTTTAGTTATTATATCATAAGATTATGTAAATTTCAAGTTTTCTTCGATTATTAATTAAAAACTTAATTTATTATTTAACCAAGCTTTTAATTCTGAAATTGAAACTCTTTCTTGTTGCATTGTATCTCTGTCACGAACTGTTACACATCCATCGTTTTCTGTTTCAAAATCAACTGTAATACAATATGGTGTTCCTATTTCATCTTGTCTTCTATATCTCTTTCCTATACTTGCTGTTTCGTCAAACTCGCACATAAATTCTTTAGATAATTCTTCATAAATTTTTTCTGCATTTTCACTAAGTTTCTTTGATAAAGGTAATACTGCTACTTTTACAGGTGCTAAAGCAGGATGTAAGTGCAACACCACTCTAGAGTCTCCTTCTTCTAATTCTTGTTCTTCATAGCTATTACATAAAAATGCTAAAGCAACTCTATCACATCCTAGTGATGGTTCAATTACATATGGTACATACTTTTCATTTGTTATAGGATCTTGATATGATAAATCTTGTTTTGAATGATCCATATGTCTTGTTAAATCATAATCTGTTCTATCTGCAATTCCCCATAGTTCTCCCCAACCAAATGGAAATTTGAATTCTATATCTGTTGTTGCTTTTGAATAGAATACCAATTCTTCTTTTGAGTGATCTCTTAATCTTATATTTTCTTCTTGCATTCCTAAAGATAATAGCCAATCTTTAGAAAAGTTTTTCCAATATTCAAACCATTCTAAATCTGTTCCTGGTTTGCAAAAGAATTCTAATTCCATTTGTTCAAATTCACGAGTTCTAAAAGTAAAATTACCGGGAGTTATTTCATTTCTGAAAGCTTTTCCTATTTGTCCAATTCCCATTGGTAGTTTCTTTCTTGTAGTTCTAAGCACATTTTTAAAGTTTACAAAAATTCCTTGAGCAGTTTCTGGTCTTAAATATATTTGTGAAGTTGAATCTTCTGTAACTCCTTGAAAAGTCTTAAACATTAAATTAAATTTTCTAATAGAGGTAAAGTTCTCAGCTCCACAATTTGGACATCCTATATGATTTTTTTTCATATAGTCTATCATTTTTTCATCTTCCCAGCCATCAACTATTTCTTCACAATTATGTTCATGCATCCACTCTTCTATTAATTTATCTGCCCTATGTCTAGTTTTACATTCTTTGCAGTCTATTAAAGGGTCTGAAAATCCACCTACATGTCCTGTTGCAATCCATGTTTCAGGGTTCATGAATATTGCAGTATCTAATCCAACATTATGTTTATTTTCTTGAATAAACTTTTTATTCCATAAATATTTAATGTTATTTTTTAAAGCTACTCCTAATGGTCCATAGTCCCATGTGTTAGCTAATCCTCCGTAAATATCTGAGCCTGGATATATATATCCTCTGTTTTTGCATAGATTTACGATTTTGTCCATTGAATTTACCATAAAAATACCTCCTAATATTTTATTTGCATATTGCCTAAATCATTTTTTAATCGAAAAATCCCTAAGCATATGATATTCATACACTTAGGGACGAAATTTTATTTCCGCGGTTCCACCCTAATTAGTAATTCTAAAATTACTCTCTTTATTAAATAATGCTCCAAAGTTCCAAAATATATATATTATTACTAAAATTCCACCATCTTTAGCTCTCTAAAAATAACTTTTATATATTCACTCTTTTTCATTGCATTTATATTTATATATATTACCACTTTCATTCAAATATGTCAATGGATAAAGGACATTCTGCAAAAAGTAGAATGTCCTTTTCAGTTTGTGCTAATTAATAAGTTAATTTAAAATAGTAGAAGTTATGAGCAATATTTGTGCTGGAACATAAGTTGCCCATATTGCAATCTGCCATTTTGGATTCCGTTTTTCACAGATAGCCAAAATACCATCAGATACAATAAAAAGCCCCGCTCCAACAGCAGCAACCCAACTGTAGTCTATACTATTAGCAAAATTCATCAAAAGAATTACTGCATATGTTGCCATAAGTTGCAATTCATAATTTGAAATGAATCTTAAGCATACTAATATTACTACTACTGGAACTGCACACCAAAACAGCTTCATAGAAAATTCAGTTTCTAATGTAGCAATGTATAACAAATGTGACATACCAAATGCTACAACACCATTTTCAAATTGCTTATTTTCTTCTCCTTCTATTACTTTTAGACATCCTCTGCTCGTCATTATAAAAATATCACCTATTGTAGATAAAAGCATTGCCAAAAAAATTAGCAAATTTTTAGTCACAATAGCGATTACCAGAGAATAAATCAGCAGTAAAGTAGTCAAAGAAAGCTTTATTGCTCCTTCAGTATTTTTTATAAACCGCTCTTTCACACAAACACCTCCTTTGCAATAAATTTGCATATATATTATATATCGCTATCGTGGTTATGTCAACTTTATTTTCTTAATTCTTTTGCATGTCTCAAGGAAATCTCTGTTATTTCTCCACTTGCAATTCTTGCTATTTCTTTTATTGTTTCATCTTCATTTAATTGTTTAACATTAGTAACAGTCTTATTATTAATTACATTTTTACTTATATAATAATTATAATCCCCTTTAGCTGCAATGCTTGCTAAATGCGTTACACATAATACCTGATGTTTTTTTGATATTAATTTTAATTTTTCTCCTACACTTTTTGCTGCAATTCCACTAATTCCTGTATCTATCTCATCAAATATAAGTACCGGTATAATGTCAACATTTGATAAAACATTTTTTATTGCCAACATTATTCTTGATATTTCTCCCCCAGATGCTATTTTTATAAGTGGTTTTGCTTCTTCTCCTATATTGGTTTGTATTAAAAATTCAACTTTATCTAGTCCATCTTTATTAAAATTTCCTATTTGATTTGTTTCTATTTTTATATGTAATTTAGCATTATTCATTTCCAAATCAATAAATTCATTATTTACTTCGTTTTCTAATTTGACTGAATATTCTTTTCTTATTTGTGTCATTTTATTTGCTAAATCTGTCATTTTATTTTTAGTATTTTGAAGTTTGATTTTTAATTGGTTATTAACCTCTTCAATATTTTCTATTCTTGTAATCTCTTGCTCTATCTCATCTTTATAATTTAGGATTTCTTCTATTGTATTTCCATATTTTCGTTTTAATGAAAATATAATATCTAATCTTGTTTCAATTTCTTGCCTTTGTTCTTCATCGAAATAAGACTCTTCTCTTAAATTTGTTATATCTCTTCCTATTTCTTGTATATCATAATATATACTTTTAATAATATTTAATTGTTTTGAATATTTATCGTCTATTGTTTCTATTTTTTCTAATGCTCTTATTGCATTATTTATAGAATCTATTGCTTTTTCAGAAATTTCCATATCTGCAATACTAAGATTTTGATTTATTTTTTCTGAATTTAGTATAACTTCTCTTTTATTTTCTAATTCTATATCTTCTTCTGGTTTTAAATTTGCTTTATCTATTTCGTTAAATTGATATTTTAGTAAATCTAGTTTTCTTTGTTTTTCTTTTTCGTCTCCAAAATTATTTTTTAATTCTTGTTTTATTTTTAAATATTCATTATATAATACAATATAGTCTTCTTTATATTTTGTTATATTTACATTTGCAAAGCTATCTAAATATTGAATATGTGTTGCAGAATTTAATAGATACTGATTGTCATGTTGCCCATGAATATCTAAGATATTTTGCATAAATTCTTTCAATTCATTTACTGTAACCATCCTGCCATTAATTTTACACATGTTTCTTCCATTTGAATATATTTCTCTAGAGACTATAATATTGCCATCTATTGAATTTTTATGATTTGGCAAGAATAAGCATGCCTCGACATAAGAAAAATCTTCTCCATTTCTAATCATTTCTTTTGAAAATCTTTCCCCTGATATAATTCCTAAAGAATCTATTATTAAAGTTTTTCCTGCTCCAGTTTCACCTGTTAATATATTTAATCCATTATTTAAATCAATACTTAAATCATCTATAATTCCAACATTTTTTATATGTAATGTGCTAATCATAACATACTCCTTTTTCAAACTTTTGTTCGTTTATTATTATATAACAAAATGTATTTTTGTCAATAGTTTTTCTTACGAAAAGAGCAAACATAATCGTTCGCCCTTATTATTCTAAACTTTTTATTCATTTTAGAACTTCTTCTAATACTTCCGCTAAATATTTCATGCTTGCTTCTGCTTCTTCTAATGTGTTTCCTGTAGCTCCAACTTCTATTATTGATGCCGCTTCTCCTACCCTTTGATTAAATGTTGCGCTTCTTAAGTTTATTGCTCTAAATAATCCGGGATACATTTCATTAGCTTTTTCTTGCACTTTTACTGCAAATTTCAAATTATTCTTCCAATTAGGATGTTTTCCTCCCCCATCATTTGTTCCTATTACAAACATTAGCTGTGCTACTTTTTCTCCATTTATTTCCACAGTAGGTCCATATGTCCCATTACTTCCTACAGCGTCTCTATGAACATCAAATATTATTTGTGTACTTTTTTGATTTTTTAATATTTTTTCTAAAGTTTCTAAAGATCTAGAATAAGAACCTGTATACGCTGGATAATCATGTTTTGTATTATCATGAGTTACTTTAAATCCTCTTGATTTTAATTCATTTTCTAGTTCATCTCCTACTTTTACAACAGAATATTTTAAATCTGTTGTTCTATAATTTCCTGTTGCCTTATATGTATTATTTTCAGTAGGAGTGTAGCTCTCACATGTATGAGTATGATAAATAATTATATCTTTTTTATTACTTACATTGTAATCTGGTTTTAATATACTTTCTGTTAGTTTTATATTTTCTGTTAAATTTTTCACTTTAACACTTTTGTATTGATTAGTATATGTGTCCTTTATTTCTGTTTTTTCTTTTTTTTCATTTTTCTCTTCTACATTTTCTTTTGTTTGCTCTATTTCATCTTCTTTTTCTTCTATTTCTAATAACTCCATATCTAAAATTCTTATTAATCCGCTTCTAGAAGTAGTTTTTGAATTTCTTTTATTTTCTTTATTATCAGCAACTATAACTTTGTTATTTTCAATAGTCTTAGTTATTGGCATCGCTATATTTAAACATGATAAAAAATTGTATTGCTTTTCCTTTTTTTCTACTTTTAATTTTTTATTTGCAAAAAAAAATCTAGCTATAAAAACAAATATTCCTATTAATATTGTTGTTATAACTAGATATTTTAGTATATCTTTGAATCTAATAGTTGCTATCATAATTTTCTCCTTTGTCTAATATATTCTTATATTATATATATTAAGCAAATTTGAAATTATACTTAAAAGTTCTTTATTATTTCTTCATATATTGAATCTGTATTTAGCTCTACATTATATTCATTTCCTGAAGCCATATTTTTTATTTTAGCTGTATTAGTGTTTAATTCATTTTCACCAATTACTAATAAATTTTCCGCATTTATTTTATTAGCATATTTTAATTGTGCATTAAAGCTTCTTGAACATATGTCAGTTTCTACTACTAAATATTTTCTTAATTCTCTTGCTAATTCTAATGCTTTTGTAATTTCTTCTTTTCCCATAGCTACTATATATAGTTCTGTATTAAATTCATTTATTTCTTTATTCTCTATTAGGGATAAAAGTCTTTCCTCTCCTGATGCAAAACCAACTGCTGGAGTATCAACTCCACCAAGTTCTTTTACTAATCCATCATATCTTCCTCCTGCTAGTACTGTTAGTCCATCAACTTTAGAAACAAATTCAAATACAGTTTTTGTATAGTAATCTAACCCTCTTACTATACTTGGATCTACTTTGTATTCTATATTTATATCTTTTAACAATTTTTTTACATTTTCAAAGTGTTCTTTACATTCTTCGCATAAATAATCTAATATTATTGGTGCTCCTTGATTTAATTCTTTACACTTTTTCTCTTTACAGTCAAGTATTCTCATCGGATTTTTTTCAAATCTAGATTTACACACATCACAATATTCTTTTATATTATTTCCTATAAATTCTTTTAATGCTTTCTGATATTCTGCTCTACATTTAGGACATCCTATTGAGTTTATATTTAAAATTATATCTTTTATATTTAAGTTTTGCAAAAATTCATATGCCATTTGTATTGTTTCTACATCTGCTAAATAAGAATTACTTCCTACCACTTCGCATCCTATTTGGTTAAATTCTCTATATCTTCCTTTTTGTACATTTTCATATCTAAACATTGGCATTTTATACCATACTTTAAATGGTGATGGTTTTGATCCAAGTCCATTTTCTATATATGATCTTATTACTCCTGCTGTTCCTTCTGGTCTTAATGTTATACTTCTTCCGCCTTTATCTTCAAATGTATACATTTCTTTTTGTACAACATCTGTTGTATCTCCAACTCCTCTTTCAAATAATTCAGTATATTCAAAAGTTGGTACTCTTATTTCTTTAAATCCATAGTTTTCAAAAGTATCTTCTGCAATTTCTTCTATATATTGCCATCTTATTGCTTCTTCTGGCAATATATCTTTTGTTCCTTTTGGTTTTTGTATCATTATTATCTCACTCCTTTATTTTTATCAGTCTAGTCTTGGTTTTAATTCCAAATATATTGGTTTTTCTTCTTTAATCATAGTAGATTTTCCATGTCCTGGATAAACAATTGTATCTTCTGGTAATACTAATAATTTATTTGTTATGCTTTTTGTTATACTTTCAAAATCAGATGTAGGAAGGTCTGTTCTTCCCCATGTTCCTCTAAATAATGTGTCTCCTGAAAAAAGCATTTTTTCTTCTGCACAGTATAAACTTGTTGATCCTATTGTATGCCCTGGAGTATGAATTACTCTAAATTCTATTTTTCCTATATGAATTAAATCATTATCATCTATTCTAGAATCTGCTTCTAATAAAATTTCTTTATCGCAAACATAATTTGCTAAATTAACATTATTATTATGTAAATTATCTGCTTCATATCTATGTATTAATATTTTTCCACCTTTAGTTTCATGAAGTTTCGAAACTGCTCCAATATGATCCGCATGACAGTGAGTTAAATATATATACTTTAATTTTGCCTCTAGTATATTTAACATGTCTATAATTTTTTCCGGTTCTGCTCCTGGATCTATTACAATTGTTTCTTTACTTTTTTCATCTTGAACTATATAACAATTTGTTGGTTCAGCAAAACCTGTATATAGTTTTAATCTTTTTAAAATCATTTGTATATTCTCTCCTTTTGTATTTTACATACTGGTTAATTATTTTTTACGCTTAACTTCGTAAACGCTATCAATTTTTCTTAATGCTTTTAGTATTTTATTTAATTCTTCTATATTTTCTACTTCTATTGTTAAATCTATAATTCCTATTTTTTCTTTGTTTGCTCTTGCATTAACACCCATGATTTTTGTTTTTAAAGCTGATAATTCTTTTATAACATCTGCTAATAATCCATCTCTATCGTTAGCATATATTTCTATATCTACAGTATATGCTGTTTGTTGTTTTTGATTATACCATTCTACATCTATTATTCTGTCTTCTTCTGCTAGTAATTCTTTTACATTTACACAATCAGTTCTATGTACAGAAACTCCTCTTCCTTTGGTTATATAACCAATAATATTATCACCTGGTACTGGATTACAACATTTAGAAAGTTTTACTAAACAATTATCTATTCCTTTTACTATAACTCCACTATCTGAAACATTTTTATTAATTTTTTTTGTTTTAGATAATTCCTCTATTTTTTCCTCTATGTTTACATCTTTATGTTCTTTTCTGTATTCTTCTAGCATTCTAGATATTATTTTTGAAGAAGTTATAGCTCCAAATCCAACTGCAGCATACATATCATCTGTACTATTGTATTTGTATCTAGAAAGAGCTGCATTTACATATTCTTGTTTATAAAGCTCTGTTTGGCTCATTCCAATTCTTTTTATTTCTTTATCTAATAAGTCTTTTCCTTTAACAATATTATCTTCTCTTTCTGCCTTTTTAAACCATTGCTGAATTCTTGTTTTGGCTGTTGAGCTTTTAATATATTTTAGCCAATCTCTGCTTGGTCCTTTACTATTATCTGAAGTTATAATATCTACTATATCGCCATTTTTCAGTTTAGTTACTATTGGCACCATTTTACTATTGACTTTACAGCCTGTCATTCTATTTCCAACTTGTTCATGAATTATATATGCAAAGTCTATTGGTGTAGCCCCCTTTGGTAATACTTTTATATCTCCTTTTGGTGTAAAGACATATACTTCATCTTCGAATAATTCTGTTTTTAAAGTATTTAAGAATTCTTCTGGATCTTGCATGTCTTTTTGCCATTCTAATGTTTCTCTAAGCCATGACAATTTATCTTCTTGTACAGTTACTACTGATTTTTTACCTTTATAATTGGCTTCTTTATATGCCCAATGTGCAGCAATACCAAATTCTGCAATTCTATGCATATCCCATGTACGAATTTGTACTTCAAAAGGTGTTCCTTTTGGTCCTATTAATGTAGTATGTAATGATTGATACATGTTAGATTTTGGTACTGATATATAATCCTTAAATCTACCTGGCATTGGATTATATAATTCATGCACTATTCCTAAAGCAGCATAACAATCTTTTACTGAGTTTACTAAAATTCTAAGTGCAAATAAGTCATATATCTGATCAAGTGTCTTATTGTCTCTTTTCATTTTTCTATATATACTGTATAAATGCTTTGCTCTTCCTGTAACCTCTGCATCAATATGTTGCCTTTTTAATTCTATACGAATTTTTTCCATGATTTTTTCTATAAATATTAGTCTTTCGTCTCTTTTTTTATCTAAGCCTTCTACTATTTCTCTATAATCTTCTGGATATAAATATTTAAAAGCTAAATCTTCTAATTCCCATTTTAAAGAATACATACCTAATCTATTAGCAAGTGGTGCATATAAGTCCATAGTTTCTTTTGATATTGCAATTTGTCTATCTCTTTTTAAATGTTTTAATGTTCTCATATTATGAAGTCTGTCTGCTAGTTTTATCAGAATAACTCTTATGTCTTTTCCCATTGCTAAGAACATTTTTCTATAGTCTTCTACTTGTTGTTCTTGAACTGTTGTATGCTGTTGCAGTCTCTTTAATTTGGTAACTCCATCTACCATATCTGCTATTTCTTGTCCAAATTCATTTATTATATCTTGTTGTGTAGCTTCTGTATCTTCTACTACATCATGAAGCAATGCAGCACAAATTGTATTTTCATCTAATTCTATTGTTGCTAGTATATAAGCTACATTTAATGGATGAATTATATATGCTTCTCCTGATTTTCTAACTTGTCCTTTATGCTTGTCATCTGCATAATGATATGCTTTTAGTACTAATTTTATATTTGCTTTTTTATGATATTTTTTTAGTTCGCCTATAATATCATCAATTGTAACATCCTTTACTTCTGACATATATAATCATCCCCTTATATTCTTATATTGATTTCATGATATCCTTTAAATTAAATTGTATATTTTCCATTCCATTAAAAGAATTAATTTCTAATGCTCCTACTATATCTACTCTATCTCCAATCAAAAATTCTTCTGCTTTATATCCCATATTAAATCCCATTGCTGTAATAATATTATTATTCTCTGTCTTTAATGTTAGTTTCATGTGTTTTCCTTCTGTTAAAACTCTAATTGAATCTATTTTTAAATTTTTATATGCTATTAATGGACATTTATTTGCTTCTCCAAATGGCTCTAATTTTTCTAATTCCTTAACTGCTTTTATATTTAAGTCTTTTTCAGTTATTAATTTATCTATATTAATAATTGGTATTATATCTTTAATGTTAGATTCTTCAGCATACTTTTGAAAAGCTTCTTTAAAACTTTCAAAATTACTTTTCAAAAGGCTTAAACCAACTGCCATTTCATGTCCACCATATTTTTCCAAATATTGGCTTGTTTCGCATAAAGCTTTATGTAAATCAAATCCAATAATACTTCTTCCTGAACCTTTTCCATTTTCTCCATCAAAACATATTAATATACTTGGTTTAAAGTACATATCTGTAATCTTTGATGAAACAATTCCAATTACTCCATGGTGCCAATTATCACCAGCAATAACTATTGCATCTTTATTTGAGAAATCTTCTTCTTCTATCTTAGCTAATGCTTCTTCAAATATCTTTTTTTCTATTTCTTGGCGTGTTTTATTATAATTATTTAAATTTTCAGTTAGAACTTCTGCTTCTTGTTTGCTATTTGTTAAGAATAATTTTAGTGCCTCATCAGCATGCCCCATTCTTCCGCAAGCATTAATCCTTGGTGCAATTCCAAAAGAAACACTCATAGAATTAATTTTAGAATATCCTATACTTGTTAATAATGTTTTTAATCCTATATCTTGTGTTACCTCTACTAACTTTAATCCTAATTTTGCAATTACTCTGTTTTCATCTACTAGTGGTACAATATCTGAAATTGTTCCAATACAAACTAAATCTAAAAACTTTAAATATTCCTTTTCATCTAAATTTAATTTTATTCCTATAGCTTGAATAACTTTAAAAACAACTCCTACTCCAGCTAATTGGTTAAATGGATATTTACTATTTTTAATTTTTGGATCTATAACTGCTAATGCATTTGGAAGATTATCCAATGGTTCGTGGTGGTCTGTTATAATAGTTTCTATTCCTAATGAATTTGCATATTCAACTTCTTCTATGCCTGAAATTCCACAATCAACTGTTATCATTAATCTATATCCATCTTCATATATTGTATTTATTGCATCTTTGTTTAAACCATATCCTTCATCTAATCTGTTTGGTATATGTGTTCCTACTTTTAATCCTCTATCTTCTAAAAACTTTTTTAAAACAGATATACTTGTAATTCCATCAACATCATAATCGCCATATATTATTAATTTTTCATTATTATCTATTGCTTTTATTAATCGTTCTACTGCTTTTTCCATATCTGGCAATAAAAATGGATCATAAAAATCTTTTCTAGTTGGCTCTAAAAAAACTTTTATTTTTGAATCTTCTACGATATTTCTTCCTACTAAAATAGTTGCCAATAATTCACTAATTTGATATTTTTCTTTTATTTTTGTTACTTCATTTTCGTCTACATTATTATAAACCCATTTCTTATACATATAAATTCTCCTAAATAAACAATTTCCCTTATATTTTATAATAAAACTTTATATTTTACAATGGTTTTAAGCCTTTTTATTTGTTTTCTTTAGGCCAATTACAGTTATTCTAAATTAAAAAGATTATAGAACATATTATTATTCTAATTAAATTATTTTGGATAGTAATATAATTAATAAAAGGTATTCCTATTTCATTTACTGCTTCATATTCTTGTATTAATCTTTTCTTTTCTTCTAAAGTACATATATTGTTTTCTTCAATATATTCTTTGGCCAAAAATTTTGCTTTTTGCATAGCCTCATTTTCTAAATAATTTCTAATAACATATTGAACAGTTCCAAGTAAAACCAAAGTAAATATTATTTCTGAAAAATGGTTAATTTTATTAAATAATGCCATTATTATAATCACTAAAAAATAAATATTGTATATATTAGAAATTATAAAATTAGCCCACAAAATTTTCTTATTTTGTGATGCATGTATACATTCATGTGCTATAGTTTGAAGTTTCATATATTCTTCTTTAAATTTTCCTATTAAAATAGTTTTATTAAAAACCGTATATAAACAATTATTGCTTTGGTCATCTATCTTTACTTTTGCATCTTTTATTTGCATCTTTTTTAATAATTGTTCACACATAGTTTTACTATCGGGAAATTTTTTTGCAATTTTTCTTATTTCTTCTGTTCCTCTATCATTAAGCTTTTTCATTTCTTTATATTTTATATCTAAACCTAATTTCAAAATAATTATAGTTATTAAACAACTTATTATAATAAAAAAAGTATTCATTTTTTTCTCCTTATATGCAAACAAGACAGGGTTATCTACTCCTGTCTTGTTTAGTATTATTGAATAACTTCTTTAATAGATTCTCCTATTATTTTATTTACATCCGCTATTAATACATTAAATTTAAATTCTGCCTCAAAATATTCTTTTGTATTTTCTTTTGATAATAGTTCTGCATATATTTTTTGAAGTTTTTCTTCTTTTTCTTTATCTGCTTGCTTTCCTTGCATAGCACTTATTTGTAGTTCATATCTTAATTCTTCGAATTCTTTGATTTTTTCACTTATTTCTGCATTTTCTTTAATTAGTTGTTTATATTTTTTATAAGAATTATATTCTTCTGATTCTTTTATTTCTTGAGCTAATTTGTTTGCTGTATCATAAACATTCATACTGTTTACTTCCCTTCTTTATTTTTTATGCATAAGCTTGGCGTTTTCTAAATTCTAATAAATTAGAAATTTCTTTTTCTTCGCCTTTTAATTTTTTTACTTTTGATACTTTTTCTTGTTCTATTTGTTTTGCTTGTCTTGCTGCCATTGTTTCACATATTGCTTTTTGATATGTAAAATGTGTATCTTGTGCTATTTTAGTCCAATTATATTGTTCTTTAACTTTATTCTTTGCATTTTTTGCAATTTCATTACATAATTTATGATCAAATAATAAAGTTAAAATAGAATCTGCCAAAGAATTAGAATTTCCTGCATAGCTTTTCATGCCATTTACACCATGTTCTACTATTTCGTTTAATCCTCCAACATCTGAAACAACAATTGGATTTCCTGCTAACATTCCTTCTAATGCAACAATTCCAAATGGTTCATATGTACTTGGAAAAACTGCTATATCTGCACATTTATATAGCTTGCAAAGTGATTTATGATCCATATATCCGGTAAAATATACTTTATTGCCAAGTCCTAAATAATCAACTTGTGCTTTTAAATCATCTATCATTCCACCTTTACCTACTATTACTAATTTAGCATCATGATAATTTCCTAGTACTTTTGGCATAGCAGCAATTAAATGTTGTACTCCTTTTTCATAAACTAGTCTGCCTGCATATAGAATTATTTTTTCATTATCAGCTGCGTAGTTTCTTCTAAAATCATAATCTCTTTCTATTCCACTATACATTGTTAAATTAACACCATTTGGTATTACATTAATTTTTTCAAAAGGTAATCCGAAATTTCTTTGTAATTCGCACTTCATATAATTGCTATTAACAATTACTTCATTAGCCTCATATGTAAGCATCCATTCTGTATCATTAATATATCTTTGAGTTTCATCATGTATACCACTATTTCTTCCTGCTTCTGTTGCATGTATTGTTGCAACTATTGGCATATCATATGCATTCTTTAATGCTTTAGCTGCATATGTTACTAGCCAATCATGTGCATGTATTACATCAAATTTTCCTTCTTTATTAATTATTTCTGTTGCTTTTGCAATTAGATTAAAGTTTAATTGCATAATCCAATCTATAAAATTATTTGGATTAATCATATAGTTGTCTACCCTATATACTTTAACTCCTTTATCATCCTCAAAATATGGTAAATTTCCCTCTTTATAAGTAACAACAGTGACTTCATGTCCATCTTTTATTAATCTTTTAGATAAATCATGTACAACTCTAGCTATTCCTCCTACTATTCTTGGTGGGTATTCCCATGTTAGCATTAATATTTTCATTTATAATGCTCCTTTCAAACTTTCTTTTGTTAATTCTCATATTATTTTATACAAAATATTCTAAAATGTAAATACAATTTGCAAAAAATTACAATTATTTTCTATTAAGTAGCGGTGGGCGGACAGAGGCGTCCGTCCCTACATTATTTGCTTATTGTATTTGTTTGTTTATTATCTGTTTTTGTATCCTCAAGTGCTGTTTTATTTTTTTCTTGCATTTGTTCTAATTGATCTATTAATTGTTGTATTTTATTTATATCTTTTCCTATCATTTCGTAATTATTTGCTTTTGTTGATTCTTTTAAATTTTTGTTAGCATCTATGATTGTGTTTATTAAGTCATTTGTTGTGTCTGTATTATCCACTTTAATATTAGTTGCAGATTGTGAGACTAAATTTTCTAATGCTTCTTTTAAATTATTTCCAACTGCTACTTTGTTTCCTGAAGCAACAATTACCTTTTTTAATAATGGAATAGCATTTTTTTCATTTAATTGTTGTTGATATACTGGCTCTACATACAATAATGAATTATTAACTGGAACTACTATAATATTTTTTGTTACTTTTGTTCCTGTTACATTAACAGCTTCTATTTCTTTTGAAATATTTTCATCTTCTTCTATTACTTTTTCTAATTGCTTTGGTCCTATAACATTGCTACCTTGTGCATATCTATATAAAGTTAAGTTTAACTGATTACTTTGATCTACTGTACCAATTAAATAAGAAACTATATTTTGTTTACCATATAAAGTATATGGTATTACTAAACCTATTTTATTTTCATCATTTTGTGTTTTTACCATTGTATAGTAAGGTTGTATTTTAGTTTCTGATCCAGCAACTTTAGTTGCAGAATATGTAGCATAATTCCAGAAATCATCTCCTCTGTATAGCACATCTTCTGAAACATTATGATAATGCTTTAATATTTCTGCTTGTACATTGTATAAATATTCTGAATAAACAAAATGACTTGATATACTTTCTGGTATTTCTTCCTGATTTTTAAACAAATTTGGATATAATTTGCTATAAGCCATTATAATTGGGTCTGTTGAATCTGTAATATAAAAATTAACTGTACCATCGTAAGCATCTATTAAGACTTTTACAGAATTTCTTATATAGTTTATTTCTCTTTTAGATTCTCCTATTTGTATAATAGTTTTCTGTGAGTATGGATAACTATTAGAAATTGAATATGCATCTAAAACCCAAACTTGTTTTCCTTCATCTGTAATTACTAAATAAGGTTTTTCATCATATACTAAATCTGGCATAATTGTTTTAGCTCTATCTATTATGTTTCTATTCATTATTACCTTACTATTTTCGTTAAGTCCGCTTGAAAATGCTATGTTTACATTTTTTTTCATTATGCTTAGAATTACTCTGTCCAACCAATTTGCTTTTATTCCTGCATTTCCGCTATATTTATAATCTGCACTTGTAGTAGAATTAATAGGATAATCAAATTCTGTTTTGTTATTTATATTAGTAATAATTGTGTTGTTTGTTTCTGTGCCAAAATAAATTCTAGGTTCTGATACTAATACTTGCTTATCTGTTGAATCAAAGTTCTTTTGAACATAAGTAACATTTCCGTCTTCTTCTGTTTTGCTTGCATATGAAATTATGCTTCCATATCCATGTGTATATTCATATGTTTTATTATTGTATGTATTAGTATCTGATGAAGAAACCATTTCTCTAGGTGATACATATACTGATGTATCTTTTCCATTTATTGTATACTTTAATAGTTTTGTATTTCTATATGTATAATACCCTGAATTTGTTTGAAGTGTTTGTAAATTCTTTAAAGTTGTTTCTTCATTTACTAAAGTAATATTATCTATTATATCTTCATTTTCACGCAAATCTTGTTTTTTTATTGTTTCTGAACTTTCTATTTCTTCTTCTCGAATGTTTATATTATATGCTTTTTTAGTGTATTCTATATTATATCCAATATATTGTTTTTCTTTGTCTAGCCTGCTATTATTTACATATAGTAAACTAAATAATAACATTACAACAAATAATACAACTAAATATCCTGGTACTATTAAAACTGAATATATAATTTTCTTTAAATTTTCTTTTCCAACATTTTTTAGTATTAAAATTCCAGAAATAATAATTGCAAGTACTAATATTCTATATCCCCAAACTTTAATAGTTATATCTGTTATTCCTGCACCAACTATTTTTGTGTTTAAAGTATCTTTTAGGCTTATAAATTGTCCTAAAACTACATTATATGTATTTAAGAATACATATGCAGAAATAGTTAATATAATTAAAAATGCATTTAATTTTAATTGTTTTATAAACTTACTTTTTCTTAACATTTCTTTATCTATTCCTGATAAATATATATTGAAAACTGCAATATAGTATATAGCCATATATAAAGATACAATTATAATTATTCCTAATAAGTATTTTAATATTAACTCAATAAATGGCTTTTGGAAAAAGTAAAATCCAATATCTAAATTAAAAATTGGATCTGTTGTCCCAGTCCAAATTGAATTTAAACCAAGCATTGTTTTTTGAATAATTCTAGGCGAAATTATTATACTGAATATTCCTGCTAATATAAATGCTATTGATTTATTAGGAAGTTTTGGCATTTCTTTTCCATCATCTTTAAAGAATGGTTTTAATCCTCTTTTTATAATAATATTTTGTACAAAAAATATTATAAAAAATAATGCAAAGTTAACTAACATTATCTTATATTTATAATTCATATTTGTATAAAATACATCTAAATATTCTTCTCCTATTTCCAATGTTTGTAAATATGTTGCTCTATAAGACATCCACATTCCTATTGCTATTAGTATAGCAAATATTAATACTGTAACTATTTTAATTTTATTTTTTTTGCTCTCTTTCATTTTTACTCCTTATATAATTGCATTTACAAAGTCTTTACTATCAAAGACTTCCATATCTTCAATTCCTTCGCCAACTCCTATAAATTTAACTGGTATTTTGTTTTCGTGAACAATTCCCAATACAACTCCGCCTTTAGCTGTTCCATCAAGTTTAGTTAACACTAGCCCTGTAATAGGTGCTACTTTTTTAAAAGCTTTTACCTGTGATATTGCATTTTGACCAGTTGTTGCATCAATTACTAATAGCACTTCCTTGTTAGCTTCTGGTAATTCTTTATCTATTACCTTTTGTATTTTATATAATTCATCCATTAAGTATTTTTTATTATGCAATCTTCCAGCTGTATCACATATTAAAATATCTGCATTTTTTTCTTTTGTTATCTTTATTGCATCATACACTACTGATGCAGGATCAACACCTTCTTGTTTTTTTACTATATCGCATTTAGATCTTTCTGCCCATATTTCAAGTTGCTCTACTGCAGCTGCTCTAAATGTATCTGCTGCTGCAAGAACTATTGATTTATTTTCCTTTTTTAATCTATTTGCAATTTTCCCTATTGATGTAGTTTTTCCAACTCCATTTACCCCTATTACTAAGATAACAGAAGGTTTAGTATTTAGTTTTAATTCTTTTGTTTGTTCATCTAAAATATCTATCATTAGTTCTCTTAGTGCTTTTTTTACATCATCAACTTCTTTAATTTTTTCTAATTTTATCTTTTTTCTAAGATTATTTATCAATTCAGAAGAAGTATCTATTCCTATATCTGACATAATTAGTATTTCTTCTAATTCATCTAATAAATCTTCATCTACTTTTCTAAAAGTACTAAAAGCCTCATTTATTTTTTCATCTAAATTATTTTTTGTTTTACTTAATCCATTTTTCAATTTATCAAAAAAACTCATATTTTCACTCCTTACACGCAATAAATATTTTAACATAAATTTGCAAAAATTTCAACAGGCATAACTCAAAAGAAAACGGTAGTATTCCGTTTTCTTATAGTAATTGTTTAATATCTTCATCTTCTCTTATGTTTTCACCTAAAAATTCATAACATTTTTTATTTTGTTTCATAGCTTCAATAGCAATGTCTTTATCCTCTTTTAATCTTTCACTAGCATATTTTACAATAATTCCTTTATTTTTAACAGCCATCAAAACTGCTTCTTTATCATCTCTTAATTCTGTATTAGCATAATATAATATCTGCCCATTAATTTTTAATCCAGATAATAATAATTCTTTATCCGGTAATAATTTCTCTTTTGCATAGCAATATGTCCATCCCACTTTACTAACAGAATCATATACAACTTCTCTATCTGCTTTTAGTCTATCACTAGCAAATTCTAAAGCTTCCGGATTATTATGTATTGCTGTTAGTACTATTTCTTTATCATCTTTAAAACTATCATCTGCAAAATCCAATAAACTTCCCTGTTTAGAAACTGCATCTAATACATAATCTCTATTATTACTATTTTTTTTCATATTTGTAACTTCAATTGGCTCTGGCATATTTTATAACCTCCTTCTTTTCAAGGGGACCAAAAAGGGTCTGACCCTTTTTGGTCCCCCCCTTACTATTTTTTTGGAGCTATTAGGCGGAATCGAACCGCCGACCTACAGGTTACGAATCTGTTGCTCTACCAACTGAGCTATAATAGCGTATCTATTAAGTAAAGACAGAAAATATTTCTCTGCCTTTTACTTATTATTTAATTTGTATTCGTTATCTATAATTGTCATTATTATTTGTACTGTTTTCTCTAAATCATCATTTTTTAATACATAATCATATAAATCTATTCTAGATTCTTCGTAATCAAATCTATTTAGTCTTAATGTTATTTCTTTTTCAGATGGCTTGTCTATTCTATTCTCTAGTCTTCTTCTTAATTCATCTTTTGGTACTCTTAAAAATACAGTAACTACTTTTATTTCGTCTTTAAAAATTTTTTTCAAATTTTCTGTTCCATTAACATCTATATCTTTTATAATTATATTTCCCATTTTTATTTGATCATTTAGTGTTTTTTTAGATGTTCCATAAAAATGATTATGATGTACATTGTATTCATACAATTCATTATTTTCTATCATTTTTTCGAATTCTTGTGTTGTTACAAAATTATATGTTTTTCCTTCTATATCGCCTTCTCTTTTTGGTCTATCTGTAAAAGATGGAATTGTTACTATATTTGCTTTTCTTTTTATTAATTCTTTTTTTATTGTATCTTTTCCTGCTCCTGATACACCTGATAATATTACTAACATGGTTTTACTGTTCCCTCCGCAATTTCGTTTGCTGCTAATGTTACTGGTGATTTTTCATTTACCTTAGTCATTGATATATCTCCTGCTGCAATTTGTCTTGCTCTTTTAGAAGCTACTACTACTAATCTGTAACGATTATCAATCTTTTTTAATAATTCTTGTACACTTGGTTTTACCATCATTTTAAAATTCCTCCTAATTTTATTATTCTATATTTTGTATTTGTTCACGAATATCTTCTAACTCTGTTTTTATTTCAATTACCATATTAGTAATTTCAATAGAACCAGATTTTGAACCTATTGTATTAGTTTCTCTGTTCATTTCCTGTATTAAAAAGTCTATTTTCTTTCCAACTACATTTCCATTCATTAATGTTCTAAATTGTTCTATATGACTTTTTAATCTAGTAATTTCTTCTTCTATAGATGACTTATCTGCATATATTACTGTTTCCATTGCTAATCTGTTTTCATCTATTACATCTGTATTTAATAGTTCTTTTATTCTTGTTTCTAATTTTACTACATAATCCTTAATAAGTCTAGTAGAATTTTCAGAAAGTACACTAACAATCTTTTCTATATTATCAATTCTTTTAAGAATATCTTCTGATAATTTTTTTCCTTCATTTTCTCTCATTGTAATAAATTGTTCTAACGCTTCATCTAAAGGCTTTTCTAATTCACTCCAAATCAATTCTTCGTCTTCATTGTTTTCTATTGATAACATATCTGGAAATTTAGATATTTCTGTAACCTGAATATTTTTTTCGATTCCATTATCTAATGCTATTTTTTCTAATTCTTCTATATATAATTTAGCTAACTCATGATTAAATTTAATTTTTTTGCCTTTTGTACTATTGTTGTAAAATGTAATGAAAATATCAACTTTTCCTCTAGCTATCTTTTTTAACGCTTTTGCTTTAACTTTTTCTTCTAGGTAACTAATACTTCTTGGCATTTTAACAGATATGTCACAATATCTATTATTTACTGATTTTATTTCAACATTATATTGTCTTTCATCTATACTATAACTTGCTCTTCCAAAGCCTGTCATGCTATTTACCATTTTATTTTATCATCTCCTATTAATCTTTTTTTAGAATATCTTTTATGTCATTTAGTTGTTTATAATATGCTTTTTTCATTTTTGTTTTTACACAAATTATCTTTATTACAAAATATATTGCTATTATTATTGATATTCCTATTAACATTTTATTGTATTTATCAAAATATAAAAAATATGCATAATTTGAAAACAATGTTACAAAAGCTAATATTAATATTTCTACTCCATATAGGAATATTCCTTCATTATCTTTCTTATAGCTTATTTCAAAATATACTATTGAAATAACACATAATATTATGCTTAATACCTTTATATACTTTATATAAACTTCTGTATCTAAATATAATGACATTATATTAATACAGGTTAAATATAATATCATAGCAAATAAAATTGCTATATTTAATAAAACTTTCTTGTTTATTTTCTTTCTATATTCTTTAGGTATTTTTTTACTTTGGTTTACTTCCTCCTGTAATTTTTTTATGTTTTCTTCTTTTATTTTTTGTGCTTTTTTTAATTCTCTTTTAGATTTTTCTGCCACTTTTATTCCTCCAACTCATATAATATATTACTTGCCATAACTATTGGAGCTGTTTCTGTTCTAAGAATTCTTTTTCCTAATGTTATTGTTTTATATTGTTTTAACTTTTCTATTTCACTCTCATCTATTCCACCTTCTGGCCCAATTATAATAGCAATCTTTATTTGTTTACACTTTTTTATGTTTTTTAGAACACTTTTTAGATTAGTATCTTTTTCATTTTCATATGCAATTAATACTATATCATATTCTTTCATTTTTTCAATAATATTATCAAAATTAATTATATTATTTACTTTTAATATTTGGTCTCTTTGAGATTGTTTTGCTGCAACTTCAGCAATCTTTTGCCATCTAGTTATTTTCTTTATTTTATCCTTATTATCTAACTTTACAATTGTTCTTTTCATTATTACAGGTGTTATTTCTTTTACTCCAATTTCTGTGGATTTTTCAATTATAAATTCCATTTTATCTGATTTTGGTAACCCTTGAAAAATATGAATATATATGTCTGATTCATTACTATCTATTACCTTTTTAATTATTTGGCACTCTACAAATTCTTTATTAATTTGTTTTATTTCACATTCGTAGTTTTCTGTTGTTTCTTTACTACATATTTTTAAACTGTCTCCTATTTCTAATCTTAATACATTTTTTATATGATTTACATCTTCGCCTATTATTTTTATTTCATTATTTAATATTTGTTCTTGGTTTACAAAAAATTTTGGCATATTATCTCCTTTATTTAAAAAGGGCACAGATTTTATTCTGTCCCCTGTATTTTCATTTTTTTACATTATGCTCTAGGATGTGCTTTTCTATAAATATTCTTTATACTATCATCTTGGAATTGCATATATACTTGTGTAGATGATATATCTGAATGACCTAGCATTGTTTGAATAGATTTTAAATCTGCTCCATTTTGTAATAAATGAGTAGCAAAAGAATGTCTTAAAACATGTGGTGTTATATCTTTTGTAATATGTGCTTGGTCTTTATAGTATTTTACTATTTTCCAAAATCCTTGTCTTGTTAATCTTCTTCCATTTATATTAACAAATAATGCTTTTTCTTCTTCATCTCTAACTAAAATTGGTCTAGCATCTTCTATATATTCTTTTAATGCTTTTAATGACATAGAACCTAAAGGAATAACCCTTTGTTTGTTTGCTGTTTTGCAAACTACTGTAGAATTTTCAACATCTACATCTTCTATATTTAAAGATATCATTTCTGTTACTCTCATTCCTGTTGCATAAGCGAATTCAAGCATTGCTTTATCTCTAGTTCCTTTTAAATCAACATCTTTTGGTTGATCTAATAATAATTCTACTTCTTGAGATGATAATATGTTTGGTGCATGTTTTTCTACTTTTGGAGCTTGAACTCCTTCTGTAGGATTATTTTTTATTTTTTTAACTCTTGATTCATATTGGTAAAAAGATCTAATAGAAGCTAAACTTCTAGATATACTAGATGTTTTTTTACCTATTTCTTGTAAATGGTTTAAATATTCTTTTATATCTTCTTGATTAATTTTAGAATAATTCATTTTTTTATCGCTTAAGTATTTATCAAATTGTAAAATATCTCTTTCGTATGATTGAAGTGTATTTTTTGATACTTTTTTATCTATCTCTAAAAATTCTAAAAAGTTTTTAATTTGTTTTTCCATGTTAAGTTCCTCCACTCTATAATTAATAAGTTTATAAAAGAATTTACATAAACCATATAAGTTATATCAAATAAAATTAAAATTGTAAATAGATTTTTTGATTTTTTTAGATTTTTATATAATTGACTATAAATTTAGATAAATTTGTAGAAATATATACTTCTATAAGTGATGCTATAAGTAGCACAGTTGCCATAACTGTGCAGAATACTGTATGTCTTATAAACTCTATTTTAACATTTTCTCTTTCTCTATTTTTTACAATAGATTTGTACAATTTCATTCCACTAACAGATGTTGCTAATATAACTGGTATAAATATTATGTTATGTAAAAATAAACCTGAAATAATAAAAAAAGTTCCATTTCCAATACCTAACACAGATATAATACTACTTAATGTATATCCAAGCACAAATCCTCTAAAAATTAAATTTCCATATACAATTGGAATTCCTATTATAGTAGATGATGCTATCCATATTACAAGTATAACAATTAAATTGGTTATAATAGATTCTTTTAATAAATCCGTATAATTTATTTTTTCTATTACTTTTAAATTATTTACTATTTTTTTAATATAAGTATCTATTTCTGAATATTGCGTTTCATTTAAATTATTAACAAACATTATTCCTATTACTAGTCCAATTAAAAATAATATAATTACTATTAAGTATTCTTTTTTGTGATTTATAATATGATTATTTATAATTATACCTAATTTGGATTTTCTATTTCTATGCAAAATTTTACTCATTTTTTCCTCCAGTTTTATACATAATGTCTATGCAATAAAATTATTATTAGAACCTATTAATTATATAAAAGAAAAAAGCGACAATTATATGCCGCTTTTAATTTTTTTATTTATTTGCTATTTTTCCATACACTCCGCCGCCACCAGCTTGTATTATAACATTTCCTTCCCTCGAATTAATTATATTGTTAGCTAATTTTTCTCCAATTACAGCTTCTAAATCATCCTTTGATAATTTATGTAATATATTCATTTCTGTTTCAAAATTATCTAAAAGTTTATCTATTGTTTTTCCACCTAGACCGGGAATAAATGTTAATGGTATTTGATAAATATATGGTGGTCTATTTTTTGGACTTTGTGTTGTTGGTTTATCTTTTATTTCTTCTATTCTATCAAACACTCCCATTGTTACTTTTTTTGTATCTCTAGTTGCTCCGCAATAAGGGCATATAGTAACTGGTGCTTTTCCTACCAATGGCTTATCACATTGTTCACAATATGTTCTATGATATTTGCCAAGTTTTGGATCCAACCCATAATTTGCTACTATTTTTCTTCCCTCTTCATTTTTTAATGCCCTTACTAGTTCTTTAAAACTTATATCATTTACTAAAATTTTATTATATTCTCTAGCAATTTTAGGTAAAGAATGAGCATCTGAGTTTGTTAAGAATGCTTTAGTTTCCAATTCTGAAATTTCATCTGCTAAAAATGTATCTGAAGAAAGCCCTAATTCAATAGCAAAAATTTTATCAAATTTCTCCTTAAATATTTTTCCCATTCTATCTGTGCAATTGCCATAAAAGCTTTTATATGGTGTAAACGCATGAGCTGGTATTAATATTCCATTATATTTTTCTACTATATCTAATAGTTCATATGCTGAAATATCTGCTCTTTGTGAACTTAAAGTTATATTTTTTATATGATGACTCATTTCGTTTGAGAAACCTTTTATATCTTTTAAATGTGGAAAATAGCATAAATTATGTGCACTACCTGTTTTTCCCTTATCATTTATCTCTGATGTTTCTATTTCACTTCCTAGAATAATACAAACTTTATCCTTATATATTATTCCTCCATCTTCTATTTCATAAGCATCTCCCTGTTTTAAAAAGTTTTCTATATCTTCTATTACATATGGTGATGCACAATCTATAATTCCTACTACATTTATACCTTTTCTATCTACGCATTCTTTTGCTATGTTTGCAAAATTTAGTGATCTTGCAGCAGTTATCTTTATTGGTTTATTATTTTCGCTTCTTCCTATGTGTACATGTAAATCTGCAAATATTTGGTACATTTAATTTCTCCTTTTTTTAATATTCTCCTATTCCAAAATCACTTGCTCTTTGAGCTCTATTTTCTTCTTCTTCCATAGCTTTTTGAGTTTCTGATTTTCCTTGATAATTGTTTATTTCTTCTAATACTTGTTTTTTATCTGGTCTTCTTAAAACATTTATTACATCTTTTACTTCTTTACCATTTCTTGAATATGCATTTGTTATTTTTATTAGGTCTGCAACTGGTCCATTAAAATCATTATTATTTTTTAATCCATAATCACTTATACTCATACTTTTACACCTTCTTCTATAAATATAAACTCTTTGAATTTATCTAAAAATCTATTTTCTACTCCTTTTAAGTTTCGGTACTCTGTTAAAACTAATGCTTCATCTATTGGAAATCCTTTTCTTTCCGGTCTATCTAAAACTAATCCTCCAAAATTATCTACAAGTTCTAGTATATCGCTTTCTGGTTCTCTTGGACTACTTCCACTATATCTATTAACCTCTTCACATATTTTACAAAATCTTTTGTCAAAACCTAATGTAGCTAGATAATTAGCCCCGTTTTTAGCATAACTTCTTATTGTTTCTATATCTGTTGCATCTTTTTTCTTTTTACATCCACAAAGTATACACGCAGTTATAACAAGATTCTTATCTACTCCTAGGTTCATATCATCCATAAACATTCTTGCTAATTCTGTTTTAAAAATAACTGTATTATCAAAATATATTCCTGTTCTTTTTTGTAGGTAATATGCTATTTCTAACTTTTTTATATAATCTTGCTCTTGTAGTATATAATCAGCAAAAGTCTCCATAATTGCCTCCTAATATCTTTTGTATAAATATACATAATTTTACAGATTAATTATATTTCATGAAAAAAAATAATACAATATATGTTACACAAATGTCATATTAATGTAACAGAATTGTATTATATCTTTTAAATACTATTTATAGCATTTCTTGCTAGTTCATCACATCTATTATTATATTCATTATCACTGTGGCCTTTAACTTTTATAAATTCCACATCATGTATTTTAGTTAGATTATATAGTTCTTGCCATAATTCCTTATTTTTTACTGGTTCCTTACTTGAATTTTTCCAACCATTTTTTAACCAGCCAAAAATCCACTTTTGTACAAAAGCATTTACTACATATGCACTATCACTATATAATTTTACTTTACATGGAAATTTTAATAATTTTAGTCCCTCTATTACTGCTGTTAATTCCATTATGTTATTAGTTGTATTATCTTTTCCTCCCGAAATTTCTTTTTTAGTATCTTTATACATTAATATTGCGCCCCATCCACCAGGTCCTGGATTTCCTGAACATGCGCCATCTGTATATATTGTAACTTCTTCCATTGTATTTTCCTTTTCTATTTTAATTTTCTTGTTTATTGTAATTAAATCAATTTTATGATATTATATCAATAAATATTTTTAATTGCAATAAGGAGAGCTTATTTATGGCAAATGTTCTTGGAATAGTAGGTGAATATAACCCATTTCATAATGGACACAAATATCACTTAGAAAAGTCAAAACAACTTATAGATGCCGATTATACAATTGCCATTATTTCTGGCAATTTTGTTCAGCGTGGAAATGTATCTATTGTAGACAAATGGACAAAAGCCCAAATGGCTCTTTGTAATGGTGTAGACTTAGTTATTGAGCTTCCAACTATATACAGTATATCTAGTGCCGAAAATTTTGCTTATGGAGCTGTTAAAATATTAGATTCTTTAAATATTGTAGATTATATTTCTTTTGGTAGTGAATTTGGTGATTTATCTGTATTAGATAAGTTCGCTGATATTTTTTATTATCAACCATCTGAATATGTTTCTCTTTTAAATCATGAATTAGCCAAAGGATTAGCTTTTCCAAAGGCTAGAGAAAATGCTATTTTAATGTATTTAAATGATATTAGAAAATACTCTAACATTTTATCTAATCCAAACAATATATTAGCAATTGAATATTTAAAAGCATTAAAAAGAACAAAAAGCTTTATAAAACCAATTACTATAAAAAGAGAAAATGTCGGTTACAATGATCTTGGTGTTTCTAATTCATTTGCAAGTGCTACATCTATTCGAGATATGATTATTAATAATAGTTTTACTAGATTGCCATATGTAATGCCTAGTCAAACATACAAAATTTTATATCATTCTTTTCAAAAAGGTCATTATGTTAAAGATTTATCTAAATTTGAAAAAGAAATTATTTATACATTAAGAAAAATGAGTTTAGCTGAAATTGCTAATCTTCCTGATGTTTGTGAAGGGTTAGAACATGCAATAAAAAATGCTGCTAATTCTTGTAATACTCTTGCTGAATTTATGAATATAATTCAAACCAAAAGATACACTTCTACTAGAATTCAAAGAATTTTGCTTTATGCTCTTTTAGGTATTACTAAATCAGATATGAAGATGTCATACAAAACATCTCCTTATATTAGAGTTTTAGGCTTTAACCAAAAAGGCAGAGATTTACTTTCTGTTATTTCGCACTCTAAAAAAAATACAGAAGTTATTACATCTGTAAAAAAATTTTTAGATTCTAATCCAAATAAAAACCTAAAGCATTTATTAAGTATAGACATTACAGCAACAAACATTTATACTTTAGGATATGTAGAAGATTCTTGGTCTAATTTGGACTTTACTAATAATATGATTATTTTATAATGCTATTTAGACTTTATTCATTATGTGAATATTTTCTATTTTAGCATTCATTTCTCTTGCAATAATACTTTGTATTTGTGCTGTATCTTCCTTACTTAGCTTTTCTTTTTTTATTACTACATTTATGCTATCATCATTTGAATATACAAGACAATCCTCAAACCCCTTAGTTTTTATTAGATTCTCAGATATCATTATAGCATTCTTAGTATTATTTATATTGGTTATTTCTTTTTGCGCTTCTTCTTTTTGTTTACTTGAAGTTGTAGTACTGTCTAAAATTTTTTGATAAGATTCTAGCATTTGTGAATACATTGTATCTCTTTCTAATCTAGAAGCTGAATAATAATTTTCATTATTTTTTATTTCTGAATTTGTATTAACTGTATTTACTTTATCTATATTTTCTACACTAGTACTATTACTATTTTCTGTTTTGTTTTCTATAATATTTGAATTTACATTATTGCTAGAATTATTAGTTTCTACTATATTGCTACTTACTAATGTAGCATCTCCAATGCTTGCTATCTTTCCTTCTGTTGTTACTGTTTGATTTGAATTATAATTTAAATACCCTGCTGTTACTAACATTAATGCTAGTACTAATATTGTTAATTGATTCTTTTTTATAATTTTCATAATTCCTCCTCATATAACAAAGCGATATCGAGTCGCTCTCATTTAGTTATTTTTCTTTTCAAATACTTGAATTTTATGGGTTGCAAGACCTGTTGCCGCTTCCACTGCCTGAATAATATTTGCTTTTATATTAGAGTTATTTGCACCATCTGCTGTAATAATTGCCCCTTCGATTTTAGGACTTATTGTTTTTTGTGTAATTATATTATTTTTTCCATTTTTATCTTGATATACTACTTCTTGCGTTACATCACTTTCTTCTACTTGTCTTGTACCTCCACCAGAATCAGACTCATTAGTATTGCTTGTTTTTTCTGTTTTGTTATAAACTGGTATAATTTGAGTGCTTTCTGTATATGTTAGCATAACATTTACATTTCCAACTCCATTTATACTTGATAATATTTTCTCTAACTTTTTTTCTAAATCCTCATCACTATTTGTATTTTTTTCTTTGCTGGCTAATTCTTTATTAGTAGTAGTTTGTTTGCTTTCTTGTTTGTCATCTTTCCAAATAAAGTTTATTGCTACTATTGTTATAATTAAGATAATTAGTAAGAATATTAAATTTTCTACCTTCTTTTTATTATCTCCATCTCCATTTAAAAACTTATTGAGTCTTTCTTTAAGCAAATTTATCACTCCTTTATCTTTGGTTTACATTAATTTTTGATTTGTCCAAACTATATTCTTCGCTTAATATCTTTTTTATCTCCTCTACTTCTTTTTTGCTAATTTCTTGCTTTTCTTCTTTTCTTCCTATATTTATTTTTTCTATTTCATTTATTGAATTAGAAGAGCTTTTGTTTTCTTTATCATCTTTTTGTACTTCGATATTAATTGATCTTATTTGCATATTATTTTCATCATTATTATATATATATATGCTTAGGCTTGTTGTTTTATAACCTTTTAGTGCTAATTTATTTTTAATATCATCTTTAATTGTTTTTTCAAAAGTATTTTGTATTATCTCTTTAGAATTTAAATTACTATTTACTTCTATTGCATTTTCTTGTTTAAAATACTTTTTTAATGTTTCTCCTGAAAATTGGTTATCACTTAAATTAATAAATTTAGACACAATAGGATTAACTAATACAAATAGCACATATAAATTAATAATCATCTTTATATACTTTTTATTTTTTCCATTTGGAAGAATCAACTCAAAAATAACAGCTATTATTATTGCTACTATAACTTGATTAACCCAGCCTTTTAACCATCCTAGCATCTTTTCTCCTATCTATACAATAATGTAGCATTTGATACTTTAATTACAATTGCCAAACCTATAATTAGAGTTACCGTAACACAAAATACAATTGCCAATAATATCTTAAATGTTTCAGATATTTTTTCTAAGAGATTGACTATTCTCGTATCTGCAATAGGTTCACATATAGCTGACATAAAACTATACATTACAGTTAATATTGTTAGTTTTATAATTGGTGTTAAACAGATTCCAATTATTACTATAATGCCAATAAGTCCAACAGCGTTTTTTAATATTCCTGCGCAACCTATTACTGCATCAGTTGCATCTCCAAGTATCTTTCCTACAACAGGTATAACAGTTGAAACTGCTGCTTTCGCTGTTTTAGCTGTTACTCCATCTACTGTTTGTGTTAAGCTACCTTCTAATGATAATACTGTAACAAATAATGTCATTATTACTCCTAAAATCCATATTGTAGATGAGTTTAAAAATTTAGATATTTTAGATACTTTTATTTCATTTGAAATTTGAGAAATTATATTTAAACTAGTTGAAATTAAAATAATTGGTAATATAAAATTAATAATTGTATTTCCTATAAAGCTTATTAGAAGTAATAATATTGGTTGTACAACACTTGCTGATGTTATGGCTCCTGTTGTTAGCATTAATGTAATTAATATTGGTAGTATACTATTTGTAAAACCAACTAAATCTTGTATAGTATCTTTTACTATAGTAAGACAATTTGAAAAACTTGCTAAAATTACAACTGAAATCATTATAAATTCCACAAAGTACGCTATTTGTGAAACACTTTTATTTTCCAAAGTATCTGTTATTGCTATTAAAATGCTATGTATAATAATTATTATTAAAACTATTCCGAATACCACTTATACAGTCTTTAAATTCTTTTCCTAATAATCTAAAAATAATTTTAAATATATTTATATTCTCTATTTTTCCTGTCAATGCAGAATTGAATATTTCATTTATGTTTATCTCTTCTAATGAATCCTTTGTATATTTATTAGATAAATCGATAAATTCTGAAATTCCTAAATCTTTTTGTTGTTCTTCCATAATTTGTGTATTGTCTATGTTATTGTCTGATGCTTGTACAACATTGTAGTTTATTAAGAAGATAAATAGTATAAGTGTTAATACCTTTTTTATCTTTTGCATTTTTTTCCTCTCTACTATTGTATAATTTTTAGGATAGTTTCTAATAAAGCTGTAATAATTGGAATAGAAATTGAAATTATTATTACTTTTCCTCCTAAGTCCATCTTACGTGCAATTGCTGTTTCTCCACAATCATTTGAAACACTTACTGCAAATTCTGTTAAAAATGCTATTCCTGTTATTTTTAATAATAAAGATAAATATTGACTATTAATATTCGCTTTACTAGATATATTTTTAAGTAAATCTAATACTCCTGATAATTGTGTTAAAGATATAAATAAAATTGCTATTCCTGCTATTAATGAGACATAAATTGCAAATTCTGGCTTATACTGCTTTAGTATTAAAATAATTACCACCGCTATTAGTCCTATACCAATAATTTTAACAATATCCATATTTTTCCTTTCCTATACTCAAGAAATATCTATAAGTTAAATAATGTTCTTACTGTTTCAAACAAAGTACTTATTTCTTTTATGACCATTGTTAGTACAATTACTAACCCAGCAAGTGTAGTCATCATAGCTTGATCTTCTCTTCCAGCTCTTACTAATACTTGATGCAACACAGCAACTAAAATTCCAATTGCAGCTATTTTAAATAATAAATTAATATCCATTTTATCCTCCATAAATTATATTAGTATAATTACTAAAGCTAGCCCTACTGTTGCTCCTAGAGTTTTATACAATTTGGCATTTTTTTCTTCATTCTTCTCTGCTTTTTTTATTTGAGTTGTTATAAATGTTTGAGCTAGCTCTATTTGACTAACTTGTCCTTCTTTATCAGTTTTTCCTAACATTTTAAATAAATTTTCAAGTATTTGTATATCTTCCTGTTCTAAATTATTTCTTGAGTTCTTTATTGATTTTTTCCAGGCTATTTCAGCATTATCATTTTCTAGTTTATTTTCTATCTCATGTACTAAGTTTCCAATATTTCCTTTTACTAAATTATTCATCTGTAAAAAAATTTCTTTAAGAGGTTCATATGTAAATTTAATTTTATTTTCTAATATATCTAAAAACATCTGAATTTCTTTTAATTCCATTACCCTATTAGAATATTTTTTAGATATTAAGTAACCTATTAGAAATGTAACTATAAAAACAAAAAAAATACTTGTGTATTTTATTAATATCATTTCATTCCTCCATATATTATATATATTCATAAAATATATTTTTTAGAACATAATATTTATTTTAAATCTTCTATAATAATTTTATTTCTATTAATTCTTTTAATATTGGACTATTTTTTATGCTTTCTATATTATTTCCATGTGCTGTAAATATTCCTTTTACTCCAGAAGTAACAGCATACTTAATTGCTTCCACATCATTTTTAGTTCCAATTTCATCTGCACATATAATATCTGGTGCCATACTTCTTACTAACATTCTTATTCCTATATCTTTACTTACATTGCTTAAAATATCCACTTTTAATCCCATATCATTTTGCGGCTCATTTTTATACATTGCTGCAATTTCGCCTCTTTCATCTACCACTCCTATAGTTTTATTCTTACTTATTTGCCTTATTAAATCTCTTAATATAGTAGTTTTACCAGCTCCTGGTGGCGATACTATTAAAGTGTTATATATATTATTATTTTCAATAACTTTTTCTTTAATATAATCTGCTGCTCCTAAAACTTGTTTTGCTATTCTAAAATTCAAGCTATATATATAATTAATATT
>JABLTL010062146.1_pt1 | contig 55128 bp, 29 predicted proteins | sample 7160151 | NCBI WGS metagenome assembly JABLTL01 (sample SAMN14651223, study PRJNA627086) | human gut metagenome | isolation source: feces | host: Homo sapiens | reverse complement strand
AATTAATTGACATTTCAAAAGAAGATAAGACAGAAGAAGAGGAACAAAAAGATAAATTGGTTTATACTTAGTTCTGTGCTAAGGAGATAACACTTAACACAGAATATATAGAATGCTCCCATAGCTCAGTTGGTCAGAGCAACCGGCTCATAACCGGTGGGTCCTAGGTTCAAGTCCTAGTGGGAGCACCATATTATAAGAAGAATATCGTTTTAGATATTCTTTTTTTGTGAAAATCTCCAGATGGTCTAAGTTTCGTTTAACTTAATAAAAAGAAGAAATTTTCATTTGACGGAGAAAAACACTTTATAAATATAAATAGTGTAATTATCAAATGAATAAATTACACTATTTATTGAGTTTATGATATTAAGTTTAATGGACGAATATTTATTATATTCAAAGTTACTTATTAGCTAATTTTGAGAGATTCAGAATATTAATTATTTTCTATAATTTCAAAATTACTAAGATCAGGTAATGCTACGTTTTCATCAGTAATATCATTAAAACTAGATTCAATTAATATAGTAGTATTGTTATTATTTGTTATACCAGTACATAAATAATTATTTTTATTTATATATGTGAAATTATTATCTGAAAGTTTTATTTCATAACATTTTATTCCATAAAAATTTTTGCTAGATATTGAACTTGTAAATGCTAATTGAATGTATTGTCCAATATTATGTGCTCCTAATTCATTATACAATATACTAGAACCTAAAAGATTTTCTAAATCATTTACCTTTGTAGCAGATTTAATTTCTTTACCATTTATTTGAATATCTGAAATTATCCAACCAATGTTTTGATTATAATCTTTATATATTAATCTAGTACCATCTTCTGATGAACGTTTGTATAAAGATATATTATCTTTTCTCCAAGTTTCAATCTCAATATTATTAGAGATTTTGTATTTCTGATGAAAATTTGTTATTTGAGAGTATTCTTTCATTTGTTTATCATATTTATAAATAATGTATGTTTTTCTGGCTAAATTCCCAATAAATGAAATAATAATAATGAATATTATAAAAAATAAAATTTTTTTATTCATAAAAATCACCTCCTTTTAAAGAGAGTATATAATATATATATTTATTTTTCAATATTTTTTGAAAAAAAAAGAAAACATAAAATTTACTAATGAAAAAAGGAAGGATAATATGATTAAAAGTTTCAAGAAGATTTTTGCAATTATGCTATCTTTTTTATGCTTTCATTATTTACAATTTCTGCATTTGCTTTAGAAAATGTTTCTACCATGTCAGATGGTCATTTTCCTTATTATGCAAGTTATTGGTATAATTCCTCTGACGATAAAACTGAATTTGATTTGCTGGTATTAGGAAATACATCTGGAAAAAGTCAAACAGGAATTACAATAGGAGTTAATTCTTTTGGGAGTCAAACCACTGTATATTATCGAGTTTATAATGCTAATACAGGGAGACTGATCTATAAGGCAGATAATCAAGCTGATTACCTTTGGAATGTTGAAGGGTTAAATCAAGTAGTTTTGCAACTTTCAACTTGCCGAATGTATAAAGTAAAGTGTTCTGTAATATCTTTTCCGGAGAATACTAGCGGAAGAGTTATGGTTTGGACTTATTAAAAGTGTAGTTTTATTATAATTTAGTAAATTTTATGTTTTGCGCCAATTAATATATTTAATTGGCGATTTTTTATTATAAAAAAATAGTCTTTATATTATAAATAAAGACTATCTAAGAATAATTTATTTTTTATTTAATTAAAAATAATTCCAGTTTCATTAAAATTTTCTTTTGCAGAAATTTCTAAATTATCAACAGCCTGGTATCCTAAAAATCTACTAACATTTTTTTGAGTAATACCAGTTTCAGTTGCAATAGTATCTATTGAAGAGAAACCATTTAAATCTATGTATTTTCTAAAAGTAGATAATTCTAGATTATCTCTATTAGCACATTTTGGACAGACATCTCCAGAATTTGTGTGAAAAGCTCCACAACGAGTGCATTTATTTAATTCCATATAAACCTCCATCTTAAGTAGATATTTAATAATATCCTGTAAAATAAAAAATATGTAAAACTACTTAAATAAAATTAATATAATTTCTTAGCTGATTTTATCATAAAAAAAAGAAAAATGGAATAGATTCTAGAAAAAATTTTATAAATAAAATGAGCATTAAAGTAATAGAAAAACATATTATAAAATAGATTATGTAGAGGAGAAATATTATGAAAAAGGTTCTATTTATTTTACACAAAAAATATTATAATAATAATTATATGATATATATGAAAATACTGAAATTAGCAGGATATGAAATACATATTATAACCAATACAAAGGAAACAATAAAATATTGTGATATACAAAAAGAATTAACATTAGATATATTTAAGGTAAAAAATAAGATAAATAATTATGAAATGATATTTTGTAATTCTAGAATAATAGAAATAATAATAAAAATCATTAAATTTAAAGAAAAAAACAAAATCATATATATAAATAACACAGGAAGTTCTCAAAATAATAAAATAGTTAACTATAATGATAAGTCTTATAATAATAAAGAAGATTATGTATTTTGTAGTATAGGAGAATTTAATAAACATAATAATCAAATTATGCAACTTGAATCTATGATAAGAATAATAAAAAAATATCCTCAAGTCAAATTAATGTTAATAGGACAAGGAAAGCTAAAAGATTATTATGAGCACATAATTGATAAATATGGATTAAGTGAAAATGTTGAAATAGTAGAAAATATAAGTTTTAAAATTGACATTATAAAAAAATCAAATTGTATTATATCAACTAGAAAAAGAGAAGAATTTGCATTAGATAATATAATAGCAATAATTCTAAACAAACCAATACTTGTATCAAATGTTGGAATAAATAAACTAATTTTTAAACAAGAAAATATTTTTTATAATTCAGATGAGTTAAAAGAAAAAATGAAAAGTAATATAGAAGAAAATAAAGATTTTGAAAAGTATTATGATATTGAATTAAATGAAAGAGAAGAAATATTAAAAAGCGAAAGTATTTAAACTTTCGCTTTTTTGGATTATAGCAAAATTACATTTGTTGATTTCCAGGTATAAAATAATCAACAACTCCATAAATTAGTGCCCCGATAATTGCAGCCATCCAAGAAATTGAGTATCCAGCTACAAAAAATTGAGTCAAATATAATATAATAGCTGCTAATGCAAAACCTACAAATCCTTTTCCAAAAGGACTAGCATGTAAACCTGTGAATTTGACAATTAAATAGTCCATAATAGTTAAAACAATTGCAGCAATAGCTAAAGCCCAAATATTATTTATAGAGAACCCAGGCGTAAAAAATGCTGTAATTGCTAAAACTATAGCAGCTGTAACTAATCTGCCGACAATTTGCCAAACTGTAGATGTTCCATTAGAAGTATTAGAATTACTTTGTGTATTATTTGCCATATAAAAACCTCCTTATTAAAAATTTCAAGGTTACAAAATTATTATTTACATCAAAAAAAATATTATACAAAAATCGTATAAAATTATAAAAAGTGAAGAAAATACAATTAAAAATTCAAAAAGAAGAGAGGATTTTATGCTAATAACTTTTTTGAGAGCAATATTTTTATACATAGTTGTTTTAATTGTGATGAGATTAATGGGAAAAAGAGAAATTGGACAGATGCAACCATTTGAATTAGCAATATCAATAATGATAGCAGATTTAGCTGCTACGCCTATGGCAGAGACAGGAATACCAATATCAAATGGAATTGTACCTATTTTAGGACTATTAGTCATGCATCTAGTTATATCAACATTAAACATAAAAAGTACAAAAGCAAGAGAAATTATATGTGGAAAACCATCAATATTAATATATAGAGGAAAGATAGATGAAAAAACTTTAAGAAAAGAAAGATTTACTATTAATGAACTTGAAGAAAGATTGAGAGACAATAATATATTTAATATAGGAGATGTAGATTATGCAATATTAGAAACTAGTGGGCAAGTAACAGTTATACCAAAGCCTAATAAAAGAAATACAACTCCAGAAGATTTTAATATAGAACCAGAATATGAGGGGATTTCGTATGATTTAGTAGTAGATGGAAAAGTAATGTATAAAAATTTGGAAAAAATAGGTAAAAACTATAAATGGCTTGAGAGACAATCAGAAAAATTTGGAATAAAACCAGAAGAGGCATTAATAATTACGATTGATGGAAATAATAACTTTTTTTGTCAACCCTTACAAAATAAAAATTAGAGGTGAAAAAATGTATAAAGAAACAACTATATGTATATGTATTATTATATTAATAATATGGTTAGATATATTAACTCAAAATTATACAAAAACATCAACAATTGAAATAACTGAATGTTTATCTGAATTAAAAAAAGAAATTGAGGATAAAAGTTTAGAAAATGCAAAAGAAAAACTTGGAGAATTAGACAAAAAATGGGATGAGAAACATGATAAGCTTGCATATTATATTGAACATGATGAACTTGAAAAAGTGGATACAGCAATAGTACAAGTTAAGAGTTTTGTAGAAAATGAAGAGATTCCATCTGCAATAGCAGAATTAGAAACAGGAAAATTTGTATTAGAACATATAGAAAGAAAATATAAATTTAATTTACAAAATATTTTTTAATAAAGAATAAAATTGACAAATATGAATAAATGCTATATTATACAGAAGTACGCCTATTGGCAATATTATAATTAATAAAGAATGGGGGATAAATATGGCTACTATTGATAATTATTCATTCATCTGTGTTGAAAATGAAAGAATGAGATTTGCTAGACCAAATGATATGAATGATCCTAAACGGAAAATCATTATTGTAGGAACACTATGCGGAAGTCAAAATGATAAGACATTACAAATTATCGAAGTAGAAAGGTATGAAAAAACTTATATTATAGGAAAATATAGATCTTTTAATTCTATTTATTATATTGGAAAAAAATCTAAAGAAATGAAAGGATTTGAAAGAATGATAAGAGAAAATATTCCTGTAATCACGAGTTTTAGAATTGGATATGCATATAGACCAGAAGCAATTGGAAAACATATTCCATGTATTATTGGTAAAGTAGAACACGAAGAAGATGAACAAATTATTTATGTAGAAGAGCAAAACTTTGAGGAGAATACTATTACAGATATAAATGGAAGAAAATATTTTATTGATTGGTTAAGCATGGACCCAAGACAGTATCAAAACTTGGTTGCAGAATTGAATAATAAGTTTCCTAAAAAGTTAAAGAAATATTTTATGAGTTTTTGTGGTAAAGGCTTGAAATTTGATATGATTGCTTTAAATGATAGCCTTCCTATTCTTGGAGTTGCAGGAGCATTCAAAATTAAATGATTCTGAAAAAACTTGTCTTGAAAAAGGCAAGTTTTTTGTGTGTATATGAAAATATATAAACAAAAATGAAAAAAGTGAATATATTAATAAAAAGGAGTAGACTGTATGGAAGATAATATAATAATTGAAGATATAGAATTTAAAGAAGAACTATATCGAAAAAATATAGAAAAAGAAGAAATTAAAATATCAAATATTCATGGAATAGGAGATGAAAAAAATGCAAATAACTAGAATGTTTGTGCCTAAATATAAGTATGATATAAAATGTCCGTATGAAATGCAACCTGAATTTATTATAGTTCATAATACAGAAAATGATGCATCTGCAATGGCAGAAATATCATATATGATAGGAAATAACAAAAAAGTATCATTTCATTGTGCTGTTGATAATATAAGGATTGTACAAGGAGTTATGTTTAACCGTAATACGTGGAATGCAGGTGATGGAGTAAATGGTGATGGTAATAGAAAAGGAATTTCTATAGAAATTTGTTATTCAAAATCAGGAGGAGAAGAATTTGAAGATGCCCAAAGACTTACTGCAGAATATATTGCTTATTTATTAAAACAATATAATTGGGGAATTGATAAAGTAAAAAAACATCAAGATTTTTCAAATAAAAATTGTCCTCGTAGAACATTAGAAGAAGGATGGCAAAATTTTCTTAATCTAATTAATTTTTATTTAGAAGATAAGCCAATAAACAATGATGAAATAAAAGAAGGAAGTGATGAAAAAGTGAGAACTTATCAAAATGGTAGTACAAGTGAAATCGTATATGCAGATACAGATTGTACTAAAAGAATAGGAAGTTTAGATCCAAGAGAAAGATGTGATTGTTTTGGAACTTTTTATGACAAAGCTATGGTTAGATATAAAGTTAATGGAACAAATAACTATAAAATAGGCTTTTGTAAATGGCTGGGTGGAGTAAAATAAATAAAAATTTTGACATTTGGGGACAAATATGTTATAATATAAGTGTCTTTAGTTACTTGCACAGAGTTACTTTAGAGATTTTTGAAATTTCTGGAGGGCTGTGCAAAACCTCCAGATAATTGCATGGAGGTGCAAATATGTTTGCTGTAAAGTACAATGGTGGAAACAAGTCTTATTTTGGCTGTTCTGATCCTGATAAACTGGTGCGTGGCCAGATTTATGAGGTCATTGCAGTCAACGACCGTGGCTGGCAGACTGATTACACCCTTAAGGGTGTGGTTGGGCTGTTTAACTCAGTATGGTTTGACAAGGTAAATGTGTATAAGGCAATTACCAATCATCAGCCGTCTGTAGGCCATTCTATGGTCTGCACCAAAGTTGAACTGGTTGACGGAAAAATTGAGACAACCAGCTGGAAGACCTCTACCGTCATGAAGAGCGAAGAAATCGAGCAAGATGTGTTTAAGGTTACAACCTTGAATAGCATCTATATGACGATGTTAATTCGCTAAAGCAAACTAAAAAAGAAAATCTTTCTCCTCTTAATGAGGAGTTTTCTTTTTTAAAAAATAAATATTCAAAAAAGTGAATTGATATGATATAATCTCATAGAAAACGAAAGAATAAATAAAAGTTGATAGAAATTTTACCTTTTAATAGATCAACTTATTGAAAGGAACTAAAATATGGGGAAAAAAAGAAATAAAAGTAAAAATAAAATATTAGAAATTATTAGTTTATTAATTGTACTAGTAATAGTTTTAACAGGAAAAAATATTAATGAAAAAGATCATACGCAAGCAAATACAGAAATAACAGAAAATTCATCAACATTAACATATAGTTTGGAAGACATTCCAGAATATTCAGGCACACCATATGCGATATTAAATAATAATAAACCAGAATTTACAGAAAAAGATTATACAACGAAAAGTTTTGAAAATTATTCAGAACTAGATAGTTTGGGCAGATGTGGAGTAGCTTATGCAAATGTTTGTAAAGAAATAATGCCACCAGAGCGGAGATGAAAGAGGAAGCATAAGTAGTGTAACACCAACTGGTTGGAAACAGAAAAAATATAATGGAACATATTTATATAATAGATGTCATTTGATTGGATATCAATTATCAGATGAGGATGCTAATAAACAAAATTTGATAACTGGAACAAGATATTTTAATGTTGAAGGTATGTTGCCATTTGAAAATCAAGTTGCAGAATATATAAAAAAACAAAAAACAAATGAAAATAAACATGTTTTATATAGAGTAACCCCTATATATGAGGGGGATAATTTATTAGCAAGTGGAGTGCAAATGGAAGCATTGTCAGTTGAAGATAAAGGTGATGGAGTTTGTTTTAATGTATATGTTTATAATGTACAACCAGGTATAAAAATTAATTATGCAACAGGAGAAAGTTCATTAGAACAATAATTTCTAATAAATGTTAACCAAAGGAGAGTGAGTAGAGTTGAATTTAGATATTTTTGAAAACTTAATAGATAAAGTCAAGGAAAATGAATTTATTCAAAATTTTACAAAAGAGTTAGAAAAAAATATGGAAAATAGTATGCAAAAATCAATGTTAGAAAAATTTGTAAGTGATAATAAAATTATTTCAGAATATAAGGATAAAATGCTTATTAACAGAAATATGATATTGCGAGAATTAAACAATAATGAAATGTATTATATATATGATAAAAAAGGTTCAGATTATTTAGCAACAATATGTGAAAAAGGAAAAAGTCATGAGATAATAAGAATTCCTGAAAGAGATGTAAAATCTAATGTTAAAATTGATAGTGTATTAAGGAAAACAAATGATAAATTTGAATTAGATGAAGAAACAACTAGGCTTGTAAAAAATAAAATGGAAGAAATGTTTAAAAAGATACTTGAAGAACAAAATAAAATGATGGAAAGCCGAAGAATAGATGGACATATATATGAATATGTAGAAGGCTCAAAAAACAGTGTATGGTTAATGGATAACAATTTAAACAATGGAGAAGTATTTGAAGAAATACAACAAGAAGTATTTAAAGATGCACAAGAAGGAGATTTATTTGAATATATAAATGGAGAATATAAAATAAATAAGTGAAAGGAATATACTAAAAATGAGTATACAAAAAAACCAAGAATATATTGTAGATATTATAGATAATGGTTTCGAAGGAGAAGGAATTGCAAAAATAGATAATTTTACAATATTTATTCCAGGAACAATAAAAGGAGAAAAAGTAAGAGTACTTATAGTTAAAGTATTATCATCACATGGATTTGGAAAAATTGTAGAAATAATTGAAAAATCACAAGCTCGTCAAGATGTAGATTGCAATACATATAAAAGATGTGGTGGATGTAATTTAAGACATGTAAAATATGAAGAAACTTTAAAAATGAAACAAAATGCAGTACAAAGTCTTGTAAATAAAACATTGAAAAATAAACTACAAGTTAGAGAAACAGTAGGAATGGAAAATCCATTACATTATAGAAATAAAGCACAATATCCAATAGGAATAAATAAACAAGGTGAACCTGTAATTGGAGTTTTTGCCAATAGAACACATGAAGTTATTCCAATAGATAATTGTTTAATTCAAAATAAAAAATCAGAAGAAATTGCTAAATTTATAATTGAATTCATAAAAGAAAAAAATATTAGTATATATGATGAAAAAACAGGAAAAGGATTAGTTAGACATATTGTTACTAAAGTTGGAATAAAAACTGGAGAAATAATGTGTGTAATTGTTATAAACGGTCATAAAATTCCAAATGAAAATGAATTAGTTGAAAATTTGAAAACAAAATATCCTGAAATAAAGGCAATTGTAAAAAATATTAATATGAAAAATACAAATGTAATATTAGGACAAGAAAATATAAATTTATATGGAAATGGATATATAGAAGATATTTTAGGTGAATATAAATTTAAAATATCACCATTGTCATTTTATCAAGTAAATCCTGTACAAGCAGAAAAATTATATGATTTAGGTGTTAGTATGGCAGAAATTACAAAAAATGATATTGTATTTGATTTATATTGTGGAATAGGAACAATTTCTTTATTTATGTCTAAATTTGCCAAAAAAGTATATGGAATTGAAATTGTTGAAGAAGCGGTAAAAATGGCTAAAGAAAATGCTCAGAATAATAATGTATCAAATACAGAATTTTTTGCAGGTGATGTTGAAATTGTACTTGATGACTTGATTAATAATAAAGGACTTAAGGCTGATGTTGTTATGTTTGATCCACCTCGTAAAGGGTTAGATAAAAAGAGTATAGATAATATTTTGAATATTAGACCAAAAAAGATAGTTTATATTAGTTGTAATCCTGCTACTTTGATAAGGGATTTAGCTGATTTTGAGAATGAGTATGATATCAAAACAATAATACCAGTTGATATGTTTCCTTTTACATCACATGTTGAATGTGTTGCAACATTACAATTAAAATAATAAATACAAATAAGAAACACAGATTGATAGTGTTTCTTATTTTATAGAATATCATAAAAATTTTTAAAAATATATCCTTTATCTTTTAAATATTTAATAGAATCCTTTAAAACAATAGAAGAATTACTAACATCTTTAGTATCATGCATTAAAATAACAAGAACATCTTTGTTTTGGGAGGATTTTATTAAATTATTCAACAATTGTGAAGAAGAATACTTTTTTACTGAATCATTATTTAAACAATTCCAATCAATATAGTTAAAATCAATATTTTGAAGAAGTTTTACTGCTTCTTTCTTTTTTGCTTTATTTGAAGGAGACATAAAACCGTTTGGAAATCTAAAAATATGTGAACAGTAATTTGGAACTCCAATTGCATTTCCAATAGCTAGATCAGTCTTTTTTAGTTCATTTAAAAAATTATCAGAGCTTTTATATAACAAATTATTATTATGAGAATACCCATGATTAGCAATATAGTGACCTTCATCATATGCTCTTTTAGTTATTTCTGGATGTGAATCAACACATTTTCCGATTACAAAAAAAGATGCTTTTACATTTTCTTCTTTTAAAATATCTAGAACTTTAGGAGTTACTGAAATATTAGGACCATCATCAAAAGTTAAAAATGCAATTTTTTTATTAGGATATAATTCAATAAGTTTTTTATATAAATTGTTTGAGTCATTTTGGATATCAGAAATAGTATTTGATGTTTTGAAAATAGAAAAATATATACCAAAAGATAACAAGATAAATGTAAAAAATATTAGCATTAAAATTATTTTTTTATTGATAAAGTATACTTTCATAAAATCACCTTATTAATAATATGTATCAAAAACAGATTTATTAAAAATATTGTTAAATTTATAAAACTATGATAATATATTTGTATTATAGGAGAAAGAAAATGCAAATACCTGATTTTTTAATAAAAAAAATAAATAATGAATATAATGAAGAAATATGTAAAAAAATTAAAAATGGGCTTGTTTCAAAAAAGCCAGTTACTTTTAGAATAAATACATTAAAAACAGATAAAGAAAAAGTTATAAAAGAATTGAAAGAATCTAATATTGAATTTGAGGAAGTTAAATGGAATAATGATGCAATAATTATAAAAAATGCATTAGAAGAAGATATAAGAAAATTAAAGATATATGAAAATGGAGAAATTTATTTACAAAGTTTATCATCAATGATTCCTCCAGTTATACTTGAGCCAAAGGAAAAAGAAAATATATTAGATATGGCTGCTGCACCAGGAGGAAAAACAACACAAATATCTGCAATTTCAAGTGGAAAATCTTATATAACTGCATGTGAAAAAAATAAGATTAGATGTGATAGATTAAAGTATAATCTTCAAAAACAAGGTGTTGGAAATGTTAATGTAATGCAAGAAGATGCAAGAAAATTAAGTGATTTTTTCTCATTTGACAAAATATTATTAGATGCACCATGTAGTGGAAGTGGAACTGAAAGCGTATTTAATCAGAAATTTACAGAAGAATTAATACAAAGGTCTGCTAAAACTCAAGAAGAATTATTAACAAAAGCTTTAAAAATATTGAAAAAAGATGGTGAAATGGTATATTCTACTTGTTCGATTTTGAAAGAAGAAAATGAAAAAGTTCTAAATAAAGTTTTAAAAAAATTTAATGCAAAAATTGTTCCTATAGATAAAATAGAAGGAATCGAATATTTACCAGTTGAAATAGAAGGAACATTATGTATTTTACCAACAGAGTTATATGAAGGCTTTTTTGTTGCTAAAATAAGAAAATAAATATTTGATTTATAAAGAAAGGAAAAGATATTATGATGATACTAGTATTGAGATTAATGTGTGGTGGATTTTGGATGATTTCATATAGCATTGCTATTTATAAAGGAATAAAAGAAAAAAGTTATGCAATGCCATTTTTCTCATTGTGTTTAAATATTTCTTGGGAGATGCTTTATTTTAAGAAAGTCATAAATGGAGGCGATGGTGGATTAATATGGATAATTATTGATAGCATATGGCTTATTTTAGATGCTGGAATTTTAATTACATATTTCTTATATGGAAAAAAATATTATCCAGATAAATTAAAAAAATATTTTTGGGGATTTAGTATTTTCCAATTAATTATAGCAATGCTAATTATGAATGAGTTCTATACAACTTATCCATTTCATGCTAAAATAAATGCAGGCTTCTTTATAAATATTGTAATGTCTATGCTATTTATAGATATGTTAGTAAAGAGAAATGGAAAAGAGGGACAATCAATAATATTGGCAATTACGAAATTTATTGGAACATTAGCGGCAACAACATTAAGTGGATTTTGCTTTGGAGCAATAAGTCGAATTTCACTTGTTTTGGGTGGAATATCTGCTATTTTGGATATTATGTATATTTATTTACTGATAATATGGGATAAAAAAGAAGAGGGTAAAAAGTAAAAATTTTGCTCTTTTTTTGTGTTATATTTTTTATAAAAAATTAGCGAAAAAAACTATAAAAAAGTGTTAAAAAAACGCTAAATTTGTTGAAAAAAATCGTGTATTATGATATAAAATATATAGAGAGAAAAGATAGAAAAAAAGTACAAATGGGGGAAATATAAAAATGCGAAAAAGTAATATTATAATAAAAAAAGTAAGAAATTTAATGATACTAAGTATGGCTGTAATAGTTATTATTAGTGTCTATTTTAATATTTTAAATTCTAGAGCAAAAGAAACCACTGATATTGTAGCTAATGTAACTGATGAAACAGGAGAAGTTGATAGTCAGAAAGTTACTTTGGTTGCAACTGGAAATAAGGATGGTAATTATGAAATTTCTTTGCCTGAAACTATAAGCAATGTTTATGTTTCTAATTATAAAACTTTAAATGGTGATAAGAGTGCAAATGATAAAATTGTTCTTTCACAGGATGAGGTTGAAAATAAAGAGATTAATTTGGAAGTGAATTATGATAAAAAGAATGTGACTTCGACAAAAACTAATGAAGAGATGACTTTGTATAAACAAAATCTTGAATATGATGATAAAGGAATTTATGTAGAAGGGTATATGCCATTATTGGCACAAATAAATGTAATTCAAAATGAAAATGATATTTCTTTGGAGATATTGTATACAGTTGTTGAAAGTAATAATATGTCAACAAAAGAGATATATGTTCCAAGTGAATATGAACAAACATTAAAAATAACATTAAATAAAAAAAAGTATGGAGTAGAACAAAGTTTAATAAGTTCTACAGATGCAGAATATATAGTAGTAGAGCAAAGTGATTCAAAATTAGTAATAAATAATATATCATCAAATACAATAGATATAACAAATGAAGAAGTTCCAACAATTATTTCGAGTCAATATAATGGAGAAGATAACAAATATTATTTCGCTGGAGGACCAATAGCAAACTCACAAATAGAAAGTATAAAATTTGTTACAAATCCAAAAGAAGTACTTGGAACAAAATGGGATGCGTCAGAGAATGGAGATAATAGTGTAATAGCTGGATATATAGATAGTAATGGAAATGAATTATATGAAATATATGTAGCATCAAATTCAGATAAAACAACAAAAGTATATACACCAGAAGATGCAAGTTATATGTTTTATGAATGTAGCAATTTAACAACAATAGATATTCAAAATTTAGGGACAAGTAAAACAACAAACATGAACAGCATGTTTGCAATGTGTACAAATATTACAACATTGGAATTACAAAATTTTGATACAAGTAATGTAGAAGATATGGAAAATATGTTTTTTGGATGTGAAAATCTTGAAACATTAGATATAAGTAATTTTATTACAGCAAAAGTAACAACAATGTGTAATATGTTCCAAAATTGTAAAAAATTAACAGAATTAAATTTGGAAAGTTTTGATACATCTAAAGTAATTGATATGAACAGTATGTTTAATGGATGTGAAAGTTTAACAATATTAAATTTAAACAATTTTAATACAACAGAAGTAACAGACATGAGTTGGATGTTTTATAACTGTAAAAATATTACAACTTTAGATATAAGCAATTTTGATACAAGTAATGTAATAGATATGAGTGCAATGTTTTCTACATGTGAGAATTTAACAACATTGAATATAAGCAATTTTAATACAACAGAAGTAACAAGTATGAATGCAATGTTTTCAGACTGTAAGAAATTACAAATATTGAATATAAGCAATTTTAATATAAGTAAAGTTGAAGATATGAGTTTTATGTTTTCTGGATGTATTAAATTATCAGAATTAGACTTAGGAAAACAATTTACAAAAATAGCAAACGAAAATGAAGGAATTTTTGATGGATTAGAGGAAAATCAACTAGTAATTAAAGTACCAAGTGCAATATATGCAGGAAAAAATGAGATAAAATTAAATAATGGTTCAACAGATATAATAACTTTCTTAGACAATGTTAAAGTTGAATGCAAATATAAAATAGAATGGAAAAAAGTATCAAGTTCAGTAGATATTGCTCAAAAACAAATAAATGTTGTTTTACAAGCAGAAGGAGTTAATACAACATATGATTCAGCAAAAATCTTGACAGATGGAATTTCAAAATATCTGCAATTATATATAGATGGGAAAATAGTAGATAATTTGACTGTTACGATAGAAAATCAAGAAGTAAAAAACGGAAAATTACAATGTACATTGAAAATTAAAAATGAAGAAATAAAAGATGGAGAAGGTATGGCATTAGTTATAAAAGAAGATTCTGCAACAGATAAATATGGTAATGGGAATCTTGAAATAAAATTAATAATTACAGAACCATTACCTATAATGCAAAATACACAATATAATGGAGATGATAATAAATATTATTTTGCAGGAGGAACAATAGAAAATTCGAAAATAGAAAGCATAAAATTTGTTGCAAGTAAAGAAGAAGTTTTAGGTACACAATGGGATGCATCAAAAAATGGAAACAATAGTGTAATAGCTGGATATGTAGATAGTAATAATAATGGACTATATGAAATATATGTAGCATCAAACTCAGAAAAAACGACAAAAGTATATATGCCAGAAGATGCAAGTTATATGTTTTATGAAGGTAATAATTTAACGACAATAGATTTACAAAATATAAATACAAGTAAAACAATAAATATGAACAGTATGTTTGCAATATGTAACAATCTTACAACACTAAATTTAAGTAGTTTTGATACAAGCAAAGTAATAGACATGGAAAATATGTTTTATAAGAATGAAAAACTAGTAACATTGGATATAAGCAGTTTTAATACATCAGAAGTAACAACAATGAGTAATATGTTTTCAAATTGTACAAGTTTGACAAAATTAGATTTAAATAACTTTAATACAAGTAAAGTAACAGATATGAACAGTATGTTCTTTGAATGTAGAAACTTAGCTACATTAAACATAAGTAATTTTAATACACCTCAAGTAACAGATATGAGTTATATGTTCTATAATAATCAAAAACTAACAACAATAAATGTAAGTAATTTTAATACAAGTAATACAGTATATATGGGGGCAATGTTTTCTGGATGTAGTGCTATAACAACATTAGATATAAGTAATTTTGACATAAGCAAAGTAGAAGACATGAATTCAATGTTTAGAAGATGTAGTAACTTAACAACATTAGATTTAGGAAAAAAATTCACACAAATAGCAAGTGAATATGGAGATATGTTTGATGGAATAGGAAGTAATACAACATTAGTAATAAAAGTGCCAGAAGCAATATATTCAGGAGAAAAAGAAATAAGATTAAATAATACATCAGAAGAAAAAATACAATTTTCAAATAATGTTACAATAGATTGCAAATACAGAATAGACTGGAAAAAAATATCAAGTACAATAAACACAGAACAAAAACAAATTGAATTAATATTACAAGCAGAAGGAATTAATACAACATATAGTTCTAATAAATTAACAAATTCTAATCTAGAAAAGTATTTCGAAATATATGTTGATAGAGAAAAAACAACAGATATAAATATATCAATAAATAACCAAAAGGTTATTAATAATAAATTACAATGTACATTAACATTAGACTTTGAGAATGCAGTAGAAAGTGGAGAAGTAAGTATATTAATAAAAAGAGGAACTGCTCAAGACCAATACGAGAATAGCAACTTAGAACAAAAAATAATAGTTGATAATGCAGATTTTATAAAACCTTCAATTAAATACACATATTCAAAATCTGATATAGATAAAGATAATAAAATATTAACAATTAATTTTACTGCAACAGATAAAAACTTAGATACAGTAGCATCTGTATTACAAAAGAGTGATTTGAGCTTAGCAATATATAATTATGACTCAAATGGAAAAGGATATTGGGAAAATGTAGATATATCAGATGCTAATAATACATTGACTCAAAATATTAATGGAAAAGAAATTGATTATGTATTAACGATAAAAACACTTCCAATAGATATTGTAGAAAAATATGCAGGAAGAAGTGGATATGTAACACTTATTATACCAAAAGATAAAATTGTAGATATATTTGGAAATAAAAATGATGCCAAAACAATTACAGTAGGAATAAATGAGCCAACAGGAAATGGAAATAATCAGATTGTCGATGTAATAAACCCAATATGGACTGCAAGCAATATGACTTTTGATAATCAACAAGGAAAAATAACATTTAAATTAATTGGAACAGATAAATATTTTAAAGAATCAACATTAACTTCAAATAAAATAAAAACATTTATTGGTAAAGACGAAATAACTGGAACAATTGATATGAATATTGCGAAAACTAGTGATTTAACAGAAAAAAGAGATGAAGTAAATACAGTATATGGAATAGAATATTTAGTAACAATAAGTAATGTAAAATCACTTTATGAAGGTAATTTAAAACTAATAATAAATTCAGCGACTCTTGAAGATTTATATGGAAATTTCAGTAAAGAGACAGAAATATCATCATTAGGAATTGTAGATTTCAAGAAACCAAGTATTACAAAAATATCATCAGAAGTAGATAAAACAGCTAAAACGGAAAAAATTGTTTTTGAAGTAAGAGATAATTATTTTAAAGCAAGTACTTTAAATAAAAATGATATAAAGATTTTTGTTGATGAAGAGGATACCGGAAGTGAATTAACTAAAGAATTATCTGAAAAAGAAATACTTGATGAAAATGGTAAAAAAATCGGAATAAAATATACACTTCTAATAAGTGGATTTGAACAAAGAAAAAATGTAAATAACAAAAACTATAAAAACTGGAGTGGAACAGTAAGAATAGAAGTACCAGCTGAAAAAATATCTGATGAATATGGTAATTATAATGATAATACAAGTATTGATGGAGATTTTGTAGATGTAATAAAACCATCTATTACATATAAATATCTAACTACAGATATACAAGGAACAAATGATTCTGTTAAAATTGTGTTTGATATTACAGATAAATATTATAGTTTAGATGAACTAAAGTTAGAAGATTTGGCTATAAAAATGATGGTTGATGATGAAAGATATGATATATTAACAAATAAAAAAGTAGGAATATCTTTTAGTTCAGAAAATATAACTAATACAATTAATATAACTAAAGAAAATGGAGTTCAAAAAGGTCAATTGAACCAAGTTGTTGGTAAAAGATATACATTAATATTATCAAATTTAAGTAAGTTAATAGTAAATGATAATAGGCCAACTCTAGATTATAGTGGATTTTTATCTATATCAATTCCAAAAGATAAAGTTCAAGACACAAGTGAAAATAAAAATATTGCTCAAACAATAACAGTTGGAACAAGTATAGATGGAAATGAAACAAATGGTGGTTCTGTAATAGTTGATACAGTAAAACCAATATGGAAAGTAACAGAAAATAATAAACAAGTTGATAATGGAAATACATCAGAAATAGTACTTCAAGGAACAGATACATATTATTTAAGAAATACATTGACAACAGGAAGATATAATGCAACAGAAATAATGGATAAAATTAAAATATATGTTGATGGAATACAGACTTCAAATGGAATAACGATAGAAATTGGAAATGAAAAAGCGTTAAAAGAAAATAGAACAATAGACGGAAAAACTGAAGAAGTACAATATGGAGTCGAATATAATGTTAAAATTTCTGGATATGATAGTAATGCAAAATTTATTAGAATAGAAATGCAAGAAGGTACATTAGTAGATAAATCAGGAAATTTAAATAATAAAACTCAATTAGCAGTATTAAATACACTAAAATCAGCAGTAATAGATAAAGACAGCTCTGGTGTAATAAAAGAAACAAGCAAATTCTTAGGTGGAAATATTAAGAGAAACCAAATAGAAAAAATAAAAATTGTAACAAGTTTAAGTGAAGTAAAAGGAGCAACGTGGGATGTATCATCAAGTGGTGATAATTCAATATTAGCAGGATATATTGATGAAGATAACAATGGAAAATATGAAATATATATTGGAAGTGATTTCAATATATTTGGAAATACAGATTCTAGTTGGCTATTTGCACAAATGACTAACTTAAAAGTAATTGAAGGATTAAATAATCTATATACTATAAATGTAAAAGATATGAGCCATATGTTTGATGGAAATAAAGTTTTAAGTAGATTACAATTATCAAATAATTTTAATACAAAATCTGTAACAAATATGAGTCATATGTTTGAAAAATGTGAAATAATTTCAGAATTAGATTTAGGTCCAAATTTTGATACAGCAAATGTAAAGAATATGCAATATATGTTTGCAGGAAATTCTAATTTAACAAGTTTAGACTTAAAAGAAAAATTTGTAACAAATAATGTAACAGATATAAGTCATATGTTTGATGGAAATATAAAAATGAGTTCAATTATAGGAATAAATAAATTTAATACATCAAATGTAACAAATATGAGTGGACTATTTAAAAATTGTAATAATATTCCAAAAATAGACTTAGGTAACAATTTCGATACAACAAATGTAACAAATATGGATGAAATGTTCTTTAATTGTACTAATATAAGTGAGATTGATTTAGGTATAGCATTTAATAGAATAGCAGAATCACATACAAACTTTACTACTAATTGTGGTACAAATAGTACAAAAATATATGTTGGTGAAGCAATATATTCAAATGAACACAAATTCAGATTAAATAATTCTTCAAGTGATACAATAGAATACAATATCGGAACTATTATATGCAAATATCAAATAAAGATTTCTAAAATTTCAAGTTCTGTAAATGCTAATGATGGAACATTGACAGTTAAATTAAAGGCGACAGGATATAATACAACATATAGTTTAAATTCACTAGATGAAAGTAAAATAGGAGTATACGTTAATAATGAAAAAGCAGATTCTATAAACAAAACAGTAAATGCTACAGAAGTAAGTGATGGAATAGAATATACAATAGTTTTATCAAATTTTGAGCAATCAACATTCCAAAATAATAAAACATATAAAGAATGGAGTGGTAATGTAAGCTTAAAAATTGCAGAAGGTGTTGCATCAGATAAATATGGTCATAGAAACTTAGAAACAGAAATAAAAGATGATGAAAAGGATCGTAATACAGAAAACTTTATGTTTGCAGATTTCATAAAACCATCTATAATATATAGATCAGCAAATACAGAAATTGATGTAGAAAATAAAGTTGTTACAATGAAGTTTGACGTTAGAGATAAATATTATGTATCAAGTAATATAAATTTATCAGACATAATAATGAAAATATATAATGAGGCAAGTGACAAACAAGATAAATGGGAACAAGCAAAAATAAATAATATTATTTCTTATGAAGAATATGTTAATAATACTTTAAAAGAAAAAGGCTATGAGGGTGTCACTTTAGATGACATGGATGCAGAAACAATTGAAAAATTTGAGAATGGAATTCTTACAGAAGACTATTATCACCAAAATATAGAGACAAAATTCAACACATTAAGTTTTGAAGCAGATCAAGATGGATGTGGAGGAACATATACATTACAAATAAAAAATCTTGAACAAGAAATGGGTGAATTATACAAAAATTATAGTGGATATATAAGTTTCATAATTCCAGAAGGAAAAATACTAGATAAATCAGGAAATAAAAATATATCAAAAACAATAACATTAGGAATAAATGATCCCAAAATAGATGAAAATGAGCAACCAATAATTGTTGATGTTGTAAATCCAACTTTAAAAATCGAAAACACAAACATAGATAAAACAAAAGGAGAAGTAACTTTAGACATTGTAGGAACAGATAAATATTATCTTGAAAATACATTAACATTAGACAAAATACATTTATTTGTAGATGATGAAGAAACTGAAAAAATACAAAAACAATTTATTATTAATAATGGTGAAACAACTGAAAATGCAAATTCATATGCAATTCCATTATATGAAAATAGAGAAGGAAAACAAGTTCAATATGGTGTGAAATATCACTTAAAATTAAGTAGAATATCATTAGATAATGACCAAAATAATGAAGAGACTGAAAATGGAAAAATAGATATGACAATAGATGAAGGAGTGATTAAAGACAAATCAGGAAACATAAATTCAGAGTCAAAATTCGAAATTGGTGATATTGATACAATTTCACCAAAAGTAAATAAAATCAGTTCATCTATAGATAAAGTTAACAAAACTGCAGAAATTAAATTTTCTATAACAGATAAACATATAATAGAACCAAACATTTCTAATAATTATAGAATATATATTGATGAAGAAGATATAACAGATTCTGTAAATCAACAAATAGAAAAGGAACAGATAATTAAGACAAATTCTTTAGGAAAAGAAAAATTCATAGGATATAATTATACTATTACATTAAGTAATTTCGAGCAAAGGAGAAAAACTAATGGAAAAAATTATAAAGATTGGAGTGGAACTTTAAGACTTGAAATAGCAGAAGGTACAGCAGTAGATGAATATGAGAACAAAAACAAAACTACAAGTATTTTTGGAGAATTTGTAGATTTTACAAAACCATATATATCTTATAAATATAGTGAAAATGATATTGATAGAAATAGAGATATTGTTAAATTAGTTTTTGATGTAACAGATAAATATTATGATGCTAGAGATTTAACATTAGATGATCTACTAATAAAAATAAAAGTCGATGATAAGAGATTTGATATATTAAATAATGATAATGTAAACGTAAATTTAGAATCAAAAGAAATAAGAGAAACTATTAATAAAACTATTAATGGTAAAGTTGAAATTAACAAAGAAAATCAACTTGTGGGAAAAGAATACACACTAACAATTTCAAATTTATCAAAAGCAATAAAAGGAGAAGATAGAAAAACATTAGATTATAGTGGTATATTATCAGTATTAATAAATGATGTAGAAAAAGACACAAGTGAAAATATAAACAATAAAACAACACTTACAGTTGGTGTAAGCATTATTGGAACAAATGAAACAAATGGTGAAGAAGTAATTGTAGATACTGTAAAACCAATATGGGAAAAGCAAGAAAATGCTATAACAAATATAGATGAGAATACATTATCAAGTATTGCAATAAAAGGAACAGATACATATTATTCAAGAAATACATTAAGTGATGGTGAATATTCTGCAGCACAATTATCAGATAAAATAAAAGTATTTGTAGATAATCAAGAAACAACATCAGGAATAACAATAAACATAAAACAAGAAGAAGCATTGGAAGAAAATAGAGAAAACTTAGAAACTTATGAAATAAATAGAGTCCAATATGGAGTTGTTTTAAGGATAGAAGTAAAAGGATTTTCTAAATTAGCTGATCAAGTAAAAATTAAAATTATGACAGGAACATTGTTAGATTCTTCTGGAAATATAAATATAGAAACAGAATTTATAATGTATACCTGTTTAAAAGAAACAAATAAAGAGATATTATTTAACGAATCTACTAATAGTTTTGAAGATAATGGATTTTTAGGAAATACATCAGTAAAAAGAAATAAAATAGAAAAAATAACATTTGTAAATAGTATTGATCAAGTAAAAGGAACTACTTGGAATGCAGCTGCAAATGGTGACAATTCAATAATTGCAGGATATGAAGATAGTGATTCAAATGGATATTATGAAATATATATAGGAAGTAATGAAAACATATATGGAAATATAAATTCAAGTTATTTATTTGCTGGAATGGAAAACTTAAAAAATATAGTTGACATGAATAATTTATATATGTCTAATGCAACAAATATAGATTCATTATATTTTGGAGATAAAAAACTTCAAAATATAGAATTAGGAACAAATTTTAAAACAAACAATGTTACAAATATGGATAATTTATTTAGAGATTGTGAAACTTTAAATGGAATAAAATTAAATTCTGAATTTAATACATCAAAAGTAAAAACAATGAAGAATATGTTTAGAAATTGTAAAAATGTAGAAACATTATCATTAGGAATAGAATTTGATACAACAAATGTAACAAATATGTCAAATATGTTTAATGGATTAGAAAAAATCAAAAACATAAATCTTGAAAATAAATTTAACACAACAAATGTAACAAACATGGAATATATGTTTGCAAACTGTAAGAAATTAAAAGGAATAAACTTTACAGATAACTTTAATACAAGCAATGTAGAGAATATGAGATATATGTTCTACAATTGCAATTCTTCTGAATATATTAATTTTGGAGAAAACTTCAATACTGAAAAAGTAAAAGATATGAGCTATATGTTTGCTGAAAATAATACATTATCATCAATACAATTATCAAATGAATTTAATACTAAGAGTGTAGTAAACATGAATGGTATGTTTTACAATTGTAATAATGCAGATGAAATAAATTTAGGAAGTAAATTTTACACTATTAAAGCAAATAATATGAATAATATGTTTGAAAAATGTAGCAAATTAGTAGCATTAGATTTAGGACCAGCATTTACAAATATAGCAAATTCAAATGCAAATATGTTAAAAGATTGTGGAAAATCAGCAAATTCAACAATATATTGTGGTGAAGCAATATATGGTGATGTAAAGAATTTAAGATTAAATTCAAGCTCTTCTGTTCAAGTAAATTACTTAATAGGAAGAATAGAATGTAAATACAGAATAGAATGGAGTAAAGTAAGCTCAATATTAGATAAAGAAAATGAAAAATTGATAGTTACAATAAAAGCAGAAGGAATTAATACTATATATAAAGAAGGAACAGCAACTTTAACAGAAAGAAATATACATGTTTATGTAGATGGTGAACTTGCAGATGATGGAATAAATGTTGTAAAAACATTAAATTCAGGTGAGAACATCACAGGTGGAGTACAATATATATTAACAATTGAAAATTTTGAACAACAATCAAAACAAACAGAAAAGAAGTATTGCGAATGGAGTGGTAATGTAAGTGTTCAAATAGATAGAGGAATTGCATTTGATGAGTATGGAAATGGAAATTTAATGAATGAAATAAAAGATGAACAAGTTACAGAAAATACTGATGGAAAAATGTTCGTTGATTTCATAAAACCAGAAATAACATACAAATATTCAAAGGCAGACATCAATTATGATGATAAAACACTTGAAGTTGTTTTAAAAGTATATGATAAATATATTGGAAGAAGTGAGTTGACAACAGATGATATAACAGCTCAAATATATAATGAAGAGACTAAAAAGTATGACACAATAGAAAATGTATTAGCAACAATAAATACAAAATATACAGATAATGAGCTAGAAATAAGGTATCAAATAACTAATTTATCAAGAGAATTTATTGAAAAATATGCAAATTATAGTGGATATATTTCAATAATCGTTCCTGAAAATAAAATATTTGATATGTCTGGAAATGGAAACATTCAAAAAATTATAACAATAGGAATTAATAATCCAGATAATACAGGAGAAAATGTAATTGTAGATGTTGTAGATCCAGTATGGCATATTGAAAATGTAAGAACATTTAATAAAAATAAAGGAGAAACAACAGAAGATAGTTATGTATTAGTTGATTTAATAGGAACAGATAAGTATTTATCAAAATCAACATTATCTGAAAATGATTTATCAATATCTATAGATGGAGAAATTGTTTCAACTATAAGTAAAAAATTAGTAGAAAACACTAATGGAAAAAAATATGAAGAAATGTATGAAACAATTGATGGAACTAAGAAACTTTATGGAGTTAAATATACTTTGAAATTATCTAATTTCGAAGCTGGTGAAGAAGTAACAGACAGAGAATTTGCAGAATGGAGTGGTTCAACAACAATAATGGTAGAACCAGGATGTTTAGAGGATATAAGTAAAAACACTAATAAAAAAACAAGTTTAGGAATTGGAATTGTTGATTTCATAAGACCAGAATTTGTACAACAAGATTTAACATCTACAGATATAATGTTAGACAAAATAAAGAAAACACAAACAATCAAATTGAGTGCATATGATAAATTTATGTTACCACCAACAGATAAAGAATTAGAAAAAATCAAAAATTCAATAATTGTATATGTTGATTCTGAAATAGATAGAAATGTTACTAAAAAGTTAGAATATATAGAAAATAAATATGTATTAACATTAAGTGACTTCAAAGATGGCGGAAATGTAATGATACAAATACCAGAAAATGTTACAACAGATAAATATGGAAATGGAAACAAAGAATCAATTATTAAAGTTGTAGTAGATGAAATATCTCCAACAATAAATTACGAATATTCTAAAGATGAAACTAATAAAGAAGAGAAAAAATATACAATGGAATTTTCTGTATATGATAGACATTATAATGATTCAAGTAGAATAACATTAAACAATTTAAATACAATAAGAATGGGAAAATATGACTTGAAAAATCTTAGCCAGTTAAGCCAAATAAATTTAGCATTAGAGACTGACGAAGAAAATGATAAAGTATTTAAAATGATAAATGGAGAAAAAGTTTTAGTCGGAAGAAAATATAGATTGGTTATTTCAAATATTGATAAAGAAAATGGAATAGAATATACAGGAGCAGTTACTATAGTAATATCAGCAAATTCAGTACTTGATAAATACACAAATGGAAATATAGCAACAACAATAACATCAGGTGTTTATACAGATGAAAATGGAAATAAAACTCCAGAAGAAATTGTTGATGTAGTATCACCTGTAATCAAAACAGCAAACCTAAAGATACGAAATGAAACAATGACAATAACATTTGAGGTAAAAGATAGTTCTGGAATTAATGAAACAACATCAAAATTAATAGATAGTGAAACTAGAAATATAGATTTATCATTAATATCATTAATAGTTGGAGACAATACACAAAAATTATCTGCAAAAATGATAGGAAATGTAGAAGATATAGTAAATGAAGAAAATAAGAATATAGGATTTACATTTACTATAGAAATGCCAAAAGTTCAAGACATAGATAATGCATATTTATTATTCCCACAAGGAATAGTTGAAGATACAAAAGGAAATCAAAACAATTTGACAAAAATAGTATTATCAACAAAATTACTTGCAGTTGGAAATGAAACAGGTCCAAACAGTGGATTTTTAGGAAATACAAACATAAAAAGAAAAGACATACAAAGTGTAGAATTTGTAAATAATGTAATAATTCCAGTAGAACTACAAGGAACAAAATGGGATGTTTCACAAAGCCAAGATGGTTCAATAACAGCATGGTATAGAGAAACAGAAAATGGAAAATATGAAGTATATATTGGAAGTGAATTTGAAATAAATGCTAACACAGATTCAAGTTATTTATTTGCTAATATAGGAAGTAATTGTACAGAAGGAAATATAATAAGAAACCTAAAAGCTTTAAATACAAGTAATACAACAAATATGTCACATATGTTTGAAAACTTTGGAAATAGTTCAATGACTAAACTTGAATTAGGTGAGAAATTTGATATAAGTAAAGTAACAGATATGACAAAAATGTTCTATAATTGTGGAAAAGATGGAATGCTAGAACTAGACTTAGGTCCACAGTTTGCCAATATACCAGATAAACATGATGATATTATTACAAATTGTGGTAAAAAAGATGGAGTTATATATGTTGGTGAAGCAATCTACTCAGATAGTACAAATTTAAGACTAAATGGAGCATCAAACACAAAAATCAAATACAACATGGGAAGAATAGAATGTAAATATAGAACAGAGTGGTCAAAAATATCAACAACAATAGATGAAAACAATAAAAAATTAATTGTAGTAGTTGAAGCAAGTGGAATAAACACAGAATGTGATGATTCAGTTCTAGATTCAACATATGTAGATGTTTATGTTGATGGAGAAATAGCTTCAAATATAACCAAAACAATAACAGATAAAACAAAAATTGTTGATAAAATAAGATATACAATAACACTTGATAATTTTGAAGAATTAATATTACAAAATGGCAAGAAATATAAAGAATGGAGTGGAAATATTAAATTAGCAATAAAAGGAAGATCAGCATTAGATAAATATGGAAACGGAAATTTTGAAGAAATTATAGAAGATTCTGAGAAAACAAATTCAAACTTATCTGGAAAATTATTTGCAGATTTTATAGTTCCAGAAATTCAATATGAGGCGTCAAATTTAACAACAATAGTGGATACAGAAAACAAAGAATTAATTGTTAAATTCTATGCTAGAGATAAATATTATGCAAGAGAAAGCTTGAATATAACTGATTTAATATTTAATGTATACAATGAGGCAGAAAAGACATGGGAAAAAGTAGAGATAACATCAAGTCAAAATAGTTTGACAAAAGAAAATATTGAAAATGGAATAATGTATACATTAAGAATAAAAGATCTTGAAAAAAATACAGGAATTAACTATAAAAATTATAGTGGTGCAGTAAATATAACAATACCATCAGGAAAAATTTCAGATTATTCTGGAAACAAGAATAAAACACAATCAATAACATTAGGAATAAATAATAGTGATGATTCAGGAAATAAAGTAATTGTAGATATAATAGATCCAGTTTGGAAAATTGAAGATGTACAGAAAAATGTACAATCAGGAACAATTACCTTCAAGTTAATAGGAAAAGATAAATACTTAAAAGAAACAAACTTAACAGCTAATTCTATAAAAATCTTTATGGATAATATAGAAATGACAAATAATCCTAACTTAAAGAAAGATATTAGTACAGGAAATGTTTTATATGAAAAAAGAGATAATAAACTTGTAAAATATGCTGTAGAATATATAGTAACAATAAGAGGATTTGAAGAATATGAGTTAGACAAATCAGCTAATTATCAAAATTGGAGTGGAAATACAAAAATCGTTTTAAGTGAAGGAATATTGACAGATGAGACAGGAAATACAAGTAAAGAAACAACATTTGATATTGGACAAGTAGATTTTGTTAGACCAATAATTAAGAAAATAAGTTCAAAGATAGACAAACAAGCAAAGACAGAAACTATTGAATTTATGGTAACAGATAAGTATTTTGGAACTTCTAATATAACAACAGATTCTATAAATGTTTATGTTGATGGAAAAATAGCAGAAGGAATTAACAAAGAAATAATTGCAGAAACAGATGTAACAGAAAATAGAAATGGAACAAACTATAAAATTGGTAAAAAATACACTTTAAAATTAAGTAATTTTGAACAAAAAAATAGATTTGGACAAACAACAGATTATTTGAACTGGAGTGGACAAACATCAATTAGAATTGCAGAAGATGTTATAGAAGATACAAGTGGAAACAAAAATTTACAAGAAACAATAGATGGCGAATATGTAGATTTTGTATCACCAGCAATGTTATATAATTATTTAACAACAGATGTAGATTATGAACAAAAATCTGTAACAATAAAATTCAGAATGGTTGATAAGAATTACAAACGAGGAAATTTAACACTTAATGATTTGAAAATATTAATAAATCAAAAAGAGGTTGATTGGAATAAAGTAAAAAGAACGTTTAGAGAAGAACCAGTATATTCAGAAATAAATGGGCAAAGAAAACAAATAGGTAATGAATATACAATAGTAATATCAGAATTAGATCAAACTAAACGTGAAGGAACAAATACTTTAGACTACAGTGGTATAATTACAGTTGCAATAAACGCAGGATTAATTGAAGATGAGTTTGGTAATACTAATAATTCTCAAATAATAACATTAGGAATTAGCCAAAAAATATGGGATAAAATAACAACATATATATCAAGTAAAAATATAATTGGAAGTAAGGAAAATCAAAAGTTTACAATTCAAGGAAGTTATGATACTCAAAATATTAATGGTTGGAGATTGTTAGGAACAACAGAAGATGGAAAATTAATGATTGTTGCAACAAATATAGTAAAACCAGAAAATAAACAAGGTTATGAAATAAGTGGTGCAGACGGATATGAAAATGCAACAGAAGAATTAAACAGAATTGGAGCATTATACGGACAAGGTTATGGGGCTGTAGGAGGAAGAAGTATAACATTAAAAGATATTAATAAAATAACTGGATATAATGCAACAGCTGGCGAAACCAAAACATATAATTCAAATAATGTATCCAAAAATGGTTTCAGATTCTTTGATGAAGCAAATAATAAATGGGCATTACTTACAGATTTATTCTCAAATGTAACAAAGAGTATAACAAATACATTTTATGAATATTCAGTAAATTCAATATCAAGTAAGGCAATGCAAACAATATTTGGTAGTGACGGATATTGGGTAGCAAACAATTCTGTAAAAACAAATGATAATGATGTTGAATATGGAATGTTCTATGTAAATGATAGTACAGTAACTTCTAGTAACTTATATAATTCAAGTGGAAATAGTAATACTGAACAATATGGAGTAAGACCAGTAGTAATTTTAGACTCTAGTGTAAAATTAAAAGGAAGTTCTAACAGTATATGGCAAATAGAAGAACAAGGTGATTTAGAATTAACAATTGATTTGAATGGAGGAGAATATTCTGACGGAGATGAAATAAAGACATTTAAGCTAAATGAAGGAGAATCTTGGAGAGTAACTTTACCAAAAAGAGAAAAATATGAAATTGCATCATTGGAAATTACAGGAGAGGGAACATCTGCTGAATTACAAAGAAATGGTGATTATATAATAACAATGGGAAGTGAAAAGTCTTATATAAAAGTAATTTGGGATTATAATAAATATAGTATAACATATAATACAAATGGTGGAAAAGTCGACCAAGAATATGTAAAAGCCGAGTATGGTCAACAATTAACAATATCAAATGCAATAAGAGAAGGATATACATTATTAGGTTGGTCATCAACAGGAGATGAAAGCAATATTGATTATAGACCAGGTAATAATATAACTATAAAACAAAGCTTAATATTAGACGCAATATGGCAATTAAATGATTATACATTAACATTTGATGGAAATAATGGTTCTATAATTGGTGATAGTACAATTACAGGAAAATATAGAACAGAAGTACAATTACCAAAAGCAGAAAGAGCAGGATATACATTTGAGGGATGGGCAACAGAACCAGATGCAACAGAACCAGAATATAATGATAAATTAAGATTAAAAGAAAACCTAACATTATATGCAGTATGGAAACCTGAACAATTTACAGTAACATTTGATGGAAATGGTGGTACAACAAATGTAGAATCAGTAACAGAAAACTACAATGCAAAAGTAGACCTTCCAATAGCAGAAAGACCAGGATACACATTGTTAGGATGGGATGAAAATCAAGAAGCAACTAAAGCAACATATAGTACAAATAGCAAATATACAATAAAAGGAAATACAACATTATATGCAATATGGTCAATAAACACATATACAGTAACATTTAACGCAGGAGAAGGAACTGTAAATCAAAATACAATAGAAGGCACATATAATACAGAAATAAGATTACCAGAAGCAACAAGAAAAGGATATGAATTATTAGGATGGTCAGAAGATGCTAAGGCAACTCAACCTCAATATACTAATACATATGTAATAAAAGAAAACAAAGTATTATATGCAGTTTGGAGTACTAAGAGATATACAGTAGTACTTGACGCAAATGGTGGTCAAATAGGAGATTCAACAGATTCAATAAAATCAATAACTAATAACTATTTAACAAACATCACATTGCCAACAGCAACAAGAGAAGGATATACATTTACAGGTTGGTCAACAAATATTAATGCTATATTGGGAGAATATAAAACAAATTATGAAATACAAGATAATATAACATTATATGCAATATGGACATCTGACAAATATACAATAACATTTAACGGAAATGGTGGTATTGTAGAAACTGAAACAATAAGTGCAAACTTTAATTCAGATATAATATTACCAGAAGCAACAAGAGCAGGATATACATTGGTTGGATGGGATATAAGAGCATCATCAGCAAATGCAAAATATGAAGCTGGAAAAGAATATACAGTACAAGGAAATATAACATTATATGCAATATGGAGAGCTAATAAATTTGATATAATATTAAATGGAAATGGTGGAGCATTTGTATATGGTAATGGAAATAAAATTGAACAAATCTCATATCAAAAATATGCAAGTGATACAATAACAATGCCAATGCAAGAAACTACAAATGGATACCCAGTAATTCAAAGAAATGGATATACATTTAAAGGATGGGCTACAGAAGCGGGATCAGATGTAATAAAATATCAACCAGGAAAGACATATTCTGTAAGTGATATAGTAGCAAATTCGACAAATTTATATGCAATATGGCAAATAAATAAATATACAATAACATTTAATAGAAATTCAAGTGATAATAGTATAAAAATAAATGGTGAAAGTACTGAAAATTATCATATAACAGAAAACTATTTAGAAAATGTTGCATTACCAGCAGCCACAAGAAATGGATACACATTACTTGGATGGTCTGAAAATCCAACAGACACAACAGTTGATGCTTCAGGAACAGTTGGAACAACAGTTACAATAACAGAAGATAAAACATATTATGCAATATGGGAAGCAAACCCTACAGAAATAGTATTTTATCCAAATGGAGGAAATATTACAGTAAATGGGGAACAAACAAATGAAAAAACACAATATATCACACGATATGAGTCAACAATTAATAATAATGTAAGTGAATTAGCTCCAAGTAGACAAGGATATACATTTGAAGGTTGGTATACTTCAGAAAATGGAGGTTCACAAGTATATGGAACTAATGGAAAAGGAATAATAGGAACTAATTATTGGGATGAAGAAGGAAAATGGATATATACATTAAATTCACTAAAATTATATGCACGTTGGAAAGAAAAAACATATACAATAACATTTGATCCGAATGGAGGAAATATAACAGAAAATACGAAAGAGGTTGTATATAATTCAACAAAAAATAATAATGTAAGTTCATTAAATCCAACAAAAACTGGATATATATTTAATGGTTGGTATACAGAAAGAACTGAAGGAATACAAGTATATAAAAATGATGGAAGTAGTAATGCAAATTCGAATACTTTCTGGAATAGTAACAATCAATGGGTATATACAGATGATATAACATTATATGCACAATGGATACCTATAACATATACAATAACATATAATGGAAATGGAAGTACAAGTGGTTCAACGCCACAAAGTTCTCATACATATGATGAGGCTAAAAAATTAACAGCAAATGGATTTGAGCGAACTGGATTTGAATTTGTTGGATGGTCAACACAAGCAACTGGTTCAAAACAATATTCAAATAGTGAATCTGTAGTAAATCTTTCATCACAAAATGGAAGTAAAATTACATTATATGCGGTATGGAAAGAAGAAGAATATACAATTACATTTAATGCAAATGGTGGAACAATACAAGAAGATACAAAAAAAGTAGTATATTCATCAACTCAAAATAATGATGTAAGTACATTAAATCCTACAAAATTTGGATATATATTTAATGGATGGTATACATCTACGTCAGGTGGAATACAAGTATATGGTTCAAATGGAAAATGCAATGTAAATGCAAACGATTATTGGACATCTTCAAAACAATGGATATATGCTGACAATGTAATATTATATGCACAATGGACAGCAATAACATATCAAATAGTATTTAACGGAAACGGAAATACTAGTGGAAGTATGACAAATATGGAATGCAAATATGGTGCAACATATAGTTTATCAGAAAATGGATTCAATAAAGATGGTTATGAATTTATTGGATGGGCAACAAGTGCTAATGGAGAAGTGGTATATCAAAATCAACAGGAAATAAATAGTTTGTCCAGTGTTAATGGAAGTAAAATTAATTTATATGCAAAATGGAAATTAATTTTAGTATATCCATCAGGAGTTGTACTAGATCAAAATAGTGCAATAATAGATTTGAGTGCAGATGATATAACAGTAAAATTAAATGCTACAATACAACCAAGCAAGGCAAATACTGATTTGAATTTAACTTGGAAAAGTAGTAATGAATCAGTAGCTACAGTTAATGAAAATGGTCTTGTTACAGGTGTAGCAAATGGAATAGCTACTATAACAGTTACTACGCAAAATGGTTATACTGCGCAATGTTCTATAGTTGTTCAAACATCTATAAAAACAATAAGGATAACAAATGAAGGCGAAATAGCTTTAAATGGCCTTGGAAGTACAACAAAAATAGATGTAACAGTAACACCTTTTACAAGAACAGAAAAGATAGTTTGGAAAAGTTCAAATGAAAATGTGGCTAAAGTAGACGAAAATGGAACTGTAACTGCAATAGGTTCAGGAAAAGTTACAATTACTGTACAAAATTCAAGTGGAAATGTAAAAGCATATATTAATGTTACTGTAACAGATATAGATAGTTTTAATGATGAGTTTTACACCTTGAATGGACATAGTAAAGGTTGGATGACAATTGGATCAGAAAAAACGATTAGTAGTCAAGGAAAGATGATTTCTAAAATAGAAGGTTCTGCTAGTTTTTGGTTTATTAAAAGACCTTGGGGTATATATGCGGGACTTGCAATAGATGTATATGATGGAACAAACTGGGAAACTTTATGGGAGAGCTATAAGAATTTTGATTTTAACTTGGGTGCACCAAATAGAGAATATTCGGCTTCTGTATCTAAAACTATAAATAATAATAAATTATATACAAAAATAAGAGGAAGATTGTATCTGGGAAGTGACATTTGGAGTGTGCGGTGATAATTTTGGTGCTTCTTATGGTATTAAAGTATATTATAAATAGTGATTAACTATGAAAAATAGTAAGAAGAACTGGAAAAAAATATGGTTTTTTCTTAGAAATAACGACTCTATGTCAAAAGCTGGGGTAGAAAACTTATAAAGTTTTCTGCTCCAGCTTTTTTAGTATATTTTAAACTTTTTTATATTTCTTCAAGAAAAATTTTATCTTTTATTACAACAATTGAATAACTTTTTACTTTAGGTAACATTATTATTTCTTCTGACTTTTTATATGTCTCTAATTGAACTCTCGCTTGTTTTTGCCTATCTTTTAATAAGCTATTGTCTTTATCATAATCTTCTTGTTTTATATATTTAAATTCTATTAATATACTATATCTTTCTTTTAATTCTTCTTTGGGAACTAATAATATATCTGCATATTGACCACTAACTTCTAACTCAGATTTTACATATAATCCTTTTAACATTCTACATATTGAATAAAATATAACTTTTACATATTTTTCATCAAATTTTTGATAATCTCTATTTGATAAATTAGTCAAAAATTCTTTTAAAACATCTAGTAATTTTTCTATTTTTCCTTCTAGTAAGATTTCTTTTAAAATTTCTTTTTGGTTTATTTCATTTGTTAATCCACTTCTTCTTTTTATATATTCTAGAAAGTAATCACTATATATTTTTCTTATCACTTCATTTGGACTTCCAAATTCTAAAACTCCAAAATCTATTTCCTTTATTGTTAGATATCCTAGATAAAATAGGAGAGATATTAATTCTTTTTCTCCAAAATTTATTTCTGCATTAAACTTCTCTGTTAGTTCGCTTTCTACTAATTCTCCTGCAACTATTTTTTCTAGTAATTCTATTTTATTCATATTCTGGCATAAGTCCATAAATGATTCTATTTTTCCATAATCACTTATTATATTAGTATCTACTAAATCTTCTGGAATTTCATTCTGTTGTTTATATAAGTCTAAAAAGTATAATGTCATATTTGAATTGTACATTTTATAGCTTTCTAGATTATCTTTTATCATATTTGAAAATATATAACCATCATAATTAGTTTTTAAAATTGGTAATAGTTCTTTTTGATTATGTTTTGGTATTTCAAGTTCATTCATTAAATAAATTACATCTTCTTTTGAAAAACCAAGCATATCATTAAATAAGATATTTTTTGTTATATCATTTGCTATATTAAATCCACTTGTTGTACTATCTAATGTTATTGGTGCTACGCCTGTTATAAATATTCTATCAACAACTGTTTCTGTACCTTCTTTTAATACTTCATACCATTTTCTTATTTTTCCATTTTTGGCAACTAACTCTTTAAATTCATCTGTTTTAAAACCTAGTAATTCATTAGCAAAATGATCATATTCATCTATTAATACATATATTTTTTGATCTCTTTTTTGAAATCTAAAAGCTTGAAACAAACTTCCTAAAATTCCTTCAGTACTTTGTTCAGGATTATTATAAAAATCAAGGGAATAATACTCTACAAAAGCATTAATTCCTAAATCCACTTTTTCTCTAAATCCTTTTATTGTTTCTTCAAATGTATTTGTAGTTATACCTGAAAAGTTAAATCTTAATATACAATATTTATTTTTTTTATTTGTTGGATTTTTTCCTATATATGTATTTTGAAATAATTCATTGAATCTATCTTGTTTGTTTATATCATAATAACATTCTAATGTACTAGTAAATAAAGTTTTTCCAAACTTTCTTGGTCTTAAAAACATTATTGTTTTATCTGAAAGTTTTTCTAATTTTTCTATATACATTGTTTTGTCTACATATATTCTATTTTCTCTTACAATATCTTCATAATTGCTTATTCCTTTAGGTAATTGTCTCATAATTTACCTCACTTTCATTATATTCTACTATTAGTAGAGTAATTTATATGTAAATATTTTACTATATTATTTTTTGAATTGCAAGTAAATTAATTTTTTGTTTTTGATTTTCTAAGATCTATATAGAAATGTTTTGAAATGCTTTATAGAGTAAGAACACAACAGCTTTTAAAATCAGTTACACAAATAGAAGTATTTATAATATGAATGTCAAAAATAGTGATATTGTTACTGATTTTGCACCAGCTTCAATTTCTCCACTCCAATCTGAAAAATAGCCTTCTCCATTTTTACCATTAGCAGGAAGTGTTATATTTACTTTTTTAGTTACAGTAACTTTAACTGTGCCAAGAATCCTTCCATCATATCCTTTTACTGTAATTGTTGTAGTCCCCAATTTATTTCCTATTATTACAGCTTCTGTTTCATAGTATGTCTTTTTCATAAACAAAATATTTATATCAATTTTTTTCCAAGTTCCAGATGAACTTTCTACACTTGCTATTTCTGGATTACTGCTTATCCATTCTAATTTTTCAGTAGGTTGTTTTTCTGCTATATCTACACGAGCAGAAATAGTTATTTTTGAATTTATATTAACAGAATATGTTGAACCAATGCTTATTTCTTTTACACTTGTCATTACTAATACAGAACATTGTGCAGTATAACCATTTTGCGTAATGACTTTTGACGTAAAAAGAAACACAAAAACTCCAAAAAATAACAGTAAAAAAATCTCGAAAAATGTTGATTTTAATTAATTAGATTGGTATAATAAAGGCAGAAAAAATAACAAGAAAAAAAGAAAAAATGGGAGAAAAAATGAAAGAAAAAGAGGAAAAAAAAATAATAAAAATAAGACTTATAAATGTAGTATTTTTGTTATTTTTGATTTTTATATTGATAATTGGAATAAATAGTAATAAATTAACAACAAAACAAAAGATACAAGAAGCTGCACAAAATGCATTATCAAAAAGCAATACAGAATATTTAGAAACAGATGAATTTGTAAAAGAACTAAACAAAAAATTAGGAGAAAACAATTATAAATTACAAACCTCAGAAAATGGATATTTAGTAAAAACAAATAGTAACCAAACATATTCAGTAACAAACAAAGGAAGAACATCACAATTAAGGTGGACAACAAATGAAAGTGATAATAAAATTATAGACTCTGAAGGAAATGAATATAACATAGGAGATTATATTGATTATAATCCTAATATTACAACAGATTCAAGTAAAATAGTAGACTTTGTTAATCCAATTTGGGAAACAGAAAATAGAAAACTAGAATTAAATGATAATAATATAGCAACAATGAAATTCACATTAAGAGGATCTGATACATATTATGCTTCAGACACAATTGCACCAGGAACATACAATGCCACAAGTGAAGAATTAAAAAAGAACTTTAAAGTATATGTAAATGCAAAAGAAGCAAACTCAAATGTAAAGATAACAATACATCCAGGAAAAAAATTAATGGAATCTAGAACAATAGATGGGGTAACAAAAGAAGTTCAATATGGAATTACATATGAAGTCGAAATATATACAGCAACAGAAAATATAGAACAAGTAAAAATAACAATACCTAAAGGAACAATAATAGATGAAACAAAAAATGAAAATGAAGAAAAAAGTTTTATAGTATTTGATGTATTAAGACCAACAAATACAGAAAAAACAGAAGATAGTAAATTCTTAAATATAGATGGAATAAAAAGAAAAGATATAGAAAAAATAACATTCGTAAAAAGTAAAAGTGAAGTAATAGGAACAAATTATTATGATGTTTCAGCTGTAGGAAGTTCTACAATAATTGCAGGATATGAAGATAAAGATGGAAATGGAAAATACGAAGTTTATATCGGAAGTGATTTTGATATATATGTAAATAGAGACACAAGTTATTTATTTGCAAATACTGGGATAGCAACAATAGAAAATATTAATCTAATAAACACAATAAATTCATTAAATATGGAATATATGTTTAGTAATTGTGCAAATCTACAAGAAATAACGTTTTCTTCAAAATTTGATACCAAGAATGTAAGAAACATGCAAGAAATGTTTGGAGGATGTTCAACATTAAAAAATATCACATTAAACGAAAAATTTAATACAAATAAAGTAACAAATATAAGTAAAATGTTTCAAAATTGTATAAACTTAACAACAATAGATTTAGGAAATAACTTTGATACATCAAATGTATTAGATGCATCATATATGTTTAGTAATTGTAATAAATTAGCAAATATAGATTTAAAAGAAAAATTTAATACAGAAAAAGTAACAAATATGAGTTACATGTTCAATGACTGTAGCAATTTAAATACAATTAATTTAGGAGAAAAATTTGATACAACACAAGTAACAAATATGTCATATATGTTTAACAACTGTAGTAAATTAGCAAGTATAGATTTGAAAGAAAAATTCAATACAAACAAAGTAACAAATATGAATCATATGTTTAGCAATTGTAGCACTTTAGGACAACTTGAATTAAAAGAAAAATTTTATACTAATTTAGTAACAGATATGAGTTATATGTTTAACGGATGTAGTAATTTAAGTATATTAGACTTAGGACCAGCATTTACTAATATTCCAGAAACAAATGAAGCAATGTTGCAAAATACGGGAACAGCTGGATGTATAATATATTGTGGTGAAGCAATATATTCTGATATAAATAATTTAAGATTAAATCCAAATTCAGAAGTTTTAATAAATTATGAAATAGGAACAATAAACTGTAAATACAAAATAGTATGGAGTAAATATAGTAGTTCAATAGATGAATTAAATAAAACATTAACATTAGTTGTAAAAGCAACAGGAGATAATACAACATATAAAGAAACAACAAGTAAATTAACAAAAGATACAATAAAAATATATATAGATGAAGAACTTGCAGATGATGGAACAAATGTAAAAAAAGATGTTACATTTTTGAAAGAAGAAAATGGAAGTGTATATTATATAATAACATTAACAGATTTTGAACAATCAATACTACAAGAAAACAAGCCATATAGAGAATGGAGTGGAAATGTAAGTATAGAAATTGATAGAAGACAAGCTCTAGATATATATGGAAATGGAAACTTATTAGATACAATTAAAGATGGAGAAATAGATAAAAACACAGATGGAATATTATATTCAGACTTCATTAAACCAGAATATATTTATAAATATTCGAATACACAAATAGATAAAACAAATGGAATATTAACAGTAGGATTTGATGTAGTTGATAAATATTATTCATCAGAAGGGTTAACATTACAAGATTTAATATTAAAAGTATATAATGAAACAACATCAAAATGGGAAAATGTTAATATAAATAACGTAAAAAATTCTTTAACAAAAACACAAAGAAAAGATGGAAAAGGAATAACATATACATTAGAAGTAAAGAATTTAGAACAAGAAATGGGAGAATTATATAAGAATTATAGTGGATATGTATCAATAATAATTCCAGCAAATAAAGCAATGGACTTATCAGGAAACAAGAACATTGAAAAAACAATAACAATAGGAATAGATGAACCAAAAGGTGATAATAAAAATCCAGTAATAGTAGATGTTGTAAAACCAATTTGGAGAATTGAAAATGTAGAAACACATAATAAAAACTTTGAAAAAGGTTTAGAAGAAAGTTATGTATATGTAGATATTATAGGAACAGATAAATATTATGTAAGTAATACATTAACACCTCAAGATATATTACCAATAGTAGACAAAGAAGAAGCTAGAGACATAAAAGTAGAATTTGAATATTTTAAAGGTGAAAGTCAATATGGAGTATTAGTAACAGAAAAAAGAGAAGATGGAAATAAAAATTATGGAGTTAAATATAGAGTAAAATTATCAGGTTTTGAGCAAGCAGAAAAACAAGCTAAAAAAGAATATTTAGAGTGGAGTGGTAATATAGACATAAAAATTTCAGCAGACACATTAGTAGACAAATCAGATAATAAGAATATAGAGACAACATTAAATGTTGGAATGGTAGATTTTATAAAACCTAGAATTGAACAAATAGAATTAACACAAGATGAGAAAAATTATGACAACACTAATAAAACAAAAACACTAAAATTTAAAGCAATAGATAAATATTTTGATTCTACAGAAAATACAACATTAACTGCAAATGATATTACAACATATGTTGATGGATTAGAAGCAAACCTTGAAAAGAATTTAACATATTTAGATAAACATAAAACAACAAATACAGGTGTTCAATATGTTGTAAGAACATACAAATTAATATTATCAAAATTTGAACAAAAAAGAACAGAAGTAAATTATGATAGAGAGTTTATTGACTGGAGTGGATATGTAACAGCAGATATACCAGAAAATACAATAAAAGATAAAACTGGAAATGGAAATAATAAAATGACATTAATAGGTGGAGATGTAGACTATATAAAACCAACAATCACATATAAATACATAACTTCAGATATAAATAATCAAAACAAAACATTCAAAATGACAATAGATATTACAGATAGATATTTTAATGAGAATAGTGTCCTAACATTGGACAACATAGGAGTTGCTCAAATTGATGGAGTAAACTTGCTAGAAGCACAGGAAAAAGGTCTTGTAACAATAGAATTAAACGAAATATCTGAAATAGAAAATAGAATAAATGGTAAAGACATAATAGTAGGAAAGAAATATGAATTAGTATTTTCAAATTTACAACAAGATCCTAATAATGGAGAAGACTATAGTGGTATTTTAACAATAGCAATAAATTCAAATAGTATTGAAGATAAAAATGGTTTGAGAAATATTAATACAATAATTACATCAGGAATTGATTTGCCAGGAAATAAGACAGATGGAGAAATTGTTGACGTTGTTTCACCATATGTTAGAAGAAAAGGATTAGATATTGATATAGTAAACGGAACAATTAGATTATCTGTAATTGCAAGTGATAAATATCAATTAAACGAAACAGAAACAATAACAAAATTACAAGAAGCAATAAATATTAAAAAAGTTAGACTTATATGTGAAGATAAAGACATTACAGACCAGGAAGGCTTAAATGTAGTTCTAGAAAATATTAAGATGGCAGAAGACAAAAAGAGTATAACATTTGAAATATATATAACAGGAATAACACAAAATCCAAATACAGTATATATGTTCTTACCATCAGGAGTAGTAATAGATGAACATACAAATAAAAATAAAGCAACAATGTTTGCAATTGTAAATGCATTAAAAGTAGCATATATAGAAAAAGAAAATAGATATGAATACAAGCCAACAGATCCATTTTTAGGTGGTCCAATACAAAGACAAGATATTGAAAAAATCATAGTAGAAAATGACACTAAAAAAATGAAAGAAACATCAACAAAATGGTCAGTAGCAGCTTCAGGACATAGACAAGCAACAGGAACATGGAATGATGAAGACGTAGTTTGGGATGGAGAGGCTGTAATATATGCTTGGTATGATGAAACACAAGCACCATATACAGTACACATAGGAAGTAATTATGATATAGACTTTAATGTTGATTCAAGTTATTTATTTGCAAATATAGGATATGGGGCAAAATGTAAATCACAAGTAACAATCGAAAACTTAGATAGACTAGAAACAGGAACAACAGTTAGAAAAATGGATTATATGTTCTATAATACAGGATATAATGCAATGACAACATTTGAAATACCAGATAAATTCGATACAACAAATATAACTTCTATGGAAGGAATGTTTGAAGGATTAGGATATAATAAAATGACAACATTCAATATTGGTAAAAATTTCAAAACTTCAAAAGTTGTAAATATGGAAGCAATGTTCAAAAACTTTGGAAATAAATTAACTAAGTTAGACTTAGGAGATAATTTCAATACAGCAAATGTAAAAAATACCAAAGCAATGTTTGAAAATTGTGGAAGTGAGTCAATGACACAAATAGATATGGGACCAATGTTCACAAGCTTAGGAAAAACATATGATAATTTTGCAACAAATTGTGGTAAAGATAATAAATTAACATTTTTAGCACCTGAATCAATATATTCTAATTTATATTCATTCAAACCAAACACAACATCAAAAGAAAAAATAATAACAAATGCAAAAATTAATCCTATATATAGACCAGAATGGAAGCTTGTAGAAAGAACATATATTAAAGATTCAAATGGTAAAATATCAGGAATAAAGGCAGTAATTGAAGGAAAGACAGATACAGACATATATACTTCTGAGGTAACAAATACATTAACAAAGAATGATATAAAGGTATATTTTGATGATTATGAAGACACTGATGAAGATTTAAGTATAGAAATTGTACAAGATAAAACAAATTCTAATAAATATACAGTTTCAATTACAAATTGGAGAGAAAATACTAGAGTTGATGATAAAAAATATTTAGAATGGAGTGGAAATATAAAACTAAAAATATCTGCACAAAAATTAGTCGACAAGTATGGAAACCAAAATTTAAGCGAAATAGCAATAGATGACGAAAATGCAACAGAAAAATACAAATGGGAAAATATATTATTAAAAGACGAAAACATGATTAAACAAAATACAGAAGGAACAATGTTTGCAGATATAGTAAAACCACAAATAAACTATAAATATTCAAATGTAGAAAAAGAAGAAAATCCAAATATAGATTATATTACAAAAACAGTAACAGTAGAATTTGATGTAATAGACAAATATTTTAAATCTACACAATTACGAACAGACGAAAATGCAAACTTAATAACTGTAAAAGTAGATGGTGAAGAAGAAGCAAATTCACATATTACAAAAACATTAACCAAAGTTGAAGACATAACAGACAAAATAAATGGAAATTCTCAAAAGATTGGTGAAAAATACAGATTAGTAATTACAGGTCTAGAACAACCAAAAGTTAAAACTGGAGAAGAAATAGCAGATTATAGTGGACCTGTACAATTACTATTCAATAGTGAAATAATAGAAGACTTATCAGGAAATAAGAATATCTCTAAAACAATTACAATAGATACAGATGATGGAGATGATGAAGAAAATTCAGTTATAGTCGATGTTGTTGACCCAGTGTGGTTATATAAAATAAGTAGTATTGATAGAAACTCTAAAACAGTAACACTACAAATTACAGGAAGTGATAAATATTATGATACAAATAACTTAATGGAAAATTATGAAAATAAGATAAAAGTGTTAATGAATGGAGAAGAAATAAATACAATAACAAAAGAATTAAGAAAGATTTCTGAGGATTCTCAAAAAGTTGTATATGAATTAACATTAGGAAACTTTGAAAAGAGAGAAGGAGTTACACAAATAGTAATTTCTACAGGTACAATAACTGATAAATATGGAAATACAAATAAAGAAACAACAATAAATGTAGGAAATCCAAATTGGACTGAAGCAGGAGATGCAGATGGAAAATATGATGCATTTAGTAAAAACATTGTAGACTTTACAAAACCATCATTTACATATAAATATTCAGGAGTAAGTAAAACAGCAAACCCAGATATTAATTATAAAGAAAAAGTTTTAACAGTTGGATTTAAATTAAATGAAAATTATGTATATGAAAATTTATTAAAAGAAGGAAATGAATTATCAGTAGATAATAAGAAAATTAGAATAAAAGTAGATGGAACAGATATTACAGAACAATTAAAAATCAACTTAAATTCATCAAATGCAGTAAATGGAGTAAAAGACTATGTTCTAAATATTTCAAACTTTGAATTAGATAAGATTTTAGACGGAGAAGAATATAAGAATTATAGTGGACCTGTACAATTAATATTTGAAAAAGGATTAGTAACAGATACATCAGGAAATCAAAACTTAGCAACAACAATAACAATAGATTATGATGATGGTGATGATGAAGATAATCCAGTTATCGTAGACGTTGTAGATCCAATATGGAGTTATTATAATAGTACTATAAACAGAAATAATAATACAGTTGAAGTACAACTTAAAGGAACTGATAAATATTTATCAAAAGATAGTTTAACAGCTAATGATATAGATGTATTTATAGATGGAACTAAAATACCAACAATTCAAAAACAAATAACAAAAGTACAATCAAATAATACATCAGTAATTTATAAAGTAGTATTAAGTAATTTTGAAGAATATAGTGGAAAAACTCAAATTCAACTAGCACCAAATACATTGGAAGATGCATCTGGAAATAAAAACATCTTAACAATGATCAATGTTGGAAATACAAATTGGGTTGAAGATGGAGATTCAGAAGGAATATATACAGCATTTAAAGAAAATGTAGTAGACTTTATAAAACCAGAAATTACATATCATACAAGTAGTATAGATAGAACAAATAAAACAGTTGAGCTACAAATAAAATTAAGTGATAAACAATATTTATTTGATAAATTGAGTAAAGAGCAAAATGGAAAACTAACATATAATACAAGTTATATACATGTATATGTAAAAGATGTTGAAAAATCAGAAATAGCAAAACAATTAAATCTTGTAGAAGAAACAGAAACATATAAAATATATAAACTAATATTAGGTAACTTCGGAATAAATGATAGAGAAGTAAAAATTAGTGTTGATGAAGGAACAGTACATGATACATCTGGAAACAGAAATGAAGAAACAATAATATATGCAGGAAATCCAGATTGGAAAGAAGATAATGGATTTAATAATAACATAGTAGACTTTATTCAACCAGAAATAACATATATATATGAAAATGGTCAAAGTCCAATAATAAATAAGGAAAACAAAACAGTAACATTCAAATTCAAAGTAACAGATACTAACTATGCAAGAAATACATTTGAAGGAAGTTCTTTAGAAATTAAAGTAGACGGAAAATCAGTAGGAGAAAATATTACAAGAACATATTCAACAAAAGAAATATTAGATGATGAAAACAGAGTTATAGGACTTGAATATACAGTTGTATTATCAAACTTTGAAATTGAAAGACAAGTAAATGAACCATATACAAGATATAGTGGAACATTAGAGATAACAATACCAGAAGGAAAATTCTTTGATTCATCAGGAAATAGTAATAACTCAAAATATATAATAATATGTGAAGACAAAGAAACAGAAAATATAAAAGATGCTACAATTATAGACTTTGTAGATCCAAAGATATATACTGACAACAATACAGTAGTATATGATTATGTTAAACAAACGGCAACAATTAGTTTTGAAACAAGTGATAGATTCTTTAAAACAAATAAATCTGAAAAAGATGAAAAAGGAAACAATCTTGCAATAATAGATAAAGATGAAATTCGAATAATTGATGACAACGGAGATGATGTTACAGATGCATTAGATTGGAAATTAAGTACACCAATATTTACAAATTATGGATATAAATATTCAATAACAATTCAAGACTATGTTGATGAATTTAAATTTAGCTTTATATTTAAAGAAGGTTCAATATATGATGAAAATGGAAAATATAATGAAGAAACGACTTTAACATATATGGTTGATGATGTAAAACCAAGAATAAAATATAAAGGAATAAATGTAAATTATTTGGATAACCAATCTTATAGTGCAACAGTAAATGTAGAAACAATAGATAGATATCTAGATTTAGAAAACAGTCATATTACAAAAAATGATGTAAAAGTATATAGAGATGGAGAAGATGTTACAAGTGATGTCGGAATAAATGTTTCCGGCATCAGCAAAGTAACAAAAATACCAAGAAGTATGACATTTTATATAAATCTTTCAAAATTAAGTGTAACAGGTACATATTCTTTGGTATTTAATGAAGGAATAATGATAGATGAAGAAAAGAATAAAAATATTCAAACAACAATGACATTCTCAAAATCAGCAATAAAATCTACAAATTATGAAGAAATAAAGTATTTTGTAGATGAAGATGTAATATATGTAAATGAATTATTAAATATAAATGAAACTGGTGAAAATAATGCAACAGTATATACTCCATCAACAATAGGAGAACTATATTATGAAGGCAAAAATTCAAACTTCTCTGAAAAATATGAATATACAAATGGAACACAAAATGCACAAACATTTTTTGCTTGGGTAGAAGCAGATTCAGAAGGAAATTATATATATTATAAAGATTCTAGTTATACAGAAAAATATGAAGAAAATGATTCTAATAAAGAAAATGGATATTTAAGAAAATTTGATGTATATGATGAAATTCCAGGAAAAATACATTATTTAAAAGCAATGTGGCAAAAAGCAAATGTAGTGTTTGTTTCAGGAAGTAAAGGAAATGATAATAATAATGGTTTATCAACAGGAACAGCAGTAAAGACAATAGAAAAAGCATTAGAAAAATTATCTTTAAGTGGAACTACAAAAACAAATTATATAGTTGTTACAGATGAAGTAACATTAAATAATACAATAAATAAAAATGTTACAATAACAAGTTTATATGGTGGAAAAGATTATCAACATACAAATAATGCAAAATTAAAAATATCTTCAAATATAAACTTACAAGCAGATGTTGTATTTGATAATATTAAAATTGACTCAGAGTCATCAACAATCAGTAATGGAAAACAAATATTAGCAAATGAAAACTTTACAAACTTATTGATAGGAAATTATCATAATATAACACTAGGAAGAAGAATAAGTTCATCAAATGGAAAATATTCTTTTGGAGCAGTAATTGGTGGAAACTATAAAACAGAAAGCAACAAAGGTGGAATTGGTAGAAACAAAATAATAATAGAAAGTGGAACATATAATGACATTATTGTTGGAAGCAGTATAAGTGAAAGCAATAAAACATCAAATTCAAAATATGTAACAACAACATTACAAATAGGATCAAAGAAAGATGGAACAAAAGCACAAAATACAAAATTAACAATTAATGGATATTTAATGCTAGGACAAAATGAAACAAATTGTTATTCATATGAGGCTGTAGAAAATGATAATTATACAAATATGTATTCAAAAAATTATGCAACTATAGAATTACATAGTGGAACATTTACAGGAAACAATTTATATAGTAATTCTAGTGAAAATTCGGCAATATATTTAAGAAGTATAAATAGTACAACAGAAGGAAAAGTATTATTTAAGATGTATGGTGGACAAGTAAATGGAAACATATATGCAGGAGCTAGAACAATAAATAGTAATACAGATGAAGTTGTTACAAATATGTATTTTTACGGAGGAAATATTATTTCACCAAATGGAGGAATATTTGGACAAGGTGCAAATGAAAGCTTTTATGGAGGCTCAAGAATAACTCTAACAGGTATTACACAAATAAATGGAAGTGTATATGGAGGCTCAAATGTAACTATAGATGGTAAAGGAAATGGTACAGCAAATACAGAAATTAATGTAACAGGAAGTTCTGTAAAAATATCAGGAAATATATATGGAGGAAGTAAATATTCTCGAAATACTGAAAATGAAGTAACAGGAATTATAAATGGTAATACAAATATAAACATAGCTGGAACAATAGATACAAATGTATATGGTGGAGGATATAATACTCAAGTATCAGATTCTACAAATATAAATATATCAGGAACACTAACAGGAGATTTATTTGGAGGAGCTTATCAATCATATGTAAAACAAAGTACAAATATTATTACAACAGGTAATTTATATGGTAATATATATGGTGGAGGAGAAAATACATCAAGTGGAACATCAGGAGTAGGATATAAACAAAATTCAGAATTTATCTCAGGAATAATTAATATAAATATTAAAACTGGAACAATAGGCAATAAAAATACATCTAATAATATATATGGAGGAAGTAAAAATCAAAATAATATAGACACAGACAAATTTGAAGAAAACTCATATATTACGATAGGTTCAACAGAAGGAAGCCCAATAATATATAATACAATTTATGGTGGAGGAATTAATGATAAATTAAATTCAACTAACATAGAAGTTATTGGAAATAATAGAAATTCATATTTAAAAATATATGGAGCATCTAATGCAAACAGTGTAATTAAAACATCAAATATAACAACAAATGGAGGTTATATTGCAGAAATATATGGAAGTGGAAATACAGTTGGAAGTGTAGATACAACAAATATCACATTAGATAGAAGCACTGTTCAAAATGTATATGGAGCAGGAAATAGAAATTCAGCAAAAATAACTAATATTATAGCAAAATCTGGAAACATAACAAATATATATGGTGGAGGTAAAGACTTAGATACAGCTATAGAAAATACTAATATTTCTGTTTTGAATGGAAATATAACAAATATATATGGTGCAGGATTAAATAATGGAGCTGGAAGAACAAATATTAATGTAAATGCATCAACAAGAACTTCAAGAATTACAAATATTTATGGAGGAGCAAAAGATTCAGGAAATGTAAATGAAACAAATGTAAATATATTGAATGGATCAGTTAACAATGTATATGGTGGAAATCAAAATGGTGGATATACTATAAATTCAAAAGTAAATATACAAAAAACAGCAGAAGTAAAAAATAAATTATTTGCAGGAGGACAAAACTCTGATATAGGAACATCAGGTACAAATGGAAATGCAATATTAAACATAACAGGTGGAACAATTTCTTGTGATGTAAATGGAGGTTCTGATTTAGGAAAAGTATATGGAAATACATTTGTAAATATAGGAAAAGAAGTTGCTCAAATAGAGGCAGAAAAAATCAATAGTGGAAATATAAACATACAGGGAGATATTTTTGGAGGAGGAACATCAGAATATTCTCAATATAAATTACAATATGATAATTCACAAACAAGTGAATACAATTTTGACAAAGTAACTTCTGTAGAAGGAAATTCAAATATAAATATTGACGGAAAATCAACAATAACATTTGCAAACAATATATATGGAACAGGAAATGCCTCTACATATTCTGGAACATCAAATATTACAATTGAAAACTTTGGAATACAGAAAAATGTAAAAGAAATAAAATCAATTCAAAGAGCAAGCAATTTATATATAGGAAATTCTTGGTTAGAAATTGATGGAAAGCAAGATATACTAAGTGCTTCAAATAGAGCATCATATTCATTAAATAAAATAGATAGTGTAACATTATATAAAGCATCAGCAGTACACGTACAGAGTGAATTTAACTTAGTAAAAGAATTTAATAGTTATGTAGATAAAGAAAAAACACAAAAGGCAACAGCTGAAAATGTAATAAATAGACTATATACTCTAGAAGCATTAAATTTAGTTATAGCAAAACAAGAAACATATTCAGCAGAAGAAATAACTGAATTTGGAGATGTAAATGGACTAACATTCTTTGGAATGTATGCATTCAAACATTCTGGAAACTCAAATGATAAAACATATGATATATATGATCCAATAACTAATAATGCAAAATTGGGAACAGGAAATGTATTTGTTCAAGGTGCATATGTTCAAGGAAAGAGAAAAGATGATCATGATCTATATGTAGATGGATTCTATACAAATATTATACATAATAAGACAGAATTCTCAGAAAATGAAACAATAATACCATATATAGAAGGAAGAAATGATTATCAGTGGATAATAGGAATCAATATGATAGAATATAATGTTGCATTAACAGGTTCAGTATATTCAAGACAAAGTATTGCAGATGTAAAATTAGATTTTGAATATTTGCCAAATGCAAAATATACAATTTCAAAAGTAAGTTTGAATGCTTTGAAAAAAGGAATTGAACTTGTAGACCCAATTAAAATAAAAGAAATTGCAGATAGTACAGATATAGCAAATTCACAATTTGGACTTTCAATACAAACAACAAAAGAAGGAAACTGGACACAAGATACAAGTAACAATATATATACAGCAGACGAGGGTGGAGTTAAATTTAATGGACTAACATTTGATAGTGACTCATCAAGTACACCACCAACATTAAGATTTAAAATGTATAATTCTTTAAATATAACTAAAAATCAAAACTTAGGAAGAATTAACCTTATATTGTTAGGCGAAAATATAAATGAAGAATCAGGACAAAAAGAAACATTCTTAGTAGTAGTATCTGTAGACTTGAAAACAGTAGCAGAAATAACAAATACAAAATATGTAGCAATGTTTAAAGATACAGATGAAACAACAAGAAATTACACATCAAATAGTAAAATAGATTTAACTTATAGATTATTCTATAATTCTGATTATACAATATATGATGACAATAATGATAAAAGAGCAGTTTCATCAACAATGAAATTACCAGCTGGTACAAAATTGACAATAATGGATACATCAAATCCATCAAGTAAAACATATTATAGAATTATACATTCAGAAGATGGATATGATGAAGTTGATAGAGATAAAGCTGGAAATATAACAAATTATATATATTACTTAGAAAACTTTACAGAAATGGGTGCAGTTGAAAATTCAGTAAAATATAATGACAAATCAAATGGAAATAGTAATTATTATCATGTTATAAGTGGAACAACATCAACACAAAAACCAGAAAATTCAGATGAAGATACAACAAAGAGTTATGCAAAAGAGGACTTTGAGTTACTAGTTGATTTGGCAGAAACAAACATTACTCAAGATTTTGCAGAACAAGATATACATATTGAATTGAGACATAATGGTACAGTAAAATATGGACAAGATGAAGAGAATAAAAGAACATTTAATATTTGGAGTGATGCAAGTAAAAAAGCAACAATGAATTTTGAAGTAATAGCACAAGAAAACAATAATGCTATGAATCCAACATATACTAATTTACTAAACATAACAGCATCATTAACAGGTGCAAAAGTTAGTGAAGAAGAAAATGGAATTGTATTAGATACACAATATTTTGATAAAGTAGGAGGTATTGCATTTGAACTTGTTGATTCGAATGGAAACAATGTTGATTATACTAAATTATCAGACTTCTATATTGAAGAAACAAGAGGAGATGAAACAGTAAGATATAATGCAGATATGAATGGAATTGTTAGCTTCAATATAACGAGTGGATACTCATTTGTCAATAAAAAATATACAGTAAATATAGTTCAAAAAACTTTAAGCACAGGTAAGTATAAACTAAAAGTAACATATTTCTTCTCAGATGATGGAAAATATTATGCTAGTGAAACTAAAAAAATAAGTTATGATGAAATAGAGATAGTAGTTATAAATACTAATATAGTGAATATAGGAATAACACAAGATAATTCTAATAGAGTATTTACAATTAACAAAAATACAAAATCTATAACAGATATGAATGAACAAAACTCTGGAATTAATCTAAATGTTAAGTTAAAAGGTGCTGAAGAAAAAAATAGTGTAAGAGTAGAATTATTTAAGAGACAACAAACATATAATGGAAAAAATTATAATGAACCAAAATATAGTTCAATAGATTTTGATACAATATTCACAACAAATAATACCCTTACAAAGAAAGATAATGAATATATATTAATACCTTCTTGTAAATCTGATAATATATCAATAGACTTTAATGCAATGTTTAAGACAAATGTAATAAATACATTACCATTAGGTGAATATAAGATAGTATTTAAAGTATATTATGAAGACTATTTTGTACAAGAAATAAGCAAAACATTTATTATTACACAATAAAAAGTTGAAAAAATAGATGGACACGCAGAAAAAGCGTGTCCATACAATAAAAATAGAAAGGATATTAATAGTGAAATACTATTAACAAATTTATATAGAATGAATAAAAAAATAAAAAAACAAAGAGTAATTTTATTATTTATAGTTATACTGGTTGTAATAATTATTTTACCGACTTTTTCAAGATATATATATAATAATATAAAAGAAAGCTATTTAAATTCTAAACAATTCTATTTTACAAGTGATTTATTAAATGTAAACAATAATAAAGTTTCATTTTCAAATTGGGGAGGAAACTCTGTATACAGTTTTGAGTTTAATGTAAATTCAAAATTGAATGAATTAACTAAAGTAAATTATGATATGAACTATGAATTAACATGTACAATAGTCGAAAAAGATAAAGCAACACTTTTTATTGATTCAGAAAATGGTAATTCAACAGAAGGAAAAGAAGATGGAACGATAAAAATAGAAAGAAGTATTTTAAGTAGTCAAAATACAGATCCAGTTAAGGTGTATATAAGACCAAAACAAAAATTACCATTAAATACTAGTCTAACTTTAAAATTAAAAGCAGTAACAACAGAACCATATAAGAAAGAAATATTAGCAACAGTAAAAATTATTATAGGAATTACAGATACAGATTACACAATAGTAGATAGTGTAAATTCAGAATATGCAGTATTAAATTTAGTAAATTCGAATAAAGATACAACAACAATAAAAATATCATATGATCCAGATAAAATAAGAATTGATTTGACAGATGATTTATTTAATTTAAATAATCTTGTTTCAAATTTAACAGACATAAACTCAAAGCAATGGACAAGAACACTGGATTCTACTCAAAAATATATAAAAGAGGTTAAATTCTATTTAAAAGGACAATCATCAAAAAAAATAAGATTCTATAAAATAGATAGAACAATAGATTATACATATCCAAATACAGATGAAAATTCATATTCATTTAACAATGGAAGTATTTTAAAAATTAAGATGGAATAAATAAAAAATATAGACATCATAAAATAATTGTTATATAATGAGGACAAAAAAAGAAAGGAAATGTAAAGATGAGAAAGAAGAACAAGAAAAAATTATTATTATTAGTAGTAACATTATTATTAATAATAGCAGTAATAGTAATAATAATTAATGTAAATAAAGATAAAACTAAAACAGAAACACCTAGTGATACAAATCCAGTATATGATTTGCCAGACACAAGTTATAGTAATATGGAAGTAAAATATGTTCAAATGGAATATTTAAAAAATATGAATCAAACGATGGTATCATTTCAAATAAATAATACAACAACAACAACAATTGAAAATGAAAATGTAAACGTATTATTTATAAATGATAATGGAGAAGTCCTAGGAACAATGACAACATTAATAAATAAACTAGCACCAGGTGAAGAAACAGCTGTAAGTGTTATATATAAAGGTGATATAACAGGAACAACAGTAATAAAATTAGAAAAGGAATAGGGAGAGCAAATGAAAAAATTTTTAGGAACAGTTTTATTTGGTATATATGTGATTATAGCCATTGCAATAACAGTATTACTATTATCATATAATGATTATAATTGTAGTGAGTTAGGAGGGTATACATTATATATAGTAAAAGATGATTCATTAGAACCAACATATAAAAAAGGTGAATTATTAATTATAGAAAAATCAAGTTTAAAAAATATAGCAGAAGGAGATAATGTTTTATTATATAATATTATTTCTTCATCTGAATATTCTGTTATATTAGATAAAGTTGAAGCAAAAGTACAACAAGGTGAAACATTATTATTGTCAACAGAAAATAGTGGAGTATATAGTTCTGTTTATTTTATAGGAAAAGAAAGTAATACAAAAGCTATAAAAGGGTTAGGAACAATATTAGGAATATTAGAATCAAAATGGGGATATCTATGCTGTATAGTAATAGTTTCTTTAATTTTACTATTAGAAGAAATATTTGAACTTGTATTAGAAATAAAATATTCAAAATATGAAACTGCAAAGGAAAAATAAATGAAAAAAATAGTTTCAATAGCATTGTTAATAATGCTAATTATATCATTTTATCAAATAAATAGTATGTATGCATTATATAATACAAAAATTGAAAATGAAATAGAGCAACAAATAGGAAGATTTAACATAAAAATAAACGGTAGTGCTTTTCAAGAAATAACATTAACAGATGAATATATAAAAGATGCACCAGTAAAAGAAGGAACAGATAAACAGGTTATAGATGGAAAAATTGCTCCTGGAAAAAGAATGTATTTTGAAATAATACTAGATCCCTCAGATACAGATGTATCTATAAAATATCAATGTGTGGTATCAACAGTTGTAGCTGTTAATAATAAAAATATAAATATAAATTTGCAAGGGATTGAAGAATCATATGTAAAAGACTCTGGAGAGGTTTTGAATACAACATTAGAACAATATTCATATTTAAAGGAATATGAAAAATTACATAGTAATAAAGATAATGTATATCAATGTATATTTCCATTAAAACTTATAAATGAAGGATGGAAAAAATCATTAAAAATTTATTTTAATTGGATAAATGATGAAGAACAAAATGAAAACGATACACAAATTGGCACAAATTCAAATGCCAATATAGAAATTCCAGTAACAATGACATTTGAACAATATACAGGAGGAACAAATGAAAATATTTCATAATATATTTAATAAAATGCTAAATGTATTTGTGAATTTTATAATAATAATATTAATAATAATAGCAATCTTTTCAGTGTATGGATTTACACAAATAAATATTTTTCATAAAGAATATGTAAATATATTTGGATATACTTTATTTAGAACAGAGACAGCTAGTATGGAAAAAACTATATTAATTGGAGATATAGTGATAGTAAAAATTGGAAAAGATTTTAATGAAAATGATATTATTACATATAAAGATCAAAATGTATTTGTAACACATAGAGTAATAAAAAAGGAAGAAAATACAATAATAACTAAAGGTGATAATAATAATTCTGTTGATAAACCAATATCAGAAGATGAAGTGTTAGGAAAAGTTGTTTTTATTGCGAAAAATGTTGAAGTATGGAAAAAAGTATTTGCAGATAAAAGAGTATTTATACCATTAATAATTACTATGACTTTATTAGCAATATTAATTTTTTATCAAGAAGATAGGAGTAAAAAATGTCCAAAAGAAGAAAAACAATAATAATATTAGTACTAATTTTAATAATTATCATATTTAGTACAGGTTTAATAAACACATTAGCTAGATATGTAAGAAATGTTAATTTAAAAAGACAAGTTGATATTGCATTTTGGATAATAGACGATCAATATGAAAGAGAAGAAAATTTATTACTATCAGACATCTCACCATCTGAAAATCCATATGAATATTTAATTTCTGTTGCAAACTTTAAAGATAATAAAAGAACAGAAACAGTGTTTGAGTATAACATAATAATAGAAGCTACAACAAATATGCCACTTGAATATAGTCTAAAAAAAATGGATGATGCAAATACATGGAATGAGTGTTATAAAGAACAAAAATTAAATTCTGAAGGAAAGTCATTTAACGGAAATTCATATGTTGAGTATGTTAAACAAATTACATTTGGAAAAAGTCAAGCTCAAAAAAAATTCACATTAGGGTACCAAAAAAATCAAACAGATTATTATAAATTAGAAGTTAAATTTCCTACCGAATACAGTAAAGAAGAATATTCAGATTTAGTAGAAAAAGTAAAAATAAGTATAAATGCAACTCAAAAATTAGAAGAATATAAATAAATCTAGCATTTATGTAAAATACAAGAAAGGCGAGAGTAAATGAATAATTTGATGGATGAATATATTGAATTCACTAAGAAAAATCTGAGAAAATATATGAAAATTATTTTTGAAAAATATTATGATAATATTGTAATAGATGAATATATAAAAACATATATAAATGCAAGATATTATAATATAACACATTCAGAAGTTGTGTCAAGAGCATTTTTTAAAAGAATATTAAATGAATTAGAATACAAAAAAGAAATATTAGAAAGAAAATTACAAAAAGAAGAAATAAAAGCAGATGAAAGAATTATTGAAAATGCAGAAAAAGTATTTGAATATATATTATTTTTTGACAATGTAAGAAAAGTAGATAATTTTAAAACAATAAATAGCATAAAAGAAGTTGTAAAAAATCTTACAATATTAAGAAATGAAAAATTTAAAATAAAAACAAAAGATGATTTTGAAGATAAATTATATAAGCAAATAGTTGATGATATGTTGGCAAAAGAAATATATTTAGAAAAATTTGAAGATGATAAATTTTATT
>JABLTL010073473.1_pt1 | contig 55577 bp, 40 predicted proteins | sample 7160151 | NCBI WGS metagenome assembly JABLTL01 (sample SAMN14651223, study PRJNA627086) | human gut metagenome | isolation source: feces | host: Homo sapiens | reverse complement strand
GAAGTGAAGGCCGGCGCCTTGAGGCGCTGGCCGGCATCCAAGGGTTATACCCTAAGAGCAAACCACCCGCTATGCGGGTGGTCTTGATTGTGCGGTGTGCTTGAACACACCTGTTAAATGTTCGCAGTGTTTAGCAGGCGGGGACGTGCTCGACGCTATGGGCATTGAGCACACGGGCGCTGAGCGCATTGCGTCGGTCGAACGCAGCCGCTTCGTTTCTAACTCGCTCATAAAAATGCAAAAACCTCTGAAAAGTCGCTCATAAAAGTGTAGAAGAAGGCGAAAAACTCGCTCATAAAAGTGTGACTTTGCGTCGAAAACTCGCTCATGAAATTGTATAACGCCTGGTGAAGTGGCTATCACGTACGTCGAAAGCAATGAAGCCCGCTCAGTGATGGAGGCACCGAGCGGGCTTCTTAGTGCAATACGTGTTTTGTTCAGGGCCGACCGGTTAAGTTTCGTCCAGGCGGTTGCCCCTTGCTTCGTCGGCCACGACGCGTCATGCCGGTTGCGAGACATCTTGTCGGTCGCGACGCGTCATGCTTTGGCAATCGCTTCGTCTGGTGCCTCTGGTGCCCTAGCGAACGTCGTGTCCCTTGCGCATCTTCCTGGCCGCGATTGCGACGGTCAGAGCGCCTGCGGCCATCAGCAACACGGCAAATTCAATGGCCAGAGCGTTGCTGTCGCCCGTCTGGGGAATGTTTCCTGCGGCGGGCTTGTTATTCGCTGCGGGCTTGGTGCTGGCGGCCGGCTTGTTATCAGTCGCGGGCTTGTCGGTCGCGGCGGGAGCGGCCTTTTCCGTATAGACGTTTTCAAACGTCATGCTCGCTACGGGCATATCCTGCGTTTTCTCGTAGAACGCGCCGTTATCGGTTTCTACAAGCTGAACAGGGAAAATATCGTAGCTCGACTGGATGGTGGACTGACCGTCGGTCGCAATCTCGTATTCGTAGCAGAAGATGTAGTAGACGGCGTCGGAATAAGTCCAGTTCGCCACGCCCGTGTTCTTCTCGCGCACGCAGAAACCCTCGCAGGTTATGTCGCGAATCTGGCTCTTTGGACCCTGAATGGTGAGAAGCCCCTCGTATTCGCCCGCGCCATTCGTGGTAACGGTTGCCGTTACGGTTACGTCGGTGTAATCCTCAATCTGGCCAACGCCGACATTGAAGATCTCGAGCTCGAATTCCTGCGTTCCAGGTGCGACGTCGCCGCCCTTCTTAACGACCTTTGTGAAGGGGAAGGAATAGGTCGCAGACTTCTCGCCGGTAACGAAGTGGATGTTCTTGTAGAGATTCAGGAAGCCCTTTGCCTGCTCGGCGCCGTCATGCTCGATGAGGTCGATGGTCGCGCCCTCGCTGTCGACGGCGAGGGCGTAGGTCAGGTCAAAATCTTCGCCGATGATGGGGTTTTCGAAGATCGCCGGAATGTTTTCTACATTGGTGTTCTTGGCGTCGATTTCGGCCGCGTAGACCGTGAAGTTGCCGTTGCAACCGGTGGGGTATTTTCCATCGAGCGTGACGTGTGCGTTGCCGCCAATGGTCAGGTCGCCGACCGCCCACAAGGCGGCATCGGCGGTGGAGGTCGATTGGACGGAGGCGCCGCTAATCGTCAAATTGCCGCCGGCGAACAGGCCAGGATAGACGCTCTTCGCCACAACGTTGGAGTTCGAAATGCGAATGTTGCCGCCCGTTGCACCGCCGCGAGGGCTGATGAACGCGGCGTTGCAATTGTCTTCCGTCGCGGAGATATCGGCCACGCTGCCGTTTTCGACAATGAGGTCGATGGCGTCGATGCCTGCATACAGCGCGGCAGACGTGACCTGCGCGTTGTCGAGCGAGACCGTGCCATCGCTTGCGATGCCAATGCCGCCAGGGGCGTTAATGACGAGGTTCGTTTCGCGTACCGAAACATTGCCGGCAACGCTCATGCCGTCCCTGGTTTCTCCCTTGACGTTAATTTCGAGGCTGCCCGAGCCCGTGATTTCGACATTTCCCGTGGCCATGATGCCTATATTGTCGTCAAAGGTAATGGAATTGCTGCCTTGAAGCGCAATGGTTAAATCGGTCGTCAATTTCGAATCGATGCCGCCATAATCGATTGCATTCGTGACGGATGCATTGTTCAGCGTAAGGGTGTGCGTAGCGGGATCGTACGTTGCCGTACCCTCGCCGCATTCGATGGTGAGATTGTCGCTAGTGAACTGCTCGCCGTTGACGTACAGGTCGTAGTACGACGTGTCGGCGAATGCCGATGCCGGCAGCATTACCATGGCGAAGGCAAGCGCTGCGGCGAAGCCCATTAGTTTCCGTATCTTGCTCATGACGCTCCTCTCGTTTTGGCGGGTTCGCAAAGGGGCGTAAACGGCGGCGGACGGGTGGGCTCAGGAAAGCGTGGGCTTCGTTGCGCCCCCAACAGCTCGGCGCTGCTTTCGACGTGGTGCCGTTTTTTTTCGATAGCTTTGCGATTATATGCCATTGTACGAAGAGCGAATGCCCTGCTCATACCGCCCCAAGGCTCAATTTCCGATGAAGCACGGGCCGTGTGGCCCAGAAATATGACCGAGTGAGTGGTGCTTGTGGAAGGCGTGGTCGGGGATTACCGTGGCGCGAACGCAGGACGAGCCTGTTTGAACGTGCTCGAATCTGCTAAACGCTCGCAGCGTTTAGCAGGTGCAGTCGCGTGTCAAACGACACTGGTGCGTCCCGTGGCTTAATCCGTGGGCGCGCGGCGTGGTGCTATGGCCCGACGACCTGCTAAGCGCTGCGAGCATTTAACAGGTCGTTTAGCAGGTTTTGAGGCGGCAATGCTTTGGTGACGGCGTAGGATGCCGGGATATACATGACTGTCTTTCGATTGGACTGGCGCGTTCGCTGAGCCGTCTTTGGGCTGTTAAAATAGGGAGCCGTTATTGTTGAGGGGATTGCAAGCGGGGTTAGTTTTGGGGAAAGGCGATAAAGAAAAGCTGAACATCGTGGCCTTGATTGGCTCTGGCATGTATTGGGCGTGGTTTGATGCCCTGTTCATGGGCGTGTTTTTTATTTCGGGAAATGCTGGCCACCTTCCCGAAATGGCGGCAGTCTTCACGTTCCTCGTCGCCGCTTTGGTGTACTCATCGGTTTTCCTCGTCGAGGAGAAGGTGCGCAAAATCCTCGAAGGGAAAACCGCCTTGGTCATCATCGGCGTTCTCGGTATCGTCGGCTCGATGCTCTTTATCGCTTCTGGTGTGGCGTTTTCCTGGCCTTTATTGCTGGCGGGCGGGGTGCTCAGCGGGCTTTTCATGGGTTTTTTGGGGCTTTGCTGGGGCGGTGTGTACTGCAAGGGCGGCACGAAGAGCACCATTCAATACTTGGCGGGCGGTTTCGCAATGGCGATTGTTTTGGATGTTCCTCTTCTTTTCATGATTCCCGTTGCATCGTCCGTCTCGTTCGCGATCATGCCGATCGTCTCGTCGGTTCTGTTCGTGCTGACTGATGCGTCTCTGAAAGGGTATGCTACGCCCGTTTCGGCAAAGCCCGAAGGGGAGGGTCCGGCAACGTTCATGTCGCGCTACCTCGGCGTATCCGCGTCTATTCTTGCGGCGCTCTGCCTCGTCATGGCTGGATTCGGATATCTCCAGCATTTGGTGTCTTTCTCTCTTGTCGAAATCAACGGCGGCGTAATAATCCAGGCTATTCGAGGTATCGTCGCTGTTGGATCGTTCGCGTTTCTTTCAACGATGCCATCGAGATCAAGCGTTTTATATCGCGTTGGTTTGCTTGCGATTATTGCCGGGTTTGCGGTGATGGCATTTCTTTTTGGGACCGATTCGTTCTGGATTGCGGGCGCCGTCATCATCTCCGGGTATACCGTATTCGACATTTTGAAATGGGCGGTATTCTCGTCCATTGCTAGCGGACAGTCTAAAGACTCCCTTAAGACGATTGCGGTCATGAGAACGGCTGATGCGATTTTCTATATCGCTGGCGCTTTGGTTGCAATTCTGCTGGGTGCGAGTCCTGCGGGTACGGCGTTTTCCGCGCAGGAATCGACCGTTGTTGGCTACTTAATGGTGATTGCTGTGGTGCTGTTGCTGAGCAGCGAAGACGTCTGGGGCCTTTTCATGTGGAAGAAAGCGGCGTCGGCAGGTGGGCAACAAATCGATCTCGCCTCCTATTCCGAAAAATGGGGGCTCACTCAAAGGGAGTCTGACATTTTGGTGTACCTAGTTGCTGGCCGAACGAAACCCTGGATAGCTGAAAATCTGGTCATTTCTGAAAACACCGTCGGAACCCATGTTCGGCATATCTATCAGAAGGCGGGCGTGCATGGTAGGCAGGAGCTGCTAGATTGCCTGTTCAGCGGCCAATCACCTGATTCGCGTGAGGAATGAATTCGGCACACCAACAACGTGTTAAGTTGCGGAATGCGTTGATTCGTGCGTTGTGGGACCGGGCTTCCGGGGTCCATTCTCGAGACAGGCGCCAGGAGGGGCGTCGGCGCGATAGACATCGCGTATCGATGAATGGAGGGGACCATGGAGGTTACTCGTAGGAATTTTCTGAAGGGTTCTTTGACGGCGGCGGCTGCGACTGCGGCGGCGGGCGCTTTGGCTGCATGCAGCCCGAGCGGAAACTCTTCGTCGGCTTCTTCGACGGATGCGAATGTCGCTTCTTCTGAGGAAATGAAGCACACGTGGGAAGTTGCTCCGGAACCTATTAAAGATATTGCCGAAACCAAAGATTACGACATCGTGATCGTTGGCGCTGGCATCGCTGGCAACTCTGCAGCCGAGGCAGCCGCTCGCAATGGCGCCAAGGTTGCGGTTATCGAGCGCACTGATGGCATTCAGATGCATGGCATCGACGTTGCGGCGATTGGCAGCAAGTTCAAAATCGACAATGGCGTCGACATTGATATTGACGAGGCATGCCGTCTTCTGTATCTGTGGTCACAGCAGACCACCAATTACAACCTCATTCGCACGTGGGCCGAGAAGACTGGACCGGTAATCGACTACATCGAGGGAATGGTAGCCGAACAGGGATTCAAGATGGTTTCTGCGTTGTCGAAAACCGCGAAATACGGATGGGAGACGCTTCCTGAGCGTTGGCGTGTGTATCCCGATGCTGTGTCGTTCGTAAGCGATGCCGAACCTGGCGCGGTGCGTTCTGACAAGAAGACCTGCAATTGGAACCTTGGCGAAGCGCTGTATAAGTCGGCGACGGACAACGGCGCAGAATACGTGTTCAATACGCATGCTGAGCAGCTGGTAGGTGATGCGAAGAGCGGCATTACTGGCGTGATCGTCACCGATGCGGACGGCAAGTACGTGCAGTACAACGCTTCCAAGGGCGTGATTTTGGCGACGGGCGATATTAGCGGCAACCAAGAGATGGTGAATTGCTGGGCGCGCATTACCACGCGTGCCGATGGCAACGTGTACACCCCAGAGGGCGGAAATACTGGCGACGGTATTCTGATGGGCTGCTGGGCTGGAGCCGCGCTTTCGAAGAGCCCCGCGGCGCCGATGGTTCACCAGTACACTCCGAGCTCTAAGAGCTTTAACCTTACCGCTTTTGTCATGAGCTGGCTTGCGGTTAACCGCAACGGTGAGCGCTATGGCGCGGAGCTTCCTTTCGAACCTTATTTGACCAATGGCCGCATGAATACCCCTGGCGATAAGGCTTGGTCGATTTTCGATGCGAACTACGAGAAGTGGGTCAAGCAACAGTGGCCGACCAATTACGACGTGCAGCTGAAGGGCCTCGATGAGGAAATGGAGAAGCGCCTGCAGGACGGTAGCCTTATTAAGGCCGATACGATTGCCGAACTTGCCGAGAAGCTTGGCGTTCCTGCCGACAAGCTCCAAGAATCTGTTGATGGCTACAATGCGGCATACGAAGCGGGCAAGGACGTAAAGTTCGACGTGCCGGCGCAGTTCCTTTCGGAAATCAAGACGGCTCCGTTCTATGCGACGCCTGTTGTGTGCTCCGTTCTGACCATTCCGTTCGGCCTGCATGTGAACGACGATTCCCAGGTGTGCACGGAAGAAGACGAGCCCATCGACGGCCTGTTCGCTGTCGGTAATGTTCAGGGCGACTTCTTCGGTCTGAATTACCCCGTGCATTGCCCTGGTGTGAGCCATGGCCGCTGCCTGACGTTCGGTCAGCTCGTTGGCGAGGCTCTTGCGACGGATACCGTTATCACGAAGCTCGAGTACAAGTAAGGCTGACGCGGAAAAGATATATTCGAGCCGCTTCCCTCCCGTGCGGCGTTTCCCTAAAGGGCCTCGGCGTAACGCCGAGGCCCTTCTGCGGAGGTTTGCATAAGACGGATAGGGGCCATCTTCGACGGTGCGTTCGCGCGTGTCTCCTCATCGAATGGTATGATTTCCCTGGAGTGCGAACGCGTCGATTGCCTTATGAAGCGGGTGAAGTATCGTGGCGAGTGCCTATATTGCATGGTACTTATTTTTTGCCGGTGCTGGCGCTGGCGCGTTTGCGATTGCCTCTGCCGTCGATTTCGCTTTAAGATTGGGCCCTCGTCCTCATCTGTTGAAAATTGCGCCAATTACGGATATCGGAATGATTCTTGGCCCGATTATGGTGGTCGTGGGGTGCGTCTTTCTGCTTCTCGACCTTGGTGACCCATCAATTGCCTTCAACGTCTTCCTCAGGCCGTCGAGCATTTTGGGGTTCGGCTCGTGGGCTATCGCCCTGTTCTGTCTCTTCGCGGTGCTGTCGTTGGCGTTCGGCCTGATGCCGCATTGCCGCGCATCAAAGCTCATCGAGCCCCTCTCGCAGTTTTTGGCGATGGTTCTTTCCCTCGTTGTCATTCTTTATTCAGGCGTCTTCTATTCGCTTTTCCCGTCAGTTCCGTTTCTTAATACCCCGCTTGTTCCGGCGCTTTTTACGGCTTCGGCATTTTCATCGGCGGCGGGTTTGCTCGTCGTTGTTGGCTTTTTCAGGCAAACGCACGAAGGCGTTCTTGAAGGCATGAATGGCCTATCCGCGATAGACGCTGCAATTGTTGTTGTCGAGGCCCTTTTATTGACGGCTCTTCTGGTCCGCTCGGTGCTTTTCTCGGAAAGCGGAGCCTCGCTGTCGTCTTCCGCCCTTTTGTTCGGTGACTTATCGTTGCTATTTTGGGCAGGCGTCATCGTCGTCGGTTGCGTCATTCCTTTAGCGGTTGACCTGACGTGTCTTGTTCATCCGCGTCCGACTGTTCTGTGCATTGGCGGCATATCCGCGCTCGTCGGTGGTGTTTGCTTAAGGTTCTGTATCCTTATGGCAGCATCAAGGTTTGCGATCGGTTTTGTTGCCGTGCAACCATTTTGGGTTTAGCTCATAACATTGAAAAGGGAAATCGAGCGTATAAGGAAGGGGGCAGCTGCAATGGAGCCATCGGGCATTTTTCAAATTGACGAGAGTAGCGGCGTCCCCATTTGGATTCAGATTCGCAAGAGGCTCATCTATTTAATCGGGTCGGGTCATTTTAAGTCTTCCGAAAGGCTGCCTTCCGTAAGGGAAATGTCGGTTCGCTTTGGCGTTAACTACAACACGATTAACAAGGTCTACCAGGACCTTGAGCGGGATGGGTATATTTACACGAAGCGCGGGCTTGGCACGTATGTTGCCGAGGGGTTGCCCGAGTCCGCTTCGATCGACGATGATATTGCCTCCATGGCAGACGAGTTGTCTAGCCGGGCGGTCGAAAAAGGAATGTCTCTAGGCGATCTTCTAGAGATTGTTCGAGTGCACTATTCGAGGGCCGCTGCACGTGGTGCTCGGAGCGATTTATAGCAACAGGAATGCGGATAGGCGATAGGGGCGGTTATGCGCAGCAAAGAGAAAAGGGAAGCCGAGAAAAGCGAAGCTCGGAACGCTTCGACGAATAAGAAGGCGGCGGCGCCTCAGCCGAAGCGCACTTCCAAGGTCGGCGTATTCTGCTTCGCTGCGGCGATATTCGTTCTATTCTCCCTGATAGGGACGGCTCTCGTTTCCCTTGCTGTGGGCCTATCTGCTTGGACATGCATTGCGGGCGCTTGCTTCGGCGCTGTCGGGTGCTATTCGATTAGAATCGCAAATCAGTGGGAACGTGTCGTTATTCTTCGGCTGGGAAAATATAACCGGCAGGTTGGCCCTGGTTTGTACTTTATCATCCCCATCATCGAATACGCTGCCGCGCATGTTGACCAGCGAATCATAACGACGCCCTTTATCGCAGAAGAGGCTCTCACGGCCGATTTGGTTCCGCTGGATATTGATGCGGTTCTTTTCTGGATGGTGTGGGATCCGAAAAGCGCGTGTGTCGAGGTGGAGGACTATTCATCCGCAATATGGTGGGCTGCTCAGACGGCGCTGCGTGATGCTGTTGGCCGCATTAATTTGGCGGAGGTCGCTACTCGTCGCGAGCAAATCGACGAGGAAGTCAAAAGCATACTCGACGAGAAAACGAACAGCTGGGGAATTACCGTTGTCTCGGTTGAAATCAGGGATATCGCCATACCGTCCGACTTGCAAGATGCCATGTCGAAAGAGGCGCAGGCCGAGCGCGAAAGAAACGCCCGCCTTTTGCTCGCCGAAGTTGAGAAGGATATCTCCGAGATGTTCGTCGACGCCGCTTCTGTGTACGACAAGAGCGATAAGGCGTTGCAATTGCGAACCATGAACCTCATTTACGAAAGCGTCAAAGAAAAGGGCGGGCTCGTTATTGCCCCGAGCGCTTTCAGCGAAGGCTTCAATAACATCGATAGCTTCAAAGATATTTTGAAATAGAGCGTATAAAGGCCTCCTTAGGAGGCCTTTTCTATCCTAAAGATAGGATAGTTCAAGCAATTGAGTGTCATATAACTGTATGTTACCATAGCGCCAACGAGGGAATTAGATATCGAAAAAAGGGGTCTCTATGGGGGTAGGGGTTTCGATCGGTAGTTCTTCCGGGGCGACGCGCTTTTCTATGTCGCTCTGCAACTGAAATCACCAAACAATCCAATCAACGGCGCTGGAAAGCCCAGCGTTTCCATGTGCATTGCAAGGCTGTCTAAACAACAGTCTTAAGTTTGCGCGCTAAAAGCGTGCATCGATAGTCGTGTATGCAGGGAAAAGGGGGAGATATGGGAAAGCATCAACCTGCTATTTCACGTCGAGGCTTCGTTGCGGCATCGGGAGCCGTCGCCTTGGGCGCAGGCCTGGGAGCCACGGCAACGGGGTGTTCTTCCGGTGGCGACGCGGCAAAGGGAGGGGATGCCCAAAAAGAAGACAAATGGGTTCCTACGACATGCAACATGTGCTTCAATCAGTGCTCCATTCTGGCTCACGTGGTCGATGGGAAGGTTGTTGAGCTCAAGGGCAACCCCGATAGCCCTGTCGGGCGCGGGCATATTTGCGCCAAGGGCGCATCGGGCATTATGCAGCTTTACGATCCGAACCGAATCACGAAGCCGATGAAGCGCACCAATCCCAAAAAGGGGTTTGACCAAGATCCTGGTTGGGAAGAAATCAGCTGGGATGAGGCCTACGAGCTCGTCAACAAAAACATTAGCGAGGCCATTGAGCGCAGCGGCCCCCATGCCGTTACGGGCATGTCGATGGTTGCAAGCCAGGCGGGAAGCCTTGTGCGACACACGGCCCTTGGCGTTATCTACGGCAACGCAGAGGGAAGCTGCTCGGACATCTGCGGTGCTGGCGTGCACCAGCTTGAGTATCTGCATACCGGCTCAGGCAATGCGATGCCCGACTACAAATACTGCAATTACATTGTTCAATTCGGAACCAACGCCGGTACGGCGACGCGCCATGGTTTCAACATGACGGTCGAGCCTTTTTCGGAGCGCCGTAAGGAAGGTTTACGTCTCGTGAGCTTCGACCCCCACATGGGCGGATCTGGCGAGCAGGCTGACCTTTGGGTTCCCATTCTGCCTGGAACCGATGCTGCGGTAGCTTTGGCCATGGCGTACGTTCTTGTTCATGAAGAGAACCTCATCGATGTCGACTTCCTGACGAATCGAACCAATGGTCCTGCGCTTGTCGACCTTGAAACGAAACGAATCATTCGCGCTGAGGGCTCGAACAAGGCTCTTTACATGGATCTTTCCGACAATGCCGTGAAGCCTTATGACGAGTGCGAGAAGCCTGCGCTTGAAGGCACGTTCGAGGTCGATGGAAAGACGTGCTCGACTGGTTTCACCTTGTACAAGGAGCATATTAAGACCTACACGCCGGAGTATGCGGAAAGCATCTCGACCGTTCCCGCTGCGACGATTCGCCAGGTTGCGAAAGAGTACGGCGAGGCTGCCCATATTGGAGAGACGATCACCATCGATGGTGTGACGCTTCCGTATCGTCCTGTGTGCGTTGATGCGTTTTCGGGCATTACCCGCCACAAGCATTCTTTCTTGACGTGCTGGTCGGTATTCTCGCTCAACAATCTTGTTGGCGCGACGAATGCTGTTGGCGGCTTTATCGGCTTTGATCCGGCATGCAATGGCTGGGCCGATAACAATCCTCAGATGGCCTTCCGTCCTGGAATTTGGGAAGAGGACGGCTTCATCGAAGATGTGTCGCTCATGCTCGCGTTCCCGCATTCTTATTATCGGAAGATTCGTGAGTCCGACTATACGCCGACGACGATGGGCATGCTTGAGCTGCAGCCTATGTCCGAGGACAATCACTTTGAGCATGTTGCGCAGGCTCATCCAGACCTTTACCACACCCAGGCGGCTGAAGTGGCGTTCTGTTACGCATGCAACCCGATTAAGTGGTGGGGAAACTACGACGAGCAGGCCGAGATTTTCAAGAGCTACAAATATGTCATCGGCGTCGATATCTTCCTTAACGAGTCCTCGTATTTCTACGACGTGATTCTGCCGGAGTGCTGCTATCTTGAGCGCCTCGAGCCGTTGCCGCACTTCGCTCTCAACCATCGCGTTATTGGCGGTCTCGACAATCCGTGGGCCGTTACGGCGTGGCAAAAGGTTGTCGAGCCGAAGGATGACGCGCCGTCGAGCTTCCAGCTCTTTGCCGAGTTGGCGCACCGTGCTGGAAAAGACGCCGAGTTCATCGCGACTTTGAACGCTATGTATCGCGTGAAAGACGAGTATTCGGTTCCTATGGACCAAAAGCTCGAGCCTGAGGCGTTCGCCGATTCGGTGCTCAAGAGCGTCATTGACGAAGAGCATGGCATCGAGTGGATGAAGGAGCACGGCGTTTACACGTATCCCAGGAAGATAGACGAGGTCTATATCTGGGCAAACGATGCTCCCGGAAAGGTTCCTCTGTATTGGGACTTCATGCTTGAGGCAAAGGAAAAGGTCGAAGCGAAGGTTGCCGAGCTTGATATTCCTTGGGAAACCGATGACTATCAGCCGCTCCCCGATTGGAAGCCTGGTTGCGGATTCAATGTTGAGGACCCGGATTACGACATCATTCCCGTCTACTACACCGATGCGGTCAATACCGATTCGTGGCTCATGGAGAACCCCTGGATCAATGAGATCAATGAGGCGAATCCCTATGGCTACACCATCGAAATGAACAAGGCGACTGCGGAGGCGAAGGGCTTGGCGAGCGGAGACAGCGTTCGTCTCGAAACTCTCGAGGGCGTTTCTGTTGAAGGCAAGCTTGCGGTTTCCGAAGGCGTTCATGCCTCGTGCGTATCGGTTATCGGCGGCGATTGGGGCTCGAAGTCGGAGTTCATGCCTATCGCGAAGGACAAGGGCGTGCCGATCGTGCACCTTCTTCCTGGTCAGACGCCCGATCGCATGGACCATGTTTGCTCCGCGTTCGACCAGTGCATCCGCGTGAAAATCGAGAAAATCGCTTAAGGGGGTTGTGAGCTATGGCATATGGAATGCTGATTGATTTGAAAAAATGCGTCGGTTGCCATGCATGCGCGACGGCATGCAAAGGGGCGCATGGAACCCCTCCGGGGGTAACCCGTTCTCACGTTGAGCGAAGCTTTGAGGGCACGTATCCAGACGTGAGGAAAACGATTCTGCCTGTGTTGTGCAACCATTGCGAAAACGCGCCCTGCGTCGAAGCGTGTCCTTCGGGCGCTACGACGAAGAGGGAAGACGGCATTGTCGTCATTGATAAGGAAGTGTGCATCGGCTGCAAAGCGTGCGTTTCCGCGTGCCCCTATGGCGCTCGTTACTACTACGAGAGCGAAACGGGTTATTTTGGCGAGCTTAACGAGTATGAGCAGGTCAAGTATGCGGAAGATATGCCTACAGGCAAGGTCGACAAATGCACGTTCTGCGCCGACCGAATTGATGCAGGCAAAGGCGAGGTCCAGGCTTGCGTCGCGGCATGCCCGGCGGGAGCTCGAGTTTTCGGCGATCTCGAAGAGATAAAGAAGAAGGCTCTGGACGAAGGCGGCTTCCAGCTTGCTCCGGAAAATGGCACCAATCCATCGGTTTGGTATATTCCGAATAACGTTGTGGAAGCGGGAGAAGCGAAATCCCAGAATTAGGTCGTTGGCGTAAACCATGAATAAAGAAGGGCGTGCGGGGCACGCCCTTCTTTGTAAGGAGTGCCCATGTCGGAAAGAAACGTTAGTTCTAAAGTTGATGAGCAGGGGCCTCATTGTTTGCGTGTGCCCTCGTTTCATTATGGTTCGGCTGGGCTTGCTCCTTTTGAATCTTCGGTGGTGCAGGAGCTTGTCGTTCGCATGTTCGTTAATGGCCAGCAGGTTGATACGCTTACGTGCTCGCCTTGGAACATTGAAGAACTGACCTACGGCAGGTTGTATTTCGATGGGATTATTAACCAGGCGAGCGACGTAACTGACATGTGGATTGATGCCGACGCCGGCTTGGTCGATGTTTTGATTTCCGACATGATGGGCGCTGCGCCCGATTCTCTTTTGAGGGAGCGTAGTGTTCTTTCATACGTGACGCCTCGCTGGATTATTGACAATATGGCTCGATTCGAAGCGAATTCGGGCCTGTTCCGCCGTACGGGCGGGATGCATGGTGCGGCAATCGCTGACGCGTGCGGTTTCCTTGCTCGTTTCGATGACGTCGGGCGACACAATGCGATGGATAAGCTTGTGGGGTGGTGTCTGAAAAACCGCGTTGATACGAGCGATAAGGTCGTTTTGTTTAGCGGTCGTGTTCCTATGGGGATTATCGACAGGGTTGTTAAGTTGGGTGCATATGCAATTGTTTCCCCAGGCGCTCCGACCGATATGTCGATAAAGACTGCTGACCAGAATCAGATAATGCTTGTGGGTTTTGCCAAGAACGGCGAATTCAATATTTACGCCCATGAGGAGCTTTTATCTGATGGGGTGGAGGAAGGTCGCTCTCGCTGTTTGAGGGCGGTAAATGGTATTTGATGCGGTTGAGGCCCGTCTCGATGGCGCTTCTTCCAATCTACTTCAATCCCGAAACAAAGGAACCCGTCCCAAATGGAGCGGGTTCCTTTTTGCCTAGCGGGAGGGGAGGGATTAGCTAGGCTGCGAGTTGTTACAGTTTTGCCAAAATACGGCCCACGAGCATGCCATGGGTAAGGGCGAAGCCGTGGCTCGCGCCAGGCGCGGGCAGGGGGTAGTCGACGAGGAAGCGACCGCCCTGGGTATTGCCAACCGCATACAGGCCGTCGATGACCTTGTTTTCGGTGTCGAGCACTTCGAAATCAACGGTGGTTTCGAGACCGCCAAGGGTCACTAGAATGTTGCAGTTCGTGATGGGGAATGCGAAGAACGGGCCCTCTTCAATCGGGAAGAGTCGGTCGGCGCGCTTGCCGAAATCTTCGTCTTTCCCGTTGTGGGCGAGCTCGTTGTATCGAGCGATGGTCGCGGCGAACTTGTCGGCGTCAACGCCCATCTTCTCGGCGAGTTCTTCCAGGGTGTCGCATTTCACGCCCTGCTTGTTCGGGGTGGGCGTGCCTTCGACAAAATAGCTATTGTAGCTGGCGGTGTTGCCGTCTTCGCTCGACTCGTCGAGGGCGATATAGGCGCTGCGGCCATAGGAGCCGTTGGGGACTTCAGAGCCGCTGTTCACGAGCCAGTTTACGTTGCCATGGCCGGTGTCCATGTGGCCAATCTGTTCGGGCCACTTCGAGTCCCAAACGCGCCACAGCACGTTTTCGCGGGCTCGGGCGATCTGCGCCTGGATGTAGGTGCCTCCCACATCTTCGTTCATAACGCGGTCGCCTTCAATGTCGACGAGGAGGAATGCGTCGCAGCCGAGCGGGCCGAACATGTTGTGGACCATGGGAGCGTGGGGGCCGTCTTCCATTTTCGCGCCAATCCACATGCCCATTTGCTGGCCGTCGCCCGTGTTCGTTTTCTCGCCCTTTGCGTCGGTGTTCGGGAAAATGCTGTTGTAGCGCGTTGCCCACGGCTGATAATACTCGAGCATTTCGCGGTTGCTGGCATAGTCGCCGGTTGCAAGCAGGACGGCTTTTGCGGCATTGATTTGCTTATAGTTTCCGTCGGCATCCTCGACGATGACGCCCGTCACACGGCCGCCGTCCTCTCGGATCAGCTGACGCGCCCAGGTGCTGAACATGAAGTTCACGCCGCCGGCAACACAAATGTCGTAAACGTTTTTCATGTAGGGCGCATGGGTGGGCAGGCAAATCTGGCATACGTCGTAGAGGTCATACCAGTCGTTTTCGATGTTCGCATCGGCAGGGTGCGGCCAGTGCATTTTGCGAACGCTCATGGACGTGCCGTCGTAGGGGTCGCCTTCGGTGCCGGTGCTGTACTGTCCCTCAGATGCGCTGAGGTACCAATCCAAAGCCTCGGCGGAATTATCGGCCCAAAGCTTGATGATGGGCATCTTGGGACGATAGCCGCATTCTTTCATAATCGATCCCGTTACGGCAGCCTTGTCGACTTCGATGCCGAGCGCTTCCTGGATTTGTCCGCCGCACGAGGCGATTTGATTCGAGCGAACCTGGAAGGATTCGCCTTTTTCGATGACGGCGATCTTCTCTCCCGCGACACCGCTTTCAATCGCGGAACGCGTTGCCGACATGCCCGACATGCCCGCGCCGATGATTACGATGTCGACATCGACGGTTTCCTTGATATCGCTCGCGGGAATAGCCTCGGGCTTCTGCAGGAACGACGGGGTGGAATCGCTTGCGCCGTCCGAAGCGGAGTTTGCCGTGCTCGATTTGGTGTCGGCTTTGGGACTGCATCCCATGAGGCCCATTGCGGCAGCGCCTGCGGCGGCGGTGGCGCCAAGGCCAAGGAACGTGCGGCGAGAAACGCCATTGGTTGCTTTCATTTTCCCTCCTGTATTTGTGACGCCGTGGCGTCGAATGACTGTGGCGCATCGCTGCGCCATACGACGATTGAAAGATATGTCCAAGCGTTATCGGTTGCGTCGTTCTTCTGGGCTGAACCCCACAAGCCTTATCGACCTTCTGGGACGATTTCTCAAAAATTTCCAGCTGAGCGCCGTGTTTCGAGAAATGCGCCTGGGCGTGCGATACAATGCCGAAAGCAAAACAGGGGAGGGATGGATGCGCGCGTTTCGCGATGTTGTGGCGTATATGGGCTTCGGATTCTATTGGGCATGGATTTTCGTGTCCTTTTAATTCCGCGGGCTCGCTTGGCCAGAATCTTCCGATTGACGCTTTGACGTCGTCCCACCTGGTTTCTTCTGTCGCGGCGATTTTGCCGTTGCTTGCGGCGTTCCTTCTGCGTGGCAAAATCGAGGCTCTTTCGCGTCGTGCGCTTTTCGCGCTTGTTGTTTTCTCGTCGGTGCTCGCGTCAGTTTCGACGGCATGCATGCAGGTGTTTTTCGCTCAGCCGATTGTCTATGAGCTCGCAACGGCTTCATCGGGCCTGTTCGTTGTTGGGCCCATGCTCGCGTGGGGCGTTGTATATGGGTCGCTTGACGCTAAGAATGCGGTTGTCTGCACTGCGCTTTCCTTTGCGCTTGCGGCGCTCATTTATTTTGTCGTGTCGTTTGTGCCAGGGCCTGTCGCTGCTTTGATCGCGACGATGCTGCCCCTCGCTGCCGGGCTCGGCGCGTGCGCGTGCCTTTTCGGGAATTCGAATTGCGCCTCTCGTCGGGAAAGTGGCATTTCCCAAGGGTCTTCAATTCGCGCGTCTGTTTCTGTCGGTATTTTAATTGGCCTTGCGGTGGTCACCTTTGTGTATGGTGGCCTCCGCGTGTATTCGGTGCATGCGAGTGCTGAATTCTCTGGCCCGAGCGTGTTGGTCGTTTCTGTCGTCGTAGCGTCGGCGATCATGCTTTTGTATACGCTGCTCATTCCGCGCACGAGCCTGAATCTGGGAGTGCTTTACCGGGTTGCGCTCATCGCGTTTGCCGCGGTGCTTATGCTTGCGGCGGTTGGTGAGGAGGTTGCCGCCATTCCTCTTGAGGCGCTTGTCCGATGCGGCATGATGCTCTTTGAGATTCTGACGTGGGTGCTGCTTGCCGAGACGGTTCGAACGGGCAATGTGTCTGCTTTGGTGGTGTTTTCTGCGGGCAGGCTCGCCGTTCATGTCGGCATTTCCTTGGGCGAGGGGTCGGCGCTTGTATTCGGCGTGAGCTCCCTGGAATTTTTGGTATGTGCCGTTATTGCACTTATCGTGGCGGCCGGTTTCCTTTTCCGCGATGCTGATACGACGTTCTTTTTCGCGAGTCCCACGGAAGACGAATTGCGGCGAATCACACGGAAGCGCTCATCGATTGAGGAAGAACCTTCCGGGGTCGAAGGGGCTCTTGAGGTTTGCGCGAGCGACGCTGTTGTTGAGGCTGGCGGGGATTCTGATGCTCGGGTTGGGGATATGCTCAAGCAAAGCCTCGAGGATCGCATCGATTCCGTTGCCTCTCGCTATGGATTTTCGGCTCGTGAACGCGAAGTGTTTGAACTGTGGGTTACGGGGCACGATGCCCAATATATCCAAGACGAGCTCGTCATATCGCGTTCGACGGTTAAGACGCATGTGCGTCATATTTACGAGAAATGCGACGTGCACAGCAGAAGCGACCTTATGCGCGTGCTTGAGCGCGATTAGTTTAGGCTGGATCGGTTGCCAGGCGGCTCGATTTCGGTTTTCATGTGGTCGGTCGTCAGCTGCTTGCTGACGGTGCAGGGCCCTGAGTTGCGTTTGAAGTTGCGACTCTAGTTTGCTGGCTTGAAAGCTCCAGATTTCATCTTATTGTGGAAGACGGGACGGAAGCTCTGTTGCTTGTCGCCGCACCTATACGCGCTCGGCGAACTTGTAGCCTACGCGCCATACCGTGAGCAGGTATTTCGGCTGCGAGGGGTTGTCTTCGATCTTTTCGCGAATCTTGCGCATGAACACGGTGATGCTGCTTTCGTCAACGCTGCTGTCGCGACCCCAAATGTGCTCGTAGATTTGGCCGCGCGTGAATGCCTGTCCGGGGTTCGACGCGAGCAGTGCTAGAATCTCGAATTCCTTTGCAGTGAGGTCGACTTTCTTGCCACGCAAATACACCTCGTAGCGATTGAAAAAAATCTCAAGGTTGCCCGTTTTGTTCGATCCTTCGCGCTGCGTTGCCTTCGCGTACGCCAAATTGGCTTTGTGGCGACGCAGATGCGCCTCGATGCGCAATAACAGCTCTTCGGAAGAGAATGGCTTCACCACGTAATCGTCGCCTCCGGCTTTGAAGCCGATCGACTTATCGACGATGTCTCCTTTTGCGGAAAGGAACACGACGGGGATTCGGCGCCCTTTTTCGCGAATCGCCTTGCATACGTCAAAGCCGTTCATGCCAGGCATCATCACGTCGAGCAGTAACAGGTCGGGGTGCTCGGTCGAAAGCATTTCCAGCCCCTCTTCGCCGCCGTATGCACCGCAATATGAATACCCCGCGTCTTCCAAAATGCGCTTAATGAGCGTATGCACGCCGCAGTCGTCATCGATGAGCATTACTTTATACGGTTCGGCCATGTCGCTATTCCCCCTTTGCCGCTTGGCGAATCGGCAGATGCACCGTAAATGCCGACCCGTGTCCCAGCTCGCTTTCGAGCGTTATGTCTCCGCCGTGCATCTCGACGTATTCTTTCGCCAAAGCCAGGCCCAGGCCCGTTCCCCGATATTTGCGGGATACCGATGAATCGGCCTGTGCGAATCGCTCGAATATGCGATCCTGATCGGCTTTCGCCACGCCAATTCCCGTATCCGACACGCAAATCCATGTCTGTTCGCACTCGGGATGATAACTCACCGTTACGCGAACCTTTCCGCTTTCGGGCGTGAATTTCATCGCATTGCCGACGAGATTTTCAACCACATGGCGAATTTTCTCGAAATCGGCCTCGATGAGCGGTACGTCGGCGTCGATAGAGCACGAGAAGTCGATGTCGTTGCGATCGGCAAGTGGGCGCATGACCGATTCCACCATGCCCACTACATCGCCGAGCTCGACTGGCTCGCATGCAAGTTCGGTCCTGCCCGCGTCAACGCGGCTCATTTCCAAGATGTCGTTAATCATGAGCAGGAGTACGCGCGAATTCGTTTCGATCTCCTGGCGCACCTGGGCTTCACGCGCGTCGCGGGGCGCTCCCTCGCTGTTGAGTATTTCGGAGAATGCCAGAATCGAGGTGAGCGGCGTGCGAAGCTCATGGCTCATCATCGATAAGAAGTCCGATTTGTACTGGTTGTCTTGGGCTAGACGCTCATTAGCCTCTTCCAGCTGGGCACGTTGCCGCTCAAGGACGGCGTTAGCTTGGGCGAGCTGTGCCGTGCGGTCGGCGACCTGGGATTCGAGGCTGTCATAGAGGTCGGAAAGCTCGCGCGTCATTTTATTGAATTCATCGACCAGCGAATTCAATTCGGGCGACGATTCGACCCGTTCGAGCTTCGCGTCAAGTTCGCCCGCCTGAATTTTCTCAACGCCGCCGCGAATACGCGCGAGTGGTCGCGTGACCAGATACGATAGTGCGGCGTATACGATAAGCAGACACACGACGAGCACCGCGACGAAGAATTCCACATTGTGCGCAACGTTGTCGCGTTCGGCTTGAATGTAGATATCCATGGGAATTACGATGGAGATCGCTCCGCCCACGTCGCCCACGCTCCAGCCTTCCTTCGCGTGGCCCGTAACGTCGAGTTCGCCTGCTGGCTCGCCATGGCATTCCAGGCAGCTCTTCTTGATTTCCATGGGTGCCATGTACCGGTACACCTGCGACCCATCGTATTGTGTGATGCTCGCATAATACGTAAGCGCTGGATCGGCGTAGAGCGCGTCGAGCCCCTCTGTCTCGAATTCGTCGGGCTCGTCTTCGGAATTGCGCGGATCGAAGTTCACGAAACGCGTGGTGTAGCCTGATTCGAGGGAAAACAGCCGGCCTATGCTTCGACCGACGACGGCGCAATGCAAGCCCTGGTAGCTGCCCGTGCTGCCATATGCAGAAGCTTCGAGCTTCTCTTGGTTCGCCGACATGAAATCCCACATGGCGGTCATTTGCTGTGAGAGCACCAGGCCTTTTTCCTGCAGCTCGCTCTCGGTTTGTTGGCGCTGGGCTTCTGTTGTCCATGCGACGTTTACCGCCAAGGCGACAGCGAACAGCGCCACCATGAGCACGGCGAACTTTGTGCGCAGCTTCACTTTTCGAATGTTCGATTCCAGTTTCCCCATCGCGCCTCCCCCCTAAGGCGAGCTGATTGCCCGTGTTATTCCAGGCATGCTTCCAAAAGCTCCGCTGTTGCGGTTGCGTCGGCCTTGCATACGGCAGCAGCCAGATTTGCGGCGTGAGCGTAGAAGGCGCTAGTGCTTTTCGGCAAGTGGTTTGCCAGGCGTTGGGCAAATTCGCTTGCCCAACAACCTAGATGTTCGGCTAGAAACATCGCCTGGCGGCCGAGCGCGACTTTCGCGCCAGGCATGTCACCCGAAGAGGCGCACGCCTTCGCTTCGTCGCACAACGCTGCCATGAACGCGAGTTCGGTTGCGATATGGTCGTCGGGGACGTGCGGGTAGCCTGCCGCGGCGAACCCGGCGGCGTGGTATGCAGCACGAACGTCGAGCGTGCTTTGCTGAAATACCAGCTCCTCGCCGCATGCATATACCGATTCCCAGGGCGATGCAGGAAGTTTCCCCGGGCCGATAAACAGGCGCGTATAGTCGTTTGCCAGACTCGACGCATTTGCATCGAGCGCCAGCGCCGCCTGGAGTTCGACGCAGAGCGCCGTGAACTCTTTCATTTCTGGCGAGTCGGCGCCAAAGAACAGTTCGAACTGTTCGCGCGCTGTGCCGAGCGTGGTCTCGACGAGCGTCTCGTCGGGCGCATCGCTAAACACGCGCCACAAATATTGATAGACGAACGCGCGGTTTGCACATGCGTTCGCAACGATTTCATTTGCTTCCATAGCGGTTCCTTCCCTTCGAACCATGATACGCGAAAGCCGCGCCAGCTGGGAGGGATGCTGGCGCGGCTTGTTGGAGGGTGTGCGCTTTTACAGGATTACCTTGCGGAAATCATTCTCGAGCGCCGCCGGGCGAGCGTCGATGAGAGTATGCGGGCCCGTTTGGGAAGAATCGGGCAGGATCGCAATTTGGTCGACGGCATCGGGATGCGCCGCGACCAGATCATCGTAGACGCCGAACTCGAGTGCGCGCATGGGGCATGCGGCTACGCATGCGGGTTGCTCGCCGTTCTGGCGCAGCACGTAGCACGCGTCGCACTTGTGCACCATTTTCTGCTCTTCGAGGTACTGAGGCACGCTGTAAGGGCACGACTGCACGCAATATTGGCAGCCGATGCATTTTTCGTCATCGTGCTGTACGGTGCCGTCGGTCTCGTCGATATACATGGCCTCGGTCGGGCAGGCCTCGACACACGCAGGGTTCTCGCAATGGTTGCACGTCGCCGCGTAGTGGTACGACTTCACCGAGGGGAACTCGCCAACCTCGAAGTCGACCACGTGGCGGAACAAGGTGCCAACTTCAAGATCGTTTTTATCTTTGCAGGCGACTTGGCAGGTCTTGCAGCCAATGCAAGAATTCTGATCGAAATAGAAGCCCATTCGCTTGGTCTCTTCAGTTGCCATGATTATTCACCATCTTTCAGGGGCATGCGAGCGGGCAGGTCGGCGTCGGCCTCCAAAGCGGCGCCCGTGTATTTTTCAATCTTGCAAAGGGCGGAGTTGTAGCCAGATACCGCAGCGCCTGTCGGGGTTTGCGCGATGAGGTAGTTGTCCGCGCCAGCCTGGTCGATGCCTGTTTCTTCATCGACCTGTACCCATGCGCCATGGGGCAGGGCGACAACGCCCGGGCGCACACGTGCGGTAACGGTTGCGGGGCGCACGCATTTGCCTACCGGGCTCGTAAGGAGCACTGTGTCTCCGTCGACAATGCCAGCTGCTGCTGCATCTTCGCGAGAAATGAAGACCGGATTGGTCCATGCTTCGCGCAGCCACGATACGTTGTCGAATGCGGTGTGCGCGCGACGCAGGTAGTGGGGATTGATCACCTGCAGCGGATATTCGCCAGGAGTCTTGCTATCCCAATCGGCGAAGCTGCTTTCGTATCCGTTTACGACGGGAATATAGGTAGGAATCGGCTCAATGGAGCTCCAGCCAATGGCGTTGACCATGTCGGCCCACGATTGGCTGTAGATTTCGAGCTTGCCGGACGGGGTGTCGACGGGATTCTTCTCGGGATCTTTGCAGAAATCCTCGAGGGCAATATATCCGTAATTGTCGCCCACGTGGCGTTCCACCTGATACACGCCGCGCTTCATGAGCTCCGTGTATTCGAGCTCGCCGTCTTGCGCAGAGCCCTCGACGCCGAGTGCCTTAATGTCGTCGTCGGTGACTTTCACGGCATTCTTTTCGGTTTTTCCGTCGGCATCGATGACCTTCATCGAGGTGAGCACGTTGAAGAACTGCTGTTCCGCGTTGAACGGATAGATGTCTTCCTTCTTCAAACCGAGCTTCTCGCCGAGCTCGCAGGCGATATCCTGATCAGATTTGCTCTCGAACAGCGGATCGATGATGCGCTCGTATGCCTGTACCATTTCGCGATTGCTCTTGTGAACGAGGTTGCCGCCGATAAGGCCATGGGCACGTTCCCATTCTGTGGAAATGGGGAGCACGATGTCAGAGTAGCGGGCCGATGTCGTGTAGAACTGTGCGTGACTTACAACCATATCGACCTTGCGGAAAGCCTCGATGCCCTTTGCCATGCCAACGTTGGTCTGCAGCTTATTGCCGCCGTTGCTGTAAATGACGTGGATGTCGATGTCGCGCTGCTCGGCGGGATCGTAGTGGCCCGTGCCGGTGAACTTGTAGTGGCCGTTCAGGATCGCATCCCATACTTCGTTACCGTTGATGGCGTCGTCAACGGGATTCTCGATTTTGGGAAGGCCGTCTTTGCCGTTCGTGACCAGCGCATAGCCGCCGTTGCCCGACGTGCAGTGCATGGTCGTGCCAGTCATGTGGCCCGATTTGCCCATATGGCCGCCCATGGCGCCAATCGTCATCACGAGCTGCGGCAGGCTGTCTACGTTGTTCACGCGGGCGTTCGCTGCGGAGCTCAAGAAAGCGACCTTGTTCTTCTTGCCCATGGTAACGGCAAGCTTGCGAATCGCATCGGCGTCGATGCCGCAAATCTCGCTTGCCCATTCGGGCGTTTTCGGCGTGCCGTCGTAGGTACCCATGACGTAGTCTTTGAAGTTTTTATTGTCCTTGGCATCGGCCGGCATGTGGTCGGCGTCGAAGCCGACCGTGCACTTGTTCAGGAAGTCCCAATCGATGATACCTTCCTTATCGTCCTGCTCGAGCATCGCGTATGCCAAGCCGAACATGAAGGGCATGTCGGTTGCGGGGCGAATAGGCAGCCATTCCGCGTCGAGCGCTGCGGCGCTTTCGCAATACATCGGGTCGATGTAGATGAACTTGGCGCCAGCCTTTTTGGCTTCAAGATAGTTGAGCATTTGGCTGCCAGCGGCCGACCATGCGGGATTCATTGCCATCATCACGATGGTCTCGCAATTGCGCAAATCGTAGCGGTCGTTAATAGTTTGGTCAGGCGTTTTATTTACATTGAAGCCAATAATGTTGGGGCATTTGTCCCATGAACCGTAAGAGTTGGTGTCCCAGAAGTTGGTGAAGCCACCGAACAGGCCGAGCGTGCGGGTGAGTTCGGAATTCCAGCCCTTGAGCAGCAGGATAGAGCGGTTGCCGTATTGCTCTTTTGCCTTCTGCAGTCCATCGGCGATGTATTTGTAGGCCTCATCCCAGCTGATGCGCTCCCACTCGTCGGTGCCGCGCAAATCGCCGTTCGGGTTGTCGGGCGACCAGTTCTTGCGTTTCATGGGGTATTTCAGGCGATCTGCCGCGAAAACCTGCTTGCGTTGGGCGTGTCCGCGCAGGCACGAGCGCTGCTGCGGATAATCGGCGCTGTCTTCGTGGCTATCGTCGGTCTTCTGACGAACAACGACACCGTCTTTCACCAGCACTTTATTAACGCAGCGGCCGCCGCAGTTGTGCCAGCATGCTGCTGCCTTCCATTCGCCGTCGATGATATCGCGGCCGTCGGAGCCTGTCGTCACTGCCGGTTCTTCGGTCTTTTCGACCTTGTTGGTGGAACATCCCGCCAAGCTCGTTGCCGCCAACGCAGCCGTAGCAGCAGCGGTCGTCGCCACGAAGCCGCGGCGGCTCATCTGCGTTGCTTGCTGCACGCGATCGAGATAGCTCATTGTTTCCCCCTTCTTCAATTCCCCCTCGAGCGCCTCGCGCTCGCCTTTCTGGCCTTTCGACCTAATATCAGGTTACGAATCGCGCCGATTAATGACAATGCAGCCTTTATTGAGTGTTTCTTACCTAAATCTTTCCGAATTATTAATCGTTGTTGGGGAGTGAATTATTTTCGGTACGAATAACAATTATTGCCCACCCCTCCCTACGCTAAATCAGCCCCTGATTTCGAGATATTCTCATCCAAGAATTATTCTTAACAAAAAATGGATTGCCCCTGTTTTTGTTAAGAAAGAAAATTTCTACCGAGGGTGAGCTCTTCAGGGGGAAGAGTTCCAATTGAATAAAGGGGGAGAGATGGGTATCACCGATACCGGCATCAGCCGCCGTAAGTTTATGCAGGGGAGCATGGCGGTTGCCGCCGGCGCCGCTGCGCTTTCTGCGTTTGGCTGTGCCCCAAATGCCGAGGTCAAGAAAACCGATAAGACCGAGGCCGTGAACCCGGAAGAAGGCGGAACGTGGGTTAACGCAGCTTGCTGGCACAATTGCGGCGGCCGTTGCGTGAACAAGGTCATGGTGAAAGATGGCGCTGTCGTGCGCCAGAAGACCGACGACAGCCACGAAGACAGCCCTGAATATCCGCAGCAACGTGGCTGCGTGCGCGGCAAGGCTCAGCAGCAGCAGTGCTTCGGCGCCGACCGCATTATGCACCCGCTCAAGCGCAAGGGCTGGCAGCCCGGCGGCGGCAGCAACTCCAATGGCGAGAACCGCGGCAAAGACGAGTGGGAAGTCATCAGCTGGGACGAGGCGATCGACCTCGCGTGCCAGGAAATCAAGCGTATCTCCGATGAATACGGCCCCACGGGCTTCTATTGCAAGTCTCCCGACCCCAGCATTAACGTGATGTGCGGCTGCGTGCGCGGCTGGGATACCACCTCGCACGGCACCTACACGCTTGGTTCGGAAATGATCGGCCTGCCGAGCTGTGGCCTTGGCAATGCCAACGATCGCTTCGACATGAAGAATGCCGAATACATCATCATGTACGCCTCGAACCCGACGTGGTCTGCCGCCGGTACCCCGACGTACTACTACATCCAGGCTCACGAAGCTGGCGCGAAGTTCATCTGCGTCGACCCGCTGTACAACGCTTCCGCCCAAATGCTCGACGCCGATTGGCTGCCCGTTCGCAACGGCACCGACATGGCCTTCCTGCTGGCCACGGCCTACGAGATGCTTCGCCTCGACGAGGCCGAAGGCGATATCGTCGATTGGGACTTCCTGCACACCTACACGGTCGGCTTCGACGCCGAGAGCATGCCTTCCGACGCCAAGGTGAACGAGAATCTGAAAGACTACATCCTGGGCACCTACGACGGCACGCCGAAGACTCCTGAATGGGCATACCCCATCTGCGGCATTGAGCCCGAGAAGATTACCGCATTCGCGCGCATCATGGGCAAGAACAACAAGACCATGCTGCTGCACAACTACGGCATGGCCCGTTGCAACGGCGCCGAAATGATTCCCCAGATGATCGTCGCTTTGGGCGCCATGGGCGGCCATATGGGCAAGTCGGGCCACGCAACTGGCTCCGCTTACCATGCGAACTGCGGCAACGCGGGCCCGGTGCTCGTGAAGGCTGGCAGCGCGACCATGCCCAAGACGAAGAACCCCTGCTCGACGGGCGTGCGCCAGCCGCAGCTTTACGAACTCATCAAGAACGGCGGCGGCGACGTGCTCGACGTCTCCAATGCGTACGGCAGCTTCCACGAGGGCATTCCTACTACGCTTGGTCCCATCAAGGGCATCTTCCACTCCACCGACGCAACGCTTCAGACGTCGCTCAATCAGAAGGAAGGCATCGAGGCCCATCGTGCGGTCGACTTCGTGCTTACTCGCGCGCAGTTCATGACTACGAACGCTCGCTACTCCGACATCATTCTGCCGGTCACCACTGAGTGGGAACGCGTCGGCGGCGTGACCTCCTCGAACCGCGAGTTCGTGTACTGCTACTCCCAGGTCACCGAGCCTATCGGCGAAGCCAAGACCGACCAGGAAATTGGCACGTTGCTGCTCCAGGGCATGGGCATGGATCCCGCGCTTGCCTACGACAAGTCGGAAACCCAGCAGTTCTTCGAGCAAATTGCCGGCTGCCAGGTGCTTGGCGACGATGGCGAAATGAAGCCCCTCGTTACCATTACCGCTGATGACATTCAGAAGATGGGTGTGGAAGGCGAGGCTCAAGAGGGCGTCATTTCTATGGACGAGTTCATCACCAATGGCGGTTACCAGTACGAGCGCACTCCCGACGATGGCCACGGCTTCATCGGCTGGAAGAGCTTCGTGGACGACCCCGCGGGCCAGCCGCTCAAGAGCAACTCCGGTAAGATCGAAATCTACTGCCAGCAGCGCTACGACCTCATGGCTTCCTACGGCTATCCGGGCGTCGAGCAGTACAAGCCGTACCCGACGTACGTCACCCCGTGCGTTGGCTACGAATCCACGTTCAAGGACGGCAAAATCGGTGGCGAGAAGGGCGATTACCCCTTCATCATGTACAACCCCCACTACCTGCGCCGCTCCCACACGGTATTCGACAACTGCCCGTGGCTGCGTGAGACGTGGGCGAACCCCGTGTTCGTCAGCCGCGAAGATGCGAAGGCCAAGGGCATTTCCGACGGCGACACGGTGCTCATTAGCACGCCTGCCGGAAAGGGCTTGCGCCGCGCCGCGGTTCTCGACATTTTGCTGCCTGGCGTTGTGGGCGTGCCCCATGGCGCCTGGGTCGACGTCGACGAGAAAACCGGCATCGACCGCGCTGGTTCCGACAACTACCTGATTGGTGCGGAGTACGGCGGTTTCGGCGTTTCTGGCTACAACAACCAGATTTGCAACATTGAGAAGTACACCGGTGACGCGCTTGAGCCCGACTGCGAGTGGCCGCAGCGCATCGTGAACGCCTAACGGCGCAAGGGGGATACCATGTCCATTGGATTTTACTTTGATATGAGCAGGTGCACTGGTTGCCGTGCATGCCAGATCGCTTGCAAAGACAAGAATCGTCTTGAGGTTGGCACCATTTACCGCAATGCGCACACGTTCTCGGTTGGCTCGTTCCCCGAGGTGAAGTGCTACAGCTACTCGACGAGCTGCAACCATTGCGAGTCGCCCGCATGCATGGCCGCATGCCCCACGGGCGCGATCGACAAGCGCGAAGACGGCGCGGTTATTCTCGACCGCGAGGTGTGCAAGGGCGATGGCGCGTGTGTTGAGGCTTGCCCCTATGGCGTGCCGAAGCTGTGGGAAGACGGCAAGGCCGGCAAGTGCGACAGCTGCTACCTTATTCGCGAGGCCGGCGGCACTCCCGCATGCGTTGCGGCGTGCCCGAACCGCGCGCTCGATTTTGGCGAGGTCGAAGAGCTCAAGAAGAAGTACGGCGATGCTCTGGTGAGCGATATCGCGGTTCTTCCTTCGTCCGACAAGACCAAGCCCAACGTTTACATCAACGCGAAGGAAGCGGCGAGCGAAGCCGGCTTCACCGAGGTTGATTGGTAAAACAAGGCGTGCCTGGAGCCCGGGAGGCTTGTCTTCCCGGGCTTTTTTCGCATAGGGGAGGGAAACGGTGCCCAACATTAGCCTGAGCTCGCGATGCAATCTGCATTGCCCGTATTGCTTTGCGCATGAGACCATGGGCGCGGGGCCGGGCGACATCACGCTCGAGAACTTCGATGCCGCCCTTGAATTCTTGACGCGCACGGGTCCTGTGAACATAGGGCTCATCGGCGGCGAACCTACGCTGCATCCTCATTTCGACGAAATCGTTCGCAGGGCTGTGGCCTGTGAAAACGTCGCCATGCTCACGGTATATACGAACGGCTTGCTCATCGAGAAGCATGCCGATGTGCTGAGCCTTCCCAAAGTCACGCTTCTTGTGAATTGGAACGCGCCGAACGAATTGCGTGAAGGCGCTTTCGAGCAAATCAAGCGCGGGGTTGACGAGTTGGTTTTCAATCGCGATATGCGTCGCCGAATCAATCTGGGGCTCAATTTGCACGGCGAAACGATGGAATACGGGTACATGCTCGATCTGCTGAAGCGCTACGACTTCGACAAGGTGCGCATTTCGCTCACGGTGCCGGAGTTCCCCGAAGGCTGCAGCCAAAACGCCATCGAGCGCTTCCGCGCATGCAAGCCGTTTCTGCTGAAGATGTTCGCCGATATGGACGCGATTGGCGTATTGCCTTATTACGACTGCAACCGTCCCCCGTGGTGCATATGGTCCGACGAGGAAAAGCAGTGGCTCCGCGATTTGGCGGCTCGTCATGGAGCCGATGAGTGCACGCTCGTCGATACCGAATCGTTCTGCCGCCCGGTCATAGACGTGCTGCCCGATTTGTGCGCGGTTCGATGCTTCGGCATGTCGGCGTTCGAGAAGGCCGACATTCGCGATTACGCCAACGTCAACGACCTCGTGGCCCATTTCATGAGGCGGATCGATCGGCCTGCGTACCGCATTAAGGCGATACCCGAATGCGAGAATTGCCATTTGCGTCGCACGTGGTTGTGCTGCCAAGGGTGCATGGGCTATAAAATGGTCGAGATTGAGAAAATGAATGCCGAACGGGGAGAATGAATCGGCTTCGCAAGGAGGGAATCCATGAACGAGAATACGATCGAGCGCATTGGCATGGCGCTTGCCGACAGGGCGTACGCCTATCGATTGTTCCACGTTGTGCTTGGCGCGGAGCCGAACGTGGAAGAGTTGAGCGTTCTTGCGAGCGAGCAAACGCGCGCGGTGTTCGGCCGTTTGGCGGAAGCCGACGTGGCGAAGGGGAAGCGCCTTGTGACGTGGGATGAGGGAATCAAGATTGATTCGACGTGTTCGGACGCCCTTACGCGTATGGCGGAATTGTGCGCCGTTTTAGGCGAGCGCCAGACGAATGACCCTGCATACGCCGACGCGATGAAAGTCGCGTTCAACAAGCTGTTCATGGTGCCCGGCGGTTCATATGTTTACCCGTGGGAGTCGCCGTATTTGGGCAAAGACGCGACGCTTTTCAAGGAAAGCACGCTCGACGTGCGCGAACGCTACGCGAAATATGGCTTTGAGGCTGAAATGAAGGGCCATTTTCCCGAAGACCATATTGCCATGATGATGCAGTTCCTTGCGTGTTTGGCTGACGAGTCGTACGAGGCGTTTGCCGATGGGGATGACGCTCGCGTGCGCGAATTGCTCGGCGCCCAGCAGGCGTTTTTGTTGGCGCACCTGGGCGAATGGCTCGAGGCGTTCAACGAGGAGCTCTATCGCAAAGACGAATCGGGCGTATTCTTCCAGATGGTCGAATCGCTGCGCGCGTTTGTTGCGTGTGACGTCGATTTCGTAGGCGAGTTGGTAGCTTCGGGCGAGCTGGAAGGCTAACGCTGTGAATGCGAGGGAGTACATTGCCGCATTTGACGTGGTAAGAGCCAGTTTCGAGAAGTCGGTCGCGGAATTCGGTTTGCCGTTTGAGGCGAAGGAGACACAGCTTCGCGAGATGCGCACGTGCGTGGCGAAGCAATGCGGCTGCCACTGCGAAAACGGGAATGCGAGCCTGTGGCGAAACTGGATTTCGCCTGCGTGCATTGCGTGTCGCACGGGCGAGCGAACGGCGACGTTCTTCGTTTCGCTTAAGTGCTCGAGGCATTGCTATTTCTGCTTCAATCCCAACCAGGAAGACTACGAGTATTGGCTTTCGCACAAGCGCGACATTGCGGGCGAGCTGCGCGAGGCGCGTGCCGCGGGAGCGAGCTTTGATTGTTTGGCGATTACCGGCGGTGAGCCGCTGCTGTTCAAAAGCGACGTGTACGCATTCCTCGATGCGGCGCGCGAGCTGTACCCGCAGGCGCACGTGCGCCTGTATACGTGCGGCGATTTTCTTGACGATGCGTGTTTGGCGGAGCTGCGTGATCGCGGCTTGGACGAGATTCGCTTTAGCGTGAAGCTCGATGGCGACGAGGCCCTTGCGCCCGAGCACGCGCGTACGCTCAACGCGATTGAGCGCGCGGTTACCTTCATTCCCGATGCTATGGTCGAAATGCCTGTTGGGCCGCATGATGGGCCGGCGATGAAAGAGCTTCTGGTGCGTCTTGATGAGATGGGCGTTCGCGGCGTGAATTTGCTGGAATTCGGCTTCCCGCTGTGCAATGCCGAGGCGTTTGCGCAGCGTGGTTTGGAGCTTCGCCAAAACCCGTATCCTATTCTGTATAACTATTGGTATGCGGGCGGGCTGCCCATCGCGGGCAGCGAGGCGGAATGCCTGGAGCTTATGCGGTTCGCGGCCGAGCGCGGCCTGCGCCTGGGCGTTCATTATTGCTCGCTCGATAATAAGAATACGGGTCAGATCTACCAGCAGAACAAGGGTTTCCTGCTTGATAAGGCTTTCGCGGCGGCGCATGGTTGGCTCCATTTTGACGAAGGGGATTATTTCCTGAAGTGCGTAAAGGCTGTTGGCGACGATGCGAGCTCGGTTCTCGGCTGGGCTTTGGGGAAGGGCCCTGTCGCAGCGGAACGGGATACGATGAGCGAGCAGGTCTCGGCTGGTAGGCGGAGTGCGGCCAATGAACAGAGTGTGGCGGCCGAGCCCGATATGGGGAGCGAGTGGGCTGTAGCGGTCGAGCAGGCTGCGGAAAACGAACGAAACACAGTGAGCGAGCAGGCTGCGGCGACGCCCTCGACGCCCGTGCGCTTTGTTGATTACGACGAGCCAATGCAGGTAGTGACGTTCCCTTGCGCATGGCTGTCTGATGCGCGAAAAGCGTTTCCGGCCGTCGATTTCATCGAGAGCCTGAATGTTGTTGAACTGGACGACTCGGGTATGCCCGTCGTGCGCGAGGTGGATGCTCGAATCGTGTTGCAATAAGGCGAAGATTCGGCATGGTAATTATTACGTTCGAGATAATGCTGCTCTACTGCTCGTAATTATCATGTTCGCTATAATTTGTCGTATAAAACCATGAATTATTACGGACGTGATAATATGCGAATCTACGATGCGGCCGATTTTGGGCGTGCGGTAAGGACGTTCCGCAAAGCGAAAGGCTACACGCAGCAGCAAATTGCCGACCTGTCGGGGTGCAGCCTTATGTTCGTTTCGAACCTCGAGCGCGGAAAGGAAACGGCTGAGCTGGGCAAAGCCCTCGCCGTTCTTGCGACTATCGGCGTCGACATTCACGCCGACGCGAGGGGCGGCGCGAAATAAGGCTGAACATCGGGATCGAATTCGACGGCGGCTTATCCTGAGCTGACTACTGCCAAGGGTTTGTATGTTGGCGAAAAGAAGCGACTCGAGGCTGTCGAACGGGCAGATTTATTGAATTGGGGCATTCCATGGGATAGAGTCGCAGGGCGGCTGAAACGTGCATCGATATGTTGCGTGATCGCGTTGTCGCGGCGTTTGAAGCGCAAGCTGCCGACAGCGCCGATAGTGAAATTGCGCGGGCGATTGCATGCCAGTCGAAAAAGCGCATCGAGAAACTGGCCGTGGTATAAAGGCAACGCAAGTGTGCTCGTCAAGCTTCGCAGGCGCCGGGGAATCGCCTTTGCGGCGCCATTCGCCGACCTTGCAGGCCTGTCCCATGAGCCAGCGTGCCAGGTCGATGGGTTTGATGTCGTTTCAGTCGGATGTTTCGTGACTGGTTTTTGCGATGATCGTCTTGGGGTACGTGTCGCGAATCTTTTGCAAGCGCGAGATCTTGTGCTCGAAGGTGCTCTCTTGCGGGGTGCCGTCGCTCGCCTGGATTGGAAAATGCGGAATACGCAGAAGGAATAGACGAATTTGAATCCACTTCGATCCCATTGACGCCCCCTATAGAAACAAATTGAGCCCCGGTGACTTGAATCAGAGGTCATTCCCGGGGCCATCGGTTAGCAGTGTAACCGCCCTGCGGCTTTTTAGGCAAGCGCCCGGAAGGCTGCAACTCGTCAACGCAGCATCCGCCAGCCTTTGCGCCGCCTTCTCTGGGCCGGCTCGTACTTCCTGTTACTTACGCGATTGGCCCCGACGTCGAAGCCGAAGTGAGCGAGAGTCTGAATGTGGTTGAGTCGGATGGCCCCGATGCGCCCGTTGTGTGCGAGGCGGATGATCGGATTGCGTGGCGGGAAGCTTCAGGCGGCTCCCCGTCTATGCTGCTTGAGTGAGTATCTCTCGCTGCGTGGCCAGACATTCCTTGAGGCCGGAGAGATCGTTTGGCTTTTTCTCGAACAGCTTGAAGACGACGTTGGAACTCTTTGCACTGTTCGCCTTTGAGAGGCGCTCGGTGTAGTCGCACACGGACCTTACAAGGCTCTTGAACTGCTCGCTCTCGATTTCGATGGTGCAGCCTTTCTCGCTGCCGCTGAGGGCCGATATGGCGTTTTCCAGCTCATCAATCTTCTCAACCGTGAGCTCGCTGTCCCCAAGAGCCTTGAGGTATTTCGAGAGCGCGGCATTGAAATCGTCCATCGCCGTTTTTCGTGCCCTCTCTTCCTTTTTGTGCTGGAGATGGGTCACTCCCGCGTAGACTGCGCCGCCAGCGGCGGCGACGCCCGCAACCGCGAGTACACCGATGGCGGCTTTCTTGTTCTCTTTTGCGAGTTGGATTGCCTGGGCGGCAACCTGCATTGCCTTGTTGGCGTCGTTTGAGACGTCAACGGGCTCGAGGTGCTTGACGATATGGCCCGCGGCGTCGCGGACGACACCGCCGTATTGGACGTACTCGCCGGAGGCAAGCCCCAGAGCTATTTCCTTGGGGACATCGAAAGCAACTTGCTGAATCATGGGAACGCCTTTCTTTATGCTGGCCACCAAATGCGGGTGAGCGGAAGGATGGAACGGGTGTCGTCGTCGGCCTTGTCGTAGGCATCGACGTAGTGGCGCACGAAGGCGTCCAAATCGAGCAGTCGCACGGGGACATTGGCTCGGTCTGCTTCGTAGCGGGCCTCTTTGGTGAAGCCTCCTGTTGAGACGTAGAGCCCGCGGTCTCCCGCACGGAGCCCGCCAATGAAGGACCTTACTGCGGGCGCGCCTATGGCGCCCTTGCGGTGCTTGACTTCAGCGACGATTCGGGGCGACTCCAACCCCAGGGCGTCCGGTGATGCTACGACGTCGCGACCACCATCGGGACCTTTGGGCATGACGCGGGCGCAGTAACCCATGGCCTTGAGCATGCCGGCGACCAAGCGCTCCATATCCTCCCAGTCGAGCTGGTTGACGCGGTCCTTGATGAGCTCGATGCCGTTGTCGTAGGTGGCCGCAAGGGTTTCATCGTCGTCGGCGTCGTCGGCTGCGTTTGGCGCGCATGCGGGTTTGTCGCTCGCCGCCTCGAGATCGCCCATGACATCATCGGATACAGCGAAGATTGTCTGGATGCCGCCGAGAGAGTTCTTTGATGCGGGGGAGAGCACATCGCGTGGTGCGGTTTTCCCCCACTTGACGGTGCGGGTGTAGGTAAGGCTCTCGGATTCGCCCGAGGGCTTGCACGGGCCATTAATTACGCCAATGTGATAGAGGCGCTCTGCGGGGTCGTACATGACAATCGTAGATCCCTGCACCATGGAGTGCGCGAAGCGGTGAACCTGGCCGACATTGGCGGCAACCTTCTGCTTGCTCTCGGAGGGGTGTGCTGCTGCGTACGCTGCCCTGATTTTTTCACGGTCCATGGCCGCGATGTCCGATCCGCCGAAGTCCCAGCCGATACCTATGATGCCGCGCTCGAGCCAGTCTGCCGCGTATACCCCGCCGCGCCCCGCACGAATCATCCAAGCCCCCATGACTGCCTGCCTTTCAGATGTTTTACGCTCGCATTATCCCACCGTGTGAGCTCTGCTGCCCTATAAGTTCTAGAAACTGCTGCGATCGGTCCAGCGGTTCAGAACTTTTCAGCGACGTGACAGCTTCGTCTGTCGCCGGTGATGTTATGGGAGGGCCCTGTGCAGCATAGCCCTTGATGGATAGCGCCGGCTGCGGTTGGCCGTGCGTGTATGGGAGGCGGTAGATCGCCACTTGCACGCTTCTTTTGATGCCCGACCGTCTTAGCTCGCTCTATACGACCTCTTATTGCTTGATGGAATATAATTGCAACAACGCATTTGTATTGCATTTCGAGTGATGGGGGCGCGGATGCCGAAGACCTACAAGCAGCTCATAGAGTCTGGTCCTAGCGAGACCGAGATTCGAAGCTTTCTGGTGGAGGGCAATCAAATTTCCGTTACGCTTCGTATTCCCGATACGCTGCGTGACGCTGCGAAAGAAGAGGCCGCCCTTCGCGGCATGAGCTTCTCTGCTTTCGTGCGCACCTGCATGATTGAAGAGCTTTCGAAGAAGGGGGCGTAGGCGTGATTCGAGTTAAGACCCTCACGATTCAGCTTATCGATGCGCAGCCAGACCGCATTCGAATTTGTCGCGTTGAGGGAGAGTCCCTGGTCACCATTGTCATTCCAAGGGAAGATCTCGCCGAGGCGAAGGCACTGCCGAATATTCCCCAGCGTGGTATCTACTACCTGCTCGACGAAGACCACGGCAATGTGAGCCGTGTTTATGCGGGCCAAACCACCCAAGGCATTGCGCGCCTTGACGCCCATAAGGCTAGGAAAGAGTTCTGGAATAAAGCCGTCATGTTCCTTGATGATGACCAGAACATTAGCAAAGATGCCTTGGATGTTTTGGAGGCTAAGGCCATCGATTACGTTCGCACTCACGGTTCATACGAGACCGACAATTCGGTTACGCCCAAGCCCTATATTGATCCGTACAAGGAGGAATCGGTCGAGCACCTTCATGGACGAATCCTTTTCAGAATGGCGGCTTTGGGATATGACTTGGATAGGGTCGACCAAGGCCCTGCGGGTGTCCCAATCGTCTTTCACACGAAGAAAAACGGAATACGCGGAACGGGGCGATATGACAAGGCAACTGGGCACTTCACGGTGCTTGCCGGTTCGGAGGTGAACCTTTCGAAGCCCGTGCTGAAGAATGCGAGCGTCGCCTCGGCACGCAGTGAAATTTTCAGTGGCATTACCGGCGTCGCAAAACTTTCCGAGGACCTTGAATTTCCGACGCCTAGTGCCGCTGCGGTGTTCGTGCTCGGCGGCAGCCAGAATGGCTGGACCGAATGGGTGGACAACGACGGCGAAACGCTTAACCAAGTTTATAGAAGCGAGGATGAATAGATGAACAAGCAGCAATTGGCTTCCAGGATATGGGAATCCGCTAACAAGATGCGCTCGAAAATCGAGGCGAACGAATACAAGGATTACATCCTGGGTTTTATCTTCTACAAGTTCCTTTCCGAGACCGAAGTTGCTCGCCTGAAGGCACGCGACTTTGACGAGGAGGATTTGCCGAGCCTCGTGGAGGACGACGAGGAAACGGTTGATTTCGTCAAGGGCGAGTGTGGCTACTTCATCGCTTACGAGAATCTCTTCTCGACTTGGGTGGCTAAGGGTGCCGATTTCGACATTTCTGACGTGCGCGTTGCCCTCTCGGCCTTTAGCCGCAATATCGACCCTGCCCGCAAGCGTGTTTTCGACGGCATCTTTGAGACGTTGCAGACGGGCCTTTCCAAACTTGGCACCGATGCGCGTAGCCAGTCAAAAGCCGCCCGCGACCTCATCTACCTCATCAAAGATATTCCGATGGATGGCCGTCAGGACTATGACGTGCTGGGCTTCATCTACGAGTATCTGATTAGCAACTTCGCCGCTAACGCTGGCAAGAAGGCCGGCGAGTTCTACACGCCGCACGAAGTGTCCATGCTCATGAGCGAGATAGTCTCGTGGCACCTGGCTGGACGCGAAAACATCACTATCTACGACCCTACAAGCGGTTCGGGCTCGCTGCTTATCAATATTGGCAAGGCTGTGGCGCGACGCAACGGCGACCCAGACTCCATCAAGTACTATGCGCAGGAGCTTAAGGAAAACACGTACAACCTCACGCGTATGAATCTGGTTATGCGCGGAATACTTCCTGATAACATCGTGGCGCGTAACGGTGACACGCTCGAAGATGATTGGCCCTGGTTTGATACGGTCGAGAACAAGGATGAGACCTATGATCCGCTGTTCGTCGATGCCGTGGTGTCGAATCCCCCATACTCCCAGAATTGGGATCCGGAAGACAAGGAGCTCGACCCTCGTTTCAAGTTTGGCGTTGCTCCTAAATCCAAGGCTGATTACGCCTTCCTTTTGCACGATTTGTACCACTTGCGCCCCGACGGCATTATGTGCATCGTTCTGCCCCACGGTGTGTTGTTCCGTGGCGGCGAGGAAGGCACCATTCGCAAAAACTTGGTGGAGAATCGTCATATCCAGGCCATCATCGGGCTTCCTGCCAACATCTTCTTTGGTACGGGTATTCCGACCATCGTCATGGTGCTTCGAAAGCAGCGCGAGGGCAGCGACGTGTTAGTCGTGGATGCCTCAAAGCACTTTGTGAAGGAAGGCAAAAACAACAAGCTTCGCGCGAGCGATATACGCCGCATTGTGGATGTGGTTACGACTGGGGCGACTGTCGATAAGTTCAGCCGCCTGGTGACCATCGACGAGATACGCGCCAACGATTACAACCTTAATATTCCGCGTTATGTGGATTCGTCCGAAGCTGCTGAGAGCTGGGACCTGTACGCCACTATGTTCGGCGGAGTTCCGAAAGCCGAGGTCGACGCTCTCGACCGCTACTGGAAGGTGTGGCCGAGCCTGAAGGGCCAGCTTTACATCGACGGCGGTGGGTCGTGCTTCGTCGCCGCGGCGGACGACGTGGCAGCAACGGTGAAGGCAAACGCCGACGTTGTTTCTTTCCTGGCAGACTATCAGGATGCGTTGGCTCATCTGCCCGCAGAGCTGCGGAAGAGGTTGGTGGACGGTGCATTGCAGGTCGACGTTGTGGCTGAAGAGGAGCATATCGCAGCGCAACTTCACGATGCCCTTTCCGGCGTCGCACTTGTTGACGGCTACGATGCCTATCAGGCTCTCGATGATGCATGGACGGGCATTTCCGGCGACCTCGAGGTTATTCAGACCGAGGGCAGGGAAGCTGTGCGCAAAGTCGATCCGAATATGGTGGTTAAGAAGAAGAGCGGCAAAGACGTCGAGGTGCAGGATGGCTGGACGGGCCGTATTTTGCCGTTTTCGCTCGTCCAAGAGCAGCTGCTCGTTGACGATGCCGAGGAAATCGCTACGTGCGACTCGCGTTTAAGTGAGATTTCTCAAGAGCTCGACGAGATTCTTGAAAATCTTGATGAGGAGGAGAAGAGCTCGAGCGATGTCGTTAGCGATGACGGTGTGTTTGTGGCGGCGTCCCTCAAGAAAGTCGTGAAAAGCATCGGTAAGTATCCGGATGGCGACTTCGAGGAGGGACTCGTGCGTGCTCAGGCTCTGCTCGATGAAGAGAAAAACCTCAAAAAGGCAAGCAAGGAGGCGCTTGCTGCGTTCGAAGAAAAGACCAAAAGTGTCATCGAGAGCCTGACCGATGCCCAGTGCGACGAATTGCTGGCTGCTAAATGGATTGAGCCGCTGCAATCTGATTTGCTCGCGTTGCCTGATGCCGTTGTCAGCGATTTTATCGCAAAGATTGTCGCGCTGAATGCAAAGTACGCGACAACCTATTCAGACGTGTGCAACCAGATTAATGAGGCGGAAAACGAGTTGGCGGCGATGTTGGACCAGCTCACGGGCAATGAATACGATATGGCGGGCATTGCTGAGCTGCGGAAATTGCTGGGGGGTGAATAATATGGCGGAAAGGACTAATGTACCCGAAATCCGCTTTGCTGGTTTTACGGACCCTTGGGAACAGCGTAAGTTGGGAGACTGCTTCGAGTTCTTGAAGAACAACACTCTTTCACGCGCTGATCTGAATGGCGAGAATGGCACTGCTCGCAATGTTCATTACGGAGATATTCTTATTAAGTTCGGTGATTGCCTCGATGGCGAACGAAGCGATTTGCCGTTCATTACCGACGATACCGTGTTTCCCAAATTTGCTGGGTCGATACTTCGCGAAGGTGATGTCATTTTCGCTGACACAGCAGAGGACGAAGCCGCTGGCAAGTGTGTTGAACTGCGGAAACTGCCCAAAGAGCCAACTATCTCGGGGTTGCATACGATACCGGCGCGGCCTCGGTTCCCCTTTGGGACGGGCTACCTGGGGCACTACCTTAACTCCGATGCATACCATAGACAGCTTCTTCCCTTAATGCAGGGGATCAAGGTGATTTCCGTTTCAAAGGCCGCACTGCAAGATACACAAGTAAGATTTCCTGGCTTGTCGGAGCAAGCTGCCATAGGCGCGGCATTGAGTGGGATCGACAGCCTCATCACCCTTCATCAGCGTGAGCCATGGTTTACTGGTGCGGGTTATATGAGGGTGGAAAGGGCTCTCATGACGATGTCGATGTCCTTGTTTTCAAGCTCTTGAATCACATGAAGGTAGGTTTCCTGGGTGGTAGTCATGCTTGCGTGGCCGAGTCTTCTCGATACGCTTGCTATGGATACGCCGGCAAACAAGAGAAGCGATGCGTGCGTGTGTCGCAGCCCATGGACGGATATAACAGGCACGCCGACGTTTTTACAGTGGCGCGCCAAAACGCTGTTCGCCGTCGAGTTGTACACCTTGCCTTTGACGAATATTGGCTCGGTTGGGGGAAGATTCCTCAATAGGCCGGATAGTTGCATGATAAGCTGCCAGTCGAGCTGGACCTTCCGGACCGATGAAGCGTTCTTCGTCGGAACGAAACCTCCTCCATTCTTGTAGTCCCAGGTTTTGTTTACGGAAAGCGTTTGATGGGCGAAGTCGAAATCCTCGGGAGTAAGGCCCAGCGCTTCAGAGAAGCGAAGGCCTGTTTTGGCGACGATGAGAATAAGCCAGTCCCAACTTGGCTCACTCGTCGACAAGTCAAGATCGCCAAGCATGGCATGGAGCTCAAACTGGTTGAGGTACTTGATTTTCTTTGCCCGTGGCGACTTGCCTTTGATGATCGCCTTTCGCGTGGGGTCGCGCGGTATGAGCCCCTCATCAACGGCGTCGAGAATCGCACCTTTCAGCTGGTGGTGAAAATCCATGGTCGTTTGCCGCTCGTGATGTTCGGCGTAGCCATTGATGAGCTGCTGATACGAGGTTCGGTCCAGGTCCTTGATTTTGAGGTTAGGAATAAGCCTGGCGAGCCAAGATTGGGTGAGCCGATATTTCCCCATCGTGACCTCGCGGATGGCTCCTTCTTTATAGACGCTGACCCATTGCGAGTAGTAATCGCAAAAGAGGGAATCTTCGGTAATGGCGATGAGCATTATTTGTCTCCTTCATCATGCGTGGTGGCTCACGCTGACGAAGGATGATGATGCCGCTTATTCGTCGATGTCGAAGCCTCCTTCTAAGATAAACCTCTTAAGAAGTGCTGCAGCGCGGGTATTCACCTTGAACAGCGGTAGGCTCTTGCCTTCCTTTTGTTCGAAGAATGCTTTGGCGCGAGCTTTGTCTACCGAGTCTTTCAGGTTGTCGAAGCGCCCAAATTCGTTAATGTTCGTTTCCGTCAAGTCAAGTGCGGTCATGGCGGTAAGAAGCTCGCCGTTTATGCCGAGGGCCTCGACGACGCGTTCGACCTGTGCGTTTTTGGCTTTGTGGGCGTAAGACGTAATGTAATCCCTCAGCGTCATGCCTTCTTTAAGGGCAGCGTCGCCTCGTTCTACGTCGTGCAGGAATAGCTCGGCGAAGCGTTGATCATCTTGGCTCAAAGAAGCGAACGACCGATGAAGCTCCTCGCGCGCGGCAGCGAGGCCTTCGTCGTCTTGCTCCAGGCATTTCAACCACTTCTCGAAGTTCGAATTCATGTAATCGCTGTCTATGAGCCCTGTGTCGATTTCTGTGATGTGCCCATCGAGCTCGTAGGGCGCGTCGGGGGCACTGCCCGAGCCGTCGCTGCTGCTGGCGAAGAGCTCTTTGTAGCGTTGCACGAGGGTGAGATAGGTTCGCTCGTCGATGATGGGCTGAACGAAGATGGATTCGCTGTGTTGCGCACCCTCTTTGGGCTCCTTCTTGAATTCGTAGGTGTCCTGATCCCAGGTAAAACCCTGCACCTTCGCGGCTTCAAGGAATTCATTGAGCTCGACAAATTCTTTCGCGAACTTGCGTCTGGCTTCTTGCGATTCGGGGAGCTTGGAGAGGTCGCCAACGTGCGCTGCGTCGAAGACCATGAGTATCTCCTGCAGGCGCGCGTCCATTAACGCGATGTTGTCCGGGAGCTTCTGCACGAACATATCGAGCGGACGGTCTCCCGAGTACAGTTTTACGGCGGCTTCAATATGGCTCTGCATTGTGTGAGGTCGTCGATAGTACCGAATGGTTCCGAAGGGTTTGTCGGGGCCGAACAGGCGGTTTGTGCGGCTGAATGCTTGGATGATGTCTTCGTATTTGATTGTCTTGTCGAGGTAGAGTGTGTTGAGCCATTTGGAGTCGAAACCCGTGAGCATCTGATTCACCACGATGAGCAGGTCAATGCGGGAATCGCAGTTGGAGTCGACATTGACGTAGGGCTTCTTGTGGGACAGACGAGCCGAGATGTCCTTTTTCATGGCGGGCCACGTGGGAATGGTGAATTCCTGACCGTAGGTTTTGTTGTAGTCTTCTATGAGCTCGACCAGAGCGTCTTCTTTCACCGTGGAACCCGCGTTGTTGTCGACGTTCGGGTCGAAAAGGGCGGTCACTTTCATCTGGGGCGCATGTTCCTTGAAAGCTCGGTAATAGTCGATTGCCTCAGGAATGGAGCTTGTTGCCAAAATTGCGTGGAACTTGTTGCCATGGGAGAGCACCGGGAAGCGACGCAGAATATCCTCGACGACTTTTTCGTGGTGTGGAGTATTGGGCCAGTACTGGGCGTCGGTGAGAAAGTCTTCGATTCCTTCGATGTGATTGCCGGCGCCGTCGACCATCGATGCCATGGGGACTTTCGTCGTGTCCATGTAATGGTAGAAGGTTTCACTCTTTGCGTCGTCGGAGATGGCTTCGCCTACGGTTGCGGCTTTCGCTTTCTCAAGGGCCACCGCCTCGCGCACGTCGTGGTCATCGAACGTCGTTACCATGTAGGGGTCAAAGCCCAGCACATTACCGTCGCGAATGCCGTCGGCGATGCTGTATCGGTGCAGGCATTCGCCGAACACCATAGCCGTTGTGGAGCCTTTCTTCTGGTTTTCGTCAAGAATCGGTGTTCCCGTAAAGCCGAAGAACAGCGCGTTGGGGAATGCTTGACGTATGTCTTGGAGCATGTCGCCGAAGGTTGACCGGTGGCACTCATCGATGACGAATACGATGCGCTTGGCGGCGAGGCGATCGAGTTCGGCTTGGGTAATTCCGCCTTCGCTGGCTTTTACGTTGCTCATTTTCTGGATGGAGGTGACGATAAGGCAATTCTTGGGGTCGTCGCTGGCGAGCTTGGACTTGAGAACCTGTGTGTTCTCGGTATCCTGTACGTTGTCGGCGTCGTCGGCAAAGGCGCGGTACTCGGAAAGCGATTGCGTGCCGAGCTCGATGCGATCCATAAGAAACACGACCTTGTCGGCATCATGGGAATCGGCAATGAGCTGGGCCGATTTAAAGCTTGTCATGGTTTTGCCCGACCCAGTGGTGTGCCAGACGTAACCGCCGGGGCGACCAGGCGTGCTGTTGTGTCGCGGCTCGTCCCACTTGCACGTGCGGACCTTGTCTGAGATGGCTGCGGCGGCGTAGTACTGGTAGCTTCGCATGACTTTAAGGCAGCCGTCTGAGCTGTCGGCTACGGTGTAAAAGCCGATGAGCTGGTGCGCCATGGGGATGGAAAGCAGCGTTGAAGTGAAGCGCTTCCATTCGTCGGTGCCAGGTTTGTCGCCTGCACAGACGGGTTCATTGTTGAAGTCTTCCCAATGGAAGAAGAAATTAGGATTAAATGCGCCTGTGCCAGGGTTGGCGAAGTATCGCGCCTCGTCTGGTGTCATTCCCACGAAAATCTGCACGAGGCGGAAAAGGCCCGTGAACACGCCTTCATGGGCGTATTTCTCAATTTGGCCGGTAGCCTGGCTTGCGGGTACTCCGCTGCGTTTGAGTTCGATATGAATGACCGGCATGCCGTTGATGAGCAGGCATAGGTCTCCGCGACGATCGTTGAGGATTTTGCTCTTGGCGGGATAGATTGGCTGTTGGGCTATTTGGTAACGACTTTGGCCGGCGGCGATTTCTTGGCGATCGTAGATTTTCAGGCTGACTTCCTTACCCAGGTGGAGGGCGTCATTGGGGTTGTCGCGCGTGATAGCAACGGTTTTGCCGTTGATGAACCCGTTGAGCGCCAACGGAGTCTTGAGCGTTTCGATTTGTTCGATGACCTGCGCCATCTCGCCCTGCGTGAGCGGACAACCGTTCAAGCGGTCTATACCGGCGTTGTTGTTGAATAGGATTTTCGCCCAGTTATCGATGAGGTCTTGCTCGGTGGGGTAGTGAAGGACGCCCTCTGCATCGTCCCAGCCGTGTTGCTTCAATACGGTAATAACCGCCTCTTCGAAGGCAGACTCTTTATCGAAGACCATTGCGAAACCTATCTACGAAACTATGAGAATTTCAGTGTGTAGCTGTTCGCAATCATTATAGGCTACGTCTGCGATTGTCTGGGAATGGGGTAGGGGTTCAGGTGTCTTAGAGATAAAAGTGCGTTAAGGGCGTTGGAGCATGGTCTTAGCCCTGGGGGCTGTTCATTGCGTGTCTGACCTGGCTTTAGTACAATATTGACATGTTGGGATTCTGGCTGCGCCGGGTCTAGATCGTCATATCCCGCCGTGTGCCAGGACCGGATATGAGGAGGGAAAAATGAACGCAGGGATCAGTCGTCGCACGATGATTAAGGGCATGGCCGCAATGGGAGGAGCGGCAGGCCTCGCTATGATGGCGGGATGCTCTTCCGGTTCGGGCAAGGGCGAGGGCGCGTCCTCGCCTTCTGCCATTTACTCAGGTGTGGCCAAGGGAATGAGGGGCGATGTTACCGCATACGTCTCTTTTGATGGAAAAGAGATCACGGGAATCCTCGTTGACGCTCCGGACGATAGTCCTGTCATCAAGGATGCCGCCATTGAAAGCGTTGTCGAGAGGGTAATTGCTCAGCAGAACATCGAGGTCGACGCTGTTTCGGGTGCGACCATGACAAGTATGGGCATTCTTGGGGCAGTGACGGATGCGCTTGAGAGCGCCGGAGCCGACATCAAAACCTTTAAGAAAGGAAGTGATGCCCCTACTAAGGTTGAACGAGAAACTGAGTCTTGCGACATTCTCGTAATCGGGTCGGGTATGGCTGGGATGTCTGCGGCTATGCAGGTCGCTCTGCATTCCGATAAAAAGGTGATTGTTCTCGAAAAGCAGGCATATCCCGGCGGAAGCACGCGAGTTTGCGGCGGCGGCATTTGGACCGTTGGTGGTTTGGCCAACGAGATTATTGGACAAGATAGCACCAAGGAAGAGTACATCTCCTTTATGCAAGGTCGTAGTGGGTCGGCCGAGTTGAACACTGACCTTATGGGTAATATTTACGACATCAGCGGTGAAGCATTCTCCGATCTGTTCAATTGGGGGCTCCCCGTCAGTCTTAACAGCTGGAGCCTTGGCCATCCCGATAGCAAGCTTCCTTGCATTGATAGTACGGCAAATATCAACTGCGATTGGGAGACGGGGAATAGTGGTCTTGCCGACTTCCTGGCCAAGATTGCGGCCGCAAATGGTGTTGACGTTCGCTTGAACAGCAAGATGACAGACCTCGTTGTAGAGGGTGGAAGCGTTGTCGGCGCGAACGTTGAAGACCTCGAATCGACCTATCGCATCGATGCGAAGAAGACGATTATCGCGACCGGCGGCTTTACTCGTAACGCCGATCTCGTGGCGAAATATGCCCCCGACTACACATCAGCTTTCCCCTTCACGGGGTCTGGCGGTACGGGCGACGGCCATGTCGTGGCGGAAAAACTTGGGGCGCCCATAATCGGAAGCGGCATGATGGGTCTTTCGGGCATCAATCCTAGCCTGGGCTACTACGGTCCTATCGGCGGTGCTGTTTGGAGTGCGCAGATGACCGTGAATGCCGAAGGCGAGAGGTTCATGGACAAGAAATTCTACGGAGATACGCTTGCGCTCCTTGTCGAGCAAACGAATAGCTGCGGGTATGGAATCTATGACGCGTCTAACGAAATCGTCGATCGCCTTGAGGCTGGTGTTGAAGCTGGAGTCGTGGCTAAATACGACAACCTCGACGATCTTGCGTCTGGGCAGGGGATTGCCGCCGATGCGCTTAAAAAACAGGCCGAAAGTGCCGACATCAAGTCGGCACCGTTCTACTGCATCCAGCGCAAGCCCCTCTTCATCGGGTCGATTCCTGGTATTAAGGTCGACGAACATTGCCGTGTGGTGAATGAGGCTGGCGAGGAAATCGGTAACCTTTATGCGGCAGGCGAGGTTATGTATGCCAACGTCTTCGATGGCACTTATCCTGCATCTGGCTCCGGGGTTGGAACGAGCTGCTATACGGGTGCCATTTCGGCGCGCGATGCGCTAGCGGCTCTCGCATAGTGTGCTGATCTGCAAATAGTGTCCGATGAAAGCGGCCCTGTGCGATTCGCTTTTGGCGAGAGCACGGGGCCGCGTTTGTTTGATGAGGGAGCCCCCGACGTTCCTGAACAGGACGCACTTTTTGTTCTATGGTCTATCTATCGAGGACGTTATCGATGCGCATGCGCAATTGATGCCTCTCTTATTGCGATTTTCATATAGCCAGGGAAAGACGCGCAGTATGGTTATTCGACGGTACTGATGCGTTCATTGCGAATTGCGGCATTTTTGTTGTGTGATGAATCGCGATGAGGCGAGTGGAAGGATTCCCGCCAATCGCCAAAGGCATCCGCGCGATAGCTGCGAATGCCCTTGGTTTCGTATCCTGGTTTTCCTACAGGCTAGCGACGTGCTTGCCGCACAGCATGCCGAACGTTACGCAACGACCGGCGTTGAGGCCCGCGGCGAGATTTGGGTAAGTGCCGTTGTAATAGTTGCCCGAATCGTTTCCGATGACATAAAGGCCCTCGATTGGATTGGCGTCGGCGTCGAGTGCCTGGAAATTAGTGTTAATCCTGATGCCATCGAGCGTGCACAGCAGCATGCCCGCGAGTTTGCATGCGTAAAACGGCGGCTTGCGTAGCGATGACAGGCGGAACGCCTCCTTTCCGTATTGTGCGTCTTTCTGAGCGTCGTAGAAGCCGTTATATTGTTCAACGGTCGCCTCAAACGTCTCCTTGTCCAGACCGAATGCTTCTGCGATTTCTCCCAGTGTGTCCGCTTTGACAATCTGGCCCGATTCAACAAGTGAGTCGATGATTGCTGCGGTGCCTTCGATACCTTCGGGGTCCATCTGGTTGGTTCCTTCACGCTTAATCAGCGTTGAGCAACCAATGGTGTGAAAACGATCGATATCCTCTGGCCAGTTCGAGTCCCAGACGTCAATCCATGAGCGTTCGGTGCGGTTCGATAATGCATGGATAAGAAAATCGTATGGCGACGACTCGTTTGTGATGCGTTTGCCGTCCATGTCAACCTTCAGGAACGGCTGGGTGGCCATATGGAAGTACCCGAAATCCATCGCAAAAGGATCGCCAGGACGCTGATCGGGGCGCATGATGCCGCGATCAAAAATCATGGCTGTAGGTTGGGCGTCTTTTGCGGCTCCTGCCCACAGGCACGCTTTGATGCCTTGGCCTTGGGCATTGAAGTTGGGGAAGGGAACGACGCCGATCAAGCTTTTCATCAATTCAGGTTGCAGAGCGGCTAGCATTTCGGGGTTGTTTGCATAGCCGCCGGTTGCGACAATGACACCCTTTGAGGTATTGATGCGAATGTATTTGCCGTCGGCATTGGTGGCGTACGCGCCGACGACTTTTCCGTCTTCTTTGATAAGGCATTCGAGAGCTGTGTTGTAGCGCAGCTCAGCGTTGGGCATGGATTTAAAGTTCTCCTCGATTACCTTATAAGTTACGCCTTCGGCGCTGGCGTCATCTTTGCCGGCTTTGCCGTTGTCGAGCATCGCGCCATGGCCAGTTGGCCAGCACTTGTAACGCGTTTCCTCGGCTGGCATATTCCATTCCAGGTCGATGCGGCACAAGTCAACGCCATCGACTAAATTGCAGTACCAATCGACGGCTTCTCCAGAGTGGTCGGCCCAAAGGCGATGCAGATCCATGTTGGAGTTGTTCAGCGAATAATGGACCAGGTCGTTGCAAATCTCAAGTGGGTCAATATCGACGCCAGCCTCTTTCTGCTTGCGTGATCCCACCGCACCGATTGCCGAACCGCGCAGGCCTGTGCCCATGTCGTATTTTTCGATGAGCAGCGTTTTTGCGCCTTCGGCGGCGGAAAAGTTTGCGGCGACTAGGCCAGAGCAACCTGCGCCTACGACCAGTACTTCGGTGTCAATCGTTTCGACAATATCACTCTCGTTGATGGTTGGCGCTTCTCCAAGCCAGTCGGCGTTGTTGGATTGCGGCGTATTCTCCTCGCCGGAGGCATCCTTTTTATCAGACGAGGTCGATGCTGTGCATCCTGCTAGGCAGAATGCCGCTGCGGCGCCTGCGACCAGCGATCCAGCGATGAATCCGCGGCGATCCATAGATGTGTCGATAGACATAGTGTCCCCTTTCCCTCTACAAGGGTTTACTTGCGGCCGCGATCGTTTCGTTCATGAATCGCGGCTGTTTCCTCCTTGTTCCTTGCAGCCCTTTGGCTTGACTTGATTGTTGCAACTATTGGTCCTTGTTGCCATCGTGCTAAGACGTGATTGTTGTTTTGCCAGCTCAGAGGCATCCCGTGTTTCAGGGGATTTGACATGATTGAGCGTCGCACGTAGCATTTCCGCTGGGAGGGAACTATGATTGGGAAATTAGTCGACAGACTTGACTCGTTTTTTGGACAGCTGCATTTGCGCTATCTTGGGTTGGGCGCGTTGCTTGCTTGGGTGTACTGTACATGGTTTGCGAACGGCATTTTCAACGTCGGTGAAACGAGGTCGGCGATTCTGAGCTTGTGGGCGTCGCTGCTCGCGTCGGCCATCGCGCTTTTCAGCATGGCGTTTCGTCCGAATAAGCGAACGCCACTTTCGGAGCGTACCGTTTCGACAGCAGGTTTCGTTATGGCCGCCTGCACATTTTCTTTGCGTCTTGCCGCGCAGGTACCTTGCGCTCTTGTGACGTTGAGCATAATCGGTGGCGTTGCGTCTTCGGCTCTTTGGGTGGCGTGGGGCGAGCTCTTCTGTCAAACGCATCCTGAAAATGCAGAGAGGTCGATACCTGCGTCGCTTGTTGTGTTTGTGGGATGCGCGTTGGCGGTGCACTTTCTGCCTGGTTTTTTGTCTGGTGTAATTACATCGTGTCTTCCCGTTGCCACGTCGCTCATGTTGCTTCTCTGCAAGAAATCAGAGGCGGGCAATTTTACGTTTGCTCAACCGATAAAGCCGTTTTCTCAGGTATTTTTGCTGCTTATAAGTCTGGCGGCTTGTTCGATGGTTTGTAGCGCCGCAACGGGATTTGTGAGCGTGAGTATTTATCCGGGTGCGTCGTATTTTGCGCCTGATGGGATTATCCTCGCCTATATTGCAGGAGCTTCAATCGCGTGTATGCTTGTTGTTGTGGCAATTGCGCACACTAGTAAGATGGATTTCTCGTTTCTCTATCAGTGGGCGATTCCTCTCATTGTGTTTGCTCTCGCGGCTCGAGTTCTTGGTGGGATGGTTTTTAATACGGCGGCGCTTGTGCTTGCTTGCTCGGCGGCATTCTATGTCGAAGTATTGTTCTATGCGATTTTCTCGCGCATTACTGCCCGAGGGCTGTGTCTTCCGAGTGAAACGTTTGGCATATTTCGTGCTGTTGTTCAGTTGGGCTTTTTCGTCGGCAGTTTCTTCGGCGCGCGCCTTGTCGACGCTGTGGTAGATGTAACAGGTCCGTGTTTGCTGCTGATATGCGCCTGCGTCGTGATGCTTCCACTTTTCATTAATTTGCAGAAGAGGCTTGGCGAGATCGATTCTGGTATTGCGGTTGAGGGCGGTATTGGGGAAAACACGCGCGCAAAGACTACTGCGTCTTCGATGGAAGGCGAGGAGGAGCGCGAGCTTGCGATGGGGCAGTTGTTGATGGATGACGTGACAGCAGACTTGGCGAGGGAATATAAGCTTTCTCCGCGCGAGGCTGAGGTGTTCGGATTCTTGGCGAAAGGCCGATCGGTGCCCTATATGAGAGATGTGCTGGTGATTTCGAAAAGCACGATTGAAACCCATATCAAGCATATTTACGCGAAATGCAACGTGCATTCCAAGCAGGAATTACTTGATTTAGTTGAAGCACGTCAGCAGATGCGCGAATAATCTGAGATTTGGTGGCATCGCCGGCAATGTGGCAAATGTTCATCATGGAAGCTTATTGACGGCCTTTTGCGGCTGCGATAGGTGCATCTTCCTTAGCGGTCAACGGCAAAAGCACAGGGCATTCTAGCGCCGAAAACGGGGCCCACTGAATTGCTTCAGTGGGCCCCCATATGTTCTGACGAGTATTATACGGTGGGTAGTTTGTCATCAAGCGATTTGCCCAATGCCGCTGCGGCTGCGAGCGGGCCGCCGACGAGCGCGTGGCTCACGCCTGCGGCAGAGAAGCCGGAAACTGGATAATAGTATCCGAAGAACGAGCCGCCAGCATTTCCTGCCGCATAAAGGCCCTTGATGGGTTCGTCGTCGGTGTTAAGCACCTGGTTGTTCTCATTGCAGGTAAGGCCTACGCCTATGGTGTATACGTTCGGCCAGTAGGCAACTGCGTAGAATGGGGGCTCCTTGATGGCATTCCATTTGAGCAGTTCTGGGTCGACGCCGTAGTCCTCGTCGATGCCCTTTTCAACCAGTTCATTGTAGCGATCGACGGTCTTTGTCAGCGCGTCTTTTGGAAGGCCTGCCTTCGTTGCGAGCTCTTCAATTGTGTCCGCCGACCAAGTGTTTACGCCAGCCTTAACGGCGTCGTCAATGGGTCCATATTCGCCTGTGGGGAAGAATGCTTTGGGGTAATCGAGCACATGCTCCTCCCACCTGCTATCGAAGATTTGATACGTCTTATGTTCTGGCTGCAGCGCGACCGACATACCGAGATTGACATAGCTAATGTTCTCGTTCATGTAGCGCTCGCCGTTCACATTGACGTTGAGCCACGGTACGCCTGCATAACTCGCGGTGGAAGCGTTGCCGTCGGTTACGTCCTGTGCGGCAGCGACAAGGTGAATCTGAACATTTGTGGGGCCGCTTTCGAGCTGTGCGCCAATCTGCAGACCCATCTTCGTGCCATCACCCTGTCCGACTCTGTTGGGACGTTCGGTGTTCAAATCGTTGGCTATGGGGAGGTATTCATTGAGAATGTCTTCGTTGTCAGCTACATCTCCAGTGCAGAGGATGATGCCCTTTGAGGCATTGACCTTTACATATCCATCTGAGTTTTCGCCAATGACTCCAGACACTTCGTTCTTGTCGCCAACTAGCTGAACGGCTCGTGTACCGGAGAGAAGCGTTGCGCCTTTGTCAATCGCGATTTGCCCCATACCTTTAACGACGCCCCAGAGGCCGTCTTCGCCAATCCACGTATATCCGGCATGATTGCCGTCGACTACATTCACGAATAGGTCTTCGTCAGGCACGTTGAGTTGGTCGTTAATCCAATCGATGACATCGCCCGATTTGCTGATGACTTTGCTCACGAGTTTGAAGTTGAAATTGCCCGTTGCCTGGTCGGCAAAGTTCTGAAGGTCTGCAGGAATGTCCCAATTAATACCGAGGTCAGTTCCTGCCTTGCAGTTCCATACGCCCGCGTGGCTTCCCGAGCTTGCTGTGCAGATTATCTCGGAATCGTCTTGCATAATAACGACGCTTGCGCCGCTGAGGGCAGCATACATAGCTGCTGCTGCTCCAGCGCAGCCGGCACCTACTACGCAAATGTCGCAATCGTAGCTCGACTTGCAGTCCTTTTCATCGATGGTGTTTGCGACAATCGGATCCCATACTCCAGCACTCGATGCCGCTTCGCTTTCTTTGGTTTGCGCCGGCGCTCCCGAGGTGCAGCCTGTCAATGCTGCCCCGCCGGCGATTGCCGCACTCGCACCGAATGCTGCTTTGACGAAATTGCGTCGTGTGACTTCCATGGTTCCCCTCCTAAATCGGAATGCCCTCTCGCCTTTCGGATGCTTTTCGAAAGGCTTGCAAAATAGTAGAATTCATGAAGCGGGAACGCATCCCCAAGGTGCCGCGTCCGTTGGGTATCTTTTCGAAATCCATACCCAAAATGGCTTTTTTATTGATGAAATACCAGATGAAGCCTTGGGTATGTATCTAAAACGCCTTACGGACCTGGAGGGACTAATGGCTCAAGCCGAAACTCTTTCCGACAAACTATTCGGCAAGGTGCCACGAATTCCCTGGTGTTTTGCAGGGTGGGGATTTGGATGGGTCTTTTCCGAGATAATGTATATCAAGCCACCGGCTGACTTTTCCGCCGGGCATGGTTCGGAGGCTTTCTTGTGCTACGACGCTGCGACGATTGTGGTGGCGATTTTGATTGCACTTGTCGCGTTCTTCTTTTCCGATGGATTGCTCCCGCTTAAGCGAAGGCGCGCTTGGTTCATTGCGTCTGCGGGGGCGTTTTGCGCGAGTGTTCTGTTAAATTTTGCTGTGCTTGCTGGCCTTGTGACGGCGACTCCGTTCGTTTGGGCTGCGGCGTTATTCGCTGGTGTTGGTTCGGCGACATCTTATGCGCTGTGGGGCGAATTGTTCGGCTGCCTGCCTCCTGTCAGGATGGTTGCGACGTACGTGGCGGGCGTCGTGCTTCGATATGTTCTAATATGGATTCTTTCGCCTCTACCTCCCGATCGACTGCTTCCATGCATGCTCGTCGTGGCAGTTCTTGCGCTCGAGACGCTTCGTATGGCATATCGGGAACTGAGTCCAGAAGATTTGCCGTCAAGCCCGATCGGGAGGTTTTCTTTTCCCTTGAAGCCCATGGTCGTGATCGCGTTGTGCGCTTTTGCGTTCGCGATGCTTATGTCTTTCGTTGGGGATGACCTTGGTGTGAATGGAAACCCGGGGGTGCTCGCGGCGGCCGCGCTTGTTGCTTTTGTCATCTCCCGGAAAGGGGAGGATTTTAATTTTTCGTCGTTGTGGACGTTGTCGCTCGTGTTCATGCTCGTCACGCTCGTTCCTTTTGGCAGGATATCGAGCGATATGTTATTCGTTTCTGGTGTGTTCGGGTCGCTCGCTTATACGCTCTACCTCATGTTGACGTCGGTGATTTTTGCGAACCTTTCGTTCAGGTATGCCGTGTCGGCAGCTTGGCTGTTTTCGACAGAAATAGCAACTCGTCTTATTTTTGCCCATGCTGGCTCGTATGCTGGCGATTCGCTTCAGGGGATGATTGGCGGCGAACCTTCGGTGACGGTGATTGTCGCATGCGCAATTCCTGTAGTGGCATTTGCCGTAGCGATGCTCATTGTGTTCTCGTCGAAAGGCCTTGATTCCGATTGGGGCGTTGTGCTGATGAAGCCTGTTTCTAAAGATTATGAGTTGGCGCTGGAAAAAAGTCGTCTTGGCATTAGGTGCAGGGAGGTGTCGAAGGCCAATGGGCTGACGTCGAGAGAAGAGGAGATATTGCTGCTGCTTTGGAGGAAGAAGCGTCCCGCTGATATCGCAACTGATATGAACTTGAGCGTCTCGACTGTGCGCACTCATGTTAAGCACATCTATGCGAAGCTGAATGTCCATTCATCGAAAGAGCTTCTTGGCCTTATTGAGATCGGTGAATAGCCAAGGGTGCTTTTCTTTCGGTGTGATGACATTCTCCGCCTTTGACGTTTACGCTGCATTGATGGCTCGGCTGTCTTTGACGACGGAGATTCCCGTCAATCATATTCCGAAGCGGCAATTCGGTATGCGAATCCCATATTGAAAAAGGCGGCCTCGGCGATATGCCGAAGTCGCCCTCGTTTGCGATTATCTTTGCGTGCTACAGTGACGCGACCAGTTTGCCAGTTACGTAGCCTTCGGTGTAGCAGCGGCCGATTGACAGGCCGCCGACGGTCAGCGGGTAATCAACGCCGCCATAGAAGCCGCCCGAGCAGTTGCCTACTGCATACAGACCCTCGATGGGCTCGCCCGCTTCGTCGAGACACTGGTGCTGCTTGTTTACGTCAACGCCCGTGCAGATTGCCGAGACGCGAATCGTGCGGCTGATGCCGTAGTAGGGGGCGGAATCGACAGGGACGAGGTACTGCGCCTCCTTGCCGAAGTCGGTGTCGGCGCCCGCCTCGCAGATCTCGTTGTAATGCTTCACGGTTTCAACGAACGCGTCGATGTCGCCCACGCCCATTTTCTTGCCCAGCTCTTCGAGCGTGTCGGCCTTCCAGGTGCTGATGAAGCTCGGCAGCACGCCCTTGCGTTCGACGTCTTCCTCCTGCATGTAAACTTTCAGCCCATCGGGGTCGACGAATTTGCCGCAGCCCTTCCAAGTTGATGCGGTGTCGGCGTACTTGCTGTCAAATACCTGGCAATATCGGCCTGCGTCCTCTTCCGATGTCAGGTAGTTGCACACCACAGCCATGTCGATCTTCTCGTTCATGAAGCGTTCACCCGTCGCGGTTTTCACGGCAAGGAACGGCATGTTCCACATCGGGCCTGCATCGAAGTCGTGCATCATTTTGGTGTGTACGATGTTGGAGATCTTGCCGCCGGCCCATACGACCATCTTGTGGCCGTCGCCAGTCTTGTTCGATTGCTTTCGGCCGAAGTATTTCAAATCGGGCAGGTAGTAGTTCGACATCGCCTCGTCATTTTGGTAGTCGCCCGTGGCCACGATGACGCCCTTCTCGGCATTGAACTGAACGTAGCCCTCCTCGCCCTTTGCAATCACGCCGGTGACTTTGTCGCCGTCTTTGACAAGCTGTTCGGCTGGGGTGTTGTAGAAGATTTCAACGCCAGCCTCGGCCGCCACGTCGGCGAGCACCTTCATGCCCTCGCCGTTATTGTAGGGCTTCGGGCCCATGTATGAAGTGACGTAGTTCAAGCTGGAATAGCCGTTGACCTCGTTGGAGGCCTTCGACTGCTGGTTGTTGCCCTGGTCGATAACCGATCCGCCGGCCTCTTTCACATGGTCGAGCACCCACTTCACTGCTTCGCCGCCGTTCTCGATCCACACGTCGATAAGGTCTGCGTCGGCGCGGTAGGCCGATTCCTTAACGAGCAGCTGGTGCAGTGCGGCCGCTGCGGCCGGGTTGGATTGGTCGGTTATGATGCCGCTGGCGGTGTTACCCTGCGAGATGGCGGTAGCCTCTTTCTGGACGAGTGCCACATGTGCTCCCGCCTCGCAGGCGGCGAGCGCAGCAGGAACGCCCGCGGCGCCTGCGCCAATGACAACCACGTCGAAGTCAAGCGTCTTCTTGATATCGGTGATGGGATCGGGCGCTACGAAAAACGACGGCAGTCCTGCGCGCTCGTGGCCAGCGACCATCGTGGTCTTTTCGGCTTCGGCCTTGGACGTGCTGTCCTTTGCGCCCTTTGCCGGCGAGCAGCCGGCAAGTGCGATTGCGCCCGCCGCTACGGTCGCCGCGGTGCTCGCGATGCCGAAAAAGCTTCGGCGCGATACATTTTGCGTGGTGTTTTCCATGGTTAGACCTTCCTTGTGAACCTTCCCTTTTTCGCAATGCGCGATGAAGGCGCGCCGGCCGATGCAGGGGAGGGGAAGGGCGGCGCGCTGTGGCTAGAATCATGGCGCGGTCGATTTCGAAAAACCATCCGCCAGCTGCGTTTTGGGGTGGTATTTCTCTACCACCTTTCTCTACCACCTGTGTGACCTGGTGCTTTGCTTGATCGTTTGGTTCTGCTTCGGAAAAAAGGGGTAACATTCGTCGGGGTCGCTAGCGTCGGGGGAATATAATTGTGCTCGATGAGACGAACGGGCGCATATTGATGATGGGGTTGTTGGACTGTGGCCGAGGAACACATTGACAATGGGGGAGAACGGGCCTCGAGGCTGCCGAAGCTCCCGCTCGCATTCATAGGTTTGGCGGCATACCGCGCGTGGATTGAGCTTGCGTTCGTGGGGTCGTATTTCGAGGGGCAGGGTCGGCTTCCCGCCACCCGCGATGTGTTCGATTTGTCGATGATGGTCGTTCTTCTGGTGGGCGTGGTGTTCGCCAAGCGTCTCTCTCCGCTCATCGAGAAATCCTGGGCTCGAATCATGTCGCTATGTTTGCTGCTTTTCTCTACGTTGTGTGTTTTGTTGGGTGCCGCGTTTCCCTCATGTCCGAGTGTCTTGTGCACGGCTGGCGCAATCGCTGGTGGCGCGGGAATAGCCATTATTCTCATTCTGTGGTCGGAATTGTATGGCTGCCTGAACCCGTTGCGCGTGGCCCTCTACTATTCCGCATCCATCGTTGCTGCGGCGCTCATCGTGTACACGATGAAGGGATTCATGTTCCCATGGTTCGCCGTGTATTTGTTTGTGTTGCCCGTCGTGACAATCGTAAGCGTCGGGGCGGCCTTCCGCTCTATTCCGTTGGCCGAGCGAACGCGCATGCCAGTCGCGCGCATAGCTTTTCCCTGGAAGCTTGTGCTGTGGATGGCGATATTCTCATTCGCGTTCGGGCTTGTGCAGCAGCAACTCACCACGTCGGCGTTCGGACCGCATTCCTCGCCCGGCACGTTGTTTGTGGGCCTGTTCGTGTTTCTCGGCGTAGCCATGCGCAAAGGGAAATTCGACTTTTCTGTTATTTACCGCGTCGCGCTCCCGCTGATGGTCGGTGCATTCCTGGTTATCCCCGCTATTGGGAACTTTAACAACCTGGTTACTGCGTTCTTCGTCTCTGGGGCGTACACGGCATGCTCGATACTCGTCATGATTATCATGTCGAACATGTGCTACCGCTACGGCATCGCCGCGCTGTGGCTTTTCGGCATCGAGCGCGCCGTGCGCATGGCGTTCAACGGGGCGGGCCGTACGGCTCACGATTTCTTGTTAGGCATGCCTTTCGGCGTGGACGCATCCTTTGCGCTTCCCGCCGTGGTGATAATTCTTGTGGTCGTGGGAACTATGGTGTTGCTTTCGGAGCGCAGCCTTACGAACACGTGGGGCATGAGCGTTGAAGATGCGGAGCCGCATCGTCTTGAGCAGTTTGCTCGATCCGATATCATCGAGGGGCGCAGCCACGAGCTGGCGCGTGATTTCGGCCTCACGCTGCGCGAGGAGGAAATTCTTGCGCAGCTCGCCCAGCGCAAACGTAACCACGAAATAGCGAGCGAGCTGTTTATCTCGGAGCAAACCGTGAAAACTCACGTGAGAAATCTGTACCGCAAGCTGGGCATTCACTCGCGCGATGAGCTGTACGCGCTGTTCGATGGAATCTGCTAGGAACGCGCCCTTGCTCTCTCGGCCTTATTGCGACTTGCTCTCCCCAATCAGTCCGAGCAGTCCTTTGGACGAAAGAACGTTGGGTCTTGCATAGATACGTTCGGCGGCGATTTGCACAATCGAAAAGGTTTACCCACGTCAATAACTGGACTAGGTCGATAGGATGGATTTGCTCAAGCCACGCATAGCCAACGCAGATGATTTTTGATCTGGCCTACGCAGTGCAGCCTGGAGTGGAGCTGTTCGTGACCAGTCGGGCGCTCCACGTTCGCCCGCATCGTGGGAGGTGCGATGCGGGCTTGTTGGCGAAAATCATCGAAAGCGTTCGCCCAAAACACGGGCTTCCTTGATGGCGGTTATCATGAGGGGTTAATAACCGCCAGTCGCCTTCCGCTGTTTTCCGCTTCGTCTATTTCGCGGCGAGGGCCTTTCCGATCATGCGGCCGAAGGTGACGGAGCGGCCGCAGCAGTTGCCGGTCGACATATT
>JABLTL010166991.1_pt1 | contig 55703 bp, 47 predicted proteins | sample 7160151 | NCBI WGS metagenome assembly JABLTL01 (sample SAMN14651223, study PRJNA627086) | human gut metagenome | isolation source: feces | host: Homo sapiens | reverse complement strand
AATATACATGCAAAAGTTAAATTAACTTTTGCATGTATATCTTGATTATTTTAATATTTATTATTTATATAAAGCTAAAACACCATTTAAATCAGCAATTTTTCCTTCTCCAATAGCTTTAAATTGCCATTCTGAACCTTTTCTATTAAGTTCAGCAAAAATTACAGATGTAGCTGTAGATCCATTTTCTTTTAAATTAAATCTACAAATTTCTCTTTTATTATTTTCTAAATCTACTAATCTTACATATGAATTTTCAACCATTCCAAATGTTTGTCTTTTTGCCTGAGCCTCATGTATAGTAACAACAAAAACTATTTTTGCTATATTAGGATTAATTTCTTCTAAATTTATGTTTATAACTTCATCATCACCTTCACCAGCTCCTGTTCTATTATCTCCAGCTAACGAAATTCCCTGACTCTCTTTATTATTAAAAAATATAATATTTGATACTGTATTAAACTTATTATTAGAATCTAATAAAAATGCTGCTATATCTAAATCATAATCTAAACCATTATTTGCAATATCCCATCCAGCTCCAAGACTTACTTTCTTTAATCCAGGATTTCTTTTTGTTAAGTCTAAAATATCATTTTTATTTAAATTTAAAATTCCCGCTGATTGATTAGAAATACTTGAATTTCCATTTAAATTTTCAAATCCTGCACCTAAATTAATTCCCATTTATTCCACTCCTATTTGTACATATTTGCTAATGAAGAAACTGTTGCATGTAATAATTCTCCCTTAGCCTTAAATTGCCAACTTCCATTATTTCTTTCTAATTCGGCAAAAAGTAATGCTGTGTTATCTCCACCATCTTCTGATAGATTATATCTACAAATTTCTTTATCTCCATTATCTTCATTTAATAATCTTATATATGCATTTTTTACCTTAGAAAAACTTTGTTTTCTTTTAACTGCATTATAAATATTTAAAGCAAATACAACTTTGCTACAATTAGCAGGAAGCTTTTCTAAATCAACAGATATTTTTTCATCATCTCCATCTCCTGCTCCTGTTCTATTATCTCCATGAAGATATATTCCTGGACCATTTAAATTACCAAAATAAATTACTCCCCTATTTATCATTTTATCATTTTCATTTAATAATATAGCAATTAAATCTAAATCATAATCTGTACCTAATCCAAAGAAACCTTTTTTAGCAACATCCCAACCCGCTGCTAAAACAACATGCTTCAATCCTGGCTCAGCCTTTCTTAAGTCTAAAATATCATTTTTTTTCAAATTTAAAATTCCTGTCATAACTTCTCCTTTTTATTAGTTTCAAGTGGCAAGTTTAGGTATAAATTCAGCTTTTTCTGAATTTAATAAATATATTTTCAGAAACTCCCTAAGGAGTTTCCTCACTAACTTATCACTTGCCACTCGCCACTTGTCACTTGTCACTGATTTAAAGTTTCCTCCCTAACTTATCACTTGCCACTTGTCACTTGTCACTGATTTAAGGTTTCCTCCTTAACTTGCCACTTGCCACTTGTCACTTGCCACTTGCCACTTGTCACTTATATCCTTTCTCTTTACTACATATAAATTCCTAGTATTCCATTTAAATCAGCAATTTTTCCTTCTCCAATAGCTTTAAATTGCCATTCTCCATTTTGTTTATATAATTCAGAAAAAATTACTGAAGTCACTGTTGAGCCATTTTCCTTTAAATTAAATCTACAAATTTCTCTTTCATTATTTTCTTCATCTAATAATCTCACATATGAATTTTCAACCATTCCAAATGTTTGTCTCTTTGCTTGAGCCTCATGAATAGTAACTACAAAGACTATTTTTTTGAACATGTGCTGGAATAGATTCTAAGTCTATTCTTATTCTTTCATCATCACCTTCACCAGCTCCTGTTCTATTGTCACCTTCTAAGTAAATTCCTTGTCCTTGCATATTATTAAAAAATATAACATCATCTGGTATGTTTTGAACTTTTCCATTAGCATTTAATAAAAATGCTGCTATATCTAAATCAAAGTCTTGTCCACCACTTGCTACATCCCATCCTGCTCCTAATATTACCTTTTTAAGTCCTGGATTTTTTTTAGCTAAATTTAATATATCATTCTTTTTTAAATTTAAAGCATTAACATTGTTGCCATTGCTTGCTCCCATATTAATATTATTCATCATTGATCCTAAATTAATTCCCATATTCAACCCTTCCGTCTTTTAAATATTATTTATAATTATCTTATACGATAAATTATACCACTTAATAAATTCTTTTGCAACCTTTTTTATGGTTAATAATATTTTTGTTAATGCTATAAAAATAAAATTTTATATTATTTTTACCAAAAGCTGATTATTATCAACTTTTATTTTAAATTTAAATAATTTATTTTTATAATTTAGCTGTATTTTTTTTCATCGTACTCTTAATTCTTTCAAGCTTAGCTGAATTTTCAATTCTTTGTACTTTATTAGCTTCTTGAATTGCTTTTGTATCTTCAATTCCCTTCATTATTGTTTCAAAAGATTTTTCTAATGTAGATATTGAAACTGAACTTCCTGATGCCATTTTTGCAATTTCAACTGATTGTCTAGCTGTATTTTGGGCATTTCTCATAATAAGTTCATTTGTTTTGTCATCTAACTGTTTAATTGATTTTGCTTGAATTTCTTGTCTTTTTAATATAACTGCTTGTGCTAAACATTGCTTAAATATAGGTAATGTTATTATAAATGAAGAATTAATTTTTCTCATTAAATTAAAGTTTGACATTTGAATAGTTTGAATCATTGGTGCTGATTGAATTGCTACATTTTCAGCAATTTGTAAATCATAAACTCTTTGAGATAACATTTCTTTGCTTATTTCAAGCTTTTGCAACATCATTTGTTTCTCTTCTTGTCCAAGAGAATTGTTCATTGATATTTGATATATGTATGCTTCTATTTCTTCTAATGCTAATTCTCCTGCAACAATATACTTTTCTAACAATTGATAGTAATGTAAATTTGCATCATATAGTTTTTTCAAATTAGCATTAGATTCTCTTATATCATTTTCATATTTTTTTAATAATACATATACTTTTTCAACTTCATATCCCATAGTGTCATATTTTTGAAATAACTTTGCAACACTATTTCCTACGCCTTTCATAAATTTAGATAGCATAGATTGTTTTTCTGAACCATCTAATTCCTTGATATCAAACTTATCCATTATTTTAGTTAAGTTAACTAACATTTCGCTTGCTTCTTCTGCTTTTACTGCTTTCATTGAATTTAATAGCTCATCTGAAACTTTTGAAATTTGTTCACTTGCGCCTTGTCCAAACATAACTATTGAATTTGGATTTTGAATTTCAACTTCACTTGTTAAATCTTGAACTTCCTTCATTCCTCTTAATCTTTGTTTATATTCAGAAATTGTTGCTACATCAAAATCATTATTTTGTATTTGCATATTTTCTTGTGTATTCATATAACCATAATTATTTTGATATCCATTAAAGCTATTGTCTCCTTGATTATTTACATTGAAGTTATCAAATCCCTGCCCCATATTGCTATTGTTATAATTATTCATAAATCAACACTCCCATTTTTTAATTTATTTTTAAATTTATTTGTTTTATCTATTCCTTAAAAACCTTGAAAATATACCTTGTTTCATATTTATTAATTCTTTATATTTTGAATCATACTTCATTATATCAAGCCTAAATTCATTTACTATAGATTCATTTATTACATTGTTAATATTAAATAATCCTGAAGGATTGAATATAACAACATCAATTCCAATAGTATGAAAATATCCTAAAATCATTTGCATTGATTCTGGCAAAGTATTTTCATTTTCTAAATAAATTACTATTTTAGGTACAAAACCAGTAAAATCAAAGTTATCTATAAGCCTTATAATACTATCATTTAATCCTAAAACTAAAACTAAAAACTTTAATATATCTTCTTTATTTAAATTTTTATTATATAATTCCTTATTAGTTATTGTTTCATTAAATTTTTTAAGCAAGAAATTTTGAATTTCTTCACTATACTTAGAAAACTTATATATTGATAATTTCTTAATTTCATCAATATCAAAAGTACCATCACTTAATTGACAAAACATAAGTGAATACATATCATTTGTAAATTTTACTTCTTCTGAAAAATATACATTATTAAATACCAATGTATTAGATGATGATGTACAATACTTTACAAGTTTTTGATATTCAAGCTCATCATTATATATACCATTTATCTTTTTAAAAAAGCAAGGAACTCTAACTGTATTTCCTTCAACCTTAAATCCACTTCTTAATTTACATGGCTCATTCCAATAAATATATATATCTTCTAAAATAGTATCTAGTAATACACTTTTAGTATATCCACTTCTAAATTGCCATGGCTTAAAAACTCCAGTATTTAAAAACAATTCATTTTCTATATCCCTTTGTATTTGCTTAGTAATTGTTTCAAAATTATTAATTACTTCTCCTTTATTAGCTCTTTCTCTAAATGATTCTATGCTTAATATCTCCATTTCCTTGATACATTCACTTAATCCATCACTATCAATTTCATCCCAAAATTCTTCTTTTAATGGATTAATATAAATTACATCATATCCCATTTTATAAAGAAGAATTAAAAAATAAATTTCATGCCTTTGTATATTACCATAATAAATACATTTAGGATTTATACTATCATCATACTGTATATTCTTTGCATATGTATAAGCCCAAACAATTAACTTAGTAATAAAATTATTTCTCACATTTTCATTTAAAAAATTTTCTTTCTTACAAGCAATTGAAATAATATATTCTAATGCATTTAAAAATTTAAAATTAGTTTCAGAATTATTAAATATAACAATTTCTTGAGATGTCATTTTATATATATCCATAGATGCAAGCTCATTAAATATATATTGAATTAATTCCATCTCTCCACTTAAAGGAATACTTCCATCAAAGATAATACATTTATCTTTTTCTTCATTACATTTACTTTCAAGTGTTTTAATATAATCATTATATTTTAAACTATTATCAGTTCCTATAAATCTATAAAAATATGGCTTTAACTTATTGTATTTATCACTTCTTTCATAAATAGTTCTAAACATATAAATTGTTAAGTTTCTTAAACTTATAGACATTTATACTCCTCATACTTTCTTTAAATTACTCCTATTTAAATATTATCTTATTTTCTATATTACTTTCAACTTTTTTCAAATTTACTCTTAAATTATAAATTATTATTAAAATAAAGCTATATTCACAATTCACCATGAATATAGCTCTACTTTTATTTGATTCATACTATCTATTTATTTTTTCTAAATAACTTAGTAAAAAAATTAGACTTTTTAGAATTTAAATTTAAATCTTCATCATTTGCTAAAGCCCTTAATAAATAATTTCCTATTATTACAGAAATATTATAATCATATAACGGTGTCATAAAATCATCTCCTTTTATATTATAATTTTCCCATTATTAATATCTTTTAAATTTTAATTAAAATTTCATTTATATCTTCACTCACTTTAAGTCTTTCATTGTAAACCCAATTTACATCAAACTTTAAGTTAAATATCTTAGAAAAAGAATAATACATATTAATTTTTTGATAATAAATTTCTAAGTCATCAAGATTTCCTGTAAAACATTGTGGCTTTGTTATTTCATCAACTTTTCCAACAAATATTTCATCTACATATTCTAAAAACTTATCCATAAGTTCTTCATTTGCTACATCAAATGGAACCTTTAATAAATCCCATTGATCTTCTTCTTTAAGCTTATATCTTTTTATTTTTTCTAAAATTAATAAATATTCACTTATATCCATTTTAGTATAATAATTAATTCTAGATTCTCTAGTCTTCCATAATACTAGCTTTTCATTTAATGGTAAGCTTTTTATAGTTAAAATTTCTTCTGAAGGTCCTATTACTGCTTGCTTTATGATATCATCTTTCATTTCTAATTTCCTACTTATAAAGTTATGAGTATCTGAAACTCCTGATACATATCCAGTATCGTATATTCCCTTTCTTCCTGCTCTTCCAGCAATTTGTTTAACTTCTTGAGATGTTAATTCTCTTACCTCTTCTCCATCAAATTTTCTTATAGCCATAAATACTATTCTTCTTATAGGTAAATTAACTCCCATTCCTATAGCATCTGTTGTAACTAACACCTTATTTTCCTTATTTATAAACTGCTCATATTGCATTTTTCTAACTTCTGGTGGTAAATCACCATAAATAATACTAGTTTTAATTCCTTTATTAGAATAATCCTGTGCTATTTCTAAAACTCTCTTTTTTGAAAAAACTACAATAGCATCTCCTTCTTGGACATCATTATAACTAAAATTTTTAGTTTCAACTACTAAAGGTATATTTCTATGATATTCTTTAATTTCATAATCATCCTCACAATCCTCTAATATCTTAATCAAGATATCCTTAGCATTCATTGCTCCACAAATATGAATTTCATTACATCTAAGACCTAAAAGTGCCCTACTCCAAGCTATTCCCCTTTGAGTATCACTAATCATTTGAATTTCATCAATTACAGCAATATCATAACTTTGCTTTAAATTAACCTTTTCTATAGTACAAGACACATGAGTTGAATTTTCATTTATTATCTCTTCCTCTCCTGTCATCAAGTCACAAATTATACCCTCGTTATTTAATTTATCATAATTTTCTAATGCTAAAATTCTAAGTGGAGATAAATACACTCCTTTTTTAGCTGTTTTAAGTCTTTCTACTGCATTATAAGTTTTTCCTGTATTAGTATCTCCAAGATGAATATATATTTTTCTTTTCATTCTTCTTGTTACCATATATTCATCTTTAGGATTATCTGGAAAGGCTTCTTCAAATGCTTCTCCAATAAGCCTTGGTATATGTTGTTTAGTAAGAACTGTCATTACACCTGAATTTAAAAATGTATTATAATTTCCCCTAACAACTTCATAAAAATCAAAATCAGTATTATTTTTTTTATTATAATCCTCAATCATTTTTTTAGAAATATACTCTAAAAGCTCTTCATATTTTTCAAATACATACTCATATTCCTTAAACCCCTCTTTTTCCATTTCCTTAAGAAGCCTTATTTTTTTTCTAATAGAAGTTTCTTGCTCTACTAATGCTCCTATCTTTGAGTGATGTACTATTTCTTCTATTTGATTTATTTGACTTTTTAACTTTTTAAATTCCCTTAGTGCTGCATTCTTTTTCATTTAATTCCTCCGCTACCTTATTAGTTCTTTTATCCATATTACTACTTTTTAATACCCTCTTCTTTATTATATTAGTCGTATATTTTTTTATTTATTCATCTAAAATTATTATAAACTACTTTATATTATTGCCCAATAATATTTACTATATCTTTCTTCATGTTAAATTCATCAAATTGAAACAAAACTGACAAAATTTAATATTATAATTTAAACATAAACAAAATAAAATTTTCCTCCAATAAAAAGGCTATCTAATTTCTTCTTCCCCCAAAAAAGATTAGGTAGCTTTTTATAATACTATAATTTAAATCTATAAAAAAATCCTAGAAGGACTTTACGTTAAGTTCCTCCTAGGAATTAATTATACTAATCTTATATTAAATTCTAATATTAGTTTAAGAACATCTTCATATCATCTTCAACATTAGTTATTCCACCGATTCCAAAGTTTTCAACTAAAACTTTAGCTACGTTTGGTGAAAGGAATGCTGGAAGTGTTGGTCCTAAGTGAATGTTCTTAACTCCAAGGTATAATAATGATAATAATACTATTACAGCCTTTTGTTCATACCATGCAATGTTAAATGCTATTGGTAATTCATTAATATCTTCTAATTCAAATACTTCTTTTAATTTTAATGCTATTAATGCTAATGAGTAAGAATCGTTACATTGTCCTGCATCTAAAACTCTTGGAATACCATTGATATCACCAAGCTCTAACTTATTATATTTGAACTTAGCACATCCTGCAGTTAATATTACTGTATCTTGTGGTAAAGCTTTTGCAAAATCTGTGTAGTAGTTTCTTGCCTTAGCTCTTCCATCACAACCTGCCATAACAAAGAATTTCTTAATAGCTCCAGTCTTAACAGCTTCTACAACTTGGTCAGCTAATGCAAATACTTGTGCATGAGCAAATCCACCAGTTATTACACCTTGTTCTATTTCTGTTGGTGCTTTACACTTCTTAGCTTGTTCAATTATTTCAGAGAAGTCCTTAACTCCATTTTCATCAGCTTCTATATGAACACATCCTTCGAAACCAGCAGCTCCTGTTGTATACATTCTTGACTTATAGCTTTCGTTCTTTGGTGGTACTATACAGTTAGTAGTCATAAGAATTGGACCATTGAAGCTTTCAAATTCTTCTCTTTGTTTCCACCATGCGTTACCATAATTACCTACTAAATGCTTGTACTTCTTTAAATTTGGATAGTAATGAGCTGGTAACATTTCTGAGTGAGTATAAACATCTACTCCAGTTCCTTCAGTTTGAATTAATAGTTGCTCAATGTCTTTTAAATCATGTCCTGATACTAAGATACCTGGATTTTTACCTACTCCTATATTTACTTTTGTAATTTCAGGATTTCCATAAGTTTGTGTATTAGCAGTATCTAATAATGCCATACCATCAACCCCTACTTTTCCTGTTTCTAATGTTAAAGCAATTAATTCTTCAACACTTAATGAATCATCTAAAAGCTTAGCTAAAGTTTCTTGCATAAATGCATCTATTTCTTCATTATCAAAGCCTAAAGCATTAGCATGCTTAGAATATGCTGATAATCCTTTTAATCCATAAGTTATAAGTTCTCTTAATGATCTTATGTCTTCATCTTTAGTTGCAAGTACTCCAACTTCATCACTATTTGATTTTTCTTCTAATATTGTGTTTAAAGTCTTAACTTCTTTAGAACCACTTACTACATTTTTAACTCTTTCTAATATACCTGCTTTTTTGTCCATTTCTTCATTTGAAGAAGCATCCCATAAAGCAACTTCTGATAAGTTGCTCTTATCATTTAATTTTTCAATTAATTCTCTTTTAATTCTTAAAGCTTCTTTTACTCTACTATAAAATACTTCGTTATCGAAGTTTGCATTTGTAATAGTTGTGAAAAGATTTAAAGTAATAAAGTGATTTAATTCTTTATCTATTTTCTTTCCTTCTTTTCTTAATCTTGTTGTTACTTCTGATAATCCTTTAGTAACATATATTAATAAATCTTGCATATTTGCTAATTCTGGACTTTTTCCACATACACCAAATTTAGTGCATCCTGTACATCCTGCTGTTTCTTGGCATTGGAAACAAAACATTTTATTTTCCATATTTAAACTCTCCTCTTAAAAGTATATTTTTAATATTTATGTGATTATTTTATGATACTATAAAAAAAAAATCTGTAACTTTTGTTACAGTTTTTTTAATTAAATAATTCCTCTTCTAAACTTTCAATGTCTAATACAGTAATCTTTTTTCTATCAAACTTAATATATCCTAAATTTCTTAAATTAATTAATTCTCTTGATAATGATGGTCTTGGAATTGCTAATAATGCTGCTATTTCTTCTTTAGTATTTTTCAACATAATAGAATTACTTTTTTGTTCTTTTACTTCATTTAAGATATAGCCAATAACCTTTTGCCTTACACTTTTAAAAGAAATACTTTTTATTTTTGAGTTTAAAATAAAAACCTTATTACTCAATAATGAAATAAAATTTTCCAAAACTTTTTCTTCTTTAGTAAGTATTTTTAAAATATCACTTTTATCTATAAAAAGCACCTTTGATTCATTTAAAGAAATAACTGTTGCAGGATAAGTTCTTGCCTTTGAAAAAACTAATGCTTCTCCAAATACATCACCTTCATTTAATCTATTTAACACTATATACTTTCCATTTAAATATAATCTTTGTATTTCTACAACACCACTTAAAACTAATGATAAACTTCTACATTCATCATCTTCATGTGCAATTATTTCACCTTTATTATAAGTTTTTATATAATACTTAATATCTTTTGATATATTTTTTATATTTTCTTCACTTACTCCAGAAAATAATTGATTTTTTTTTATTATCTTAATTATATTTTCCATTTAAAAACATCCCTTATTTTATTAGATATAAAATTATACTATATTTCTAATAATTCTTGTACTAAAAACATTTTATTTTTATAATATTATATTTGTTTATTTTTAGTTATAAAAACAAATACTAAAATATACAAACATTATTTATTTTTGGAGGTATATTAATGAATAATAAATATGTTGAGTTATTTGATATATTAATTAAATCTTATTATAATGGCAATTTTGATGAAACATTAAATAAAATAATTACTTGTCATGAAAAATCTCCACAAGAAACATTTGCAATAATAACTTCTTTATGTGGTGTTGATATTAAGTTTGATAATAATTATGTATATAACTTAAAAAAAGCAATTACAGAATATAATGTTAATAAAAAAATAGTTGAAAAGCTTGAATGTTCTAATAGTAATTGTAAACCTGATAAAAATAATACTTATAGCTGCCAAAGATCTTGTCCTTTTCATGCAATAATTTATGATAATGAAAATAAAACTACAGCAATAAATGAAGATATTTGCATTGATTGTGGAATTTGCGTTGATGCTTGTAAGGATGGACGTATTTTAGATAAAATTGAATTTTTACCTATTATGAATTTAATAAAAAATAATAAAACAGTTATAGCAGCTGTTGCTCCTGCTATTATGGGGCAATTTGGTGAAGATGTTACAATGGATCAATTAAGGGCTGCTTTTATAAAATTAGGATTTACTGATATGATTGAAGTAGCCTTTGCAGCTGATATGTTAACAGTAAAAGAATCTGTAGAATTTAATAAACATGTTAATAGCCCTAATGATTTAATGATTACTTCATGTTGCTGTCCAATGTGGGTTGGAATGTTAAAAAAGGTTTATAAAGATTTAATTCCAAATCTTTCACCTTCTGTTTCTCCAATGATTGCTGCTGGAAGAGTAATTAAAGCTCTTAATAAAGATGCAAAAGTCGTATTCATTGGCCCATGTATTGCAAAAAAATCAGAAGCTACTGCTCCTGATGTTGCTGATGCTATTGACTTTGTACTAACTTTCCAAGAATTAAATGATATATTTAATACTTTTAATTTTCATCCCAAAGATTTAAAAGGAATTCCTTCTATAGAATATACTTCAAGGGGTGGAAGGTTATATGCCCGTACTGGAGGCGTTTCAATCGCTGTTTCAGAAGCAATTGAAGAATTATATCCTGATAAAATTAAATACTTTAAATCTAAAAAAGCAGAAGGTGTAAAAGAATGTAAAGAAATTCTTGATAAAGCTCTCTCTGGAAATTTAGATGCAACTTTTATTGAAGGAATGGGTTGTGTTGGTGGTTGTGTTGGTGGCCCTAAAATTTTAGTTCCTGCTTCTGATGCTAAAAAAGCAGTTGATAAATTTGCTTATGATGCTTCAATTAAAGTTGCTGTTCATAGCAAAATTCTTGATGATGTTTTAGAAAAGATAGGAATTACATCATTAGAGGATTTTAAAGATCCTAAAAAAATTAATATGTTAGAAAGAGAATTTTAAAATTTAAATATTAAAAGAAGTTATTGTTAACAAATGCTGGCAACAACTTCTTTTTTTAAATTAATTTTATATAAATACTTTAAGTCATTACAATACTTTGCTTCATATACTGTAATAACAATTAAATAAATTATTACACAAATGATTATGAGGTGAGTAACTATGAAAATACAACCAAAAGACTATATTCCACCTAAATCAAATTCAATTTATGTATACAAATGTACAAATAACGAAAGATTTACTTTTAAAAGATATATTGAATATTTCAATGATGATAAAATTCAAGTAAGATATGATAATGGTATAAATTCTTTTATTAATGTTTATAAATATGCCGATGATGGAATTAAACTTTGCTATTATACCAATATCTCTTCTTATCACCAACAATTTATAAATGATGAAGATTGTACAAATAATTATTTAATTAAAGAACCTCTTTGTGAAAATAATCTTTGGATTTTATCTGATGGCAGCAAACGCTGTATTACAAATAAAAATGCTAAAGTTAGAACCCACCTTTCTTACTATAATTCAGCTATAGAAGTTACCACAATATCAAAAAATAAATCTCAATTTTCCGTAAATTATTATGTATTAGGAATAGGATTAGTTAAAAGTATTTATTATATCAAAAATAAAGGCTATTTTTCCTTTGAATTAGATGATATATTGGAAAACACTCCTTATTTAAAAAATATAAACTTTTATTATCCTGATAAAAATTTAAATACTATCTGGTGCTATAATAAAACAATAACTTTTAATACTAATGATAATATTTCATTAATTTTTTCAAAGGAATTTGAAACCCCTCCTAAGGGATTACTTTCACTTATTGATAAAAATACACTAATTAATAGTTTAAATTATGATAGCAATTTTGCTTATATAGATTTTTCAAAAGACCTATTATTTCATTTAAAAAATTCTACCAAAAAATATAGTAATTTATTTTACCATTCAATTTATAATACACTAATGAATTTTTACAATACTAATGATGTTTGTATTACTATTAATTCTATTCCTTACAAAAACTTTTTCATCATTTCTCCATTACAACAAGAAAATAGTTCAATTCAAAATTGGATGATAAAAGATTGTAAATATCCATTTACCTATGTGGTTGATGAAAATGATACTCTTATTAAAATTTCAGAAAAATTTAATATTCCTGTTTTAAAACTATCTAAATTAAATAATATTAAAAATCCCAATTTTATTAATAAAGATGAAGTTTTTCAAATATATTCTAATGGAATATATTCTTTAAAAAAAAATGACTCATTAAATAAAATAGCCAATATGTTTGGATTATCACTTGAAGAATTAATTGCATTAAATAATATAACTGATTTAACACTTTTAAAACCTGGATTAAAAATAAAATTATGCTAAAAAGGAAACTCCTATAAATGGGGTTTCCCTTTATTAAAGTTTATTTAATTTTAAGCTTCTGCTGCTTCAAACTGACTGTTATAAAGATTTGCATAAAAACCGCCTTTAGCTAATAATTCATTATGATTTCCTTGCTCTACTATGTCTCCATCTTTCATAACTAAAATCAAATCAGCATCTCTAATTGTAGAAAGTCTATGAGCAATTATAAAGCTTGTTCTTCCATTCATTAAATTATCCATTGCCTTTTGAATTAATACTTCAGTTCTTGTATCAACTGAACTTGTAGCTTCATCAAGTATTAATATTTTAGGATCTGCTAATATTGCACGGGCAATAGTTAATAATTGTTTTTGTCCTTGTGATATGTTGCTTGCTTCTTCATTAAGTTCCATATCATAACCATGTGGCAATGTTTTTATAAAACTATGAACATGTGCTGCTTTAGCTGCCTCTTTAACTTCTTCATCAGTAGCATCTAATCTACCATAACGTAAATTTTCCATTATAGTTCCATTAAATAACCATGTATCTTGAAGAACCATACCAAACATTTTTCTTAAATCATTTCTTTTAAAATCCTTAATGTTATGACCATCAATTAAAATAGCACCATCATTAACATCATAAAATCTCATAAGAAGTTTAACCATTGTTGTTTTACCAGCTCCAGTTGGTCCTACTATAGCAACTCTTTGTCCTGGCTTTATATGAGCTGTAAAGTCATTAATAATAGTTTTTTCTGGATTATATCCAAAATGTACATCTTGGAAATCTACTTTTCCTACTATTTCTTTAGTACTTACTGGATTTTTAATATCTAAAGTTTCTTCTTCTTCATCTAAAAACTCAAATACTCTTTCAGCAGCTGCTGCAGTTGATTGAAGCACATTAGCTATTTGAGCTGTTTGAGCAATAGGTTGCATAAATGATCTTATATATTGAACAAAAGATAATATATCTCCTACTTCAATTACCTTTTTTATAGCTAACCATCCACCAAGTATTGATACTATTACATATCCTAAATTACCTACAAAAGTCATTATAGGCATCATCATACCTGATAAAAATTGTGATTTCCATGCACTATTGTAAAGTGTATCATTAAGCTGTGCAAATTTATTTATTTCTCTTTCCTCTGCATTAAAAGCTTTCATTACATTATGTCCTGAATAAACTTCCTCAACTTGTCCATTTACATAACCTAAATATTCTTGTTGAGTTTTAAAATACTTTTGAGATTTTTTAACAACAAAAGCAATTAATCCTGCTGATATAGGAATTACAATTAATGAAGCTAATGTCATTATCCAGTTTATTGAAAACATCATTATAAGTACACCAACAAGTGTAGTTACTGATGTTAATATTTGTGATAAACTTTGGTTTAAAGTTTGGCTAACAGTATCTACATCATTTGTTACTCTTGATAATACTTCTCCATGAGTTTTAGTATCAAAATACCTAAGTGGCATTCTATTAATTTTTTCACTTATTTCTTTTCTCATATTATAAGATACCTTTTGAGCAACACCTGAGATTACCCATCCTTGTACTAATGAGAAAATTACACTAATTAAATATAAACCAACTAAGAATAAAATTATTTGCCCTATACGAGTAAAATTAATTCCCTCTGCATTAGTAGTTGTAACCTTTTTAACTAATCCATTAAATATTTCTGTAGTTGCTTTTCCTAATACCTTTGGTCCCACAATTGAAAATGCAGCAGAACCAATAGCAAATATTATAACCATTATTATTGATAATTTATAAGACTTTAAATATTGTGCAAGAGTTTTCATTGTCTTTTTAAAATCTTTTGCTTTTTCTCCGCCTCGTCCCATTCCGCCCATAGGACCTCCTCCCATTGGGCCTCTCATTTTTTGTTTACTCATTTTCAAGCTCCTCCTTTGAAAGTTGTGATAGAGCTATTTGCTGATAAACCTCACAGTTGTTCATAAGCTCTTTATGAGTTCCTTTACCTACAATCTTACCTTCGTCAAGTACTATAATCTGATCTGCATTCATTATAGTGCTTATTCTTTGAGCAACAATTAACAGTGTACTTTCCTTTAATTCAGTATTTATTGCTTTTCTTAATTTAGCATCTGTTTTAAAATCTAATGCTGAAAAACTATCATCAAATATAAATATTTCTGGCTTTTTAGCTATTGCACGAGCTATTGCTAATCTTTGTTTTTGTCCACCAGATACATTTGTACCACCTTGAGCAATTTCTGCATTAAACATTTCTTCCTTATTACTTATAAATTCCATTGCTTGGGCAATTTCTGAAGCCTTAAAAATATCTTCATCTGTTATATAATCTCCACCATATTTTAAGTTACTTTCAATTGTACCTGAAAATAAAAGCCCCTTTTGAGGAATAAATCCTATTTTTTCTCTTAAATCATGTTGAGATACATTTTTAATATTTACACCATCAATTAATATTTCCCCTTTTGTTGCATCGTAAAAACGTGGAATTAAATTAATTAATGTAGATTTACCACTTCCTGTACTACCAATAAATGCAGTAGTTTTTCCTGAAAGAGCTTTAAAACTAATATTGCTTATTACATCTTCATCAGCACCTGGATATCTAAATGAAACATTTTTAAATTCAATAGTTCCTTTTTCATCATGATTAAATGTTTGTAAATTATCTGAATCTTTTATTGCTATATCAACATTTAAAACTTCAGATACACGTTGAGCTGAAACCATTGCTCTTGGTAAAATAACTGAAACCATAGATATCATTAAAAATACCATAATTATTTGCATAGTATATTGCATAAATGCCATCATTGTACCAACTTGTATAATACCATCATTAATTCTATGAGCCCCAACCCATACTATTAATAATGTAATTGCATTCATAATAAACATCATTAAAGGCATCATAGTTGTCATAATTCTATTAACAAACAAATTAGTTCTTGTTAAATTTTTATTTGCAACTTCAAATTTATCTTCTTCATATTTTTGTGTACTAAATGCACGAATAACTAACATTCCAGTTAAACTTTCTCTTGTTACAAGATTTAATCTATCAACAAGCTTTTGTACACTTTTAAATTTTGGCATAGCAAAAGAAAATAATACTATAATTAAAAGTAATATTGAAATTACTGCAACTCCAATTACCCATCCCATAGATGCTCCAGTGTTAATAACTTTAATAACACCACCAATACCTAATATCGGTGCATAAAATACAATTCTTAAGCCCATTATAATAAGCATAATAATTTGCTGTATATCATTTGTTGTTCTTGTAATAAGAGATGCTGTTGAAAATTTATCAAATTCTGTATTTGAAAAATCTACAACTTTATTAAATACATCTTTTCTTAAATTTCTACCTAATGCTGCACCTACTCTTGATGCTATAAAACTCACAATTACGGTTGCAACCATACTAATTAAAGCTATTCCCACCATTTTTAACCCAGCAAGAATTACATAATTAGATTGAAGCTTATCTGTATTAATTCCAGCAGCTTTATATTGTGATTTTACATAGCTTGTAGCTGCTTGTGTTATCATACTTTCTGGCATTTCAGCTAATTTTTCATCTACTTGTTTTAATATACCATCAATTTGCTCTTGTGGCATCATTTTCAAAACATCAAAAGTATTTATAGATGATATATCAGTTCCTGGAGGTAATGCTTGTGCAATTCCTGGTATACCATTTATCCCTTGTGCTTCTAACATTGAAACAACAATCATTGCTTTTCCAAATACCTTATTTAATTGTTTTAATTTTTCTTTATTTTTTGTATTTAATTTGTAAATACCTTCATTTTCTAATTCAGGATACTTTTTTAAATTTTTATTATAATCCTCAAAATTAAGACTGTTCTTATCTAACAAAGTATAATTATTATTTATTAAATCTTTTTCTTTATCATTCATAAAAATTAAAAGCTTTTCCATTTCTGATGATTTAATAACCTTAGGAACAGCATTTTCTACTCCACCTTGTTGTATTCCTACATTAACTATATTAGACATATAGTCTGGTAATGATAAATCACATACAGCTTGAACAAATAAAAATGCTATTGCAATTATCATTGAACCAATAAAAGGTTTCAAGTATTTTAATAATTTAAGCATAAGCTCTCCTCTCCTTATTCAAATTAACATATTTATATTTTTATAATTATTATATTTTCATAACTATTCTAAGTCAATATAAATATTAAAATTTTTACAACTATTTTCATTTTATAACTATATTCTTGTAAACTAATTTTTTTTATTTTATAATATTATCATTACAATAAAAGGAGGCTAACATGAGTACTTCAAATTTAAATGATTTATATGATAATTTATATATGCTATTATTATCTCTAAATAAAGAATTTTTTAACCATAATGTTATAATGAAAAAATTTACACTTCCACATTCACATATAAAGGTTTTATTTTATTTAATTTATCATGGTCCTACATCTATTTCTAAAATGGCTAATGAACTTTGTGTTTCAAAACCAAATATGACTCCCATAATAGATAAACTTGTAGAAGACGGCTTTGTTACTAGAGATTACAATCCATCAGATAGGAGGGTTGTTTTAATTCAAAGTACTCCTAAGGCTTTAAAATTATTTAAAGAAAGTAAAGAATATGCTAAAGAAATAATAAAAGATAAAATTTCTACATTACAACCTGATGATATCGATATATTATCGCATTCTTTAAATAATATATTAAATATAATAAAAAAATTCTAATTTAATATTTATTACTATGTATAAAAAACAAAAAACTCACCTCAATAAATTTAATATCGAAGTGAGCTTTTTTATTTATATAAATACAAATTTTAATACAAAAACTATTCCAACTACAACTGTAGTCCAACTTATTTCTTTCCATCTTCCTGTAAATAATTTTAATAATATGTATGATACAACACCAAATACTATACCATCAGAAATTGAATAAGCAAAAGGCATCATTATTATTGTTAAAAATGCAGGAATAGCTTCTGTATAATCTTCTAAATTTAACTCTTTTATATTTTCTATCATAAATAATCCAACTATAACTAAAACTGAAGCTGTTACTGCAGAAGTTATTACTCCAAATATTGGTGATAAAAACAATGATAAAAAGAACATAAATGCTGTAGATACCGCTGTTAATCCTGTTCTTCCACCTTCTGCTACACCTGAAGCACTTTCTACAAAAGTACTTACTGTACTAGTTCCAAGACATGCTCCCATTGTTGTTCCTATTGCATCTGCAAAAAGAGCCTTTTTAATATTTGGAACTTTTCCATCCTTATCAAGCATATTTGCTTTTGTTGCAACTCCAACTAAAGTTCCTATAGTATCAAACATATCCATAAATAATAAAGTAAATAATACTATTACCATATCCCATGAAAAAATATTATGTAATTCAAATTGCATAAATGTTGAGCTTATAGATGGTGGCATACTAAATATATTATTTGGAAGCTCTATAACTCCCATTGGTATTCCAATTATAGCTGTTATTATCATTCCTAAGAATAATGCACCTTTAATATTTTTTGCAACTAATATTCCAGTAATAACAATTCCTATAATTGCTAAAAGCCCTGCACCTGAAGTTATATTTCCTAAAGAAACTATGGTTCCTCCATCATCAGGATGAACAACTATGCCAGCTCCTTCTAAACCTAAAAGTGCTATAAATAATCCTATTCCTACAGAAATAGCTCTTTTAATATTAGCTGGAATAGAATCAACTATTGCTTCTCTTATATTGAAAGCCGTTAATATTAAAAATATTAATCCTTCTAATAATACCGCTGTTAATGCAAATTGATAAGAATATCCCATAGATAAAACTACAGTATATGCAAAAAATGCATTTAATCCCATACCTGGTGCTAATGCAAATGGTAATTTTGCATATAATCCCATTACTAATGTTGCTATAATTGATGATAATGCAGTTGCTGTAAATATTGCACCTGCATCCATTCCTGCTGCAGATAAGATACTTGGATTAACAATTAATATGTAAGCCATGGTCATAAATGTTGTTATTCCTGCAATAAATTCCTGTTTTGTATTTGTACCATTTTCACTAAGCTTAAAATAATTATCTAAAAACTTATTCACTTTAATCACCTTTTTCTTATTTTTAATTACATAATAGTTAAATTTAAATATATTTAAATTTCCCTTAATTATCTAAGTAATTTGCTTAATAATTCCTAAATACTAATTACCTTATATATAATATCAAAAATTTTAAAAATTCCAATAGTTTTTACGAACATTTTTTTATTTTTTTCGAACTTTATTCACACTTTTTATATTTCATATACTTTATATATTTAATGTTTTAATATAATTTATACCAATAAAATATTTTAATTTACATTTAGTATAAAAGTAGTATAATATTAATTATAATTGCAAATTATTATCATTTGACTTTAGGAGGACAAACAATGAAATTTAAATTAGCTAAAATACTATCTTTACTTTTAACAACCTCTTTATTACTTATAGGTTGTAATAAAGTTCAAGATACAAATAATATTAATAAAAATGAGGATAATACTTTAAATATAGTAACTTCTTTTTATCCTATATATATATCTACATTAAATATCGTTAAAGATATTCCAAATGTAAATCTTACAAATATGACAAAAGCTCAAACAGGTTGCTTACATGATTATCAGCTTACTCCCCAAGATTTAAAAATATTAGAAAATGCTGATATATTAGTTATAAACGGTGCTGGAATGGAATCTTTTTTAGAAGATATAATTTCTCAATATCCTAATATTAAAATAATTGATGCAAGTAAAGGTCTTAATCTTTTAGAAGATGATACTCATGACCACGATCACGAAAACGAGCACGACCATGACCACGACCATGACCATGAATACAATGCTCATGTATGGGTAAGTGTTAGTGGAAATATTGATCAAGTTAAAAACATTGCATCTCAACTTGAAACTTTAAATCCAGAAAATAAGGATTTATATGAAGCAAATACAAATACTTATATTTCTAAACTTGAAAACTTAAAAGCTGAAATGCACTCAGAATTAGACAATTTACCAAATAGAGATATAATTACTTTCCATGAAGCATTTCCTTATTTTGCTCAAGAATTTAATTTAAATATAGTTGGTGTTATTGAAATAGAACCTGATTCTGAACCATCAGCTAAGGAAATTGAAAATATAATTTCAACTATAAAAGAGCATAATATAAAAGCTTTATTTACTGAACCACAATACTCATCTAGAGTTGCTCAAACTATAGCAAATGAAACTGGTGCTTCAGTTTATGAATTAGACCCTATTGTAACAGGTGATTCAAATTCAAATGCTTATGATGATTATATAAATAAAATGAAAGAAAATCTTAATGTTTTAAAAGAGGCGTTAAAATGATAAAAAAATCTAACTTTAACAAAAATAATACTTGTAATAATTTTTGTTGTACAAAAATTGAAAATTTCTCTGTTACCCTTGGTAACAATCAAATACTTAAAGATGTAAATCTCCACATTCACTGTGGAGAACTTACTTCTATTATTGGTCCTAATGGTGCAGGAAAAAGTACACTTTTAAAAGCTTTACTTGGTGAAGTTAAACATACTGGAAATCTTTCTTTTATAGGACAAAATGACAATACTTATCATCAACCTATAATTGGATATGTTCCTCAATATCTAACTTTTGATAAAAGTACCCCAATTAGCGTTCTTGATTTATTTGTTTGTTGTAAAAATTCTTTACCAGCTTGGATTAAGCCAAAGAAAAAAATACGTGAAGAAGTACTAGAAAGCTTAAACAGGGTTAAGGTTCCTTATTTAATAGATAGACAATTAGGTGCATTATCTGGTGGAGAACTTCAAAGAGTATTATTAGCTCTTGCTTTAGATCCTATTCCTAATATACTTTTGCTTGATGAACCTGTATCTGGAGTAGACCAAAATGGATTAGAATTATTTTATCAAATATTATTAGATATAAAGAAAAATTATGATTTATCTATTATTTTAGTTTCTCATGATTTAGATTTAGTTTATAAATATTCTGACCGTGTAGCACTTGTAAATGGTACAGTAGTTTGCTCAGGTACCCCAAAACAAGTATTTAACAACCCTGCTACACAAAAAATATTTGGCCTATCAATTAATAATTCAAATGAAAAATCATCTAAAACAGGAGGACTTTAAAAATGTTTGATACATTATATAATGCAATTGATTTAATTTTACCTTTTCAATGGCTTTCTCACACTTTTATGAAAAATGCCTTTATTGCTATTATAATAATTACTCCATTATTTGGATTATTAAGCACTATGGTTGTAAGCAATAAAATGTCTTTCTTTGCTGATTCATTAGGACATGGAGCATTTACTGGAATAGCAGTTGGTATATTATTAGGTGGAATTGATCCTATGTGGGGTGCTACTTTATTTTCAATTTGCTTTGCAATTGCAATAACAATAATTAAAAATAAAGGAACTTCATCTACAGATACAATAATAGGTGTTTTTTCATCAACATCAATTGCATTAGGACTTGTTCTTATGAGTTTTTCAAGTAGTTTAAGTAAATTTTCTTCTTATTTAGTAGGTGATTTACTTAGTATATCTCAAAATCAAATAATTTTATTAATTTTTGTTTTTATTGCTATAATTGTACTTTGGAGCTTAATATTTAATAAACTTCTTGTTACAAGTTTAAATACATCCCTAGCTAATAGCCGTGGTATGAATACTTTATTAATTGAAATCATCTTTACTTGTACTATTGCTGTTATTGTTACAATAACTATAAGATGGGTAGGTTTATTGATTATAAATTCACTTTTAGTATTACCTGCAGCTGCAGCACGTAATATTTCAAGAAATATTCGTCAATATCACTTATTTTCAATTTTAATTTCTATTTTTTCTGGAATTGTTGGATTAATAATTTCTTATTACTTAAATACAGTTACAGGAGCAACTATTGTTCTTGTTGCATCAGTTATATTCTTTATAACTTTATTTATTAGACGTAAATTTTTATAATATTTTTATGGAGGTGTATTTATATTGAATAATGATTTTAATTTTAATGATCTCCTTAAATCAAATGATTTAAAGGTTACAAAGCATCGTCTTTCCGTACTTGGAATAATAGCCCAAAGTAATTACCCATTAACTGCAGAAGAAATTTATTTAAAGCTTAAAGATAATGCTATATCCATTAATTTATCATCTATTTATAAAATACTTGATTCATTAAGCAGTAAAAATATTATATCTAAGTCCATATTAGGAGATGATAATAAAACTTCATATGAAATTACATCTTCTGAGCATATGCATCATTTAATTTGTAAACAATGTAAAGGGGTTTTCCCTTTAACAGATTGCCCACTTTGCATTTACGAAAAACATCTAAAAGAAGATATGGATTTTGATGTAACTGATCACAAGTTAGAAGTATACGGTTACTGTAAAAAATGTAAAACAAAACCTAAGGATTAATCAATTTCCTTAGGCCTTTTTATTTCATTATTTATTTTTAATACTAACTTTATATATAGTTGTATGATTATATTCTTCACCAGCTTTTAATATTACATTAGAAAATCCTTTATGATTTAAACTATCTGGAAAATATTGAGTTTCAAGACATAATCCTTGTCTACTTCTATATTTAACTCCACCTTTTCCAATTTCATTTTCATTTAAAAAATTTCCTGTATAAAATTGTATCCCTGGCTTAGTTGTAAATACTTCAAGTACTCTTCCACTATTATCATCAACAACTTCTGCAGCCTTTTTTAAATTACCTGTATAATCATCTATTATCCAATTATGGTCATATCCATTTGCATTAATTAATTGATCATAATTTTTATTAATATCTCTTCCAACTTCCTTTAACTTTGTAAAATCTAACGGTGTTCCTATTATATTTCTTATTTCACCAGTTGGAATACTTTCCTTATCTGAAGCAGTTATATTTGTAGCATAAATTTTAACTTTATGATTTAATATATCTCCAGATGCATGGCCACTTAAATTAAAATATGAGTGATTCGTTAAATTTACAATAGTATCTTTATCACTCTTTGCAAAATATTTTATAATTAATTCATTTTCATTGCTTAACCTATATTCCACAACAACTTCTAAATTTCCTGGATAATTCTCCTCACCATCTTTGCTTAAATATGATAGCTTTAAATATTCTCCATCTTTATCTTTTAATATTTCAGAATCCCATACAACTCTATTAAAGCCTTTAATTCCTCCATGTAAATGATTATTACCATCATTTTTAGCTAAATCATATTTTATTCCATTTACTTCTATACAAGCTTTAGCAATTCTATTTGCATAACGTCCAATTATTGCACCAAAATATGTTGTAGTTATTTTATAATTTTCAAAATTATCATATCCTAATACAATATCATCTTTTTTGCCATCCTTATCCTTTGTTATAAAAGATAAAATTATACCTCCAAAATTCGTTATTTCAATTTTAGAATTTTCATTTTCTAAACTGTAAATATATATAGGTTTATTGTCAATTTCCTTCTCAATATTATTCTTTAATATCCCCATTTTTTCCTCCCATTTAAGTATATTTATAAAGTTAATTATATCATTCTTTATCCTTACTATAAACATTAACACAAAGATTTAATAAGTCTTCATCTTGCAATAATTTTTCTAATTGCTTTACAATATCATTAATATTACTCAATACTTCTAAATCAAAATTAATGCTACTATTTAAAAGATTATTAATATTTTTTTCAAAATCTTTAGGAACCTTTTTGCAATTTTTTTCTATAATACTCATTAATCTTTTTTCTCCTGGATGAGGAAATTCATTTATTGCAAAAATTATATCAAAATAACTATCTAAGAAAGCTGATACCCTATTATGCATATTTACTATATCATTCCTTTTTATAGCCTTATCTATTTGATTATAATATGATGAAAATCTTTCATTAAGAATAGGATAATTTTTTTTAATTATATTTTCCTTCAACTTTTTAGGATATGGAACATTATATTTTTCTTGAAGATCTTCAAACTTATTATCCTTATCATATACTATTATTGAATTTATTACATTGTTCCAAAAGCAAGTACTATATCCTACGGATGCATTACACTCTTCCACAACATATTTTAATTTTTGTTCTAACCAATAATATTCAAAATATGCTATATCCACTTGTATTGATGAATTTCTAATAATAAACTCATCAGATGGTCCCCAAAATGTATTATTTATCTCTATTAAATCTGAAAATTTTCTTGCAATACTTTCTCTTTCCTCTATTGCTATTTCCTTATATACAATAATATCTATATCTATATCTGAGAAATTATCTTTTCTTGCACTTGCACATGATCCTGCTAATGTTATAGCTACTACTTCATCTAATCTTTTAAATTCATTAACTAGTTGATATACAATCATGTTCATCCCCATAAATTTCCACCCCTTTTTTTTATTTACATAATATATAAAATGCACCTATATGATTAATCATCTAGCTGCATTCTATATAATGTATTATTATATTTTTAAAAATAGTATATTATTTTATTAATATCTTAATAGATTTTTTATAAACATTTACCTTATTTCCTTCAACCTTTTCGATTATTGAGGTTCCTGCAACTTCCTCATTAACTAATACACTCCAATTATCATTATCTATAAAAACATCAATATCTTCATCATTTGCATTTATTATAACTGCAATTTTATTACACTTGCTATCTATATTCTTTGAATCAATAATATATGCTACAACATTATTTTCTTTAAAGTTTTTATCTATTTCTAAAAACTTAATATTTCTTTGTATTTCTTCATTTGTATCCATTCTAAATGCTTTATAATTTTTTCTTAATGAAATTAATCCTTTATAATATTCACATAAATCCCTATACTTAATTTTTCTATCCCAACAAATCTTGTTTACTTCATCAGGAGATTCAAAACTATTTTCAACTAAATTTCCATTTTTATCAACTTTAGTTCTTGCCATTTCTTCCCCAGCATGTATAAAACTTATTCCTTGTGAAGTTAATATTATTCCTGCTATTAATTTATTCATAGCAATCAACTCCTCTTCCCTACAATTTACTGTTGAAAGTTTAAGCTTGTCCCAAAGTGTGTAATTGTCATGAGCAGAAGCATAATTTACAGTTTGATATGGTTCATTAGCCCAAAATTCTTCTGAATAAATTATATTATTTTTATCTACACCTTCATGTGATGTTGAAGCAACTACTGCAAATTTAATTGTTTCTTCAAGCCCATCTCTTCCATTTACAAATCCAGCTTCCTCTTCATAAAATACATGTCCTTTAACTCCATCTCTACAATCATCACTAAAAGCTGCTATTTGTAATTTATCAAACTTATGTGTATTTTTCTTTAATGCTGCTAACTCCTCTTTTAAAGGACTTTTGCCACCTATCCAGCCTTCTCCATATATAATTATAGATTCATCAATTTTATTTAGTTCATTTCTAATAAGCTTCATAGTTTCAATATCATGTATTCCCATTAAATCAAATCTAAATCCATCTATGTGATATTCCTTTGCCCAATAAATAACTGAATCAATCATGTATCTTCTAAACATATATCTTTCTGAAGCAGTTTCATTACCACATGCAGATGCATCACTGTATTCATTATTTTCATCTTTTCTATAATAATATCCTGGAACTGCTTTATTTAAACATGATTCTAAATTATAAGTATGATTATAAACAACATCCATTACAACTCTTATTCCAGCTTCATGCAATGCTTTAACCATTTCCTTAAATTCTTTTATTCTAACATTCCCCAAATAAGGATTAGTTGAATATGAACCTTCTGGAACATTATAATTTTTAGGATCATATCCCCAATTAAATTGAGGTTGATCTAATTTTGTTTCATCTACAGAACCATAATCAAATGCAGGTAATAAATGTATATGTGTAAATCCCATATCCTTTATATGATTTACTACCGTTTTAACATTTGTTCCTGGAATGCATGAATCTAAAATAGTTAATGCTTTAAATTTTCCTTTATATTCATCTTTTATCCCTGAGCTTTCATCAATTGATAAATCTCTTATATGTGCTTCATAAATTATTGAATCAGTTACTGATTTTAATTTTGGCTTAATATCATTTTCCCATCCATTAGGATTTGTTATACTTAAGTCAATAATCATGCCCCTATTTCCATTAACTCCAACAGCCTTTGCATATGGATCTACAACTTCATTTATTTCACCATTTACATTAACTAAATAATTATAATAATATCCATTAAAATTACCACTTAATTCAATTTCCCAAGTTCCCTTTACCCCTTTATTCATTGTATAAATATCTGTAGGTTTACAGTTATATTCATACCCATTATTTCCATAAAGAACTAATTGAACTTCTTTTGCTGTTGGTGCCCATAATATAAACTTACAATTATCCTTAGAATAAATTACCCCTAAATTTCCATTATAACCATATTTTTTATCAAACTCATCATTAAATTTCATCTCATTACCCACTTCTTTCTTTTATCTAAATTAATCACCTAATTTTCGGAAACGTTTCCTTGTGATATATTAATTTTATACTATCTTTATATTTTTATCTACAATAAATTCTTTATTTTATATATAAAGTTATTTGCAATAAAAATTTAACTGCAAATAACTTTATCTTATTTAATCTAATATATCACTATTTTCTTAATCATTTTCACCTTTACTTGTGATATTTTTATAATCATTTTTCCATTCTCCAGTTTTATACTTTGAAAGTGATTCTCTTAGAGCATCATAGTCAAAAGTACTTTCATCTGGTTCTATATCATTAAATATAAAGTCATATAAAACCTTTGTATTTTGTTCCTTATCCATTATAAATACCCAACCTGCTTCTCCACCATAATCCATATCATCTGATAATTCTGTAAGAGGTATGTGTATTTGCTTTGTTTCTAAACTAGGAAATTTATAAATTGTATAAGCCATATTTAATGCATCTAATGGTTCTATATTTGTGCTTATATTATCTAACATACTATTTAAAATACCAAAATATTTTGTTGGCTTTGTCTCTCTTAGTTTTTCTGCAACTTTAAATAATACTTCCCTTTGTCTTTCTGTTCTTTCAAATTCATCACCTACACCTTTTCTTATTCTTGCATAAGATAACGCTTGTTTTCCATTTAATAATTGTAATCCTGATTTTGTGACAGGATAATCATTACCGCCTGTAGATTCACCTATATATTTATTTAATTCGTTTAACTGATAATCTTTTACATCTACTTCAACTCCACCAATTTGATCAATTATAGCTTCAAATCCCCAGAAATTTATTATTACATACTTATCAATACTTATCTTATATGTTTCTTGTATAGTATCTCTTAATAAATCTATTCCTCCAAATGCCATTGCTGCATTTAACTTTTGTGCCCCATGACCATCAATATTAACTAAAGTATCTCTAAATAGGGATGTTAATCTTACTTCTTTATTATTATTATCCAATGTTGCAATTATAATAGAATCTGCTCTTGCTCTTTCATCTACATCTCTTCCATCTGTACCAACTAATAATACATTTGTAATTCCATTAACTTCTTTATAATTAACTTCATCATCATCCTTTTTTTTATTTTCATATTCTATTGTTTGGAATTGAATATTTTCATTTTTAGTATATATCTTATTTCTTACATATATATAATAGCCTACACATGTACCAATTACACATAATATTAATAAAGTTGAAATAGAAAAAATTATACTTCTCTTTTTTAAAGACTTTTTCTTACTCCTTTTTTCCTTATTTTTATTCACCTATTCTGCCCCCTATTATTAAACTATATTTACTTTATACATTTTACCATATTTTCCACTAACTTTGTTAAATATTTGTTATTTTGTTATTTTTTTATTTTTCCTTATTTTTTAAAATATTATACTAAAATAAAATTTAAAAATTTATATATAATTCCAATGATTCAATAATCATTTATATAAAAAAAACTGTAAGAAAAATTCTTACAGTTTTAAAAAATTAATTACTTTCTGTTGTTTTGTTGAGCTTTTCTTGCTCTTCTGCAATCAGCACATCTTACTGGTTCGTTATCGAATCCTTTTTCTTTGTAGAATGCTTGTTCACCTTCTGTGAATAAAAATTCTTTTTCGCAATCTCTGCATACGATAGTCTTATCTGCCATTATAAATTCCTCCATTTTCTTAAGATTTATCATGGTTTAATAATATATCTCTTAAAAATAAGGAGAAATTTTATTAATCTACTTTAAATCTTTTAATCGTCAAAATTTGACTTCTTATTTATTATAACATAAATATTTTTATTTTCAATACCCACAAAGTAAAATTATACATTTTAATCTTTTTTTGCTACTTTTATATTAATAATTATTATCTAAGATTACCTCTCCATCAATAAAAACTTTCTCCCATTGCTCTACATATTTTCCACTACACCATTCTGCCATTACAACTTCTTCATTTTCATTAATAGGTATCATTTCTAAAGGTTCTGCAATAATATTACCATCTTCTATTTTATAAATTGATATATATTCATTAAATTGAATTAATGCAATTTTATATAAAGGTGATATAAAAACATCTTTAAATATTCCAAGTTCATTTTTTAAATCTTTCCATGAAATATACATTAAATTATAATTGATAAACCTTTTATCCGGTAGTATATCTAAATTAACCTCTTCTCCTTCTTCATTCATATTCTTAGGTAATATCTTACTTACAAATCTCCATTTTCCTAATTCTCTCTTAATAGCTATATTGTTATAATCAATATTTTCAATATTTAATCCTTCTTTTTCTTCTATGGATAAACTATTTATTTTATTTTTTAATTCATTAATATACTTTATTTTTTCACTTTCATTAAATACTTCATTTATTTGTAATCCATTATCTATATTCACATTACTTACTGGCAATATCTTATATATTGGATAATTTCCCTTAAATTCATTTCCTATATATTCTTTTATTGCTATATAATCATTTCCAACAAAAAGTATGCTTTTATATATATTAGTAGTATTTTCATCCTTTATACTTTTCTCTTTTTTATCATTTTCATCATATAAAGAAACTTGAAATTCATCACTATTAAAACCATTGCTACTATCTTGATAAACACTTAAGTTCCATATTCCGGTCAATCTTGGAAAAATTATATTATCTTTTGCATATATATATCCTAACTTATAATTATTATATGATACCCAAAGTGTTCTATATTTTTCAATGCTATAAGTACCATCATCATTTTCTTCCCTAGGAGTTTTAAGTCCTATCATAACTCCCTCTGAAAAGTCATAATAATTATTAAATTCATCTTCTTTTTCTTCATTATCATCATTTTCAAATACAACATCATTTGAAACCCTAATTAACTTTAATAAATATACATCATATATAAAAATCATTTCATCATTTGAATTTAAAAAAATTCACCTATTATTTTGTTGTTATCCCTTATTGATATTAAATCTACAGTTTCTCTTCCATCCATATAATTATCCATAGTTAATTTTTTTTCATAAGATAATGTATAATCGCTTTTAACAGCTCTTAATTTATAATTTATTTTTTGCTTTTTGTTATCAAATATTTTTAATTCATTATTTCCTAATTTTATTTCTTTATTTATGATATTATTAATATTTCCATTATCAATATCATCACTTAATATTTCCACTGAATTAACCTTCCAAACTCCAGTAAAATTAAAAGTACTCATTACATCCACTTTCTTTTTTTCACAACTTATAAACATTGATGTAAATATTAAACTAATTATTATAAATTTTATTTTAAACTTCATCTTATTTCCTTTCTTATACTAAAGGAATTTCAATTATTACTTTTGTTCCTTCATTTTCCTTACTAAAAATTTCAAAACTACCACCATGAAGCATAATTATTTCATCTGAAATTGATAACCCAATTCCATTTTTAGATTTACTATTTTTACCTTTATAAAATTTATCTTTAACTCTTGGTAAATCCTCTTTTTTAATACCAACTCCATTATCCTCAATTATCAATTTTAAAATATTTTCATTTCTATTTGCACTAATATTTATTCTTCCATTTTTTTCAGTAAACTTAAATGAATTATCTATAACATTATTTAATACTTGCTTCAACCTATTTTCATCAAATATTCCAACTCCAATATCCCCTTGGATATTAACAGTAAACTTTTTTCCTTCTTCAATAGCCCTTATCTTCCAGTTGTTTTCAATAAATTCAAGTAAAACTTTTATATCACATTTATTTTTATTTAAAGTTATCACTCCATTTATTAATTTAGAAAAATCTAATAATTCTTCTACCATTTGTGCTAACCGTTCACTTTCCTTTTCTATAATATTAAGACCAAGTTCAAGGGTATCAGTATCACTGTAATCATACTTTAATGTTATTGCCCATCCCTTAATAGCAGTTAATGGTGTTCTTAATTCATGTGAAACCGAAGAAATAAATTCATTTTTTAACTTTTCACGCTTTTCAATTTCACTTCCCATATAATTTAATGTATTTGACAATTGAGTTATTTCAATATTATCTGTAAAATTGCTTCTTATCTCTAAATTTCCATCAGCCATTTCCTTTGCTACTCTGGTTATATTTTTTATTGGATTTACTATATCCATAGCTACAATTAAACTCATTATTATTCCTAATACTATAACAATAAGAGATACAAATAATATTAAAATAGCAAATGAATCTAATACTTTATGTACTTCTTGTAATGAAAATATAATCCTTATAATTCCAATCATCTCATTTTCATCAATTTTTGAGTTAACCCCTTTTGAAATTACCATTACTTTTTCATTATAAGAATCTATATATCCACTCCAAACTCCTATTTCCCCATTTTTAGCTTTTATTATATCTGGAGTACTTAAAAGTTTATTATCACGTATTCCATAAGAATCCATTAATAAGTTTCCATTTGAATCTAAAACTTCTATTTGTTCTTCTTTAGCATTCTATAAAACATCAGCATTATCATATATATTTTCCATTAATTTTTTATTCGAAAAATATTTTTGATAAAAATTAATAGAAGATTCTAATTCATTAATTAACGAATTTTGAGTACTTTTATAGTAATATCCTTTAAGACATAAAATTGTAAGTATATCTAATATAGTGATAGTTGATATTATTACTATTAGAAAGTTTTTTAATAGATTACTCCTTATACTCTTCAATTTAATCATCTCTCCATCTATATCCAAATCCCCATATTGTTTCAATAAATTTTTCATTTAATGACGAACATTCTATTTTGCTTCTTAATCTTCTTATATTAACATCAACAATTTTAGGATCACCAATATAATCTTCCCCCCAAACTAAATCCATTAATTCATCCCTAGAAAATGCTTTATTAGGATTTTCAATAAATAGCTTTATTATTGAATACTCTTTAGGTGTTAAATCTATTTCTTTATTATTTTTAAATATCCTTTTTGCATAAATATCTAATTTAAATTTGCCTTGAATTATACCTTTCTTTTCTTCATAATCACTAATTCTTCTTAATAATGCTTTTATCCTTAATAAAAGTTCCATTGGATTAAATGGCTTTATAATATAATCATCAGCTCCATATTCTAATCCCATTATTTTATCTAAATCTTGACTTTTAGCTGTAAGCATAATTATTCCAACTTTTTCATCTTCATTTCTAATAATTTTACAAACCTTAAATCCATCTATTCCTGGTAACATAACATCTAATATTATAATTGCTGGTTTTTCCTTTAAAGCTAATTTTACCCCTAACTCACCATTATCAGCCTCAATTACTTCATATCCATTTCTTTTTAAATTTATTTTTAAAAATCCTCTTATACTTTCTTCATCTTCAATTATTAGTATCTTCTTCATTACTAGTCCTCAAACTTCCAAATTAATTATTATACTTTATTTATAATTTCAAATTTATACAAATAAAATACTGGATAAATATTGTATTTACCCAGCATTTACACTCATTATTTTAATGTTCTAAATTCATAACCTAATGATTTTAAATAATCAATACTTTGTTGTAAAGATTCTGCTGTTGTTACTTTTGCATCTGTATCATGCATTAAAATAACTAATACATCATCATTTCCTGCTAAATCAGTCACTGTTTCTTTTAACCTATTAATTAACTGTTCCACAGTTCTTCCATTACTTTCAGCATCTCCATTTAATACATTCCAATCTATATAAGTATATCCATCTTGTTCAAGAACCTTATCCAAATCTCCTGTTTTCCATGACATATGCCCACCTGGAAATCTAATTACCTTTGTACTAAAGCTATCTCCCAAAACTGATTTCATAACATTTTCTGACTTTTCCATATCATTTATAAATACTGTAGTATCTGCAACTCTTCCTGGATATAATATACTATAATCATGACAATAACCATGATTTCCTATTGCATGGCCTTCTTTTACCATTTCTTTTAATAACTCTTTTTGAGTATCACTTTTTTCAACATTGCTTCCTAATACAAAAAATGTAGCTTTAATATTATTCTTTCTAAGCGTTTCTAATATTTTAGGCGTTGTTTCAACAGATGGGCCATCATCAAATGTAAGATATGCAATCTTTTTTCCATCTTCCCTTAAATAACTCCACTTATTTAGCATATTTTCTATATCTCTAGCATTATCTGCATTTATATCATTTTCATAACTAGTATATATTACACTATCAGTTTCTTGTTCATTGTCACTTTCTTTTTCATTATTTTTTTCTTCATTAATATTGCTTTTTATTTCATTATTATCTTCCTTTTGATTTTGATTAACACTTACTTCTGAAGTCCTTCCTTTATTTATATTTAAAGCAATTACCCCAATTAATATAACTATTAAAACAGATATAATACTAATAAGTATCTTTTCTACCTTAGAATTTTTTTTATTTTTTCTTTTTAACTTCCTCAACTTTAAATCCCCCTATACCTTTTACTATAATTTATACCTATATTATAATTATATATAACTGCTTTTAAGTTACAAAACAGTTACATAATATATATTTTTATTCATTTATAATTATATTTACAATAAACTTATTAAAGACTATTTTAATAAATTTTCTATAAAAAAAATAAGATAAATAACGTTATATATTATCTACCTTATAGTTATTATTTATATATTTTCCCCAAAACTAATTTAATCCATTTTATATTTAATGATTTCACCATTAGATGCATTTATTTCATACTCATATTCTTTAAAGTTATAATAAAATTCTATTTCATACTTTCCTATTCCATCATCAAATTCATATTTAGCTTTCATAAATGAAACCTGACTTTCATCTAAGTTAGAATGTTTTAATGCTATGCTTTTTGCTTCTTCTATTGTTATTTTATCATTTATTTGTTGAGATGTTAAATGTTTTTCAATATCATAGTCATAGCTTATAATATCTCCTGTTTTTGCATTTATTTCATACTCATATTTATTATTATTATAATAAAATTCTATTTCATACTTTTCTATACCATTATCAAAATCATATTCGCTCCTTATAAATGAAACCTGACTTTCATCTAAGTTAGAATGTTTTAATGCTATGCTTTTTGCTTCTTCTATTGTTATTTTATTATTGCTATTTACAGTACTATTGCTTGCATTATTAGCTATAATATTATTTTGATTAGCAGCTGTATTATTATTTTGATTAACAGCTGTATTATTATTTTGATTAGCAGCTGTACTATTATTAGGAATTAAAGTACTGCTATTATTATTTGTAACTTTCCCACAAGCCATAAAGCTTGTAGTTGCTACTATGATACTTGATATTATTAATAATTTTTTCATCTTATTATTTTCTCCTTTGCTTGTATATTATATAAAAAATTTGGGTGTCGCATTAAGAATAAATACTGCAATATATTGTGTTGATTTTTATTTTTCAAAACAATATATTATGCATAAAAATTTTAGTGCGACACCCCCATTTATTTTTTAAATAAACGGATTATAAAAACGTCCACCATTACTTATGGTTGCCATAATAGCTATTATTAATATAATACTAACTACTAAAATAGTTATGTAATCTCCTAACTTAAATGGTCTTCCATTATACCATGTACGTTTTTTATTGCTTCCAAATGCTCTTAACTCCATAGCTGAGCTTATAGCTTCTATTCTATCTAAACTAGAAAATATTAATGGCATTAATATTGACGCTGAATTTTTAATTCTTTTTGTAAGCTTTTCCTTTTTAGACATATCAATTCCTCTAGCTTGTTGTGCAAATGATATATCTTGATAATCTCTTTGTACATCTGGTATATATCTTAATGCTATAGAAACTGAATATGCTATTTTATAACTTACTCCTATTTTATTTAATGATGCTGCAAATTCACTTGGATTAGTTGCAATCATAAATAATAATGCCATTGGTATTATAGAAAAATATTTTAATGTTATATTAAACTGATAAAATAATTGTTGTGCTGTTACTGTATATGGCCCTGCAATCTTAAATAAATCATTTCTACTTCCATATATTTGAACACCTTCATATGGTGAAAATATAAAAATAGCAATATTATTTAATAATAAAAATACTAATATAAAATATAAAACAAATGAAACTTGTTTAAATTTCACCTTTGAAATTTTAAATACAATTATACTTATAACAAACATTCCTAAAAGTACACGAGTATCATATGTAATCATAGAAGCTACTGCCCATATTATTAATGCAATTAACTTCGATGCTCCTGTTAGCTTATGAATCGGTGAATCTATATCTGAATATCCAATCATCGTACTCATATTTCCCTAACCCTCCTATCATAATCAATAAACTTTTTAACAAACATCCTAGGGTTTTCTAAGTTAGCTTTTACAGCTAATTCATATAAAGATGTTTCTTTTAAATTTGCATTAATAATTACTTCTTTATCTGTAAGTACATTAGCTGCTATATCATCAGCTAACTTTAACCCATTAGATAATACAATTGCTCTATTTGTATATTCAAGCATTAAATGCATATCATGAGTTATCATTACAATAGTTACACCTTTTTTATTTAATTCCTTTAAGAATTCCATAATTTCTGTGTAATGTTTAAAATCTTGACCAGCTGTAGGTTCATCTAAAATAATAACTTCCGGATTTAATACTAATATAGATGCAATTGTAACACGTTTCTTTTGTCCAAAACTTAAAGCAGAAATTGGCCAATTACGGAATTCATATAATCCACAAACTTTTAATGTTTCAAATACTCTATTTTTAATTTCCTCTTCTGAAACGCCCCTAACTTTAAGTCCTAAAGCTACTTCATCAAAAATCATTGTTTTTGAAATCATTTGATTTGGATTTTGCATAACAATACCTATCTTTTCTGCACGCTCTTTAATAGTATCATTAATTAAATCTCTGCCTTCAAATAATATTTGTCCTTCAGTTGGTTTATAAAAACCACATATAAGCTTAGAAATAGTAGATTTACCAGCACCATTTCTTCCTACAATACTAACCATTTCACCCTTGTTAACTTTAAAAGAAACACCATGTAAAATTTCTTTTCCACTTTCATAAGAAAACTTTACATCTTTCATTTCTAAAATAGTATTTTCAGTTTTAGTAGCATTATCTTCAGCTACACCTTCATACCACTTCTTTAAATTTTCTCTACATTTATCTATATTTAAAGTATCAATATGCTCTGGATGCATATCTGGAGTAATTGTACATCCTGCATATTTTAATGCTGTAATATATAATGGCTCACGTATTCCAGTTTCCACTAATAAGTTAGAACTTAATAATTGTTCTGGTGTTATATCTGCAGCTATTTTTCCTTCATTTACAACTATTATTCTATCAACTGAGCAATGTAATACATCTTCTAATCTATGCTCTATAATTAAAATAGTTTTCTTTGTCTTCTTTTGAATATCATCAATTAATTCAATTGCACTTTTTCCTGTTGCAGGATCTAAGCTTGCAAGTGGTTCATCAAATAATAAAATATCTACATCACCAACCATTACACCTGCTAATGTAACACGTTGTTTTTGTCCCCCTGATAAACTATATGGTGCAGAATTTAAATGAGTATCTATTCCCACTATTTCTGAAACTATTTTAACTTTTTCTTTCATTTCTTCCTGAGATACACAATCATTTTCTAATTTAAAAGCTATATCTTCTCCAACTGTTAATCCTATAAACTGTCCATCTGGGTCTTGAAGTACAGTACCTACTGAATTTGATAATTCAAATATACTCATTTCTTTAGTTTCTTTTCCTTTAACTTTTAAACTTCCTGAAATTTCTCCTTCATTAGAAAAAGGTACTAACCCATTTATACAATTAGAAAGAGTGCTTTTACCTGACCCTGATGGTCCTACTATAAGCACCTTTTCTCCTTCATATATAGTTAAATTTATATTTTTTAATGTTGGCTTTGCTTGAGCTCTGTATTGAAAAGAAAAATCCACGAACTCAATTACAGGTTTTTTCATAGCAAATCTCCTCGTTTTTATGTATAGTGAAATCTATTAATTATTATTTAATTCTATAATATACAACATCTTATAATTTATTTATTAAAATTTCATTCATAACAAAATTAAGTAATAATCTACATTAAAGATAATACTATATTTTTAATCATATGTATATTCTGAAACAACTTTTATTTTAAATACTATTAAAAATACCAGAGACATAAATACTCCGGTATTTTTAATAGATATTATTCTCTATCTAAGCTTCCCTTCTTAACTCTAGTCTTAGAATAAGTATATAATAATATAGTACCTAATACTCCAACTGTAATTGCATTTGAAGTTCCAGCTACAGCACCTTGTAAATAAACCTTATTTGCTGGTTCTGCATATATAACTATATCTAATGTAGGTGCTATTAAAAGCCATGCTATTGCATTTGCTACAACTTGGTAAATATTAAATATTATCATTTCTTTTTTACCAAAGTTACCTTCATTAACTTTTAATTTATTCCATGATAAACCTATAATAAGGCCTACAACAGCTGATGCAATAACCCAGCTAAACCATGGTGATCCAAAAAACACTAAGTCTTTTAATAAATGTCCTATAAACCCAATAGCAACACCTGCAATTGGTCCATATAAAACTGCCATCAATGCTAAAAATGCATAACATGTTTCAATATTAGTATTTGGTATTCCTGATGGTATAGATCCAAAACGACCTAATATCATAAATACTGCCGCACCAATACCTATAGCTACAATTGTTTTAATTGATAGCTTATTCCCCATATTGTGTTTCCTCCTCCTAAATATACTATATGATATTTAAAATTTTATTCATAAACTACTCTTGGAGCTTTTCTTATAGAAATTATCCAATTAGTTCCTGTCTGTATATTATATGCTTTTGAGAAAGAACCTTGATTTATAGCAACTGCTAAATTATCTAATGAATTAACATATACTAAAGTTTCTCCAACATGAACATCTGCAAATGATTTTGCATATATCATTATATTTCTGTATACTTCTCTTGTATCATTTTTTATTGAAACTTCTACTCTATCGCCATAACTTATTCCTAAACTAACAAATAATTCTCTGCCTATATTAGTCCAAAGGCTTCCAAATCTAACATCTAAAACATCAATTGTTCCAGTTACTATATCCTTTTCTTTAGTTGATTCAACTACTGGTAATTCAACTATTTCTTCAACTGGAATTTCTGGTCCTACTTGTTCAAAACTAATAACTCCTGAAGCAAGTCTTGCTCCTGTATAAGCATATATATCTCTTCCATGGAATGTATATGATGCACCTGAATTAGGTAATCTATTTATAGTTTCATCTATTTCTCTTGCCTCTACAATTCCACACATACGCTTAATATGAGTTAATGTTCCATTATCCGGTGTTATTATATATTGTCCAGTTGAAGTTTTAACTCCTATACTTTTTCTATGTGAACCAACACCTGGATCTACTACAGAAACAAATACACTTTCTTTTGGCCAATAAACTACTGTTTGTATTAACCTATATGATGCTTCCCAAATATTATATTGTGGTATTTCATGAGTTAAATCAAATAACTGTAATGTCTTATCTACAGAATATGCAACTCCATACATAGCACTAACTGCCCCATCTGCAATACCAAAATCTGATTGAAATACTAAAGCATTTTTCATAAATATAAGCCTCCAAAAATTTTGTCGAATTTAATTACAACTTTAGTATAAACACGAACTTTATTTAAGTCAACTTTTTTTTTGTTCGTTTTTACACGAATATTATTCTTTTTTATTCTTTCAAGCAATACTTATTAATTATACTTTTTTATTAATTTATAGTCAATATTTTTATCTCTTATCTAGTTAACTCTTCTTAGGAAAATATTTCATGTAAATATAAAAAATTTTCTTATTTTAAAGTTTTATTTAAGTAATAATACAATTCAAGCTTATAAAATAATTTTATTATTTAATATAAAAACTCAGTAGTTAATAAAATGAACAACTCCATTTCTCCTTGACATAGATTGTTCAAAACCACTGAGTTTTTATTTTATATATTTATATTTTATTAATTAATAACATGTGTCCCTTCACCAATATTACTTGTATAAAATGATGGTTTAATTTTTGTAACATCTTCATATGCACATGATACTTTTTCTTTAAATTCATCTATCTTAGAATTATTTACTAAAGCAATTGCACATCCTCCAAAACCAGCACCTGTCATTCTAGCACCTATGCACCCTTCAATTTTTAATGCTTCATGAACTAAAGTATCAAGATGCAGTCCTGTAACTTCATAATCATTTTCAAGAGACATATGTGATGCTGTTAAAAGCTTTCCAAAGCCTAATATATCATTATTCTTAAGCATTTCTATGCTCTTTTTAACTCTTTCATTTTCAGTAATTACATGTTTTGCTCTTTTTTTTATTGTTTCATCAGTAATAAAGTTTTCCACCTCTTCTAAAGTTGCTTGGCATAAGTTTTCTAACTTTTCTTCTTTATTATTATTTATAATTTCAAGTGCTTTTTCACACTCAGCTCTTCTTTCATTATATTTTGAATCTGCAAGCTCTCTTCTTTTATTTGTACTCATTATTACTAAACTATATTCTCCTAAATTTAATGGAGCATATTCATAATAAAGTGATGCACAATCTAAAAGTATTGCCTTATCCTTCTTTCCTATTGCAACTGCAAATTGATCCATTATTCCACAATTAACACCAACAAATTCATTTTCTACCCTTTGACAAAGCTTAGCTATTTCAACTCTATCAATTTGTTCTGGATTCTCTAAATACAATATAATATATGCCATTAACACTTCTAATGCTGCTGAAGATGAAAGTCCAGCTCCATCTGGAATATTACTATATAAAACAATATCCATACCTTGTACTTCACAACCTAAATCCTTAAGTGCTTTAATAACTCCTTTAGGATAATTACCCCAATCATCTTCTTTCTTATATTTTAATTCCTCATCTAAATTTATTACAACTTCACCTGCAACATTTTTAGATCTCATTCTTATCTTACTATCATCTCTCAATGCTATTGCAGCAAAAATACCCACAGTAAGTGCACCTGGAAATACAAATCCACCATTATAATCTATATGCTCTCCAATTAAATTAACTCTTCCCGGAGATAAAAAAGTTTTTATTTCTCTATTATCTTCACCATATTCATTTTTAAATAACTTTATCATTTCTTCTCTATTCATATCAATCTACCGTTGCCAAAAATATATAAAAATATATAAATCTTGTTTAATTCCCTGTTCAACCTGTCTAATTTCGCTATAAATAAACTTATAAGCTACTCTCATTTGATATAACAATCCGAGGGCTTAAATTCCCATACAACGAATGGTACACATTAGCATTATCTTTTAAGTGATGCTATGCTAATTTATATCTTGAAAGATTAATACTCGCATTTAAATCTCTATCTATCTTTAGTCCACATGAACATTGATAAACTCTGTCTTTAAGCTTTAAATCTTTCTTAATAGCTCCACAACAACTACAAGTTTTACTTGATGGAAACCACTTATCAGCTTCTACAAATTCTATTCCGTATTTTTTACATTTATATTGAATTTGTCTTTTAAATTCATATAAACATTGCTCTGCAATAGCTTTTGATAAATGACGATTTTTCATCATTCCTTTAATGTTAAGTGTTTCCATAACAACTCTTGATGGCTTGGTTTTCACTATCTTATTCGTTGCTTGATGGATATGATTACTTCTTATGTTTGTTAATCTTCTATGAAGTAATCTTATTTCTTTTTCAAGTTTTATAATATTGTTAGTTTTTTTAAATTGACAACGGTTTTCACCACCTTTCTTTATTTTATTTATATCATATTTACGACTAACTTTTCTTTGTTTTCTCTTTAAGACTTTTTTAAGCCTTTTAACTTCTTTTGTTTTATTAATGTTTTTAAAAGTCATTCCATTGCTGCAAATTGCTAAATCTTTCACCCCAACATCAATTCCTATGCTTTTATCAGTAAGTTTTACCTTTGGTAATTCTCTTTGAATTCCTACTGATATATACCAATACTTTCCGTCAAAACTTATACGTGGATTTGAATATTTAGTATCCAAAGGTATTGAATAAGGTTTAATATTTACCCAACCTACTTTTTCAATATTTACTGCATTATCTTTAACTTTTAATTTACCATTATCATTATAAAATGATGGTTTAGACTTTCTTCTACTTTTAAATCTCGGCTTATCAGCTAACCCCTTAAAGAATCTTTTATAACTATCACAAGCATCTTTAACAGCCTGTTTTGCTACATTATTTGAAACTTCTGATAACCATTGTAAATCAGTTTCCTTTAATTGGGTTATTTCTTTTCTAAGGTCATTATCTGGAATAAACTTACCACCATTCTTATAATTCTCTTCTTGTCTTGCAATTGTCCAGTTATAAATAAATCTTGCAGTCCCAACTGATTGCCATAACTTTTGTTCTTGGATTTCTGTTGGATATAATCTAACTTTTTTCGCAAGTATCATCTTCTAACAACTCCTTAATCATCTTCTTAGCTTTATTTACTCTTTTCCCTTGAAGTCTATAACTAAATACTGTAACTATTTGAATTAAATCCTCAACTAATTCTTGTTCTTCTGATTTTTCAGTATTGTCAATAATTTCAATAATAGTTCCATACTTATTGCATAGATTTTCTATTAATTCATATCCAAACCTAATTAATCTATCTTTATAAAGAATTACTATTTTATCAACTTCTGAATTAGTAATCATATCTATTAGCTGATTTAAGCCCTTTTTGTTATAATTAATTCCACTTCCTATATCGGTTATAATTTCAAATTGATATCCCTTAGCATACATATATGTTTTAACATTTTCTATTTGTCTTTCAAGGTCATCTTTTTCTTTATGGGAACTAACTCTACAATAGCCTATAGTCTTTTTATTTAGTTGCACTTCTGATTTTAAACCTAAGAAGTGATTAAGTTGCTCTTGTGAATAATATCTTGTACCACCATTTGTTACATGTGATGGTTTTAAAGTTCCATTCTTATCCCAATTTCTAAGAGTTTGAACAGTTTTTCCTATTTTAGTTGCAAATTCTCCTATTGAGTAATATTTCATACTTATCACCTCAATAATATTATACAACTATATCTATAAAATAAAAATGTATTTTTATATATATTTTTATATTTATTTTAACAGTTCACACCTCTTTTTTTAGTTTGTAGTTTTGGTTCAAATTCAGCTTAGGCTGAATTTACAAAAATATATTAACTTGTCACTTATCACTTGCCACTTTCCACTATATTGCTTTATTTAAGAACTTATTAAATCCTTCTTGTCCTTTTTCATTTCTTTTAAATACCCCGGCATCTTCTAATACCCTTGAAAATATAATTCCAACTTCTTTTTTTATTAATTCTTTTGCTTCTAAGTAATTTAATGATAAGTTTTCACTTAACATTTTTTCTATCCATGGAATGTGCTTATTAATTTCTTCATTATTTTGTGCCTTTTCCCTGTTGTATGATATTTCACCACATAAAATATTTGCTATAATATCTAGTTCTTTTTCTAATCTACCTGGTAAAACAGCTAGTCCCATAACTTCAATTAATCCTATATTTTCTTTCTTTATATGATGAAGTTCCTTATGTGGATGGAATATTCCATTTGGATGCTCATCTGAAGTTCTATTATTTCTTAAAACAATATCTATTTCAAAAGCTTCACCTTTTCTTCTTGCTATTGGTGTAACTGTATTATGAGGAGTATCTCCTGTAAATGCTAATATTTCATTTTCTTCATCTGAATATTTTTTCCATGCTTCAAACATATCCATAGTAGCATTTATAACTTCATTTTTATCCTTTCCCTTTATCCTCACTACTGACATAGGCCATTTAACAATTCCAATTTCAAGATTTTTATACTTACTACTTTCGTAATATTTTTCAACCTTAGCCTTTTCCATTGGAAATTCATGTCTTCCACCTTGATAATGATCATGTGTTAATATAGATCCCCCAACTATTGGTAAATCAGCATTTGAACCTATAAAGTAATGTGGTAAAACTTCTGTAAACTCAACTAATCTTTCAATTGAATTTTTAGTTAATTTCATTGGTTCATGTTCTCCACTAAAAACAATACAATGTTCGTTATAATAAACATATGGAGAATACTGAAGAAACCAGTCCTTGTTTCCTAAAGTCATAGGTATGATTCTATGATTTTGTCTTGCTGGATGATTTATCCTTCCTGCATACCCTACATTTTCTTTACAAAGTAAACATTTTGGATAAGTTAATTGTTTCATTAATTTTGCCTTAGCAATTTCTTTTGGATCTTTTTCAGGTTTAGATAAATTAATTGTTATTTCCAAATCACCATATTCAGTTTGCACTGGCCACCAAAGATTTTTAGCTATTCTTTGTGTCATAATATAATTAGATGATTTGCTTAAATCATAAAACCAACTTGTTGCTTTTTCTTTAGATTCATTTTCATATTTATTGTAAAATTCCTTTACAATTTCACTTTCCCTAGGCATTAATAATCCCATAATTCTTGCATCAAACAAATCCCTATATGTTGTTGTGTTTTCTTCTATCAATCCTACCTCAACTGCATAATCTAAAATATTATTTAATATTTTTACTGGTGTTTCTTCAGATACTTCTTCTACTTCTCCTTCAAATGGTGATTCAATCTTTAATAAATCAATTAATGCATTTCTAGTTGGAATTACATCCCACTTAGAAATCATATTCTTTTTTAAAGCAAATTTTAAAAGTCTTTCAATTTCATATCCAATATTATTCATAATCTCACCCATTTCTATCTATTTTATTACCATATAATTAATTAATTTTCATACCATTAAATAGCTCTTGTATAACTAATGTTGATGCACCAACTACAGCTGCATCTCTTCCTAGCATACTTTTAATTATTTTTACATTTTCACTTGAAAGTTTCATTCCTCTATTTTTTACAATTTCATTTAATGTTTCAATTGCATAAAATGTATTTTCAAAAATTTCACCAACTACTACTATTGCTGTAGGATTTAATATATTTATTAAATTAGTAATTGCTATTCCTATATATCTTGAACTTTCTTTTATTATTGAAATTGCAAGTTCATCTTCTAGCTTAGCAGCATAACATATATCATCTATAGTTAAATCATTAATATCTTCTTTAATATCCTTTAATATACTATTAGCACCTTGTTTAATAAGCTTTATAGTTTTTTTAGTAATATTGTTATTAGATGATACTGTTTCTAAACATCCATAATTCCCACAATTACACTTTTCTCCATCGCCATCTACAACTATATGTCCTATTTCTCCAGCACTAAAATCAACTCCATAATAAGGCTTGTTGTTTATAATGATTCCAGCACCTATACCATTAGATATATTTAATGTTACAAAATTTCCTATATTCTTAGTAATTCCAAACCAGCTTTCACCTAAAGCCATTGCTCTAACATCATTATCAACATAAACATTTAAATTTAATTCATTTTCTAATGCCTTTTTAATATCTTTGTCCTTCCAATCATAATATGGCGAATATATTGATATTCCTGTTTTAGCGTTTACTATTCCATGTAATGCAACCCCTGCACCTAATATTTTTTCTTTATTAATATTACTTTCTTTTATAACTTCATTAATTAAATTAACTAACTTTTTAAAAACAAAATCATAATCATATCTTTCTTCACTTATTTCAATAGATTTTTTTAATATAATGTGAGCTGAAAGATTAGTTATGACTACATCAATTACTCCTACTCCTATGCCTACTCCTATTACATATCTGGCATTAGGATTTAACTCTAATATTATTGGAGGCCTTCCCCCACTTGATTCTCCTATTTTACATTCAACTAAATATCCATCTTCAATTAATATTTTAGTTATATTAGTAACACTTGCTGGAGTTAATCCTGTTATTTTTGCTACATCTGCACGAGATAAACTTCCATTATCCCTAATTATCTTAAGAACTGCTGAAACATTCATTTGCTTCATAAGTTCAAAACTACCTTTTACTACTTTATTCATTGCACCACTTCTTTATTAATTATTTTAATAAAGTCTCCAAAAAAATTTTTTCTTTTATTTAAGACCTATGAAATTGTTTTCTTAATTAAATTTTATCATATCTTTCTAATTTGTCAATATAAATATATCTTTTATTTACTTTAGTGTAAAGAAAAGCCTTAGCCTATCCTTACACTAAAATCAACTTTTTCATTTAATATTTAAAAACTGCAAATGATTTTTTATCTAACTTTACTTTATTTATTTTTTCAATTTCACCTGTAATTAAGTTAGTTCCCTTACAATTTAAATTTAATTCTATTGTTTCATCTTTATCACTATTATTAAATAAAACTAATATATTTGTATCTTTTAATACTCTTTTAAATGCTAATAAATCATCTTTACAATATATTTCTTCAAAATCACCATAAATAAGTTCCTTATTTTCTTTTCTTAATTTAATCATCATTTTATAAAAATTTAATAAATCCTTATTTTGATTTTCTTCATCCCAAATCATACACTTTCTATTATCTGGATCATCTTCTCCATCTAATCCAATCTCATCTCCATAATAAATATATGGAACTCCTATATATAAAAACTGGTATGCAATTGCTAATTTTATTTTATTAATATTTCCTTCACATTCATTATAAATTCTTTTTGTATCATGACTTCCAATTAAGTTCCACATTTGTCTTATAATACTATCCATATATAGAACTCTATTTTCAGCCATTATATCTAAGAATTCTCTTGCATTAATTATATTCTTACCAAAGAAATCTATAATTGCATTTTTAAATGGATAATTCATAATTCCATCTAATTGATCACCTTTTAAAAATGAATTTGCTTCATGCATTATTTCTCCAATTATAATAGTATTTTTATTTGCCTTTTTTATTCTTTTTCTAAATGCTCTCCAAAACTCATGACCAACTTCATCACAAACATCAAGGCGCCACCCATCAATTCCAATTTCTTTAATCCAATATTCTCCAACACTAAGTAAGTACTCTTTAACTTCTTCATTATTAGTATTTAGCTTAGGCATATTTTCACATCCATTTGCAAAAGTATAATACTTATCTTTTGCTTGACTTACAGGCCATGAATCTATAAAGTACCACTCCTTATATTTTGATTGTTGTTGATTTTTAATTAAATCCTTAAAAGCAAAAAAATCTGAACCTGAATGATTAAACACAGCATCAAATATTATTTTAATGCCATTATTATGCGCTTTTTCAACTAATTCTCTTGCTTCATTTATAGTTCCAAATTGAAGATCTATATCAAAATAATCTTTTGTATTATATTTATGATTAGTTGTTGATTTAAAAACTGGAGTAAGATAAATCAAATTCACACCTAACTCTTTTAAATATGATAGTTTTTCTATTACTCCCCTTAAATCTCCTCCATACATACTTTTTGTATTAACTTTTCCTTTTCCCCAGGAAAGTGTTCCTTCTATATTTTTGCTATTGTCTCCATTACAAAATCTATCAGGAAATATTTGATATATAATTGATTCTTGAAGCCATTTTTCTTCTTCGTATAAATCCTCTTCTGCTATATATGGAAATTGAAAGGAATTCATATCATTATATTTAAAGTTCTTATTAACAAAGCCTCTTTCATTATATTCAAAGCTTTCATCATTATTATCAATAAACTCAAAATAATACCTATATCTATTTCTAAATACTGAAACTTCTACTTGATAATATGTAAATAACTCTGTTTCAGCTACTATTACCATTTCTTTTTTCCTATAAGAATTTTCCCAATCATACCTATCTTTATAATGAATATAACATTTTTTTATATCATTTCTTGCAACTCTTACTCTTACTATTAATGTATCCTTATCTTTTCCATAGGCATATGGAGTATCTAATATATGAAATACTGCATATTTGTTCATATAATCACCTCATTTATCATTAAACATTTACATAAATAATTATAATTTAAAATTTTGGATTAATTTGTATATTTGTAATATAATATTTATATATTTAATGTATTTTATTTTTATTGGGGGATTTTTTTATGTATGAAAGTTTTATTTCCGATTTAAGTATATTTAGTAATGAATTTTCATCTTTTATAGATACTAATGATAGACCAGCTATACTTTATAAAATTCAACAAAAGCATATTGGAGAATTAGAAGATAATTTAAATTTTGAAGATAAAAAAATAGATTTATATATTTGGAATGCTATTTTTTCAAGAGAAATTATAAGGCATGGTATTTCAAAAAAGTATTTACATACTCTTTATAATAAATATTATGAAAAAATACCTATGCTAAATGACTTAAAGTCATTACAAGCCTTAGAATTAGAAATGGCTCAAACTTATTTAGAATTTTTAATTAGTGATGTTGAAGTTAAGGACAACTTTATAGTAAACAAGCTTCTTCAACATTTACACATGAATATAGAATGTTTTATGTCACTTGAAAAAATATCTAATCACTTAGGGATAACTCCAGAATATGCCTCAGCTTGTTTTAAAAAACACATGGGTATCTCATTGATGAAATATTCAAAAAAAATCAAAATTGATAGAGCTAAAGTATTATTGCTTACCACAAATAAAAGTTTACTTGATATTTCAATTTCACTTGGTTTTTATGATCAAAGCCATTTTTCTAGAACCTTTAAATCATTTGAAGGAATTACACCTTCTCAATTTAGAAATACAAACTATATTTAAATTTAATAAAATCAAGTACGGGGCTGACGCACTAAAACTTTTATACACAATATATTGTAGTATTTATTCTTAATGCGACCTCCCCCCTCCTATATCAAGATTATATATAATTTATTATATAATTTATTATATAATTATTTTCCTTAAATTCAATTAATTTTCACTATAAAACTTTCTTTGTAATTTATATATATATATTGAAAAAAGAGAGCCTAATAAGCTCTCTTTATAACCTTTAAAAATTTATAATATTATTTTCTTTTTATGCAATTACTAAATAATTTAGCTATAAAAATTAAATTACTTTTAAATAAATAATACTTCCTTCAATATCTCCTCGTAATTTGCTTATATCTACTCCTAAGTTCATTAATACCCCCCCTAAGAACACTTCTTGAGTTCTTATATTTTTATAAATAGCATCTTCCCTTAAACCCCTTAACTTTAATCTTTTAAAATTAGATATATTACATAAGTCTATACCTTTTAAAACAAGTACAACTTCTAATTTATCCTTAGATATTACTTCAATACACTCAGCTACTTTATTTTCAGAAAAGTCATTTATCACATATAACCTTTTTCCATTAACTTTACCTTTACTTTCGTCCTTTTCAGTATTTATAAATACTTTATTACTCTCTCTAACAGCTATCCCCATAATTAATCTCTCCCCTATATTATAAAATTTCTTAATTTATATGTTAACGTTACCAATAGCATATAACATTTTAAGTAATATATCAACCACTTTAATAAAAATTGTTTAATTTTCATAATAATGTACATTTTTTTTATATTTGTTTCAAAATAAATAAAGTGGCTGTCACACTAAAGCTTTTATACACAATATATTGTAGTATTTATTCTTAATGCGACATCCCCTTGTTATTTTTTACTTTCTTGCTCTTTCAACCTTAAGCTTCTTCCCTTTAATAGTTGAATTTTTAAGTGCTTCTATTACTTTATTTCCTTTTCCATTTAAAATATCTACATAAGAAACATTATCTTGAACATCTATTATTCCAATATCCTCTCCAGTAATTCCTTCTATTCTCGAAATTGCACCTACAAAGTCTCCAGCTCTTAACTTTTTCTTTTTTCCACCATTAAAGTATAGCTTAGTTATATTCTTATTTATATCTTTAGATTTTTCCTTTTTTACTTTTGGTTTTGATTTTAAAAATTGTATTGCTTCATTTCTTTTATCCTTACTTACTTCAAAAATTTCATTTTCAATAGTAATTTTAAAACCTATGTATTCTTCTATCATATCCAAAAGTCTATCTTCATATTGATTAACAAAAGAAATAGCCTTTCCCCTTGCTCCAGCTCTTCCTGTTCTTCCTATTCTATGTACATAAGCTTCTTTTTCAACTGGTAAATCATAATTAATTACATGAGTAATTCCTTCTACATCAATTCCTCTTGCTGCAACATCTGTAGAAACTAACATTTTAAAATTACCTCTTTTAAATTTCTCCATAACTTCAATCCTATCTTTTTGAAGCATTCCACCATGAATTTTATTTACTGAATATCCCTTTTTATTTAAATTTTCAAAAACCTTATCAACATTTTCTTTAGTCTTACAAAAAATTACTGCTGTTTCTGGCACTTCATTTATTAAAAGCTTATTTAAATTGTCTAATTTGTAAAACTCTTCAAATTTATATAATTCATGAGTTATATTATCTGTTATTAATTTTTGAGCTTTAATTTCAATATTAATAGGATTATTCATATACATTTTACATAATCCTAATATTTCTTCCGGAATCGTTGCAGAAAATAACATTGTTTCTCTTTTTTTATTTAATTTATTAATTATATCCCTAACTTGGTCTATAAATCCCATATTAAGCATTTCATCAGCTTCATCTATTACTAAATATCTTATATTTGAAATATCTAATGTTCCTCTGTCAATATGATCAAAAACTCTTCCTGGAGTTCCTGCTACAATATGAGTCTTTTGTTTTAATTCTCTTGTTTGCTCTGAAAATGGTTGCTTACCAAATACTGCAACAGCTCTTATTCTCTTAAATCTACCTATGTTAGTTAATTCTTCCTTAACTTGAATAGCTAACTCTCTTGTTGGCGTTAAAACTAAAACTTGAGGTTTACTTTCTTCCCAAATTACTTTTTCACATAATGGAATTCCAAATGCTGCAGTTTTCCCACTTCCAGTTTGTGATTTAACTATAATGTCTTTACCATTTAACACTTCAGGTATTACCTTACTTTGCACATCAGATGGATGTTTATAACCTATACCATCTAATGCTTTAATTATTTCATCACATAAATTATATTTTTTAAATGTATTGTTCAATATATTTCCCTCATTTTTAATTTATTTATTATATTTCATTTAATTAGTATAACCTATATTAACAACAAATAAATAACTTTTGATTTAATTACATCAAAAATAGCAAATAGCTTAACAAATTATTAATTATAATTTGTCTATAACTATTTGCCATTTTCAATTATTTTAAAAATTCTTCAATATTTAATTGTTTTTTAAATTCTTCTAATCCAATTCTATCTATGTAATTCCCTAGTCTTTCTCTACCTTGACCATTTTCTGCATAAATGTCAATTACTCTTTCAACAACATCAAAAATTTTATCATCTGGAATATTCATAGCAATTCTATCACCTAATCTAGGAATAACTCCACCTCTTCCTCCAAGGTAAAGAATCCATCCTTTTGGACCTCCAATTAATCCAATATCTCTAGTATGACTATCAGCACAGCTATTTGGACATCCACTTACTCCAATTTTTAATTTATTAGGAAGGTTTCTTCCATGGAATGCTCCATCTAATTTAGCTCCTATTGCAACTGAATCTTGTAATCCTCTTTTACAGAAAGTTGTTCCTGGACATATCTTTACACTTCTTACACATAACCCTATAGCTGCTCCTGGCTTCATTCCTAAATCTAACCATGCATTATCTATATCTTCTTCCTTTATTCCAACTATTGCAATTCTTTGAGCACCTGTAACCTTTACTGCAGAAGCATTATATTTTTCCGCAACATCTGCTATATCTCTAAGCTGTTTTGGCGTTATTAATCCTCCTATTAAATGTGGTGCTATTGCATATGTTTCCATATCCCTTTGTATTACAGCTCCCTTATCTAATAAATCTTTCATAGATAAAAACTCCTTTCAAGTCTAAAAAACTAAAATTTAAAATTCATATATTTCACTTATGTATTATATACAATTTTTATTAGAAAGTAAAAAACTATCTTATTATTATAGACAGTTTTTTATTTCTATTTTCTATCATTTCATTTAATATATATTTTAACTTTTTAATATTAATTTCAAATACATTTTCCTTAATTTCAATTTTAATATTTTCTTTTTTATTTTCAATTGAATTAATAATATTTCTAAATTCAATTATATTTAATGCTTTAACTTCTTTTCTTCCATATCCAATATCATATTTATGTGTATTAGCATCATCTTTATTTTCAAATAAATTAATAATTCCACTTCTATCATATGCTAATTTATAATTTCCATTAACATTTAATTCATCACTTTCAATTGCATAAATAACTTTTCCATAAAACTTCATCATAGTAAATAAAATCATTAATTCATATTGATTTTTTTCTAGAAAATTTTCTTTTCCAACTTTATTAAAATGTATATTTAACAAATCATATGGTACCATAACCATAGTACATTTTCCTTCATCTATAGAAAATTGATAAATACCATTAAATACCCCATATTTAATAGCTTCTATTATTTCTTCACCTTTTAATACCCTTATATATTCAACTTCATCTTTAATTAATCTAAAATGATTTACAAAATCTTGGGCAAATTCTCTTTCTGAAAAAAACCATATTGTTGGTAATTTTTTATGATTCAAAGCACATAATGGCTTAGCAGTATTATTTTTAATTTCTTCTAATGAAGATTTTTTTGAAGCTATAGTATAAACTTCTTTTAATTCTAAAAACTCATTTAAAGCTTCTTCATATTTATTTCTAAACTTAACTACATCTTCCCTTGGAGTTTTTGAAAGTTCCTGTAATATATCTTGATACCTTTTTGTTGTGCTCATATTCATTTTTTCCCCTTTTCCCCTCATTAAATGTTTACATAACAATTATATACTTTTTTTAATAATTTATCAAATTGATAAGTTATTTGTAAACTTTTGTTTTTAAATCTTTATGTTTCCATTATTATTGGAATTATAGTTGGCCTTCTTTTAGTTTTTTCATAAATATAATTTTCTGTAGCTTTTTTCATATTGCTTTTTAATACATACCATTCAATAACCCCTAACTCTAAACACCTTTCAACTTCTATAATTGATATTTCTTTAACTTTATTAATTAATTCTTCTGATTCTTTAACATATACAAATCCCCTTGTAATAACATCAGGCCCTGATACAATAATTAAAGCTTCCCTATCAATTGCTACAACTATAGTCAACATTCCATCTTGAGCTAAATGCCTTCTATCCCTTAAAACAATATTACCAACATCTCCAACACCTAAACCATCAACAAATACAGCTCCTGTTTTAACCTTTCCTCCCTTTTTACACCCCTCATTTGTAAGTTCTAATATATTTCCAGTTTCTAAAATAAATATATTATTTTTATCCATTCCTAACTTTTCAGCTAAATCACCATGATGTTTTAAATGCCTATATTCCCCATGTATAGGCATAAAATATTTAGGATGAACTAAAGTATGTATTAACTTTAATTCCTCTTGATATGCATGACCAGAAACGTGAACAGCTTCTAAATCCTCATATACTACATCTGCCCCCTTTCTAAATAATTCATTTATAACTCTAGAAATTAATCTATCATTTCCTGGAATTGGTGATGCAGAAATAATAAAAGTATCATTTGGTTCTATAAGTATTTTTCTATGATTAGAAAATGCTATTCTTGCCAATGAAGCCATAGGTTCTCCTTGACTACCAGTTGTAATTAATGTTATTTGATTATTTTCGTAATTTTTTAAATCATCAATAATTAAAATTTCAGAATCTGGTATATGAAGATACCCCAACTCAATAGCAACTTTTGATATATTTTCCATACTTCTTCCATTAAAAACAATTTTTCTATTATTTTTTATTGATGCATCAACTATTTGCTGCATTCTATGTATATTAGACGCAAAAGTAGCAACAATAACTCTTCCCTTAGCTTTACTAATTATTTTTTCTAATGTATATCCTATACTCCTTTCTGATAATGAATGCCCCTTTCTTTCCACATTGGTACTATCAGCCATAAGCAAAGTAACACCTTCTTTACCTAAGTTAGATATTCTTTGCAAGTCCATTGTTTCTCCATCAATTGGAGTATAATCTATCTTAAAATCACCAGTATGAAGTATTATTCCAACTGGAGTAAATAAAGCTAAACTACAAGAATCAGCTATGCTATGAGTATTTCTAATAAATTCAACCTTAAACTTATTAAACTTAATAACATCCCCTACTTCAACATTATTTAACTTTACACTATTTAATAATTTATGCTCTTTTAATTTTGTTTTTACAATACCTATTGTCAATTTTGTCCCATAAACAGGTACATTTATTTCTTTTAACACATAAGGTAATGCCCCTATATGATCTTCATGCCCATGCGTTAAAAATATTCCTTTTACTTTTTTTATATTATTTTTTAAATACCATATATCTGGTATTATTAAATCTACTCCATACATTTCTTCATCTGGAAATGAAATTCCGCAATCTATAACTATAATTTCATCATCACATTCAAAAGCTGTAATATTTTTCCCTATTTCACCTAACCCACCAAGTGGAATTATTTTTACTTTTTCCTCACTCATTAAAACATTTCCTTTCATTGTTTTATCAACTTCCTTATATTTATTATTCCTTTGCAATTTATTAGTTATTCCTAATATTTCTTAATAGTTACTATTTTAACAATCAAGAATTTAATATTTTCATGAAAGGCTCTTCTTTAGTGAATTTTTGATACTAAAACAATTATACTATCTACAATTCTTTTATTTAATTGTTTTATGTCCTAATACCTGGCTAATGACTGTGGACACTAAAAATTTATACATATCCCAATTTAGTTTAAAATAAATTTTTATAAAAAATTAATGACAAAGGTCATTTCATTTAAGCTTATTATGCTTAATATTCGAAATTTCCTTTGTCATTTTAATTTATTAATTTAGTCATTATAAAATAGGCTTTCTGAAGCATATTCTGCATCACAAGTTACATCTATTCCAAGCTTTCTAAATGTCTGTTCATCACTTGTTGGAAGTATAGTAACTGAATGAGCTTGAGCTCCTTTAAGCATTGCTAACTTATCCATAGCAACTTGTGCTGTTGGATTAGTTGCTGCTGAAATACTTAATGCAATTAATACTTCTTCACAATTTAAAGATACTTTTTTATTTCCTAATGTTTTAGATTTTAAATCTAAAATTGGTTGTAAGATAACTGGAGATATTAAATGTATATCATCAGCTATATTAGCTAAATATTTTATTGAATTTAATAAAGCTGCTGCTGATGCATCCAATAATTGTGATCCTTTACCTGTAACAATAACTCCATCTTCTAATTCCATGGCAACTGCTGTGCAAATTTCAGCATTTTCTTCTTTTAACTTAGCTGCACGTTCTCTTGCTGGAAGAACAACTTTTCTATCTTCTTCCTTTAAGTTAACTTGTTCCATTATTAGCTTTGCATGCTCAAATGTTTCCTTATCTACATAACCTTTTTTATATTCACATCCAGTTTTAAAATATCTTCTTATTATTTCTTGTCTTGAAGCTTCCTTAACTACTTCATCATCAACTATACCAAATCCAACTCTATTAACTCCCATATCTGTTGGTGATTTATAAACTGATTCTTTTCCAGTAATTTTTTCTATTATTCTCTTAAGTACTGGGAATGTTTCTAAATCTCTGTTATAGTTAACAGCAGTTTCTCCATATGCTTCTAAATGGAAGTAATCTATCATGTTAACATCTTTTAAATCAACTGTTGCTGCTTCATAAGCTATGTTTAATGGATGTTTTAATGGAACATTCCATACTGGGAATGTTTCAAACTTAGAATATCCTGCAACATTTCCTCTCTTATTTTCATGATATAATTGATTTAAGCATGTAGCAAGCTTACCACTTCCTGGTCCTGGTGCAGTAACAACTACTATTGGTTTGCTTGTTTCGATATATGGATTTTGTCCATATCCTTCTTCACTAACTATAGTATCAACATCTGTTGGATATCCCTTAGTAGCTCTATGCTTATAAACTTTTATTCCACGTCTTTCTAACTTGTTTATGAAAACAGTAGCTGAAGGTTGATCATTATATCTAGTTATTACAACCGAATTAACTTCTAAATCATAACTTCTTAAATCGTCTATTAATCTTAAAACATCCATGTCATAAGTAATTCCGAAATCACCTCTAATTTTGTTTCTTTCGATATCACCTGCATATACTGCTATAACAACTTCTGCTTTATCTCTTAATTTGTGTAATAATTTTATTTTTGCATTTTCATCAAATCCTGGTAAAACTCTTTTTGCATGTAAATCAAATAAAAGTTTTCCTCCAAATTCTAAGTATAACTTATCATAGTTATTTACTCTTTCTAATATGTACTTTGATTGCTCTTCTAAATACTTTTCATGATCAAATCCTATTTTCATATGTCCACTCCTAATTTTATAGTTTTTTTTTAACATAAAGAGATTTATATTACTAAATCCATTTATGTTAAATTGCAACTATTTAATAAAAATTTAATTCTTTTTATTAATTAGGCACAAAATATATAATATTATTACATAAAATTTTCATAAAGTAAACTATAAAATACGAAATTTAATTTATTCAGAATATTTATAATTCGTCAAATAAAATATACTTTTTGAAAATTCCTCATTACTGTTCATTTATTATCTTATTTTAATTGTACTTAATTTAATCTATATACTTCTATAAAATATATTATTTATCTATGCTTATGAATGTGTTATATCAAAATGTTGTTAACAACATTTT